>Ga0207757_100434_pt1 | contig 27784 bp, 26 predicted proteins | sample A23P3SouthBayCA_2_FD_187752 | JGI IMG/M metagenome (GOLD analysis project Ga0207757, IMG submission 187752) | Aerobic enrichment media microbial communities from Eden Landing Ponds, California, USA - A23 P3 (2) (SPAdes) | ecosystem: Environmental > Aquatic > Marine > Unclassified | place...
CCCGCTGTCGACGAGAACGGTACGGGCCACGCGGTGGTCGAGTCACCCACTCAGGCCACTGGGGGTCGCCGAATAGCATAACCGGGTTGTGCATTCGCGAATGGCTCGATGCTGAGCGGAAGGAATCGATCTACCTTACTCGCTCCTCCAACGGCAAGGACGTCCTCATCGAGGCGCAGTAGTCACATTCGTCGCTATTCGCCGGGTGGAATAGACGTCTCCCACCGGAACTCTGGATGCCGTCTCCACTGCGGCTCGGTCAGGCATTGCCGGGAGGGACGGAGTACTGGCAATTAATACAACCTGACGAAGGGGTGAACGCAGTCCCGCCACAATCGTACCTGGCCCGGAAGGGCCCTATCTTGAAAACCACCGACAAAGTGCCGGATATGCGCTGTGTATCCAGCACGCCCCCACTATCAGCGGCTGAGAATTTCAACAGAGCCTTTCGGTTCTATCAATCAGTCTGCAAGTAGCTGATAGATGTTCTCCCTGTAGACGGACGCGATATCCTCGTAGTACGCATGGATGTACTCGTCTATCCCGGCCTTCTCTCGAATCGATTCTGTTCCCGGACTATCTCCACGCATATACTTCACTAGTGGCCGTGGGAGATCCTGCTCAACTCGCCAGAACGTGGTGAATCGATGCCGACCGTAATGGCTCGTCACGCCGCGCCGGCGCTGATTCTCCTCGTACAGTGGCTGGAACGCATCGTTCCAGACATCGGTCACGTCCTGATAAGCGATATTCGAGTTCGTCTGTTTGGCGAGGAAAAGATGGGGACAGTCGGTAGTCGGCCGACGGCGGAGGTACTGCCGAAGCAGTCTCTGGGCCTCGGCATCAAGCGGAAGCACCCGTGGATTGCCCGACTTGTTCCGCTTCCGGTCGTGGGGGATGTAGAGTGCATTTGGCCGTCCAGAAAGTGCCCAGTGGGAACCCAGGGAATCGTGGTACTCGGATACCGCGGGAGCATTGAGCGACAGGTCCGAAAGCTGGATATTACACAGTTCGCTCGCACGAAGCCCCAGCTTCAGTTGCAGTAGGATGATGAGCCGGTCACGCAGATGGGTGACCGATCGGAGTACTGCTCGGAGTTCTCCTAATGTGAGGTCAGGCGCTGACTTTTCGTCTTCATCCGGCTCGAAATCGTTCCGGGAAAGGACGATTTGAATCGGGTTGAAGTCGTTCGAGTGGGGGAAGACCGGATGATCCTGCCAGAACTCGTAGACGGCGTTGAGATTGCCCAGCTTCTGTCGAACAGTCGTGAGATGGTTGCCCCGTTCGTCCTGTAGGTACTCGGTGAATGCCTCGACGTGATGCGGAGCGGGGCATGCCGGATGGCGCTCCGCCGTGGTCCGCATGAACTCTTGCCACCGCTCAAGCACGCCGCGGTAGATACTGCATGTCGATTCTGCGAGGTCCTGCTCGGCGAGGTGCTCCTCGAAGAAGATTTCGAACGGATCGGCGGCGAGTTCCTCGAAGGTCTGCTCGTGCTCTGCCAGCGGATCTCGGGAACGATCGAACGCCTCCGCAACAGCATCGGTCGGACTCGCATTCTCGTCACTCATCGTTCTCGGAACTCCATCTTCGTCTCCCAGACGGTGCCGGCCGCCTCCTTGTTGGCTGCCGCCATCAGGACGGGATTGTACGCGTGTGGGTGGTCAGTGTGCCACCGGAGCCACTCGTAGAACCGCTCGAGTTTCGTCCAGTAGGACTTGTAGACCGTCTGAACCGCGACCTCTTCGAGGAGTTCAGCACACCACGTCTCGACATCAGTCGGCGTCGCGAGTGCGTGATGTCGCCCTCGGTCCTGCACGTGGGCCTTCCAGCGTCGGGCGGCCAACCGCGCAGTCTGCTTGAACTGGTAGGAATTGTGTGTCGGAAGCAGTTCGGTAACGAGGAACTCGCTCCATGGGTCGGAATCCGCGTAGCGCTCTGCATAATTCGAGAGTCGGTCCGCCTCGGGAACGTCCTCCAGTCGTTTGAATACGCCCATTCGGTCGGTCGGAGCTGTCGATTTCGAGTCCTTCATCGTTGACTGCCGCCGCATCTTGCGGCTGGCACCCGTCACGGCAGCCAACAAACCCCACGAGGTACGAGTGGGCTGTCGAGTGGAGCTACCCGGAGCAGTCCTCAGAGAGATGCGTCTCGAGATCAGAAATCCGCGTACCACACCGCCAACACTTCACATCTCGTGGCTCACCACTGGACATCGAAGTAGCCGGCTCAGCCAGCAGGTCGTATTCCTCGCTCAGTACCGTCCGGGCTGCGTCACGCCACTCTGATCCGTGTCCTCCGAACCGTCGGACTAGCCCCTTCACGGTTGCCTTATCGACGAGTCCCGGATTCGTCTCGAGAAACGTCGAGATGACTGTTTCCGGCGAATGATCGTCGAGATAGTACACGGTCTGGAGCTGTCCCGGGAGCGAGAGACCGTCCGATCCGGAGCCCCCCTGAATCGTGAACGAGTATACGCCGACTGCCCGCTGCCGGGCTCGGACCTCGGTGGGCAGCGCCTCGGCGGGAGCAGGCCCGTGCTCCAGAAGATACTCGACGTTCTGGTAGGGGGCATCGTCTCCGGAATCCGGCGTCATCGATGTTCGAATTCCGGCTGTGGGAGTGAATAAATCCCGGTTACTCGCCGCTGCCGTCTGGTAACGGCAGACCCTCGGCAGTCCCCTCGGTCGTCTCGGATTCCGTCCCTGCCCCAATCAACGCTGACACCTCGGAGGCGTCTTCAGTCGGGTCGAAGTCGATGACCTGTTTCTCCTTCGGGAGTGCCTGGATCTCCATCCCGCGCCACTCGCCGTCGACGCCAAGGAGTGCCTGTGAGTAGCCTTCCTGCTCGTTCCCCGGAATCGCATCCTGTACGTAGCGCATCTGTGCGTAGTTCAGGCCAAACTCGTTAGCCCACTCCTCGTCCATCCCGTCGAGCTTGTGGAACTGCTTGATCGCACACTGGTCGAGGATCATCTCCGCTTCGGGCCACTGGAAGAACTCGTCGACGGTCTGGGTTATCAGCCGAATCGAGAGGTCGTGGTGCCGGTGGTGGCGGAAGATCGTCTCGAGATAGGACAGCGTCGCCGCGTCGGACATCAGGTAGCGCGCTTCGTCAACAACGAGGACGACGCGCTTGTCGGTCTCCTTCGCCCGCTCGTACACCAGCGAGATGAGCAGCTCCATCAGCAGACTCGTGTGGCCGCCGAGGTTGCCGCCCTGCTGCACCAGGTCGAGGTAGATGAGCTTCTCGTCGCGGATATCGAATTCGCTCGCCCGCCCAAGGTTCTCGAACTGGCCACCCTCGGTGAACGGCCGAAGCTGGTCCAGCAGCCAGACCGCGTCGTCAGCGAGTTTCTCCCCCTCGGCGTCCGCCCGGACGACGAATGGCTCGGGGGCGTCGCTCATTTCCTCCAGAATATCCAGCATATCACGGACTGTCGGACTCTCGCGGTCGTGGGTGCTCACATCCTCCGTGATACCCTTGCGCTCGTACGCCTCGTCGAGTGCGAGTTCCAGCGTCGTCCGCCGGTCGCCGAGCGTCACGTCACGCAACGCGAAGAAGTTCGTGAAGAAGCTGATCGCCCGCTCGCGGCGCTCTTTCAGTTGGCTTGCATCCTCGCCACGACTCCGGAGGACCCGCTCAGGCGTCGGTTTGATCTCCAGCGGGTTCAGGCCCATCGTCCCACCGACGGTAATACGTTGGCCACCGAGGGCTTCGTTGACACCGTTCCAGTTGTTGAGCGGTTCGAGGACGACGCCGATGCAGTCCGGGTCCTGCTCAATCGTCCGGATGAAGTTCTGCTTCGCACCGAACGACTTCCCACTCCCCGGGTCGCCGACGGTGAACATCGTGTAACCGTCCTCACGGGCGAACGGGTCGAATACGAGCGGGCTCCGTGTGTCCTTGTGGATACCGAACTCGACGCCCCCCTCCTCCAAGATGTTCGGGTTGTGGGGGGACGCCAGCAATGCTCCGACCGCACCATCAAGAACAATCGCATCACGCTCAAACACATCCGGCCCGAAGGGCGCGGCCGACTGGAGAGCGAGGTCCTGTGTGCAGACGGCAGTCTTGGGTTTGAGACCGGCGGGCTGCTCTCTAAGGGCGTCCCGGACCTCCTGTACCGAGTCACGGAGCTCCTCCCTCGTCTCGCCGCGGACAGTCACATACAATCCCTGGTCGAAGACCCGTCGGCCGTTCTCAGCGGCCTTATACGCCGCCGTTGCCTCCTCGGCGCGCTCCCGGAGATAGAAACTCCGGACAGTCTGTTCAAGTTGGGCGTCAACCTGGATATCGTCGGCCGTTCGCTGGAGGGATCCTGGTGCCTGAGCCCGGTTCTTGGGATTGATATGGGCAGTCAGATCGAATCGGATGTCAGTCAGTTCGAACAGGCCACTCAGATAGCCATCCGAGGGGTAGTCCGGATAGCCGGCAATGTACAGTGTGGTTGTCCAATCCTCACCTACGCGTGCAGCTCGAGTCTCCCACTCGATGGCAGCCGGTGCCATAGTGGACTGCTGGCGGGCAGCAATATCGTCGAACAGTTCCTCCTCTGCGGCGCCGGCATCCAGCATCTCCTCATCCAGCAGGTCGGCCAGAACCACATTCTCGGCCTGCCAGCCCCGATACCACGTGACGAGGTTCGCGATAGTGATGAGGACGAGGACACCGCCGACGCCGTAGACGAACACCCCTTCGGGTGAGACGATTGGTGGAAGCGACGAAAGAGCGTCCTGTACAGCCGGCAGGATGGCTATCTGCCCTACGGCGCTACGCATCGGTTCCACCTCCGGACGTATCGGCACGTGATTCCCGCGAGACGGCTGGTTGTTGGCGAATGAGTTCCGACGTGGTGTCTGTGTCGTATTCCTCTCCGTTCCAGAACTCCGTGTTCAGCAAGAACAGTTCAAGCGTGCTGAGCCGGATCGCCGACCAACCGGAGACATTCTCGACAAACTCGGATCGGACCGTACGAATGCGCTCGTCAAGCTTCTCGAACATCGCCGCCTTCACCTCCGCATCATCGAGATCGTGCCGTCGGGCCACAAAAGGCCGGAACAAGAGGCCGAAGAACGGGATTTCTGCGAGCTTTTCTCTCAGTGCCCGTTCCTGCTGGTAGCGGTTATATACCTCAAGCCGGTCAACTTCAACACCAATGTAGTAGTGAAGTCGCTGCGTGTCAGCGAGATCTGCTGGCCGTCGTTCACGATACTCGGTCAGTAGTTCCTGAAATGCAGGATTTTCCTGAACATCGGCATCGCTCAGACGATTATCGAGTTGCTCAATGAGTTGCCCGACAGGGAACGAACGGGTCGTCGCATGAAACGTGAGCGGGAATTCAAGTTTAGAGTTGGCAAATTCAGCGCCAGCCTCCTGAACAGCCTGCCAGTCCCCAGACATCGCAAAATCCATGTTTGCCGGATCGATTTCAATGAACGCTTCCATCCGGCCATCAGTGCGTTGAACCGCTCCCGCACCAGGCCATGCCCGCTGCACGTTCGTGAGGTCCTGCGTCCGCTCAGCCGGAGTGAAGGGCGTGTACTGAACGAGGCCGCCCTCGGTGGGGTCGTGGTCACTATCCTTCTCGTGGCTGTGGGTGACTCGAGGCCGCTTGAGATAGAAGCGAGCTACATCGCGAAGCCACTGCCAAGCCGTCAGCTGCGCCGGTGCTGCGTAGACCACAGCAGCGCCGAGCATCACCCCCAGCAGAACAAGGGGAAGTAGCAACACATCGGCCTCGAGGAGACTGGCGACGAACAGGCCAGTAATCGGGAATCCGAACAGCACTCCGATGTCTCCCTCCGGCACGTTGAGGATGGGAACGCGATTCTCCTCGCCAAGTCGGTTCATGATGCGACGCTTCGCTGCCGAGTGTGTGGAATCAGAGTTCATACTCAGTACTAATTCGGATCGTTCCCGGTCCGTCGATAGTTGGGCACGCCGCCACCACCGCCATTGCCGCCATTGGCGGTGTTGTCGTGCTTCGTGCCACCCGAACCGGGCTGTTGCTGGTCTCCCTGTTCTGTCGCGGCCTGCATGGCGCCGGCCATCGTACCGTACCGAGCCGTCGTGAGCGCTGCTCGCTGACCACCGACGTATCCGATACCGGCGACGGAACCAGCCGTTGCCGCAGCCTGTGTTCCACGGCGAAGTGCCGTCGCAGTCAACGGACTGGCGTACTGGAACGTTTTCCAGGTGACAAACAGCGCAATGATTGGGAGTGAGATAACGACGAAATACTGGAGAAACTCGCTTTTCGGTTCTACGACACTGTTGTCAACGAAGATGAGTCCATAACCGCGGAAGAGTAGCGTCGCTGGCAACGGCAGTACAGCCAGCGGGATGAACTGTCGGCAGAGTCGGCGAGCGATATCGGACACGACCGGTACGTTCCCGAAGGCGACCGCGATGCCAAGCGGCATCGTGTAGAGGTACACGTAGAGCAGTACCTCCCGGATGAAGTAGAGGGCCTTCAGCGCAAGCATCGATAGCGCCCCGAGGAATGCCATAATCGCAGTGAGTCCCGGATTGCTCACAGCGGAGGGCATGAGATCGACCATCGCCGCTCCGAGTTCACTCAGACTCGGAACCAGCGCAATCGTGAATGCATCAACGAAGTAGAGCAGCAACACGGCGACCCAGTACCAAGCGACGATTAGTACAGCCCCGGTCCAGGCTGTCCGCCTAGTTCTCCGAGCCTCATACGGACTACTGAAATCGAAAATCCGTACGAAGTGACGGCCCTGTACGGCGAGGAAGAGAATAACCAGGGCGAGGATCATGATATCGCCGGCGACGACAGATTCGTAGATATCGTACCAGGGTTTGTCGTCCGGGGCCGGGGCGCTGAAAATCAGGTCTGTTCCAGAACCGTTCGGGAGGGGAGTGCCGAAGAAGCCCTGCTTGAGCGCCTCGTAACCCGCGGTGATTTCCGCGTTGAACCATTCTCCTATTTTATTGACAATATCCTTGAACCATTGAACTCCAAAGTCAGAGAAGGGGATGCCAGGCATCTCAGGAATCCTCTAATTCGACCGAGACGCTACATTCGTCAGACTGCTCTGAGGCAGAGTAGTGAACAGAGAGGGAAGTGGTCTTAACTCCAGATTCGACTACTACTGGGATTCTTATCTCTCCTTCCTTGGTTTGAGGCTCAGATTTGCAGTCTACACCATCGCCAACGAATGCGAAGGGCATCGTGGTTGTGTAGAATACAACCGTCTCTTGTGCTGGAACGACAGGCTGTTCCAGATTGCCATAATCATCTTTGGTGTCGTATATTCCGGAAGAATCGGCATCCTCCTGGGCAATATCGGTCGTTGGATTTGGGACTCCCCCCATGATTTGCATTTGGCTGACAATCTCAGAGCCGGTACCTCGGTTCGCGATTTTCACGATTGCCTGATGCTCAGGGAAACTCAGTTCCCCCGGCATCCGGTCAAGGTGATTTGCACCGACGCCGACCTCCAGAATCTCGAGGTCCGGTGCAATCGTGAGGGTGGTTTCCGCAATCGTCGACTCTCCGGTGCTCGCAACGACCCGATATTCGCCCGGGGTGTATGAGAGTCCGATCTCGAACGTGACCGTCGTCGCTCCCTGTGGGACCGACCGTGACGCAAACGCAGTGCCATCGGGAGCGATAACGTTCACTGTGCTTGGTGAGAGTTCTCCGAGCCCAACCACGAGTGTCTGCCCGTCTACCTGTACCTGTTCGAAATCGCCACCGCCGCCACTGTCGGTTGGGTCGTCGGATGGCGAATCGAGCGAACAGCCAGCCAGCGGTACGGTTGCGGATGCGATACCTCCAACCAGAGTTCGTCGAGTCCAGTCCATCAGAGGTCACCTCGATACCGAAACATCCCACCCAGCCGTCGCCCCGCATACAGAGCAAGAACGAACGGCAGAAACCACTGTGCCACTCGGACGATGAGAGCAAGCCAGCCCATTATCGTCGCGAGGGGGTGCCATCGAACGGATGTCGCCGCCCCGGTGTATGCCGGATCGTGGGTAAGCCACGATTCCGGATGGTAGCGGACCGTGTACACACCGCTCTCATCGAGCCGGACAGTCGCCATGCCCGAAAGATTCGTCCGGACGCGCCGGTCACCGATCGAAATATACGCCTCGTCTCGAGTGACCAGCAAGGGTTCGTACCGGGGACGATTCGGCGCCGAGAGCGAAATCGGCTCTCCAGTCTCGGCATCGCGGAGGGTGATCCGGACCGTGAGCTGTGACTCCGACTCGGAGATGCGCTCGACGGTGAGATTGCTCTGCCGGAGGACCCGCTTCGTGCCGTCGGCGTCGGGGCGGAGTGTCCGGTTCTCGCCGCGAACGATACCACGAACCGTAATCCGGGTGCTAGCGTTGGCACGGTACCGAACAGCGAGGCCATGCGTGACCTCGTACGACCCATCGACCACCTCGACGTGGACGTTCCGACCGAGCGTTCCAGCGGGCGAGTCCCGCTGTGCGCCCCACCGGTTTAACAACTCAGGGCCGCGACCCTCCGGTTCGATTCGTGGGCCGATGCGAGACGGGTATGCGTGGACGGACACTGGAACTGCATCCGATTCGATGCGTTGTGCGTCGGTCGCCCGGCTCCGGACAAGCGTGTCCCAGCCAGTATCACGAGCAGTGTAGAATCGCCAAACACCACGGACCCGTGCCCCGCCGTTCGCACGCAGCCGATATCCCTGCCAGGGAAGCTCTTGGAAGACGGCAAGGCCGAGATCGTCGTCGGGATACGTCACGTACTCCAGCGACGGTTCTAGGCCGTACACGCGGCCGTGAATTTCGTCTGTTACCGTCACCGAATCCGTCACGACGCTGGTCGTCGTCCGTTCGCGGACGATGTTCCCCGTCCCGTTTGGGGCGGTTCTATTCGTCGTGCGAGTGACGGTGACGCGACGTGTGAGGCTGACCTCGATATCGGCTTCCAGCCTGAGCGTTCCGTCCTGTCCTGTGAGCGCGTACTCGATTCGAGGCCGATGAGAGCCGTTCGTCCGCGCGATAACCTCACCGTCTTGGAGAAGCCGGATGGCGCTAATCTCATGGCTCGTAAGCGACCACGATACGCGGCGGGTGCGACGGCCGGTGGTCGTGTTCGATCCGTTCGTAGCAGTGGACCAGCGTGTGGTTACGTTGCCATCTGGAACAGCGACTCGGTAGTCGACAGCGCCACGCAGCTCTCCGTCCGGCGCCAGATATCGCGTCGTCTCTCCTGGCCCCGTGTGTGCCACCGTTGACGGCGTTGCGGCAAACACAGTCGCATGCGCATCCCGAATCAGCGTCGAATTCGTTCGGTTCGCCGATGTTGGGTACACCGAGACACTCGCGTTTCCGGGCGTATAATCCGAAAAGTCGTGACGCGTCCAGATTCCAGCGGTCGACGGGGGTCGCCGGAACGTCAGGTCCGTCCCGTTGGCCACGCTCTGGATTGCCGTCCGCCGCTCACCGTAGGCCCGCCGGTACTCGGCGTTCGTGATACGCTGACTGTCGTTGTCACGAGACCAGAGTGTCGCTGACTCGTTCTCGTCAAGTCCGTTCCCTTCGGTCCCGGGACGTGGGGGCGTCGCAGACACGACACTTGTCAGACCGCTTGCAAGGAGGCCGATGATGAGTAGCAGGGTGAATCCGCGTTCCGACATCTGTGAGGAGTCAGAACGGAATCAGGTCCACACACTGGGCGATAGGTAGCCCCATCGTCGGCCCGGCGACAGTGAACAGCGGCCCGAGCACGACCAGCACAGCAGCAGACCGCATAGCACCGCGTTTGTGCTGCTTGATCTTGGCTTTCTGCTCACGGCTGAGTGTGACCATCTCCATCAGTGAATCCGCCTGCCAGACGACGAGTAGCCCCATCAACCCGAAACCGGTTGTAATCTGAACAAACCCTTCTATCATGTCGGACAACGTATTGGAGCTATCCTGGCAAATCGGGTTCGTCGCCGAACTCCCAGAACCGTCCTGGGCTGCAACCGGAGCCGCAGCCGATGCCATCAATCCGAGGAGTAGGAGAGTCAACACACCAGTGCGAGCAGTGTGGTGGAAACAGTTCCGTTCCGGAGTGGAGGGCATCAGCGAATGGAGTTGATGTATCATGTTGGGGGCTCGATATTTGCTATGACACTGACCGAAGACGGCATTCGGTCGGTCGACACCTTTGTACATAAATTTCATCATCGGAATTAACGGCAGTATTTTCCGGGCCTTTTCGGACAATACCAAAATTGCGAATAGTACTAGGATAGACGCATCTCACTCCGTCACTCAGAACACCGCTCCTTTCCGTCCGATATAGGCGTCAAATAGGACGATACAGCGCTCAGATTCAGCGCCCCAAGATATCGGAAGTATCGGAAGCACCCCGCGTCCATTTATGTAATCGCGAGGAATACGCCATACTCGAATGATTCGAGATGCGCGTGTCCTCGATCCCGAGTTCGTCCCACGGGATATCGTCCACCGGGACGCTGAGGTCAACGCGCTCTCCAACGCACTCGATCCGATCACCGAGGGCGAGCATGGGGAGACAATGTTCCTGTTCGGCCCCTCTGGGACAGGGAAGACATGCATCGCCCGATATACGGTCGAGCAGCTCCGCGAAGCGGTCATCGACATCACAACCCAGTACGTCAACTGCTGGCAGAACTACTCGCGCTTCCAGGTGCTCTACGAGATTCTCTCTGCCATCGGCCGGACGGTCGATATCCATCGCCAGTCCACACCAGCCGATCTACTCCTACAGCGAATCCAGAACTACGACGGCTCGCCGTACGTGATCGTACTCGATGAGGTCGACCAACTCGAGGACAAGGACGTCCTCTACGACCTCTACATGACGCGCGGTATCTCCATCGTGATGATCGCCAATCGTGAGGAGGATCTGTTCGCACAGCTCGACGAACGGCTGGTGAGCCGGCTCCACGCGAGTCGCCGTATCCGGTTCGAGCGCTACGGGATGGATGATCTGGTCGCGATTCTGCAGGCCCGTGTGGACCGCGGGCTGACGCCGGACGCAATCGATGACGAGGACCTCCGATTCATCGCCGATGCTGCAGCGGGGGATGCCCGCATCGCGATTGCCACGCTTCGAGAGGCCGCCCGGACGGCTGACCGGGATGGACTGGCGCACATCCCGAGCGAGACGGTTCGTGAGGCGCTCCCGAACGCTCGGGAGACGCTCCAGCAGAAGAGCCTCGACCGACTCAAGCCACACCAGCGGACGCTCTACGATATCATCGAAGAGTGCGGGGAAGTCGACCCAGGAGAGCTGTATGGCCAGTATCAGGAGCGAACCTCGACCCCCAAGAGCAAGCGAACGATCCGGAAATACCTGCAGAAACTGGCCGCCTACGATCTAATCATCGCAGAGGGGGAGAAGCGCGGCCGGACGTATCGGTTAGCGGAGTAGGAGCTATCGGAAGCTGCCAACACACCGCTCAACGGGCCGGAGAAATCGCTTTTCACCAGTCGCACACGGCTATCGGCCGTTTCGGAACGACCGCACTTGCGTATATCACTCGGACAGCGGCTTCGTATCCCCATGGACACGACACCCACCACAGATGTCTCGACACCGGCGCCCTCACTCCCGCGACTGAACCCGGGGGTGACGCTTCTCGAAACGGAAACGCACGCGGTCGGCCCCATCGACTCGCTCGTGCTCGATCATCTGCTCGGGCAGGACGGCACAGCCGTCTGGGTCGACAGTCACGGCCACGCGACGACCCAGCAACTCGCCCGACTCGCACCGAGTCGCCGCCTCCTCGAACGCGTTCGTGTCGCTCGTGGCTTCACACCGTTCCAGCATTACGAGCTCCTCGACAGGCTTGACGAAGAGGTGGATTCTGAAACAGCGCTCGTCGTCGTTCCCTGGGTCGATGCACCCTATCGTGACGACACGCTCGGGCGGGGGGATGCCGCGTCGATGGTACGTGGGGTCGCCGACCGGCTTGCGATGATTGCCGAGCGAGCATCGGTGCCGGTGCTGGTGACGCTGAAGGAAACAGATGGCCTGACCGACCCGTTCGACGCACTGCCGACACGCGACCTCGTCTACGAGGCGACGGACATGGGGCCCCGGTTCGTCGGCGACTCGTTCGAAACGCTCGTCTACCCGGTCGATAACGGAGCCGTCCAGACGACGCTCGCGTTCTGGGAGCGGGTCCTCCAGCGCCGCCAAGCGCTCGTGGAGGGTGAGACGCCGCGGCCGGGGGTGGCGTAGATGGGACGCACGAATGCCACCTACCGCGATTTGCTCACGGGTATTGAGGAGCGCTGGCAGCCGTATCGGCGGGCACTCCGGCACCGGAACCAGCCCCATTTCGATCGGCTCTTCGAGCACGCACGGGCGCACGCCGATGCCGGCGGGTATCTGAACCACGACGAGCCGCTGTTCCCGGTACTTGTTTCGATACTCCTGGAACAGGAGCGGCGGATTCGGCAACTCGAGGCCCAGCTGGACGACAGCGAGTAACCTGATGCCGTTCACCTTCGACTTCCTTGATGGCGACGTGCTCCGGTGGACTGCAACCGAAGACGGCGCCGAGTGCGAACGCGATACCGACTACACGCCAACGCTCTACGTTACCGCGGACACCCGGGAACAGTTGACCGCCATCCAGCCACACGTCGAGCGGTTCACCGGAGTGGCGGCCACAGCGTTCGAGCCCTGGCGGCGGGGGTTCCGACACGAAGCGGAATCCGTTCTTCGTGTCGATGTCGAGTCGGTCGACGCGGTAACCAGCGTTGGGAGCGACATCCGGGGCTGGGGGCCCCCCGGCGAATACCGGCTCTACAACGTGGACTTCTCGCGGGAGTTCCGCTACTGTCTGGAACGGGAGCTCGACCCCACGCCGGACCGGTCGCTACGCATGCTTTCGCTCGAAGCGACGGTCCCGGAACTCGCCGGTGACCCCGGGCTATCAGCAATCACAGTCGACGGAGCGGTAATCGAAGGAGATCCACCGAACGTGGCCGCAACCGTCGCGGAGCGAGTCCAGGCCGCCGACCCGGACGTACTCCGTGTCTCGGAAAGTGACCTCCTCGCGCAACTCCACGCGGTCGCCAACGCGCAGGAGTGGGACTACCAGCTCGGCCGCATCCCGGGGTTCCAGCAACTCGCTGGGCAGTCCACCTTCGAGAGCTACGGGCGGGTCGGGCACTCGCCGGCCCGCTACAACGTGCCGGGGCGAGCTATCGTCGACGAGGCGAACACGTTCTTCCTCCGCGAGGCGAACCTCGACGGCTGTCTGGATCTGGTCGCCCGCTCTCGGAAGCCGCTTCAAGAGACTGCCTGGGCATCCATCGGGAACATTCTCACGGCAATCCAGATTCGGGAAGCCCGCCGACGGAATGTCCTCGTCCCATGGAAGGCATGGCGACCGGAGCGGTTCAAGACGATGCGGCAACTGGACGACGCCGACCGGGGCGGATTCACCTTCGCTCCAGATGTCGGGCTCCACGAGGACGTTCACGAACTCGATTTCTCGTCGCTCTACCCCTCGATCATGATCACGCGGAACATCAGTCCCGAGACGGTTCGCTGTGACTGTCACCAGGAACGAGAGGACGTTCCTGGGCTGGGCTACAGCATCTGTGACGAGCCGGGGTACCTGCCGGACGTTCTCGAACCGCTCGTCACGGATCGCCAGCGGATCAAGACAGAACTCGCGGACTGTGATGACCCAGAACGGCGAGCGGACCTCGAAGGTCGGTCGGACGCTATCAAGTGGATTCTCGTCTCCTGCTTCGGGTATCAGGGATTCAATAACGCGAAGTTCGGCCGCATCGCCTGTCACGAGGCAATCAACGCGTTCGCGCGGGAGATTCTGCTCGACGCGAAGGAGCGGCTCGAAGCGAGCGGCTGGCAGGTCGTCCACGGTATCGTCGACAGTATCTGGGTCACGCCAGCCACGGCTGAGCCGACTGCACTCGAAACGGTGGCCGGCGAGATCACCGACGCGGTCGGCATCGAGCTCGAGTACGAGGCCGCCTACGACTGGGCCGCGTTCGTGCCGCTCCGGAACAGCGACGCCGGGGCGCTGACGAAGTACTTCGGCCGGGTCGCGGATACGGACCGCTACAAGTATCGTGGCATCGAATGTCGCCAGCACAGCACGCCGCCGTTCATCGCCGAGGCCCAGCGGGAGCTCATCCGGACGCTCGACGCCACCCGTTCCCCGGAAGCCGTCTGTGACCGACTGGCCCGATTCCGGTCGTCGCTCAAGAGTGGCGAGATCGACTCGGACCGGCTGCTGATCGAGAAGCGCGTCTCGAAGGGGGCCGGTGACTACGAGCGGTTCACCCAGACTGCGGCGGCGCTCGACCGGGCCGCTAGTGAGGGAATCAACCGCCACCCAGGCCAGCGGACAGCCTACGTTGTCGTGGACGACGACGCGACGACGGCCGACCGTGTTCGCCTCGCGCACGAAGAGGGCGACCGATACGATGCCGATTATTACGACGACCTGCTGTGCCGGGCAGCCGAGAGTGTCCTTTCACCACTCGGGTGGCGTGAGGCAGGAATCAGGCAGTACTGCAGCGATATGCGGGAACCGACGCTCGCGGCCTTCGGAAATTGATGAGCCGTGAATCACGCTGGAACAGGAATTCGGAATTATCGGAAGAGCCCCTCCTAGCCCCATATGCGACCTATGCGTTGTATCGGCCATGAGCGAGATACAACAGGCCGTCGGGCGTATCGCCCGGAACCGGGTCCGGAACGCCCTCCTCGAACTGACCCGCAACGGTCCCCGCGAGGTTCGACTGGAAACGGTCGCCGCCCAGGCCGGACTCGAGCCAGCGGTCGTCGCGCCGCTGCTCACCGAGTTGGAATCGTCGGGCCCGTTCGAGGTGGAAGCTGTCTCGGGCGAACACGATGACCTGTGCTGGAGGGTCGCGTAGAATGGTCCAGAAGCAGTGTCCGGACTGCGGGAACGCCGACCTCGCCCCACGAGCTCGGTGCCATGTCTGTCCAGCCTGTGGATGGAGTGCCTGCGCCTACACTCGACGGAGTGCTTGAGTGATGCGGATTACCGAGTGGACCTCCTGTCCAGAGTGCGACTATCGATACGTCCGAGTCGTGCTGTTATCCGACGGATGCATCGGTTTCGCCTGTGAACGCTGCGAGGTTCGCGAAGCGTACGCCGTCGTGGAACTGACACCACGACCAGCTTGACACACCGTTACGACGTTTCGTCGTCCGGTGGCCGGTTCGACAACCGGTCGAACCGGTTCTGTGCGTCGTCGACCCGACGCGTTGACTCTGCGGGCCTGTAGTCCGCCGCCACGATCGCCTCATCGACGACCTCGACCTCGAGTACGGCGTCCGTGTGCCGGGCCGGCTGCGGGAGGTCATGCTGGTCGATGACTAGCTCGTACCGGCCGTCGTCACCGGATAGCTCCAGCGCCGCCTTGCTGTCCTCGAATCTGTCCAGCACCGCCGTGTAGGTGCCATCTGGAATCATGAATACGACTCCCTGAGCACTTCGTCGCCATCCGCGTTCGTTATGATGACCGTATCACCGCCGTTGTTCCAGATGGGACTGCCAGAGCCCCAGTAGAGGTCCGTCTCGGTGTCGGTGCCGCTCCCGGTATGGAGTGTGATTGTCGCCCCAGCATCAAGCGTCGTCCCGTCCGGAACAGTGTAGGTGGCGCCAGCCTCGTCCTGCACGGTCCACCCGGACAGATCGAACGGCTCACCACCGGTGTTCTCGAGGACGATGTACTCGTCATTGAGGTTCTCGCGGTCGTCGCCCTCGGCGTCAGCGTGGACCGACGCGAGCGCAATCTCGCCCTGCTCGGCCGATGTGTCGGTGCCCCCGTCCGTCGCGATGGTCGTCGGAGTCCCGGCCGCATCCGTCACGCCGGAGCCGGTGATGGTCGCCCGGCGCTCGACCGTCCCCGTGGTCCCAGGGTCGATCGGAGAGCCATCGCGGATGGACATCGGGTCCGTGGGTGCCGCCCGCTGCGTGGCGATCGTCACCTGCTTGCCGTCGCTCCGCAGGACGGCGTGTCCGTGTGTTGCCGTCCAGTAGGTCGAGATGTCACGCTCGGCCAGACGCTGGAGCGTCTCCTCGTTAGGGTGGCCGTACTGGGACTCGTACTCGCTAGAGATGATGACGGCTTGGGGCTGTGCAGCGTCCAGCAGCGCTCCGCTCGTCGAGGTCTTGCTCCCGTGGTGCCCAGCCTTCATCACGGTCGCTCGGAGCTGTGAGCCGTACTCCTCGACGAGATACGCCTCCTGGTCGTCCTCGGCGTCACCGGTGAACAGGAAGCTCGTCTGCCCGTACGTGAGTTTGAGGACGATGCTGTTCTCGTTGCGGGCCTCGCTCTCGAGGTACGGGTCCGGCGGCCCCATGACCTGCACGCTCACGTTCTCGAACGGGATGCTGTCGCCCTCGCGGGTCTCGTACAGGGCGACATCGTGCTGCTCGATTGCATCGAGATATTCGCTGTAGGTCTCGGTCCCGGCGGCGATACCGGGGTCGTAGACGGCGCCGATGCCGTCAGCTTCCGTCTCGAAGTAGTTGATGACGGCCGCGTTCCCGCCGATGTGGTCGGCATCGTTGTGGCTCGTGACGAAGTAATCGATCCGCTCGATGTTCTGCTGCTGGAGATACTGCAGCACGTACTCACCGTCGTCGTTGAAATGGCCGCTGTCGATGAGCATCGTCTCGCCCGTCGGCCCGATGATGAGCGTCGAGACGGACTGCCCAACATTGATGAAGTGGACCTCAGTCGTTCCCTCGACGGTCGCGTCACCACTCGCCGGCTGCGGACTCTCGCCCCCATCGCTGGCCGGGGCAGTGGGAGCGCTACAGCCAGCCAGGATGACAAGACCAGCACAGATGATGAGGAGTGTTCGGGAGGAGTTGGCCACGTGTTGCCCCGCGCTTGGTCGGAGTCTATCAAGAAGGTATCCACGGAGACCGGAGATGGACGAGGGGCCATGGCAGCCGTTCCGCCACATCGGGGAAACGAGTACCAGCGAACTGTGGAATAGTACTATACGGTGCAGTTCAAGCGCGTTCGGACTCCTCGCGCTCGAGGCCAGCCGTGCCCTCGGCCGCTTCGAGGTCGGCCAACTGGTCTACACGCACTGCATACAGATTGCCCGAGCCTCCGACGTAGACGGTCCCATCGGCGACTGCTGGCGTCGAATGGACTTCGGCCCCAGTGGCGAAACGCCATCGCTCGGTGCCGGTGGCCGCAGCGATTCCGTACAGGTGGCCGTCATCGCTGCCGATGTAGACGGTCCCATTGACGACCGGCGGCGGGGCGTTGCCTGGATACCCGGCCTCGAAGCGCCATCGTATGGTGCCACTGGTTGCATCCACGGCGATGAGGCCCTCGCCACTCCCGGCGTAGACGGTGTCATCGACGACCGCTGGTGACGTGACCGTGGTACCAGCGTCGAACGTCCACTCCAAGCGGCCACTCGTCGCGTCCACCGCGTACAGCTGTTGGTTGGCGTTCGCAACGTAGACGGTCCCGTCGGCGACTGTCGGCGCGGTATTGATCCAGTCGCCGAGTTCGACGGCCCACTGTTCGGTCCCGTCGGTGACATCCAGTGCGAACAACTGTCCGCTGTAGCTCCCGACGTAGACGGTCTCGGCCGTGACTGCCGGCGAGAAGTTGACTGGACCTCCGGTGTCGAAGGCCCACCTCTGGGTCCCGGTCGTCGTATCAACCGCGTACAGGTGGCCGGTGTTGCTTCCGATGTAGACCGCGCCGTCGCGGACCGTCGGCGAGCCGTTCGGCCAATCACCGGTGTCGAACGCCCACTGCTCGGTGCCGCAGGTCGAATCTACCGCGTACAAGTGGCCACAGTCCAGCCCCTCCTGACTCCCGACGTAGACGGTGCCGTCGGCCACCGTCGGTGTGGATTTCACCGTGCCTCCAGTATCGAAGGCCCATTGTTGGGTCCCGCTGGCTGCGTCCACCGCGTACAGGTGCTCGTCCGTACTCCCGACATAGACAGTTCCCTCGACTACCGCTGGCGGGGCGTCGATCCGGTCCCAGGTTTCGAACGTCCAGCGGTGTATTCCACGACCGGCATCACCCCCCGAACTCCCACGACTCATTGGTGCCCGCAGTATTTCGACGCTCCTCGTATCAATCTACGCACAGTGGCGGTGCCAACTTGGAGAGTGAGTATTCGAGTCCGAAGTACTATCGACGAATTCGAACACTTCACTCTCTAAGCCAACGTGACCAATCCGGACACCACTCGATAATGTAGAGTCACGGCGACCAGCACTGCCGTGCTATCTCGGCTCACTGCTAGTATATCTCCTCATGCGGTGTCCTAACAGCTGTTACTCATGACCACTCACGGCACAGCAGCAGAGCGTCCCGTCGCCAACCGCCGGAGCGTCCTCAAGGGCATCGGAGCCGGGGTCGCTGCAACCACCCTCCTCGGGAGTGCTGGGAGTGCCATTGCAGGCCGGACCAATCCCTTCGACACGCCGAACGCGAACTACGTCGAAGGCGAGTCGACATCCGTCGCTGGAACGGACCCGGATGTCTGGACGTTCGCGACCAGCAACCGCGCCGGCAAGCCCACCCACCTCGGAATCTGGCTGGAGCGCGACGCGTTCGAGACGCTGACCGCCGAGCCCGAGCACCGGGTGCTGTCGCTCGATTTCCCGGCTGTCGACGGTCTGACCTACACCTTCGCTGGGATCAACTGGAACCCGATGGGCCACCCGCCGGCCAGCGTGTGGACGACGCCCCACTTCGACTTCCACTACTACTTCGTCGACCAGAGCCTAATCGAGGGCATCGTCGGCCCCGCACCCGGTCCCGTGATGGGTATCGCAACGTACGACGTGCCCGACGAGTACTTCGCCGAGAACTACGTCTACGAGTCACCCCGGCTCATCGTCCCCGAGATGGGCGAGCACATATACGACGAAACCTCGCCGGAGTGGGATCCGGAGGTCCCGTTCACGCACACGTATATCTACGGGCTCTACGACCCGAGCATCGACCCCAACTCGCCCAGCGGAACGGTGGACCTCCCGTTCGGGCCTGGCGGCAGCCTCGTCCCGGTCCCGACCTACGAGGGCGACGGCATGGGCGAGCTCACGTTCACCGAGCCGATGATCACCGAGGCGTTCATGCGTGACGTGGAGGCGAGCGGGGTCGAGGTCACGACACCCGTCCCGCTCCCGGCCGCGTTCCCGGAAGCCGGCTACTACCCGACCAGCTACACCACCCGGTACGTTGGGAGCGCCGACGCGTACGCGATTACCCTCGAGAACTTCGAATGGGTCGATGCGTACAGCGACTGAGTGCCGTTCGGGTTCGCACTCGCTCCCCTCGAAGGCCGGAGACGAGAGTTCGTCGATACGGAACCCCAGTTAGCGTCTACAGGCAGAGTTTGGTGGGATGAAGTAGCAATCCACAGCAGGTAGAGATGTTACTCGGCGGCTCGGCGTGATATCTGAGTTCGTTGGCTCCCCTACCGCGGCGTGCGAACAGTATCAGCTTCTAAGCAGAGAGATACCAGTCGTTGCTGATACTACAACGACTCCCGATTCATTACCGATACTTGACGATTGCAACGTGACTAGCACGGCCGAATTGGAGACCTGTGCCCGACATGGCTCCGGCATCGAGCTGCAGATATCGTCGGACCGGACGTCCTCGGGAGGGAACGACGATGTCGATATCGGTGGCTCAGAAAGGGAGCTTGTCACGCGCTGATTGGAGAGCGAGCCGAGAGAGCAGGCGGACGGGGCCACGCTTGGGTAAGTCTCGAATCGTCTCGATGGAACCCGGTGGCTCACCCCCTCCAACGTGTAGCTCCCATCCCATCTCGTCGGCGAAGCGCTCGACCGCCGATTCTACCCGCTCCTGTACCGCTTTGGCATCTATCGTCATCGGCTGCCCCGCTCGCATCACGATCTCTCCGTCGACGATGGCCGTTTCCACATCGGCTGGCGTGGCGTTGTTCACGACGTGGGCCGGGATGTTCGTGAGCGGTGTGAACTTCGGCTTGTCCACATCGAGAAGGATGATGTCTGCCCGCTTTCCCGGCTCGATGCTTCCAATCTCGTCGCCGATGCCCAGCGCACGAGCCCCGTCGATGGTCAGCATCCGCACCAGTTCCATCGAGGAGTACTGTCCGGTCGTCCGCTTGACGTTGGCCGCGAGGCGGGCCTGTCGGGCCTCGCCGAACATGCTGTAGGAGTCGTGCCAGTAGTGGTCGTCGATACCCAACCCGACATCGACATCCGCCTCCCGCAGTTCGGGGACGGGCGTCCACTGCATCTCGGCGTCCGGGTTCCAGTAGCAGAACACCGAGGGGCAGTGGGCGACCGACGCATCTGCCTCGGCAGTTCGCTCGATATCTGCCTCGTCGGCGACGCGGAAGTGTGCCGCGACCAGTCGGTCGTCGAGAAGTCCAACCTCATCGAGCAGTCCGAGTGAATCCGTCCCTCCGTTTGCCCGTGCCATCGTGTTGCTCTCCTCGAGTTCGAGCAGATGGGTATGGACGAGCAGCTCTGGATATTCGTCGGTGAGAGCAGCGGTGCGCTCCCATAGGTCGCGTGTACATGACCAGTCATCATGCGGGCAGATCGTCGCCTGGATTCGTCCGTCGTAGGTGTCGTGGTGCTCGTCGATGAACGCACGAGCGCGGTCGAACTGCTCGTCGACGGGGACATCCCAGAACAAATCCGTGATCGTTGGGCCGAAGAAGCCCCGGAGGCCAGCCTCGCCAAAGGTCTCCGCCCCCGTACTCGGACGGACATCCATCGAGTTACTCGTCGTGACACCGCCGAGGAGGAAGTTCAGCGCGGCGAGCTCGTACCCAGCCTCGACCAGATAATCGAAGTCGCCCTCACCGAGGCGACCGTAGATGGCCGTCATACTGCCCATCATCTCCAGCAGATCCAGATCGCTGAACGCGCCGATCAACGGTGTCAGTTCGAGGTGGGTGTGGGCGTTGACCAGTCCCGGCATCGCCAGCATCCCGTCGCCGTCGATCGTGTGCGTGGCGTCGATTGCTCCATCGTCGTCTGCGGACTTCCGAACCTCGGTGATGTGACCGTCATCGACGAGTATCGTCCCGTGTTCGTACAGCCGGTTTCGCTCGTCGACCGTGAGAACAAGCGCATCCGAGATAGCGATGTCAACGGCCATATGTCATCCCGGAATCGGCAGTCGTGTCAAAGTTGTTGGGACGATCTGTCGAAGACTATCCTCAATCGACGGGGCGAAGCGAAGAACGAACCGCTTCGGCGGCGGATTCGGTGTTAGAACCCCCACCGGAGGCCAGACATCGTTGCAACGATGGCGATCATCAGGACGAGTTCGACCAGACTCAGCATGCCGTACTTCTTGTTCAGCGAGGCGAGACGCTCGTGGTCGGTCTCGTCGGCGGCAATCTCATCGAACATCCCTGCCGTGAACTTGTGGAGTGGCCCGAACCCGAGAACGAGCAGCGCAATCGCGATAGCAAGTGCAGCCCACAGTGATACCGTCGGGGATGCCCACAGGCCCATCATGCTAGCAAGGCCGATGCCAGACCCGATTGCGCCAACCGAGACGGGCTCCATCAGCAGGTTCATCTTCGGAACAAAGCCTTCAGCGAACTCAACGTTGGCTTCCTCGGAGAGGCCCCCCATCACGGGGCCGAGAACGACCGCGCCGAGTACCGCAGTTCCGAACCAGAATGCACCGAGGAACAGGTGGACGGTGAACATGATTCGGACATCACTCGAGAGGTAGCCTAATACGGGTAGTACCAAGGGAACGGCGACGGCACCGGCCGCGAACGGCCGGGATGCCGCATCAGTCATCAAGCGGTACCGTTCGCGTGTACTCGTCGGTCTGTGTGCATCAGCCAACGGCATACCGTATCTCCATTACTGGAGGAGAATCAGAAGTAGCTCACAAAAAAGTGAGCAAATCGGCAGAAGCCCCAGTTATGTTCAGCTCAGTCTGCGAGCCATGCCAATCTCTGATTGTGCTCCTGAAGATACGTCGGCTCAGGGCCTGTATCTCCGAACGAGACCTGCTCCCCTGCTTGTTCGATAATCGTCCGCTGGAGGATATCGCTCTGCGTGTCGAACTCCGGATTTACTCGAAGCCGGTAGTCCGCATCAATCGTGAACAGCTCTCTATCGAATGCCGCATGGTGGGTCTTGCTCAGCGGAAGCACGTTGCCGAGGTCCGCCCGGTGGTCCGGGTACTCGCTCCACGGGAGGACGTGCGCAACATCCAGCAGGGCTGGATGATCCACGTGTGAGACTGGACACATCCCGTCGTGCTGAGAGAGTACCGTTGCTCGGAACTCCGGGTCGACTGACCGCGCGACAACCGTCGTCTCGTACGTGGCAGCGGTCAATCCGTCACCAGCATTCGAGACGGATGCCTCCTCGGTTCCTGCCCATTGCTCCACAGCACGGTCGGTGAACTTCCGCCCCTCGTCAGTAAGGGAGTACAGGCTACCATCCTTTTCGACGAGCCCGAGGCTCCGGAGCCAGTTCGTCCGCTGTTTGGCCATATCGGGACTCGACGGGTTCCAGCCGAGTTCCGGGTGCGTATCGAGCTGCTGATGGCTGACCTCGTCGATCGTCATCGGACCCGCGGAGAGTGCGTAGAGGAGACTTCGAAGGCCGACGTTCCGACGAACCATGATCTCGAGCAGCGCCGAGGTCGTCTGCTCCGAGCGGTACGCCTCTCCCTCCGGACCAAGCTGCCAGTGGTCTCCAGCACGTCGAATGAATCCAACGTCCTCGAGGTAGTCGATCCGTCGGAGGATCGAGTCACGACTCGAGACACGCGCGAAGGTGCCACGATGCCACCCGACCAGCTCGTCCGTTGTCGGTTGGTGCTCGTCGACGAATTCCAGAATTGCATCCAGTGTCTCCACGTAGCTCGTTCCCCCACCGAACATCGGAACGATGCTGCGGAGCCGTTCCGGCGACATGCTCACGATGATTCCACGGACGCGACATGATCGTTTCCCCGAGAGGACCAACCAAACACACGATTTTTCTCCTGAGAGAAGCAACTGTGAGTATCAGTCTACCTAATCCGTAGTTTCAACCGTTCGTTCCCAGTCGGTGAACTGGGAACACCGTGAGGCCGTGTCAATCGATAATCACCACCGAGTGATTTCCGACGGTGGCTTCATGGGTAATCGAAATCTGTACTGTTCTATGACGAGCGATTCTGGGGATTCGTCTGGCGAATATACCTCTGAAGAGGTTATCAGCCACGCTATCTCTCTTCGACAAGAGGCCAAGCAGGCCAATGAACGTCGACTTCTCGTTCTTGCAGGAGATAACCGCCCAGGACTCCAAATTGCTCAAGAGATTATAGATAACCTAGATATATGCTCATCAGAGGTGACCTTTGTTGGGCTGAGTCGTAGCACAGAATGGGAGCGCGTAAATCCAAAGGACGCTGATGAACTCCTCGGCACAACTCGTAGTGCAATCGTCTTCGACACACATGATGCGCTATTCCCGAATGCACTCGGTCGGGTGTTTGGTGCCGTTGATGGCGGTGGACTACTCATACTTGTCACTCCGACGCTCGATGAGTGGCCTGAGAGACGAGATGATTACGATGACTCGCTAGCTGCCCCGCCGTACGGCGTTGAAGATGTGACTGGCCATTTCAAATCGAGAGTCGTCGAAAAACTTCGAAAACACTCCGGAATCACGATTATAGATGTAAATAGCCATACAATAAAGCAGGATGGTCGAACGGGTTCGATGTGCGATAGGTCAGGATCCTCCAGTGAAGTGAAACCAGACGGCCAGACGTTTGAGTATAATCCACCCACTGATACCGCATTTCCAGATGTCGCATACGAGGCCTGTTTAACAAAGGACCAAGCTAATGCGGTCAACACATTCGAGCATCTCCTCGAATCAGAACAAGCAATCGTGGTCGAAGCAGACCGTGGCCGGGGCAAATCAAGTGCTGCTGGTATCGCGGCGGGAGTCTTCGCCGCCCGTGGTGAGACAGTCGCTGTGACAGCACCGCGATATCGAAGCGCCAGAGAGATATTCAGGCGTGCGAAGGAGGTGTTATCCGAACTCGATTCTCTTGGAGCGGCTGATGGCCCTGAGGATAGCCCTCGTCGGTTAGTCACACAGGAGGCTTCGGCGCACGGACCCAGTATTAACAGGGGCCCCGCAACCGGATCTGTCAGCTATATCGAACCTACCGCGATCAAAGAAGCCACTGCTGCTGATATTCTCATCGTGGACGAAGCTGCTGCTCTACCAGTTAAGACGTTGGATTCCTTCCTCGATACTGGCCGGGTTGCATTCGCTACAACCATTCACGGATATGAAGGTGCTGGCCGAGGCTTCTCGGTTCGCTTCAAAAGTAAAATCGCAGATTCTGAACTTACCGTTTCCGAAATCGAGCTCGAAGACCCCATTCGGTATGCGGCTCGAGATTCGGTAGAGCAGTTCGCCTATCAGACACTCGCTCTGAACGCGTCGCCACCCCCCTCTGAAGCGGTAGCGGGAGCAACCCCGGAAGATGCTACATTCCGTGCTATCTCGTCTAGCGATCTCTCATCAGACGACGAGCTACTCCAAGAGGTCATGGGGTTACTCGTGAACGCTCACTACCGGACGGAACCCGATGACTTGGCGAGAATTCTCGATGCACCGGATGTTTCACTCCGGGGACTCTTCCATAACGGACACCTTGTCAGTGTCCTATACTTCTCCACCGAGGGGGGCCTATCAGTCGATGAGCGAAACACGTTGTACGAAGGTGGGCGGATTCAGGGCCATCTGGTGCCATCTATTCTCATCAAAAAGCTTCGCGATAAGGAAGCCGGTAGTACATCAGGAGTCCGCTTCAGGCGACTTACCACCCATCACGCACTTCAATCCATAGGATTGGGATCTGCCCTCGTGGAACAGACCCATCAAGAGTTCGCTGACGAGGTAGATTGGTTCGGCGGGGGGTACGGTCTCACACCGAAATTAGCATATTTTTGGATTGAGAAAGGATACGATCCAGTACAATTGTCCACTTCGCGGCATAAAGCAAGTGGGAAGTATTCCGTTCTTATTCTTCAAGCTACGGAGGATGCGGGCGAACCACTACATAAGCGTCATACCAAGTGGTTCAGAAAGCGAATCGCATCGAAGCTATCCAGTTCACTGAGCGATTTGAATCCAGATGCAGCTCGTCCAATACTCCGGACGATTTCACCTTTCTCGTTGGATTTCAATACCCACGATTGGCGAATCGCTGCGGATGCTGCATATGGCCCGGCGGAGCCTGAAACCGCACCTCGCGTATTCCGTCAGCTGACACTTCGCTACTTCTCCCAGTGTAATAGTGCGTATGAAGACGGTGAGACCGCACTGGAACTCTCATCCCAAGAGGAGAGACTGCTGGTCTCTCGAGTCCTTCAAGGGAATGACTGGAATCTGGTATTAGACCGGACAGGATATTCCTCGAAGGAACGTTGTAAACAAGATTTAAAGAACGCTCTGAAGCCATTGGTGGATTATTACGGTGACGAAACCGTTCAAGAGGCAAAGCGCAGATTTTCTGATTAAATCGAACATCATTTCCTCATCTCCGGTACATACCTTCGACTATCCGGTATCTACTGGGATTCCATCCAAGAGCCCTCCTGAAGGCGAACATCCCCAGCGAAACTTACTTGCGGGCATAGGGGTTGAGTGGTGGGCATGATTACGAGGTGGATGCATTGACATCGAATCTAGATGCCTATATCGTTACCTCGAATGATGACAAATTCGAGACAGTCCGGTCGATTCTCGGTGATCAGCTATCTCTTGACCGGATCGACATTGAACTCCCTGAAATTCAGTCTACGGATACGTCTCGAGTTGCAGAGTACAAGGCAATCGAAGCGTATCAACGACTCAACAGCCCGGTCATCGTCGACGATTTTGGACTATACATGGATGGGCTGGGGGACTTCCCTGGCCCTTTGGTAAAACATCTCATCGTCGAGACGGGGGTTGACGGGCTCCAGATGTTATACCAGGCGTCAGATGGTACCGGAAGGATGGCTTGCAGTGTTGCGTTTTTTGATGGCAACCGATTACGCCTATTCGAGGGAGAGCTTATGGGTACGTTCGACTTCGATAAGGCAGATCCTGCCGCAGACATGCTTGTCAGCACGATTTTTGTACCGTCCGGATACGAGAAAGTGATTGGAGAATTAGATATTCGGAACCATCGTGCGATTGCCTACGAACAACTGAGTGATGCTTTCATCGACGGCCGTTTCGGAAGTTCTGACGAGTAACTAAGAACCATCAGTCCTCCTCGAATCCCCCTTGACACCAAGAATCTCCTCAACCAGTTCGAAATCGCTTTCGTAGATATGTCCGGAAACAACCTGAATCACCATCTTATTGTTGTTGATATCTAGGTGTTCAGAAATTTCCGTCTGAATCCGTTCCAGCGCAATCATATCCGCATAGAACTTCTTCCCAATATCTTGACTCCGGAAGAATGCAGTCATCAACAGGCCATCTCGAATTTTGAAATCAAGAGTACAGATACAAGGGACGTGTTTAGTATCTCCTGGTGGATACATCGAGGTAATCGTCGCGGATTTCGATGTCGGTTTCTCTGTCAATTTATCTTTGACGTACGTGAGTTGATTACGCCCTTCGAAGTCTTTGAACCGACTCCCGTAACTGTATCCCCAGCCTTCAATCGGCTCTTCTGAGTGGAAGTTGTCAATCATCCATTCCACACGATTTTCGTCCATATGCTCTTGGAGAAACTCGTCGTCTTCTGGCGAGATAAGTGGGTATTCGAATTCTACGATGATATTGAGTTTTTCGAGCAATTCCATGCCATCGTCAACGGTGGTTTCTCCGTCGTGGTATACCTCCTCCAAGAGCGTTTCCCACCCATCGCCGATAGAACTACCACGGTAATCCATAGATACTTCCTATGATTCTCCCCTTTAAGATTTTGTGGGTGACGGATATTATTTACGCCATGGTTCGTTACAGAGACTCTCGATTGATTCGAAGATGAAATCGGGTTGAATATCCACATCCGTTTGGGTACCGTCCTCACAAGCAATCCATGCTGCCTGCAGCCCGGAGCGTTTTGCACCAGCGACATCTAGTTCGAAGGAGTCCCCCACGTGAAGGACATGGGAAGGCGAGGTGTCCAGATCAGCAATAGCCTGTTTGAAGGGTTCTGAATCGGGCTTTGGGGCAGTTTCTGAACCTGCGTACACGATAGTATCGAAGTAGTCGTCGAAGTCGGTCTCGGAGAGTTTGATTTCTTGGACTCCGGGCCCTCCATTCGTCACGACACCCATTCGATATTCTTCGTGGAGACACGACAATGCTCGCCGGGCACCCGAGCACGCGACGACATCTGTGTGGTCACGCTCGTTGGCGTAGGCCCGCGCGACTGCCCTTCCATCTTCCGGGTCCTTTCCACACTCTTCTGCAAGTGTAGCGAAACATCGACGTCGGAAACCATGTAAATCACCGGAACCGTCTATGAATTCTTCATACCGTTCATAGTACATCTCGGCGTCGAAAAACGGTTCGACGCCTGCGGCCTCGAACGCTAGCGGCAAGATATCTCTGGCAGTTCGTCGATATTCACAGAGTGTACCGTCGATATCGAAAAGTATCGTATCCACCTGCGTCATCACATCATGAATCTGGTAAGGGTGTCATAGAACGTTCCCCATACTCCCGACTGCCCCAAATCGGCGGAGGCAGAGGCGCTATCTATGGTCTCTTGACAGATTGTTCTGTTTGCAGC
>Ga0207757_100435_pt1 | contig 27742 bp, 26 predicted proteins | sample A23P3SouthBayCA_2_FD_187752 | JGI IMG/M metagenome (GOLD analysis project Ga0207757, IMG submission 187752) | Aerobic enrichment media microbial communities from Eden Landing Ponds, California, USA - A23 P3 (2) (SPAdes) | ecosystem: Environmental > Aquatic > Marine > Unclassified | place...
GGGTTGGGGCAGATTTGAACTGCCGGCCTCCTCCATGTCAAGGAGGTGTCATAACCAGACTAGACCACCAACCCGGTCGTGACGTGCTTTCGAACGCATTCTAACGTATCCCCGGCCACTAATTGAACCTTTCGGAACAGCCCTTTGCAAGGCGGTTCCGAGGGTATTATTAGCCCGCGTCGTGGCGCCGACGCCGTTTCGTCTCGCGGCCGGACGGCCCACCGGCGGCGCGCCGACGACAGGTTTAAGAAGATGTATAGATTTGTTCATCGTAACCCGAACTAATACACTGGTGTTCATCCATGCAGGACTATATCGAGCGCGTCACCGACGGTGAGGATCTGACCCAGGAGGAGGCGCGGGCCGCGGCCCGCGCCGTCTTCGAGGAAGCGACCGATGCCCAGATCGGGGCGTTGCTGGCGGCGCTCCGATCCAAGGGGGAGACGGAGACGGAGATCGCGGGCTTCGCGGAGGGGATGCGCGACGCGGCACGAACCATCGCGCCGGACCGCCACCCGCTCGTGGACACCTGCGGCACCGGCGGCGACGACTACGACACGATCAACGTCTCGACGACGAGCGCTATCGTCGCCGCGGGCGCTGGTGTGGCTGTCGCCAAACACGGCAACTACTCCGTCTCTTCTACCTCGGGGAGCGCAGATGTACTCGAAGTCGCGGGCGTCGACGTCGAGGCCGAACCGCCGGCGGCCGAGGCGGCCATCGAGCGTGACGGCATCGGCTTCATGCTCGCTCCGGTGTTCCACCCGGCGATGAAGGCGGTCATCGGCCCGCGGAAGGAACTTGGGATGCGAACGGTGTTCAACGTCCTCGGGCCGCTTACGAACCCCGCCGGCGCCGACGCGCAGGTGGTCGGCGTCTACGATCCCGATCTCGTCCCCGTGCTGGCCCGCGCACTCGCCCGGATGGACGTCGATCGGGCGATGGTCGTCCACGGCTCCGGCATGGACGAGATTGCGCTCCACGACGCGACGACCGTCGCGGAGGTGGACGGCGACGAGGTGACGGAGTATACGCTGACGCCAGCGGACCTCGGACTGGAGGCGGCGCCCATCGAAGCCGTCGCCGGCGGCGGCCCCGAGGCGAACGCGGCTGATCTCCGCGGCATCGCCGAGGGCGACGTGACGGGGGCGAAACGCGACATCATCCTCGCGAACGCGGGCGCGGCGATCTACGTCGCCGGCGCGGCCGACGACCTCCAGTCGGGCGTCGCCGCCGCCCGTGAAGCCATCGACTCCGGTGCCGCCGCCGCGAAACTCGATGATCTGCGGGGTGCCTGACCCGATGGTCCGGTCGAAGATCTGTGGCGTCACGAACGAGTCCGACCTCCGGGCGGTGGCCGAGGCGGGCGCCGACGCGGTCGGGGTCATCACCGAGGTGTCCGTCGATACGCCCCGCGAAGTCGCGCCCGACCGGGCGGCCGACCTCGTCGCCGCCGCGCCACCCTTCCTCTCGACAGTGCTGGTTTCCATGCCTGACTCCGCGACTCGCGCGGTCGAACTCGCCGGCGCCGTCGCGCCCGACGCGATCCAGGTGCACGGCGCGTTCGACGACGAGGACGTCCGCTACGTCCGTCGCGAGGCACGCGCGGACGTGATCACCGCCGTCGACGCGGCCGATGCCGACCGCGTCCGTGGCTACGACGGCGTCGCGGACGCCATCCTGCTCGACTCGACGACGGCGGACGGTGCGGGCGGGACGGGCGAGACCCACGACTGGCACGCCGCCCGCGCTCTCGTCGACGACTGTTCGACGCCGATCGTCCTCGCCGGTGGGTTGACTCCCGAAAACGTCGCCGACGCGGTGCGGACGGTCGCTCCTTACGCCGTCGACGTCTCCAGCGGCGTCGAGCATCGCGGTGGCGAAAAAGATCACGAGGCGGTCGCGTCGTTCGTTCGCAATGCGTCGGTGGAGGGGTCGGGATGATCGCTCACCGAAGAACGAACGACGCGGTCGCGTCGTTCGTTCGCAATGCGTCGGTGGAGGGGTCGGGATGACGCCCGACCACGACCGCACCGTCTTCCTCGATCTGTTCGGTCACGACGACCCCGTCGTCGCCCGCCTCGCGGTCACCCTCGATGTCGAGACGACGCCGCTGTCGGCCTACGCTGCTCTCGACGACCACAGCGACTACGGGTTCCTGCTCGAGAGCGCGGAGAAGACCCCCTCTAGCGATCCCGAAGGCGCGTTCACCGCCGACGACGAGGGGGCCGACCGCCACGCCCGCTACTCCTTCGTCGGCTACGATCCCGACGCCGTCGTCTCCGTGACCGGAGGCGACGTGACCGTCGAGTCGCTCGGCGGCCCGACCGCCGAGCTGGTGGCGGAGACGGCGGGGCTCGATGGCGACGGGGACGTACTCGACGCCCTCCGAACCACGCTCCCCGACCTCGATCGCGTCGGCTTCCCCGACGCGGACCGGCAGCATCTCGACGGCGGCCTCGTCGGCTTCCTCGCCTACGATGCCGTCTACGACCTCTGGCTCGACGAGGTGGGCGTCGAGCGTCCCGATCCGATCGTCCCCGACGCGGAGTTCGTCCTCACGACGCGGACCATCACGTTCGACCACGCCGAGGACGCAATCCAACTCGTCTTCACGCCCGTCGTTGACCCCGACGCCGACCCCGGCGCGGTGTACGACGCGCTCGTCGAGGAGGCCCGAGCGGTAGAGGCCACGCTCGCCGACGCGGGGACGCCCGAGACGGGCGGGTTCGTCCGCGAGGGCGAGACGGTCGGCCCCCGTGAGGAGTACGAGGATGCGGTGCGGGCGGCGAAGACACACGTCCTCGACGGCGACATCTACCAGGGCGTCATCTCGCGGAAGCGGGAGTTGACCGGTTCGATCGATCCCCTCGGCCTCTACGAATCGCTGCGCTCAGTCAATCCCTCGCCGTACATGTACCTCTTGCGTCACGACGACCGCTCCATCGTCGGCGCGAGCCCCGAAACGCTGGTGTCGGTCCAGGGCCGGCGTGTCGTCTCGAACCCCATCGCGGGCACCTGCCCCCGGGGTACGAGCCCCGTCGAGGACCGCCGTCTCGCGGGCGAGATGCTCGCGGACGGCAAGGAGCGCGCCGAACATACGATGCTGGTGGATCTGGCGCGCAACGACGTCCGCCGCGTGTCTGACCCCGGGTCGGTTCGGGTCGAGGAGTTCATGAACGTGCTGAAATACTCCCACGTCCAGCATATCGAGTCGACGGTGACGGGGCGACTCGCGGGCGCCGACGCCGGCCCCGGTGCGGGCGGCGAGCGCTCGCCGCCGTTCGACGCCTTCGACGCCACGCGCGCGACGTTCCCTGCGGGGACGCTTACGGGCGCCCCGAAGGTGCGCGCGATGGAGATCATCGACCGGCTGGAACGGGACCCCCGAGGCGTCTACGGCGGTGGCGTCGGCTACTACTCCTGGTCCGGCGACGCCGAGTTCGCCATCGTCATCCGGACGGCGACGATCGAGGCCAACGATCCGGACCGCATCACGGTGCAAGCGGGCGCGGGGATCGTCGCCGACAGCGACCCCGCGAGCGAGTACGAGGAGACCGAACAGAAGATGGGTGGCGTCCTCGACGCCATCGAGCGTATCGAAACCGCGACCCCCGAACCGGAGGTACGCCGATGAAGGTGCTCGTCGTCGACAACTTCGACTCCTTCACCTACAACCTGGTCGAGTACATCTCGGATCACCCCGACCCCGTGACGGGCGACCCCATCGCGGTCGAGGTGCTGAAAAACACCGCCACACTCGATGATGTGCGGGCGGTCGATCCCGACGCCATCGTCATCAGCCCTGGGCCGGGCCATCCGAAGAACGACCGGGACGTGGGCGTGACCAACGCCGTCCTCACGTCGATCAGCGAGACGGTGCCGACGCTTGGCGTCTGCCTCGGCCTCGAAGCCGCCGTCTACGCCTACGGCGGCACCGTGGGCCACGCCCCCGAACCGATCCACGGCAAGGCCTATCCCGTCGACCACGACGGCGAGGGCGTCTTCACCGGTTTGGCTCAGGGGTTCCAAGCGGGGCGGTACCACTCGCTCGTGGCGACGAGCGTCCCCGACTGTTTCGAGGTGACGGCGACCACCGCCCACGACGACACTGATCTCGTCATGGGGATTCGCCACCGCGAGTACCCGATCGAATGCGTCCAGTTCCACCCCGAAAGCGTGCTGACCGCCGCTGGGCACGACGTCATCGACAACTTCCTGCACCGCGCCCGGACGCCCGACGCGCGGGCCTAACCGAGAAACATCGACGCCAGCAGCAGGAGACCCACGACGAGCGCCGCGATGGTAACCAGTCGCCACGCGACTTTCAGGACGACGCGGCCGATCACGATGACGACGCCGATGGCGACGATGGCGAGCAGTATCCGTCCGAGCGGTCCCCCGAGAACGCCGCCGAACTGAAGGAGTATCTGAGATGTGAGCGACATATCCGGCATCCACTCATAGCGGGCGCATAAGTCTGTGGGCAGTAGCCCGCCGTTCAGCAGGGATACAGATTATATCAAAATCTGGATACGCAATGCGGGTTCGACCGATCGGCCGGATCGTGTTCCGTGCGTGCCAGTGCCACGTCGACCGTCGCCATGCGTCCCAGTCCTCCATGATCGGCCCCCCTTTTGTTCGACTGCATTTTCCGACGTAGTCTTGCGATTTCTCTGCTCATATTCTACTTTCACTTCGGTCTACATACCGTTATATGCGTCGGGAAGCGATGATGGAAGCGTGTATGCGGCTTCGGGCCGCATCTGATCAGACGGAGTAGACAGGAATCGGATAGATTGGCGAACGGAACCAACGCCTTTACACCTCCGATTCCATTACAGCAACCGTCACCGACCCGCGGATTCGAGCCAGCAACCGGACCACGCCTGACCCTCGGGGGGCCGGGGTGAGGAGGGGCCGCGAACCGATCAGCACGACGACCAACATATGAGTACGCACGACATCGACACCAGCGAAGTGGAGTTACCGATCAAACGGACGGACGGGGAGACACTGGAGGACCGACTCACCGCCAACGCCTACCACAACATCCTTCCCGCGCGCTACCTCCGCAAGGACGCAAACGGGGATCTGATCGAGAACCCGGAGGACCTCTTCCCCCGCGTCGCAAAGAACATCGCCCTCGCCGAAGCGGTGTTCGAGGCGCGCAAGCAGGACGGAGAGATCACCGTCACGCCCGACCAGTTGAAACCCGACCACCCCCGGCGCGACGAGCTCGCCGCCGAAGTGTTTGGGAAGGGAACGACCACCGATGCCGACGCGGAGACGACGCTCTCGGTCTACAACGTCAACAAGTTCGCCTACGAGACGGTCGTCCCCGAACTCCCCGACGAGATACGGGCTGTCGTCGAGGAAACCCGAGACGAGTTCGAGACGCTGATGGGGGAGCTCTCCTTCATGCCGAACTCGCCTACCCTGATGAACGCGGGCGACGAACTCCAGCAGCTCTCGGCCTGTTTCGTCGACTCGCCCGAAGACGATATCGACGACATCCACCAGACGGCCAAAGAGGCCGCGCAGGTGTTCCAGTCCGGCGGCGGCATGGGCTACGCCTTCTGGCGGCTCCGACCGTACGGTGACGCGGTCGGCTCCACCGGCGGTATCGCTTCCGGCCCGATCACGTTCATGCGCACCTTCGACCAGATGTGCGAGACCATCGCGCAGGGCGGTGCTCGCCGGGGTGCCCAGATGGGCGTCATGCGGATCAGCCACCCCGACGTCATTCAGTTCATCCACGCGAAGAACAAGGACGTCTCGCTGGCGCACACGCTCCGGCTCAACGACCCCGACGACTTCACGCACAACTCCTTCGCAGCGGCGCTGGAGGAGGCCCGCGAACTCATCGACGACGAGGGGAAGGTGCCGAAACACCTCCGGAACGCCGTCGAGGGTCACCTCTCCAACTTCAACATCTCCGTCGGCGTCACGGACGACTTCATGGAGGCACTGCAGGCGGGCGAGGAGTTCACGTTCACCAACCCGCGCACGGGCGAGGCCCACGTCGCCACCGCCGAGACGAAGGAACTGTACGAGATGTTCGGTCTCGGCGAGTACGTCGAGGTTGGCGAGGAGCTCTCGATGCCCGCCGAGGTCATCTGGGAGGACATCGTCGAGGGCGCTCACGAGAACGGCGAACCCGGCGTGATCTACCTCGAACGCGTGAACAAGCAGCACTCCTTCGACGTGGAGGAGCATCCCGACCACCGCATCCTCGCGACAAACCCCTGTGGCGAACAGCCACTCGAGGAGTACGAGGCCTGCAACCTCGGGCACATCAACCTCTCGACACTCGCGGATCTCGACGCGCCGGACTGGCGGGTCTGGGCCGACGAACACGCCGACGAGTACGACTCGCAGGCCGAGGCGGTCGACGCGTTCCTCGAGGACGCCATCGACTGGGATGCCTTCGACCACCGCATCGACTACGGCACCCGCTTTTTGGAGAACGTCGTCACGATGTCGGACTTCCCGGTCGACGAGATCGAGCGGAAGGTCCGCGAGATGCGCAAGATCGGGCTCGGCGTCATGGGGCTGGCACAGCTGTACGTCCAGCTCGGTATCCGCTACGGCAGCGACACGGGCAACGAGGTGGCCCGACAGCTGATGACCCACATCAACCACGAGTCGAAGTGGACCTCCCACGAACTCGCCCAGGAACGGGGCGCCTTCGAGGACTGGGACGACTCGAAGTACGCCGACCCCACCGAGTACCGCGAGTGGTTCGAACACCACACGGGGCTCGACGCCGACGAGTGGGCGGACGGCTTCCCCATCCGCAACCACAACACGACCACCATCGCGCCGACCGGCACCACCTCGATGGTCGGCAACACCACGGGTGGCTGTGAGCCCATCTACAACGTCGCCTACTACAAGAACGTCTCCGACGACGTGCAGGGCGACGAGATGCTCGTCGAGTTCGACGACTACTTCCTCCGGACGCTGGAGGCCAACGACCTCGATATCGACGCGGTCAAACAGGAGGCCCAAGAGCAGATGGCGTCGAACGCGTTCGACGGCGTCGAAGGGCTCGACACCGTTCCGAACGCCATCGGCGAACTGTTCGTCGTCACCGGCGACCTCGCCGGGAAGGAACACGCCGCGGTCCAGTGTGCGTGTCAGGAGGGCGTCGACTCCGCCATCTCGAAGACCTGCAACTTCCCCAACAGCGCGTCGGTCGCGGATATGGACGAGGTGTACCGCTACATCTACGAACACGGCGGGAAGGGCGTCACCGTCTACCGCGACGGCACCCGCTCGAAACAAGTGCTGACGACCCGCGCGAAAAACACGGAGTTCGCCGACGAGGGCGAGGCCGCCGAGACCATCGTCGAACAGATCCAGGAGGTGTTCGGTGGCATCGAAGGCTTCCTCGACAACGAGGACGTGCAGGCGGCGCTCGACCGGGAGCTGAACGACCTGCTCGCCGCCGCCGACGGCAAGCGCGAACTCGGCACCAAGCGCCCGCGGCCGGACGTGCTCCACGGCGTCACCCAGCGCATCGACACCGGCTACGGGAAGCTCTACGTCAACATCAACGAGGACGAAGACGGCCGACCGTTCGAACTCTTCGCTAACATCGGCAACTCCGGCGGCTTCACGGCCTCCTTCACCGAGGCGCTGGCGAAGACGATTTCCACCGCGTTGCGCTCCGGCGTCGATCCGCGCGAAATCGCCTCCGAACTCCAGGGCATTCGCTCGCCCAAGGTCGCCTGGGACAAGGGCGAACAGATCAACTCCATCCCGGACGCCGTCGGGACGGCCATGCGTCGCTACCTCGACGACGAGATCGACCGCCCCTACCCCAAACAGCAGAACCTCACCGAACTCGAGAAGGCCGAGGCGCGCGCGACGCCCGGCGACTCGCCCGACCCCGAGGCCGACGGCGGCGCGGCCGCGGCCGACGACGACACCGCCCAACTTCTCGCCGCCGGCGAGAGCCCCGAGTGTCCGGAGTGTGGCTCGATGAGCCTCTACTACTCCGAGGGCTGCAAGACCTGTGAGTCGTGTGGTTGGTCCGAGTGTTGACGCCGAGTTGACGTAGGAACGGCACCGCTCCCTGACATTCTCACGTTCTCGTCGTCGCCAGGTTTTGATTCCGACACCGACCGGCCGATGCCCGGAACAGTCATGTCCGTGTAGTCCTCGTCTAGAAACATGTCTGCACGGAGTGGCCGGCCCTGCCCACGCTGTGAGACGGCAATGCACCGTCGTCACTGCAAGTACGTCTGTCCGAACCACGGGGTCGTCTACGACTGCAGCGATACGTTTTGGTGACATGACGGTCCGCGAATCAGACAGCAGTCGGCTCTTCGGCGCGACGGGGCGGGGACCAGTCTCGACTCGACCGGCCGGACGGGGGGATGGAGCGAACGAATGGTGAGCGACGACGGCGTCGCCCGCGGGAAGGCCATCCAGCGCCGGACGGGCAAGACGTTCCACTTGGCGACGCGGCTCCTCCCGGAGCGGGTCCGCGAGCCGACGTACGTCCTCTATGCCTTCTTCCGGGTGGCCGACGAGGTAGTCGACGACGCCGAGGGGGTCCCGCCCGAGGCGCAGCGCGCGGAACTGGAGCGCCTCCGGGCCGCGGCCCTCGGCGAGGAACCGACGGACGATCCCGTGCTCGCGGCCTTCGCGGACCTGTGCGAGCGCCACGGCATCAGCGACGCGGACGTGAACACGTTCGTCGACGCGATGTTGACCGACGTGACCAAGAGTCGCTACGAGACGTTCGCGGAGCTTCGGGCGTACATGGACGGCTCCGCGGCGGCAGTCGGGCGGATGATGACGGCAGTGATGGATCCCGCCGATCCCGACCGGGCGCTCCCTCACGCGACGGCGCTCGGCGAGGCGTTCCAGTTGACGAACTTCCTCCGCGACGTGCGCGAGGACATCGTCGAACGGGACCGGATCTACCTCCCCCAGGAGACACTCGCCGAGTACGACGTCCCGGAGGCGGAGCTTCGACGCTTCGAGACGAGTAAGCGATTCCGGCGGGCGATGGAACGCGAACTCAAGCGAACGGAGCGGCTCTACCGCGAGGGCGTCGCCGGCATCGAGTCGCTCCCCGAGGACTGCCAGTTCCCGGTGCTCGTCGCCGCGGTGCTATACGCCGATCACCACCGACTGATCCGCGACCGGAACTACGACGTACTCTCGACGACGCCGGAGATCGGCACGCTCCGCAAACTCGCGCTCGTGGCGCGGACGCGGTGGCACTGGGCGTGGAACCGCGACCCCGAAACCGTGTTCCGGCGGGTGAGCGCCGTGCCCGACGCAGCCGGCGATCCCGACCACGGGCCGAACCGCGGGTTCGGACGCCGAATCCTTCAGGGTGCGGTCGACAGCCTGCGTCGGCTGACCTGACCGTTCGTCGAACGGGCGAACCGTCCGGACGACGGTCTCCTCACCACCTGATTTCGAACCGTGCTCCCCCTTCGGCACTCTCCGTTATCGTGATCTCCCACCCGTGCCCCTCGACGATTTGGTAGACGATCGAGAGTCCGTAGCCGGTCCCCGCTTGGTTCGTCGAGTATCCGTGGTCGAACACCTCCGGACGGATCGAATCCGGAATGCCCGGTCCATCGTCCGCAATGTATAGTCCCGCTTCTCCGAGGAGGCCCCCCACACGAACGGTGACCGCTTCGCTCCCGTGTTCGATCGCGTCACCGGACTGCGTCCGGTTACCCGTGGAGCCATGCTCCACGCTGTTCCGGAACAGATTCTCCAGCAGTTCCTGAAACCGGCTTTTATCCGCGGTTACCGATCCCATCCCATCCTCGATCCGTAACGTGGCCTGCTGTGTCTCGACGTTAGCCCACGATTCACGGACACTGGCTTCGATATCGATCGACTCGGTTTCACCGATGGATCGACCCTCTTTCGAGAGTTCGAGGATATCGTCCACCAGATCGCCGATCCGTGCAAGTGACTCCGAGATCCTTTCCAGTTCCGGGATTTCGTGGCTCTCTCGAGCGACGTCGGTGTACCCCTGGGCGACGGAGAGCGGATTCCGAATGTCGTGTGTTAGAATGTCGGCGAACTCGTTCAGCCGCTCCTTCTGATCTTGAAGCTGGTTCTTCCGTCGTCGCCGTTCGGTAATATCCCGGATAATGCCAGTGAAATACTGTTCGCCGTCGTGTTCGTGTTCGCGGAGGCTGATCAGCGTCGGTACTTCGTGCCCGTCCTTGTGGAGCGCGGGCAGTTCTATCCCGTTCCAGTCGATGTTGCGCGCTCCCGTCTCGACGTACGATTCGAGCGCTGCAACGTGTACGGGCTCTAAGCGCTCCGGGATGATCTTCATCTTCGAACTCCCGATCAGTTCCTGGGGAGTGTATCCGAGAATATCCTCGACCGCCGGATTCGCATACACGATATTGCTCCCTTCGTCGATCGTCAGCATCCCCTCGGCGGCGTTTTCGACGAGCGTCCGGTAGAAACCATCAGTGTTGAGAAGAGGTGGTGGAGAGCCCATGTCAGACCCAATTAGCGGGGTTTACGGTTAACCCTTGTTCAACACCGACGGCGCCGCGTCTCACCGACCGGTTCGACGCGGGGCGACCAGCCTCCGGCCCCGGTTCGCTCCAATCACTCTCGCCAAACCACCAGCGGCGCCGCGTCTCACCGACCGGTTCGACGCGGGGCGACACTCCTCAGTTCGACCGGATCAGTCTCTCCAGAACACCAGCGGCGCCGCGTCGAACCGCTCGGTCCGCACCAGTCCAACCCCGAACAGGCCGCCGACGGCCGTCGCCCCCCAGTTGCCGAAGTAGAGGTTGATCGCGCTCCAGAGCAGGACGAAACTCACCAGGTCGTCCAGCGCGAACTCGCAGGTTTCGAGGCGGTCGAGGAGCGCGGCCCGGTCGAGGACCGCATCGAGGACGAGCACCGTGATCGTCGCCGACAGCACCCACCCCGCGAAGTTCGACAGCGGGACGCCATACACCGGGCCGCTCCCGGGGTAGGTCCAGAAGCCGAGCGCCACCGCGCCGGGGTCGAGGACGAGGTCCATCGCGACCACGGTTCCGATCACGGCTGGGAGGCGCACCCACGCCCGACGCGCCCGGTCACCGAGGAGAAGCAGACAGAGCAGGTAGCCGTTACACACCAGCGGCAGGAAGAAGACGGGGAGTCCGACGGGGACACCCGCGACGGTTGGCCCGAGGTCGATGGCGTAGTGGAAGTCGCCGTAGGGCCATCCGGTCCGCAGGCCGACGAACTCGATGGCGTAGGCGTAGCCCGCGAGGCCGGCAATGCCGGCCGCCGCCTTGCGGTCGACCAGCGGCGCTACGCCAACGAGGAGGGGCGAGCGCATGACGAGTGTCCCCAGCAGGAGCATGAGTGGGTCGAACGCCACCGGCGGCGGGAGGAGTCGTTCCGCGCTGGCGACGAGGAGGACGGCGCCGACGATGGGGAAGACGACGGCGATGGTGAACCGGTTGTCGCGGACGAGGGCGTCGAGACGGGCCTGTACGTCGGCTCGCGTCCCGGAGCGTGTTGCCGTCGCGGTGGCGGGTGCGCCCGTCCCCGTTCCGGCCCCGTCGTCGCTACCCATACACCACCCTCCAGAGGCCGCCCATCGTGATGAGTGCGCCGACGGCGGTGTTCACGGCCGGGAACCACCAGTACGCCCGCGAGGCGTCGACCGCCGACCGGGCGACGAGAGCGACGCCGACGGGGTAGCACCCGATCAAGGCACCGAGACGGGGGTCGAGCAGGCCGAAGGCGACGGCGGCGAGCGCCCAGCAGGCGGCACAGTAGGCGTACGTCCGCCGTTCCCCCAGCTTCGTCGCCGTCGTCTCGATGCCCGCGCGGCGGTCGGGTTCGATGTCAGGAATGGCGGAGAAGGTGTGCATCGCCATCGTCCACAGCCACCCGCCTGCGACGGCGAGAAGCGGTGGCTGGGCGCCCGCGACGGCCGCGTAGGCGGCAGCACCGGGCAGGACGTACAGCCCGTTCGAGACGGAGTCGAGGGGCGGCCGCGTCTTCAGGCGGAGCGGTGGGGCGCTGTAGGCGACGCCGAGGGCGAGGAAGCCCGCGAGCCACGGCCACGCGAGCGGGGGAGTCACCGCCACGGGTGCGAGCAGCAGGACGGCGCTCACGACGACGGCGGCTGGCACCGTCCGGTCGCCGCCGTAGCGCACTTCACGGCCCTCCTTCTTCGGGTTCTCCACGTCGACGTCGACGTCGAACACGTCGTTGACACCGTAGAGGAGGACGTTCGCGGGAAGGAGGAAGTACGCGAAGAGGGTGAGCGTCGACGGCGTGAACAGATCGGCTGTCGAGGCGGCGGCGTAGACGACGCCGACGGCGACGGGGCCGGCGAGATAGAGCCAGAATCGGGGGCGCGACAGCTTCAGCAGGTAGCGGCCGCGCGCGCCCGCACTCATCGTTTGGTGGCCATCCGTTCGGCCGTCAGGCGGCCGCTGATGAGACACATGGGGACGCCGATGCCGGGCGTGGTGTACGAACCGGTAAAGAAGAGGCCGTCGACCGCCGTCGAGGCGTGCGGTGGGCGAAAGAGCGAGGTCTGTCGGAGCGTGTGTGCGAGGCCGAGCGCCGTCCCCTGCGTGCTGTTGTAGCGCTTGCCGAACTCGGAGACGGAGAACGTCTCCTCGAAGACGATGCGGTCGCGAATGTCGACGCCCGTGTGGTCGGCGATGTCCTCCAGCAACAGGTCGCGGAACTGCTCGCGGCGTTTCGGGCCGTCCTCCAGACCTGCGGCGATGGGGACGAGGGCAAAGAGGTTGCTGTGGCCCTCGGGCGCGACAGTGTCGTCCGTCTTCGAGGGGACACAGAGGTAGTACGCGGGGTCGTCGGGCCAGGACGGATCGTCGCCGAAGATTGTGTCGAAGTGGTCGTCCCAGTCGGTCGGGAGGACGAGCGTGTGGTGGGCGAGCGGCTCCACGTCGCCCTCGACGCCGAGATAGAGGAGGAACGCGGAGGGGGCGTAGGTGCGTGAATCCCAGTAGTCGGCGTCGTACTGGCGGTCCTCGGGGACGAGGAGGTCCTGTTCGGTGTGGGCGTAGTCGGCGTTGGAGACCACTTCGTCGGGGAAGAACTCCCGACCATCCTCGGTGCGGACGGCGAAGGCGCCCTCCCGGCCGCGGATCTCGGCGACGGGGTGATCGGTGCGAAAGTCGACGCCAAGCTCCTCGGCCATGGCGACGATGCCGTCGACGACGCCACCCATCCCGTCCTCGGGGTAGTAGACGCCGAGGTCGAAGTCGACGTGGCTCATCAGGTTGTAGAGCGCGGGCGTGTTGTCGGGGGCACCGCCGAGGAACACGAGGGAGTACTGGACGATCTGCTGGAGCTTCGGGTGGTCGAAGTAGTCCTCGACGTGGTCCTGCATCGTCCCGAGCAACGAGAGGCCGTGGGCGTAGCGAAGCACGTCGAGGTCGACGAAATCACGGAGACGGGAGCGGTCCTCGTAGACGAAATGTTCCATGCCCACGTCGTAGGTGTAGGCGGCCTGCTCCAGATACTTGTCGAGCGCCTCGCCCGCGCCGGGCTCGTAGGACTCGAACGTCTCGCGATTTTCCTCCAGATCGGGGACCAGATCCACCTGATCGCCGTCCTTGAAGAAGATACGGTAGTGGGGGTCGAGACGTTCGAGGCCGTAGTACTGGCTGGGGTCGCGCCCGAAGTCGCCGAAGAAGTCCTCGAACACGTCGGGCATGAGATACCACGAGGGCCCCATGTCGAACCGGAAGCCGTCGGCGTCGCGGCGACTCGCCCGGCCACCCAGTTGCTCGTTTTTTTCCAACACGGTCACGTCCGCTCCGGCGTCGGCGAGATAACAGGCCGTCGAGAGACCGCCGAACCCGCTGCCGACGACGACGACCGACCGACCGTCGGCGTCGCCGACCGGCGAGCTATCGTTCATGTCCCGGCGTAGGGACGTGAGCCGTATATACTGCCCGCCCCCGACGAGGTCGGCGATCGCCTGCCCACCGCAACCGCGGAAGTGGTCAGTCGTCCAGCCGGCCGTTCACGACCTTCCCAGCGACGAGGACGGGGTCCCACACGGGACTGAACGGCGGCGCGTACGCCAGATCCAGCCGTTCGAGGTCGGCGACGGTCATGTCGGCCTCGATGGCGGTGGCAAGCGTGTCGATGCGGATAGCCGCCCGGTCCCGGCCGGCGATGGCGCCGCCAAGCACCCGGCCGGTTCGGCGGTCTGCGACGAGGGTGACCGTCGTCTCGTCGCCGTCGGGGTAGTAGCCCGAGCGCGACCCGGCGGTGATCGTCTCGGTGACGGGATCGAAGCCCGCGTCCGCGGCCACGTCGGCGTCGACGAGACCCACGCGCCCGCATTCGAGGTCGAACGCCTTCACCACCGCAGTCCCGGCCACGTCGCCGACAGGCGTCGGGTTGCCGGCGACGGTCGCGCCGATGGCTCGCCCAGCGCGGTTCGCCGTCAACCCGAGCGGCACCCACGTCTCCGCTCCGGTCACCGCGTGGCGTGCGGTCGCCACGTCGCCCGCTGCGTAGACGGCGGGCAGGCTCGTCCGGCCGTAGGCGTCGGTACGGACGGCGCCGCTCGGTCCCCGATCGACGCCGGTCCCGTCGAGAGGCGCCGTGTTGGGCTGGATGCCGACGCCGAGCAGTGCCATCCCGACCGGGTAACGGTCGCCGTCATCGTGCTGTGCCGAGTTGTCGTCGGCCACCGGCCGACTGCCCGGGGGACTTCGTTCCACGCTGTCGGCGACGACGGCCTCGATCCGGTCCGTGCCCACGAGTTCGTCGACGGCCGTCTCGGTGTGGACCGTGACGCCCCTATCCACGAGGTGGGGTTCGACCCGCTCGGCGACCGCCGATCCGAACGGCGGGAGGACGTGTGCGGATCGCTGGAAGAGGTGGACCTCGACCCCGCGGGCGGTCAGTGCTTCGGCCATCTCGATGCCGACGTAGCCACCGCCGACGATGGCCACCCGCTCCGGCGGATCGAGCGCGGCGTTGTGATCGACCAGTTCGTCGTCGACGGGGCCGTCGCCGAGGCGGTCGCGGTCGTACTCGCCGGGCGGCGTGAGGTAGGCGTCGATGGCGGCCGCGCTGTCGAGGCCGTGAATCGTGAAGACGCCGTCGAGGCTGGCGTCGAACGGCCCGGTCGTCGCACTCGCCCCCGTTGCCACCAGTAGTTCGCTGTAGGGCTGGTCGAACTCCTCGCCGTCCGCGTGGACCGTCACGCGTCGGTCCGTCGGATCGACCGAGACGGCCTCGTGGCCACACCGCAGATCGATGCCGCGCTCCTCGATGTCCGCGGGCGAGAGTGAGAGGAGATCGGTCAATCGCTCGACCGATCCCTCGACGAAGTAGGGGAGGCCACAGTGGGCGTACGAGACCCACTGTCCCTTCTCGAAGACGATCACGTCACGGTCGGTCTCGCGTCGGTACTTGCTCGCCGCGCTCAGACCGGCAGCGTCGCCGCCGATCACGACGAACGGATCGCGTCCCATACGCTCCGTTCAGCGAGCGGGGACAAAAGCGTAGTCGCGTTCAGAACCGGCCGCGACGACGGAACAGGCGCGTGAGGAACCGCTCGACCGGACCGGGCGTCGTGGAGACGGAGATGCCGGGGAGGTAGTACTCGTTCGCTGGCGACTCGTCGGTGGTGGGTGTCTTGCTCATGTACTCCCGAATTCGGTCCGGATGGGATTAAAAATTCCGAAGTAAACTTGGCAAAACACGAATTAATGTCTATTATTGACGAACGTTCACACACGCCACCGCCGTTCGTCCGGGGATTCATGCGGGTCACGACCGAACGGTCGCTATGGACGGGGTGAACGCCGTCGTCACGGGAACGAGTCGAGGCATCGGAGCGAGCGTCGTGCGGGAGTTCGCTGCCGAGGGCGCACGGGTCACGTGTTGTGCCCGGTCACGGACCGATCTGGACACGGTCGTCGAGTCGGCCGACGGATCGGTGATCGCGGTCCGTGCCGACGTGCGCGACGAGTTCGACGTGGAGCGACTGATGGAGACGGCCGCACGGGAGGGACCGATCGACGTGGTCGTGGCGAACGCCGCGGTCAACCACGGGCCACCCGGCGGGAGTCCGCTGCAGGAGGTGTCGTACACGCGCTTCGACGATACGGTCCGCACGAACCTTCGGGGTGTCTTCGCCACGGTTCGGGAGGCGCTTCCACATCTCGCACCCGACGGGCGGGTACTCGTCCCCTCCGGTGACGTCGCTCGCGAGTCGACGCCCGGGATGGGTGCCTACGCCGTCTCGAAAGCGGGCGCCGAGGCGCTGGTCCGGGGGTTCGCGGCCGACCTCGACCAATCCGTCGCCGTCGTCGACCCTGGCTACGTCGCCACCGACCTCAGCGGCGACAAGGGCCGCGATCCGGACGACGTGGCGCCGATGTTCGTCTGGGCGGCCCGCGACGCCGACGACGTCGACGGCGAAACACTCGATCTGCGGGCGTGGAAGCGAGCCACTCGGTGAGGCGAATCGAACGTATTATTAATTGCGGAGATTTCGTTGTTAACATGACCCGATTCTCCCGCGCCGGTGGCGTCGCCGCCGGCACGCTGGTTGCGCTCTCCGTTCTCGCGGTGACCGACGGTGCGTGGAAACTTCTCGGTATCTCGTGGGTGGCGTTCGGCGCCATGGTGCTCGGCATTCCGCTCGGCCGGCGGACGCTGGGCGACCGGTCGTGGGCGCTCGTGTGGGGGTACGGGCTCGCGGCCGGGGCGATGGTGACGAGCGCCGCGGTCTTTCTCGTCCCGCAGGCCGTCGCCTACCACCCCAACTTCGGGGGGTTCGGCGTCGCCCTCGGCCTGCTGGTCGGGTTCGCCGGCCACACCATCGGGCACCGACTCGCCCACTACGACCTCCCGCTCGACCGCACGGTCGCCGAACTCTCGGCGCACGCCTTCTCCGCGGGCCTCATCATCGGCATCGTCTACGGCAACATGCCCGACCTCGGCCTCGTCCTCGGCCTCGCTATCGTCTCGCACAAGGGGCCGGCGGGCTACGCGGCGGCGCGGCGTCTCGTCTCAAACGACCGCGATCCGACCGTGTTGCTCCTGCCCGCGGCGGGCGTCGGCATCGCGGCCATCGTCGCTAGCCTAATCCAGTTGCCTGCCGTCCCGGCCGTTCGAGGCGTCGTCTTCGGCTTCGCCGCCGGCATCTTCCTCCACGTCGCCATGGACTTTCTTCCCCGATGTGAACTCGGGAGCGACGTCCACGAACTCCTGACGGTGACGGGCGACGCACACGAACTGCTGGATCAGCTTCGAATCCACGCCGTCCTCAGCACGGGCCTTGGCGGCATCGTCGTCTTCTTGGCGTGGCTGACGGTTACCTAACCGTACAGCCGACGCAGTTGGTAGGAGATGCCGACACCCGCCGCCAGCAACACGACGAGGTTGAACGCCGCCTGGAACAGCGACCGATACTCGGCAGTGATCCAGGTCGTGATGGCGTTGGAGACGCTGAAGTACAGGCGGAGCAGCGCGACGAAGGCGAGCAGTCCGAGGACGAGCAGGACCGCGTAGTTGGCGTATCGACGGACGTTGCGGCCGCCCTGGGTCTCGTTGTCGGTGTCGGTACTCTCGCTCTCGTCGGGGACAGGGGTGGTGTCACTCATTGGCTCTTCCTCCGGGCGAGCAGGGCCGCGGCGACGAGGGCGACGAGGGCGACGCCGACGCCGAAGCCGGGGCCGCCACCCGAGGTGGGCATCCCCGTCTCTTCCGGCACGGGGCGGTCGCCGTCCGCCCCGTCGCCACGGCTGAAGTCGCTCACGCTCAGTTCCACGTCACGGCGGGTTTCGTTGACGCTGATCGTCTCGGTCGGGTCCAGGTTCGCGGCGCCGCGGGCGCTGTCGATCACGACGCCGTCCTTCCAGAGCACGGCGTCGATGTAGTAGTTGTACCCCGTCGGCACTGTTAGCCGCGTCTCGACCGTCTCCGTCCGGCCGGGGCGGATCGACCCCACCGGGACCGACGTGCGGTCGGCGACGATGTTCGAGTCGGCCTGCCGGAGCGTCACCGTGACGCGCAGGTCCTCCGGTTGCTCGTCGCCGGTGTTGGTCAGTGCCATCTGGAGGGCGAGCGTCGTCCGGTTTCCGCTCGTCTCCGCGACGGAGAACGAGACGGACGGAAGGGCGTCCGCCGCCGCGAACTGGACGGCGCTCCGGGCGTACGGCGGCTGGAGTGCGTCGAGGCCGCGGAGTTCACGCCCCCCGCTGTCGACGCGCTGGCCGTCACGGTAGACGACCGCCTGGATTCGGTAGCCCCCCTCCCGTGCGACGCTCAGATTCGTCGGGACCGACACCTCGCGTTCCTCGGTCAGATTGCCGACTGCCGCGGTCCGGGTGGTTTCGACCAGCCCCGACTCCGCGTCGACGGCTTGGACCCGAACGGTCACGTTTCGGGCCGGCGGGCCGCGATGTGAGAGCCGCGTCTCCACGTTCAGGACGACCGTGTCACCCGTCACGTCGCCGGCCGAAATCTCCATGCCGGCGATGTCGACCGGTCCGGGGCGGATCGGTCGCTCGTCGGAGGGGTCGGCGAGGGCACCGGGGGCGAGGACGGCCGCCACGACGGCGATCAGGACGACGCCGGCCGCGCCGGCGGCCAGCGCGGTTTCACGGCGCATGGACATGAGGAATCGGGGGCTCGGCAAAGGCTTTGGGGAGAGTGAAACCGCCATTTATGTCTCCGAGCCACGAGAGTGGGCGTATGGCCATCTACGTGCTCGGGACCAACACGGTCGACACGAGTGCCGTGCTGTGTGACTATCTCGACGGCCGTGTCGACTCGACGGATACGGTCCACGCCGTCAACTCCCTGCGTGGCGGCGACGCGACCGACGCGAAGGACGCCCGCGACGGCGAGGACGCAGTGAACGTCGTCCAGTCGCGACTCGGCGCCGTCGCGACGGTCGAAACCCACCAGTTCGTCCGCGGGAACGATCCCGCTGACGACCTCCTCGATCACGCCGCCGACGTCGACGCCGACGAACTCGTCATCGGCGTCCGCAAGCGCAATCCGACGGCCAAAATCGTCTTCGGGAGCACCACCCAGTCAATCCTCCTGCGTTCGGAGCGTCCCGTCGCCGTCGTGCCGTTGACCGACGGCGTCTATAGTAACAATTGAACGTCGTCGCACAGCCGATCGAACGTTGTCCTGCGATTGGCTGTGCAAACAGTGTCAATCGCCACTATAGCTACGCGATCGATAGGCCGTCGAGGAAGGCGAGCTGGTGGTCGACGGCCGTCTCGAACGCCGATCCGAGCGGGTCGACGTGGCCGATCGGGAGCCTGAGATACGTCGCGCGATCGATCCGATCCGCCACGTCCGCGACGGTGGCAGGTGGCACGATGTCGTCGTCGCTGGCCGCGAGGAGGAGGGTCGGGCAGGTCACGTCCGCCGCGTCGGCGAGCGGCCGATAGCGAAACAGGGAGAGGAGCCCCCGGGCCGCCGTCCCGTTGCGCCAGTCGCTCTCCGGGGGCACGAGGTCGAGATACGCGTCGCCGGTGGGTCGCGGGAGGACGCCGAACTCGTCGCGTCCGCCGACGACCGGGACCGTGCGGCCGCGGCCGAGCGGTGCAGTCAGGCGGTCTCGCAGCCCTGCCCGAACCGCGCGTGCTAGGTATCGTGGCGACCGAGCGCGCGCGAACGCCCGCCCGTCGAGCATCGGCGCGACGGCGACGACGCCGTCGACCCGACGGTTCGCGGCCACATGAACGGCGTGACCGCCGCCGAGTCCGAACCCCCACAGCACGATCCGTCGGCGCTCGCCGCCGAGGCGGCGGACGCGATCGACCGCCGCGAGCCAGTCGCGAACCTGTGCGTCGGGATCGACGAGGTTGCGGGCGTCCCGGTCGCCGAACCGACCCGTCAGTTCGGGATCGTCGCTCTCGCCGAAACCGCGGTGGTCGAAGACGAAGGCGGCGTATCCCGCCCGCGCGAACCGCTCGGCGTAGCGAGGGTAGCCGAACGTCGCCTCGGCCGCGAACTCCGGGCCCATGACGACCACCGGCGGTGTCGCGGGACGGGCCGGTCGGTAGAGCCGTCCGCGACACGTCACGCCCTCACTCTCGAAGGCAAGCGTCGTCGTCGCGACGGCGAAGCGGCGACGAGGTGGTGTCGCGGTCGTCGCCATCTTACTCCTCGAGGGTTTCGAGGACGCGAGTCGAGAACTCGGTCTCCGAGATACGGTACTCGCGCAGCCCCTCGAACCACTCGGCTTTGGCGTACCACGTGTTCATCACGTCGTCCTCGAATCGGAGGACGGTCGCTTCCACCCGGGTCGGCTCCCACTCGTCCGCCTCGTCGATATCGATGAAGGCGTTCAACACTTTCCCAATCTCCATGTGGTTGACTTCGTCGCCCGGATACGCGGTGATGTACGACAGTTCGACGGGGTCGATGTCATCGACGTCATGGACGTCGACCCCAAAGTTTCGCAGTTCCTCCTCCAGTTCGGGTTCGTCCATCGTAGTCGCATTTGAACCCCGGCAGGCAAAACCCTTGCCGGATCGGGGGCAGTCGCTACGTGGGGTGAAAAACAGGGCGCGGGGACGGCGCCGTCAGTTCTTGTTCGGCTTCGGTCCGAGTCCGCCGCGGTCGATCATGGGGATCATCGATGTCGGTTCGGTCGTCGGCTCCGGCTCCGGCTGGTCGCGGCGACCGTCGGTCGTGGGGCCGCTCCCGGACCGCGGTTGCAGGGGGATGACGGGGTCGACGGTGATTGTGGATCGGTTCTTCGGGGTCGTGCGTCGGGACGTGCTCATTGGGGTATGTCGTATGCTGAGTCGGTTGCTGAACTGCGCTGCGTCATCGAACCACGTTCAGCATACGAGTACGACGCGTTGCATCGTGTTTCCTCCAAAGCGCCCATCGATAATAAACCTTCATGATCGTTGCTGGGGATAGTCACGCGGTCTCACGACTCACGGACGGTGTCGGTATCTTGAAAGTCCTCGATACCGTCCGTCCGGCGAAAACGTGTCTCACGCTGGGCTCTCGCCGTTCGACGCCCTCTTGATGCCGGCCGTGGTCGGGTCGCTCTCGCTGACGACGGAGGCCCTGGTCGTGTTCGGCATCGTTCTGCTCGCCCTCGTGTTGTTCGTGACTGAACTCCTCCCCATCGACGTGACTGCCATCTTCCTCATGGTCCTTCTGATGCTTCTCGGCCCCGACGGCGTCGTGAACGTCACCCGCATCTCGGCCACCGAGGGAATTTCGGGGTTTTCCAACCCCGCGACGATCACCGTCCTCGCGATGCTCATCCTGAGTTCGGGTATCAGCCGAACGGGCGTGGTACAGATCCTCGGGCGGAAGATGGCCGAATTCGCGGGCGAGAACCGCGACCGCCAACTGCTCGCCACTATCGGCGTTGCCGGCCCCGTCTCCGGATTCATCAACAACACGCCCGTCGTCGCCATCCTCGTCCCCGTCATCACCGACCTCGCGCACGCGGGCAAGACTTCGCCCTCGAAGCTCCTCCTCCCGCTCTCTTATGCTTCGATGTTCGGCGGGATGCTCACCCTAATCGGCACCTCGACGAACATCCTCGCCAGCGACGTGTCGGCCCGGCTGCTCGGTCACCCCTTCTCCATGTTCGAGTTCACCTCGCTCGGCCTGATCGTCCTCGTCGCTGGCAGCCTCTACCTCATGACCGTCGGCCACCGCCTCATTCCCGAACGCATCCCCGTCGAGGACGACTACGTCCGGGAGTACGCCATCGAGGAGTATCTGACCGAAGCTATCGTCGAACCCGACTCGCCGCTCGTGGGGAAGACCGTCGGTACCGCGATCACCCACGTCGACTTCGACGCCGACATCCTCCAGGTCGTCCGCGACGACGAGGAGTTCATCGAACCGCTCGGTAACATGCGGATCACGGCGGGTGACGTCCTCCGTCTCCGGGCCGACCGCGACACGCTCCAGCAACTGGTCGACCGCGACACGCTCACGCTCACCGGCCACCCGCCGCGAACGGATGCGGAGCTCGAACCCGATACCGTGGAGGCCCAGACGCTCGTCGAAGTCGTCATTCCCCGCGGCTCCTTCCTCGCGGGCAAGTCGCTGGCGAGCACCACCTTCCGCCAGCGCTACGACGCGAACGTCCTCGCCTTCCGCAGTCGGGGCGAGACGGTCCGCGACCATATGGACCGCCGGCGTATCCGCGTGGGCGACACGCTCCTCGTTCAGGCCGCTCCGGACAGCATCGACCGCCTCGCCGACAACGAGGATTTTATCGTCGCCCACGAACCCGACCAGACCCATTACCGGACGGAGAAAATCCCCCACGCCATCGCGATCATGCTCGGCGTCGTCGGGTTCGCCGCCATCCCGTGGGCGTCGGTCGGGAGCACGCTCGCGGGCGTGACCGGCGTCGCCGCTTTCGAGGTGCTCGCGGCCCTCTCCCTCCCGATCCTCGTTACTGCCCTCGCTGGCGTCGTCGCCATGGTCGTCACGGGCGTCATCGCCCCGGCGGAACTCTACGACGCCGTCGAGTGGGACGTGATCTTCCTCCTCGCCGGCGTCATCCCACTCGGCATGGCGCTCGAACAGACCGGCGGGGCCGACATCCTCGGCGCCCTCGTCGCCGCTACCGGCACCGTTCTCCCCGCCATCGGTGTCCTCTGGGTGTTCTACCTCGCCACCGGACTCATCACCGGCGTCATCTCGAACAACGCGAGTGTCGTGTTGATGCTCCCCGTCGCCGTCGAGGCTGCGACGCGCATCGGCGTCGACCCCTTCCCGTTCGTCCTGGCGGTCACCTTCGCCGCGTCGACGGCCTTCCTCACGCCCGTCGGCTACCAGACCAACCTTTTCGTCTACGGGCCCGGCGGCTACAAGTTCTCCGACTACCTCCGCGTCGGCGCACCCCTCCAACTGTTCCTCTCCGTCGTCACCGTCGCCGGCATCGTCGTACTCTGGGGGTTGTGACACACCCGTTGGACGACCCCCGTCCGCGTCGCTGCCACTAGGAAATGTTATTCTATTAGGGTGTTTAGCCGGTGCCATGTGGTACGGAACCGGTCCGGAGTTGGGGAGCCTGCACCCGCTCACCGAACAGTTCTCGAAACGGGAGCCATTCGGCAGTGCGCAGCCGATAACGATTCGCATTCGAGGCGTGATGACGCTGGAGGACTACGAATGGGCGCTCGCCGGTGGCAACGATCTCATGATCGTGACGAAGTTCCAGATCGGCGACGAACCACCCGTCGAGCGGCTCGTCTTCATGCGGAAGAACGCGGCTCTCGGGTGGCACGACGACTTCTTCAACGACGTCGTCTACTCGACGCGGGACTTCACCGGCGAGCGGCTGACGCTCCGTCTCCAGATCTACGACATCGACAATCTCGACGAGGGGCTGGTGCAGTCGGTCGAATCGTTCGCGGAACGGACCGGTGGCCTCTTTCCGCAGTTAGCGCCGTACGCCGGCGCGGTCGACTTCGCTGTCGGTCCGTTGGTCGACTTGGTTGACGCGATCGACGATCACGACCGGATTCTGGACGAGCGGGTCACGCTCGAAATCGCGGAGCCCGAGACCGGTCACAAACTCCTGCAACCGGGGTATTTCGTGCAGTCGAAGGGCTCGATCGATACGAGTCACACGCTGGGGCCCAACCTCCGACTCCGGGACTCGAACGGCGACGAGTACCGAAAACACAGCTACGCCGTCCTCGAACTCGTGCGGGACGAACTCGCGGACCGCCAGTACGAAATCGACCAGAAGGCGGCCAAACTCGTCTCGGAACTGCAAGGCAAGGGCCAGAGCCAACAGGCCGCACTCACCTACCTCCAGGAGACGCTCGATGCGTACAGCAAGTTCCGGAAACTGCAGCGCGCGAGAGAACTGCAGTCCCGAGACGAGCGAACTGACGCGGAGCAGAACCTCCTCGAAGACCTGAAATCGAACGACGCGTTGCAGCCGTACCTGGGCGACGACTGATCGGCCAGCCGACGAACTCGCCGACGAGGTACGTAGCCGACGCCGGGTCGACGAACTACCGTACCGCGTCCGCGGCCTCGATCAGCCGCTCGACGCGCTCGACCGATACCGCGTCGTCGTCCCCCTTCAGCGCACTTCCGACGATGGCGCCGTCCGCTATCGAGAGTACGTCGCCCACGCTGTCGGCGGTGACGCCGCTCCCGACGAACACCGGCGCGTCGAGCCCCCTGTCGTCTCGCGTCGCCACCGCCTTCCGCACCGTCTCGCAGTCGGTCGGTCGCCCCGTCCCCGCTCCGCTCACGACGACGCCGTCAGCCAGGCCGCGCTCGACCGCCTCGCCGAGCATCGCGGGTGCCCCGCTGTCCGCCCCACCCAGTCGCACAGAGTGTTTCACGGCTACGTCCGCAAGCACTCGCACGTCCGCGTCGAGACGGTCGCGCAGACGCATCGTCTCGTGGGCGCGCCCTTCCAGTACCCCCTGATCGGCCACGCGCGCGCCGACGTGGACGTTGACACGGACGAACGCCGCGCCCGTCGCGGCCGCGACGGCCACCGCGCTCGGACCGTCGTTGCGGAGGACGTTCACACCCACCGGACGGTCCGTCGCCTCGCGGACCGTCTCGACGACGGCGGTCATCTCGGCGACGACGTGGTGTGGCACCGACTCGGGGTAGAACGGCGCGTCGCCGAAGTTCTCGACCAGCACGGCGTCGACGCCGCCGGCGTCGAGCCGTTCGGCCTCCCGGCAGGCAGCCTCGTGGATCGCCGCGCGCCCGCCGTCGGCGTCGTATCCGGGGGCACCGGGAAGCGGTGGCAGGTGGACCATGCCAACGATCGGCCGTTCGACGCCGAAGACGGACTCGGTGTCCATCCCGTCGGACTCGTCGTCGATCACGAGGAGTGTTACCGGCCCTGGAGGCGAGAATCTATCGGCAGTTACGACGAGTCCGCCGACACCAGCCCCGCCGGATCGGCGTCGAGAATCTCCCACTCGTGGCCCGGTAGGAGTCGATCAGCCCGTTCCACCACCTCGCCCGCGCTCTCCCACCACTCGAAGTCGTTCATCGCCAGCCCCCGGATTCGCTCGCCGTCCGCGGGCACGTTGTCGAACGTCGGCACCGCGTCGACGGCGACGACCGTTGTACCGTCGTCGGTCTCCACGGCGACCGACTGGTGTCCCACCGTGTGCCCCGGCGTCGGGAAAGCCGTCACGCCCGGACAGAGTTCCGCCTCGCCGTCCAGCGGCGTCAGATCTACTGTCAGCCACGGCGGTTCCCGCCCCAGCGACTTCGCCTCGTAACGGTCCGCGTGCATCGGATAGGGGGCGATGGCGTACGCCAGTTCCCGGCGCTGGACGTAGATATCGGTGTCCGCCTCGTCGAAGGGATCGAGAGTGTAACAGTGGTCCCAGTCGAGGTGACTGAGGACGACCGCGTCGATCTCGGTGGGAGCGTACCCCTCGTCGTCGAGAATCGATCCGAGATCCTGTCCCGCCTCGCGGTGACACTCGTAACTTGGATGGCGCTCGGCCATCAGCCCGATCGGGCCGAACCCCGTGTCGACGAGGACCGTCTCGTCGGCCTCGATCAGGTACGTGATGGACGGCGCCTCGACGACGCCGTCCGCGCTTCGAACGAGGACGTCCGCGTCCACACGGAAGGAGCCACAGCAACGGGGAGTGACAGTCGGAGCCATACGACACGCGTGATCCGGCTGAGAGATAAAGAGCGGGGCGCGGACGCCACACCCGACATCGACACGGCAAACGCAATCTGGCCACAGAATCAGCCGCGATAATTTCACCGAGAGGTTTTTGCACGAAACCGATGGCTACCCGAGTATGAATCTGCTATCCGGTATCGTCGGCGTCGCGTCGCAGGCGGCGAATACGACTGACTCGGCCACCGACCAGGAGAGCGGCGGGACGTCGGGGGCGGGGGCCGATTCGGAGGCTGCGTCGACCCTCGAGTTCGACACGGACTTCCGTACGATCCTGAATCACGTCGACACCCCGGTGTTCGTCGTCGACGCCGACGGTGACCTCGTTCTGTGGAATCGGGCACTCGAAGACCTGACACAGGAATCCGAAGCGGAGGCGAAGGAACTCACTCACGAACACGGCGTTACCGGGCCGGCCTTCTATCCGGACGGCCGGCGGTCGAAGACGCTCGCGGACAAGGTCGTCGACGCACCCGAGCGGGCCGACAAGACGTACGATGTCCCACGGATTAGGGACGTCGACTACACGCTCTACGGCGACGAGAGCGTGATGCTCGACGCCGCTGGCAACGAACGCCACATCGAGTTCACCGCCGCACCCCTCTACGACGACGAGGAGTTCGTCGGCGTGGTCGAGATGATCCAGGACCGGACGGCGGACGCGCACAAACAACGGGAACTCGAGGCGCTCGTCGCCGAACTCCAGTCGACGATGAACGCAGTGAAAAACGGGAACCTCGAAGCCCGGGCCGCGGTCGGGGAGACGGAGCACGCCGACGCGGATCTGCTCGAGGTGGTGGCGAGCCTCAACGACATGGCGACCAACTTAGAGGAGATGATCGACGAAGTGGTCGACATCGCGGACACCGTGCTGGCAACGAGCGAGGACCTGAGTAGCACCAGCGAGGAGGTGACGAGTTCGATCCGGGAGATAGAGCGCTCCAGTGGCGACATCGTCGACGGGGTCGACGACTTGGCCGACCGCATCGAAGGCGCGGACACGAGCCTCTCGAATCTCTCGGCGTCGATCGAGGAGATCACCGCGACGACCAACGAGGTCAACGAGCAGTCCGAACAGGCGGCCGACTTGGCTACCGAAGGCGTTACCGAGGCGACCGACGCGGTCGAACAGATCCAACACGCGGTCGACGCCGCCGACGAGATCGAGGACGGCATCGAGACCCTGGAACAGCAGATGGAGGAAATCGGCGAGATCACGGACCTGATCGCCGACATCACTGACGAGACGAACTTGCTCGCGCTGAACGCGAACATCGAGGCCGCCCGATCCACGGACGGCGGCGACGGATTCGGAGTCGTCGCCAACGAGATCAAGTCGCTCGCCGAGGAGTCACAGGAGGCGACCGAGGAAATCGAGGCGATCATTGAGGGGACACAGGAGCAGACCTCGGACGTGACAGAACAGATCGACGCCGCGACGGCCGAGATTGCGGCAGGGGCAGACGCCGTCGAAGGACTCGTTACGGTGTTCGAAGAGATCGATACGGCCGTCTCCGAGGCCAGCACCGGGGTAGCGGAGATCACCGAGGCCGTCGAATCCCAGTCGTCCGAAGCTGATCAGGTGAGCAACGTCGTGAACGAGACGTCGGCGATGGCACAGCAGATCGCCGATTCCATCCAGCGAATCTCGACGGGAGTCGAACAGCAGTCGACGGCGATGTCGGAGACCGCCACGATGGCCCAAGAACTGAGCGACTCCAGTCTCCAGCTCCACGAGCAGGTCGCTCGCTTCGACACCGAACGGCGGACCGAGTTGACCAGCTAGGCCGGTAAAAGGGAGCGCGCCGTTACTCCGAGCCGAACATCTGGCGCATCATCGGGTGCATCTCCATCAACTGCTCTTCCGCGATCTCCTCGTACAGCTTGTACGTGATGGAGACGGTGAGCAGGAGGCCGGTCCCCGAAACTTGGCCGATGGTGCCGAGCATATTGGCGCCGACGGCGAGCAAGCCGACAAGGGCGCCGCCGATGACGGTCACCTGCGGGATGTACCGCTCCATGACCTTCTCGATCACCTGCGGGTTGCGCCGGAAGCCGGGGATCTGCATCCCGGAG
>Ga0207757_100436_pt1 | contig 27735 bp, 29 predicted proteins | sample A23P3SouthBayCA_2_FD_187752 | JGI IMG/M metagenome (GOLD analysis project Ga0207757, IMG submission 187752) | Aerobic enrichment media microbial communities from Eden Landing Ponds, California, USA - A23 P3 (2) (SPAdes) | ecosystem: Environmental > Aquatic > Marine > Unclassified | place...
CGGGCGGGCCCCGGTCGGCCCCGACTGGAGCCATCCCGGACCGTCCCGACGACGCTGCCGGTCGCCCCCCGTACGCGTTCCCGGGGCGACCGATGCTCGGTTACCTGCAACTCTGCAGCGCAGGCGTATAAGTTCGGGGGTTCGGCCGGTGAAGCAACGGACCAGTGGAGCAACGAGCCGGGGTCGGACGGCCGCTCCTCGCTCGTGCCGACACGCTTAGGCGATTCGCCGGTCCCCTTCGAGATATGTCAGCCGACCTCGCCGAGAAGACCGACCGCTACGAGCGACTGCTGGCCGAGGCCCTCGACGCCGCCGAGGCCGTCCCGCCGGCCGAGACGCCGCTCGCCGACGCCGCCGCGGAGTACGAGGAGATGGCCCGCTCGTATCTGGAGGACGGGCGCCACTTCCGCGAGGACGACGACCCCGTGAACGCGCTGGCGGCCTTCTCCTACGGGCACGCGTGGCTCGACGCGGGCGCCCGAATCGGGCTGTTCGACGTACCCGACGAGGGGCACCTGTTCACGGTCTGACCCCCGGACCGCCGGGTGGCGTGGGGACGGACCCGACCCTCGTCGGGGCGCCGGCAACCAGACACGAAATTGGGTGAGAGTGTGGGCCGAGGGGGGCTGAAAGTCGGAATATCGCTTTACAGTGGCTCCGTGACGTACAGGTGTATGCATCGACGGATATCCGTGCTGATGATCGCCGCGGCACTCGTCCTCTCCGGGATGACGATGGGTGTCGGGGCGGTCGGCGCGACAGCGACCGACGCCGATTCGGGCAGTTCATCGGCAGTATCGACCACGACTGATTCGGCCGCGCTCTCGCACGTCGCGAGTGCGACACTGGACAACCAGACCAGTGGCGGCACCACCGTCACGGTCCAGCAGGTCTACGTCCCGGACGGCGGGTTCGTGACCATCCACGACGCCTCGGTCAACGAGGGCGGCGCGAAGGTCCTCTCCAGCGTCCGCGGGAGTTCGAAGTACCTCTCGCCGGGCAACCACACGAACGTCACCGTTCGGCTGGACGACCCCATCGAGAACACCACGACGCTCGTCGCGATGCCGCACAAGGACACCGACGGCGACCGTATCTACGAGTTCGTCTCGGGGAACGCCGAGGTCGACGGCCCGTACACGGCCGACGGTGAGATCGTCGTCGACGTGGGGACGGTCACCGCCTCCGCGACGGTCTCGATCTCCGACCAGCCGACCGACGGCGAACACGTGTTCGTCGACCGGACGGAGCTGGCCAACGGCGGCTTCCTCGCCATCCACGACTCCTCGCTCCTCGACGGGGCGACCTTCGAGAGCGTCCGTGGCGTGAGCCCGAAGCTGGGCGCTGGCGTCCACGAGGACGTTCGCGTCACGCTCGACGAGCCGCTGGAGAACGACGACACGGTCATCCCGATGCCCCACCGTGACACGGACGACGACGGGTCGTACGACTTCGTCACGAGCAACGGCGAGGACGACGGTCCCTACACGGACACGGACGGGAACATCGTCCTCGACTCCGCGAGCGCGGAGCTGACGGACACGGCGAACGTCACGATGGCCGACGAGGTCAGTGGCGGGCACCTCGTGACGGTCGATTCCGTCTTCCTCCCCGAGGGCGGCTTCGTCACCGCACACGACGCGAACGTCTCTGACGACGCCTTCGGCAGCGTCCGTGGTACCTCGCACTACCTGGGTCCGGGCTACCACGAGAACGTCCACATCGTGCTGGACGAGCCGTTCACGGACGACAACGCGACCGTCGTCCCGATGGCGCACAAGGACACGAACGACAACCAGCGCTACGACTTCGTCCGTAGCGAGGGCAACAACGACGGCCCGTACACGGACGACAACGGCGCCGTCATCGACCAGGCGACGCTGGACATCGCGGCCAACTTCCACATCGCCGCCCAGCCGTCCGACGGGACCACGGTCGTCGTCGACCACGTCGACCTCTCCGAGGACGGCTACGTGACGATCCACGACGCCTCGCTCAACGCGGGCGCCGTGACCGGCAGCGTCCGGGGCTCCTCCGAGTTCCTCGAGGCCGGCTACTACGACAACGTCACTATCACGCTGGACGACCCGCTGCAGGAGTCCGGCACGGTCATCCCGATGGCTCACCGTGAGACGGACGGCGACGAGTCGTACGACTTCGTCACCACCGAGGGTAGCGAGGACGGCCCCGTCACCACGAACGGTGGCAACCTCGTCATCGACACGGCGAAGGCGACCGTCAACGCGCAGGTCACCTTCGAGTCACAGACCACGTCCGACACGAACGTCACGGTGCAGTCCGCGACGCTCCACGACGGCGGCTTCGTCACCATCCACGACGCGAGCCTCCTCGAGGGAGCGGTCTTCGACAGCGTGCGTGGCACGTCCGAGTACCTCGGGCCCGGCACGCACGAGAACGTGAGCGTCTCCCTCGACAGTCTCGAGGAGTCGACCACGCTCATCGCGATGCCGCACTACGACACGAACGACAACCAGCAGTACGACTTCGTCACCAGTGAGGGCGCCGCCGACGGACCCTACGTGGCGAAGGATATCGTCGTGGCGCCCGCCACGGTCAACGTCTCCGACATGGGGATGGGCGGCGGCACGGCGACGGTCACGCTGAACAACCAGACCGCCAACGGGCAGGCCGACTCCGTGAACGTGGCGAGCGCGACCCTCTCGCAGGGTGGCTTCGTCACGATCCACGACGGGACCCTCCTCGACGGCGACGTCTTCGACTCCGTGCGGGGCACCTCCGACTACCTGGAGGCCGGCTCCCACGAGAACATCAGCGTCTCACTGGACGACCCGTACACGGAGTCCGGCACCATCATCGCGATGCCGCACAAGGACTCCAACGACAACGAGGCGTACGACTTCGTCTCCTCCGAGGGCAGTGCGGACGGGCCGTACACGAGCGGCGGCGAGGCAGTCGTCGCCCCGGCCAGCCTGACGGTGCGCTCGGCCTCGGTCACCTTCGAGGCCCAGGAGACCGCGGGCGACTCGCTGACGGTCGCTTCGGTCTCGATGTCGCAGGGCGGCTTCGTGACCATCCACGACGCGACCCTGCTCGACGGTGCCACCTTCGACAGCGTCCGGGGCAGCTCGGACTACCTCGAAGCCGGCACGAACGAGGACGTCGAGGTCTCGCTGGACGACCCCGTCGAGGAGTCGGGGACGTTCGTCGCGATGCCGCACCGCGACACCAACGACAACCAGCAGTACGACTTCGTCTCCAGTGAGGGCGGCGCCGACGCGCCCTACGTGACCGCCGGGGGCGACATCGTCCTCGCGGACGCGCAGGTCACGCTGGCCGACGGCGCGACCGACACCGGGATGGGTGGTGACGGCGGTGACGGCACCCCCGACTCCACCGAGTCCGACGGTCAGCCCGGCTTCGGCGCGGTCATCGCGGTCCTGGCCCTGCTGGGCGCGGCACTGCTCGCCCGACGCAGCTGAGCTACCGGTTCCATCCGGTAGATTCAAGTACTGAACTCCGACATTCTTTTATACTACCACTTCTCGGAGCGGATGCACCGTCCTGATGGAGAATGTACGAATTCGGGCGTTACGGGCGGCCACAATCGTGTTAACGACTCTCACGACGGCGAAAGGTTTAAGTAGCTTTCGACCTTACTGTGGGTAAGGAGTCGTCCCGCCGGAATTCTTTGGCTTTCCCGGCCCGGCAGGGGCGTCTCTCGCACCCATCATGAGCGATACCACGACACTCCGAACACAGGAGACCACCAGCGAGGCCGAGCGGACACAGGAGAGCGAGGAGGCGACCACGTGCCCCGAGTGCAGCGGCCGGCTCGAGACCGACACGGAGCACGGGGAGGTCGTCTGCAGCGACTGTGGCCTCGTGGTCGAGGAGGACAGCATCGACCGCGGGCCCGAGTGGCGCGCGTTCGACTCGGCCGAGCGCGACAACAAGAGCCGCGTCGGCGCCCCGACGACCAAGATGATGCACGACAAGGGGCTCTCGACCAACATCGGCTGGCAGGACAAGGACGCCTACGGTAACTCCCTGTCCAGCCGCCAGCGGCAGAAGATGCAGCGGCTCCGCACCTGGAACGAGCGCTTCCGGACCCGCGACTCCAAGGAGCGCAACCTCAAGCAGGCCCTCGGCGAGATCGACCGGATGTCCAGCGCGCTCGGGCTCCCCGAGAACGTCCGCGAGACCGCGTCGGTCATCTACCGGCGCGCGCTCGCGGAGAACCTGCTCCCCGGCCGCTCCATCGAGGGCGTCGCCACCGCGTCCGTCTACGCGGCGGCGCGACAGGCCGGCGTCCCGCGCTCGCTCGACGAGATCAGCGTGGTCTCGCGAGTCGACCGCATGGAGCTCACTCGCACCTACCGGTACATCGTCCGGGAGCTGAACCTGGAGATCGCCCCGGCGGACCCGGAGAGCTACATCCCCCGGTTCGCCTCCGACCTCGAACTCAGCGACGAGGTCGAGCGCCGCGCCCGCGACCTCGTCGAGGACGGCCGCGAGGCCGGCCTCCTCTCGGGCAAGTCGCCCGTCGGCCTCGCCGCCGCCGCGGTGTACGCCGCGGCCCTGCTCTGCAACGAGAAGGTCACGCAGAGCGAGGTCAGCGAGGTCGCCAGCATCTCCGAGGTCACCATCCGGAACCGGTACAAGGAGCTGCTCGAGGCCGCCGAGGTCATCACAGCCTGATTCCCTGATGGGTGCGGGCCGCGGGCGAACCCCCGCGGCAACGATTTCTGTTCGGTAGTTGTCGAGACCGACCAGTGACAGCGAACCGTACCGGTGACAACGTTTTTGCGTCCCCTGCTCGTTCGGCGACGGTATGGAAGAGACGTACGCACGATTGCTCTGTCCGGAATGTGGCAAGAACTGGGAGTCCACTCCCTCCGACCTGCCCGAGGTCTCGACCACGTTCCACTGTCCGGCCTGTCACGCGACCCGGCGTCTCTCCGAGTTCGCGCGCACCGAACACGACCTGAAGACGATGAAGCAGTTCTGACGCGAGGAGAGCCCCGAAATCGCGAGGATACGAACCAGTTCCGCCCCCTGGTCCAGATACTCCCGTGTTACTCCGAGGATAATATCCGAAACCGGTCCATTATCGATCTATCCGCCGAGATACCGGTTCGTCAGCTGCCGGTCGCCGACCGGGCCCCGCAGGCGTCACACTGGAGCAGTTCGGCGCCGCCCTCGCGGACGATGTTGGTGTCAGGGAGGCCACACTCCGGACAGCGGACGTACGCCTCGGCGTACTCCTCGATGGCGTCCTGAACGCGGGCCTGTCGGAAGTCGCCGGTGAGCCGGAGCCGTCCCCGCTCGTCGATGGAGGCGCTGGTCCCCAGCTCGTTCTGGACGAACTTCATGACGTGGTCCGCCTCGCGACCGAGCTGGTCGATGGTCCCCTGGAAGTTCTCGAACACCGTGACGTTCCCCTCCTGACGGACCTCGACCTCGGGCACCTGGAACCGGTCGCCGCTCCCCTCGATGTCGGGCGTCTCCTCCAGCGCGCGGTCGAGGTGGTCATCGTAGCTCATGTGCCGGGCTATTTGCCGGGTCCTCAAAGCTTTCACGTTGGCTGTCGGCCCGGCGCGCGCCGGCCCACCCCGCCGACCGATGTCCCCGACGGGGGCCGACCACCGGCAGTAGTTGCCACCAAGCACGTGGGTGGTTGTCACGGCGATTCGGCCGTTGCCGGGGAGTAGCGACCCCGAAACGACACTCCATGTTAACGTCACTCAGGATAATACTATAACCATCCAGTGGTAAAGCGCGGGTGAGTATGAAGAAGCAGGAACTCATCCATCTCCACGGCCTGCTTGCGGAGGTACGCAACCACTACGAACAGCGCACAGGTGACGATGTCGCAGCCACCGACTACGAGAATCTCGGTGTGCGCCCGACATCCATCCACAAGTCGAAGACCGACCACAAGGCCGCCGTCTTCGCTCTTGCCGATGGTATCACCGAGGAAATGACCGAGGAGGTCGCGGAGCCGGTCTCCGCCGCCGCCGACTGAACGCGACCGCGCGTTATCCTATCCATCACACCCACCAGCGGCAGCGCTGCACGGTGCGCGCGCGAGTTCCGCCACAGGCTCACTCCTCGACCAGTTCCTCGAACTCCGGAAGGATATCGTCGTCATCGTCGTCGTCCAGCCCGACATCGAGGTCGAGTTCGTCCTCGATAGCCGATCCGTCGCCTCCCGCATCAGCAGCGCTCTCCTCGCTCGTCTCGCTCGTCTCGCCATCCTGGGCGTCGTTCTCGTCTGCCTCGACGGTCTCGACCTCCAGCACCTCCAGCGGGATGTTCTCCAGTCGCTGGCCGATCTCCTTCCGGGCGATGCGGGCGGCGTGTTCGTCCCGTTCGACGTTGAACACCGTCATCTCCAGTTCCAGCGCCACCAGCCCCTCGTCGGCGGCGATGAACGCGGGTTCGAGGTGGTCGCCGCAGTGTGGGCACGACCGGTCGCCCATGTCGATCTCGACGTAGTTGAGGTCCGGGTTGAGCATCTCTCCCGTCTTCGAGATGGCGATCCGCACTGCCTCGTCGGCACTCCCCACATCGTAGACGGGTACCGCCGCCTCCACGACAACGCGACAATCCATACCCAGTCAACGGTTCGCACGCTGGCATCAAGAAGTTTGCCCGGGCCGGAAACACAAGCCGGATGCCGGTCCCGAACCGAGCCGAGGTATGCACGCCGGCCGCGTTCCCGTCACCGAGTTCGCCGGGGGGTTCGACCTCCAGTCGACACTCGAGAGCGGGCAGACCTACGTCTGGGACCGCCCCGACGGCGGGATGTTCACCGACGATGTCGCCTGGGGCGGGGACGCCTGGTACCACACCGTCCTGCCGGCGACCGAGACGGAGACGAACGAACCCGAGGTCCTCCGGTGCCGGCTCGGCGAGGAGGCACTGGAGTGGGAGGCCTCGACCCCGCACGCGCCCGAGCATCTGACGCGGCTCCTCCGCCTGGACGACGACCTCGACGCGATCGTCGACGCCACGCCGGAACTCCCGCTCCTCCGCCGGGCCTACGAGCGGTACGGGGGGATGCGCCTCGTCGAGGACCCGTCGTTCGCGTGCCTGATATCGTTCATCTGCTCGGCACAGATGCGGGTCTCGCGCATCCACGGGATGCAGGGCCGCCTCGCGAGGGCGTACGGCGACCCCGTCGAGTTCGACGGCGACACCTACCACGCCTTCCCGACACCCGGCCAGCTCGCGGCCGCCACGGAGGCCGACCTCCGGGACCTGTCGCTGGGCTACCGCGCGCCGTACGTCCAGCGGACGGCCGAGATGGTCGCCGAGGGGGAGGCCCACCCCGACGACGCCCGGGAGCTGGAGTACGAGGCCGCCCGCGACTACCTCACCCAGTTCGTCGGCGTCGGGGACAAGGTCGCGGACTGTGTCCTCCTCTTCTCGCTGGACTTTCTCCAGGCCGTTCCGCTGGACACGTGGATCCGCACGGCCATCGAGGAGTACTACCCCGAGTGCGAGAAGGGCAACTACGCCGACACCTCGCGGGCCATCCGGGAGCGCTTCGGCGGGGAGTACGCCGGGTACGCGCAGACGTACGTGTTCCAGTTCCTGCGGACGGGCGGCGAGTAGTTCGGAGCGTGGTCGGCCCTCGGAGCCCGGATTTCAAATACCAGTCCGCACCAGCCGCGCCGTGACCTGACGAGCGAGGGCACGGTGACACGAGCGGCGCGCGCCGACACCGTGGCCGCGGGAACAGAGGCGTCGCCTGTCAGCCATCCCGGTGCAACCGTCAGTCCGTCATCCCCAGCCAGCGGCGCACCTGCTCGGCGACACCCCCTCGGAACCGCCCCCAGTCGAGGTCGACCCCGCCCGTGTCGGTGACCCCCCGGAACAGCGCCCCGTGGTTCGCCCGAGTGACGTGGTCGAGGACAGCCTCGAACAGCGGGTCGAACGCGACCGGCTCGTCCCCGTCGCGGAGCGCTGCCGCCCGTGTCGTCATCAGGTCGTCCGTGACGAACCGGTCGGCGAGGACCGACGCATCGCCGGTATCGACGTGGACCGTCGGCGGCTCGTCCGGCAGGTCCGGGTCCACCGACCGCGCTCGATGACCGCGCTTGTCGACGAACGTCACGCCCGCCGCGGGACCGTCGTACCACGCCGACGCGGGCAGGTCGTATCGGGCGAGCGGGCGCTGGTCGACGGACCGTTCGCGCTCGACGACGGTGACCAGTGGCGGCCCGAGCCGGTCGAAGACCTGCTGGACGCGGTCCGGCGGGAGCCAGCGGTCCTCGGCGTCGTCCCAGATGGCCGTTCCCAGCACCGGTGGGAGGCGGTCCCAGTCGTAGTCGATGCTCCGATGATGAGTCGCCACCCCGGCGAACGTGTAGCGTGCCGGCTCGTCGACCGTGTCGAGGAACCCACCGGGGTCGAACGCCCGCTCCACGAACCGGCCGGCGTACCCGAGTTCGGGCGGTACCTCGTCGAAGACACGCTCCGGCCCACCGAACTGGAGGTAGCCGGCGGACGCGACGCTGAACCGAATCGCGACCCCGTCGAGCCACTCGTGGACCCAGACGTGGCCCTGCAGGTGGTCCGGAGCCGCGTTCGCGAGTGACGGGACCGATGGGTACGCTCGCACGTGGTCCGGTCCCGCCGCCGCGAGGATAAGTCCTCGTGCCGCCGCGGTGCCCGCGGCTTCAGTCCCCCGCCGGTCGCACCTTGAACCCGTAGCGGGTGACGCCCTCCTGCGTGTAGACCCGGCGAACGACGGCCGCCACCCGGTCGCCGACGGAGAGGTCGTCGTCCACCTCGGTGTCGTGGTCGGTCACCTGTGCGGGGGCGCTGACGGTCCCGCCGTCGGGGCCGTCGAACGAGACGATAGCGACCCCGAAGGCGCCACTCCGGACCTGCTGGGTTGCGAACTCCGGGGGTGCGCCGCCGCGACCGATACGCGTGACCGCCTCGACGGTTCCCTGCCCGGGGAGCGTGACGGACTCGTACTCGACGAGTGCGCCACAATCCGTACAGGCCCCTTCCGGCGGGAAGGCGAGTGCGCCGCAATCACGACAGCGGCCGGCGACGAGCCGATGTCGCTGGGCGATGGAGCGCTCCCAGGTCGGCACGGAGACGTAGGCGCCGCCGCCAGCCGGCTCCTGCCCGTCGAGGTCCCCACGCCGGCGGAGATACTCGGCGTAGGAGATGTCGACCTCGCCGTCGAGAGCGAAGGACGCCGGCACCGGGTCGTCGGTCTTCAGGAGGAACACGTCCGCGCCGGCGCCGCTCCCGTACGCGGCCGCGAGGACCCGGTCGTGGCCGTCCGCCAGCGCCCGTGCCAGGGACAGCGGGACGCTCGCGGCCCCGGTGTCGCCGAGGTCGTGGACCGTCGCGCAGGCCTGGATGGCCTCGCTGTCGACACCGAGTGGGCCTGTCGCGCGATACGGCCGCTTCCCGTCGGGCGCCTGCACCGCGGCGGCCGACACGTCGGGGTCGTCGAGGCCGGCATCGGCGGCCGCGCCGGCGAGCGCGTCGTGGAACGCGGCACGGTCGTAACTGGTCACGCCGAGACCCTGCACGCGGTCGTCCCCGGACTCGCGGAAGCGCTCGCCCGGACGCGGCGTGACGGACTCGCCGTGTGCGACCACGCGCGCGCCGTCGTCGGGCGCCAGCACGAACGCGGCGGCGCCCGCGCCAGCGGCGTGTTCGCGCTCGTCGGGCGGATGCGCCCGCGGGCAGTCCGCGGCAACGACGAGTGCGGGCGCTCGCTCGGCGTCGAACGCCGCAGCCAGTGCCCGGGCCCCGGCGCGGGTACTCGCCGTGAACTGGTGGTGTGTGGCCGTCTTCGGCGTACCGAGCATCGACCCCAGCCGGACGACCAGTTCCTCCTCAGCGAGCGGTGGGGTCGTGGTGGCGAGCGACAGTCCCGACAGCTCCGCCCCATCGACGCCGGCCGCATCCAGCGCACGGTCGGCGGCCGCGGCAGCCATCGTGAGCGTGTCCTCGTCGGCCTCGGGGACGGCCTTCCGCTCGACGCCGGACGCCTCGAACTGCCCCCACGCCTCGGCGAACGCGTCGGCTTCGATACGGAGCCGCGGCGCGTACGCGCCGACACCCGTGATAGCGAGGTCGCTCATGCGATCACCTCCCCGTCCTCCACGTCGTCCCAGTCGTGCTCGCGCTCGAACAGGTGGACCACGGCCGCGCCGCCGGAGCCGCCGACGTTGTGGGTGAGCCCCACCTCGGGCGCGTCGAGCTGTCGGTCCCCGGCGCCGCCCGTGAGCTGGTCGAACGCCTCGACGACCTGCCCGGCACCGGTCGCGCCGATGGGGTGGCCCTTCGACTTCAGGCCGCCCGAGGTGTTCACGGGCGTCTCGCCGTCCGGACGGGTGGCGCCGCTCGCGATGTACGGGCCGGCCTCCCCGGGTTCGCAGAGGCCGATATCCTCGTACGCCATCAGCTCCGCGATGGCGAAGCAGTCGTGGACCTCCGCGAAGTCGAGGTCGTCCGGCCCGGCAGCGGCCCGCTCGTAGGCCGTCTCGGCCGCACGGCGCGAGGCGGGGACGCCCGAGTACGTGTCGCGCTGGAAGAGGCCGACGCGGTCCGAGCCCGCGCCGACGCCCGCCACCCGGACCCGCGCATCGGTGAACCGGTCGACGGCGTCCTCGCTGGCGAGCAACACCGCGGCCGCGCCGTCGGTCGTGGGACAGCAGTGGTACAGCGTCAGCGGGTCGGCCACCGTCGGCGCGGAGGAGGCGTCCTCCAGCGAGCACTCGAAGCCGAGCTGTGCGTGCGGGTTCTTCGCGCCGTTCGCGTGGTTCTTGACGGCGACGTGCGAGAGCTGGTCGACGGTGGTCCCGTACTCGCGCATATGCGCCGAGGCCATCTGGGCGTAGACGCCCGCGAACGTGGTGCCCGACAGGCGCTCCCACTCGGTCTCGCCGCTGACCCCGAGCCAGTAGCGGACGGCGTCCGAGGAGACGTCCGTCATCACCTCGACGCCGCCCGCGAGAACGAGGTCGGCCATCCCCGACCGAATCGCCTGCACACCCTGCCGGACGGCGTAGCCCGAGGCCGCACAGGCGTTCTCGACCCGCGTCGTCGGGACGCCGTGGAGACCGACGTGTTCGGTGACGGCCGGCCCCGGCAGGCCGAGCTGGCGCCCACCGACCCCGAGCGTGCCGACGACGGCCTCGTCGACATCGTTCGGTTCGACGGCGGTCCCGTCGAGGGCGTGTTCGAAGGCGGTAGCGAACAGCGACCGGTACGACTCGTCGGGGAAGGCGCCGAAGTCGGACTGGCCGGCCCCGACGACGTAGGCATCGCGCATGGGGAGCCGAACGGCGCCCCCCGTCCTAAGCGTGTGGGGATGAATCCGCCGGCAGTGGACGGTGGGCGATGAGGGGGGGCCCCGACCCAGCTCGCACCCGGCTCGAACCCGGACTGACGCCGGTTTTACGATGACTCCTGGCGTGGCCGCCGTATGGGCGACAGCGACACCGCCACCCGCGTCGGCATCGACGTGGGGGGCACCTTCACCGATGTCGTGGCGGTCACGGACGGGCGGGTTCGGGTTCACAAGGTCGCCTCGACCCCGGACGCGCCGGAGCAGGGTGTCGTCGAGGGCCTGTCCGAAGCGGCCGACGAGGGGCTCCCGCTCCAGGCCGTGGATGCGCTCGCACACGGGACGACCGTCGCCACGAACGCGGTCCTCGAACGCGACTGGGCCGACACGGCGCTCCTGACGACCGAGGGGTTCCGGGACGTGCTGGAGATCGGCCGCCAGGACCGGCCCGACCTGTACGACCTGCACGGCGAGAAGCCCGACCCGGTGGTGCCCCGGGACCGGCGCTACGAGGTTCCCGGGCGCCTCGACGAGCGGGGGACGGAGCTGGCCCCGCTCGACGAGGAGACGGTCCGTGACCTCCCCACCGACATCGACGCCGAGAGCGTCGCGGTCGCGCTCCTGTTCGCCTTCGAGGACGACAGCCACGAACGGCGGGTCCGGCGGGCGCTTCGTGACGGCGGGTACGAGGGCGCTATCTCGCTATCGAGCGAGGTCCTGCCCGAAATACGGGAGTACGAGCGAACGCTGGCGACGGCACTCAATGCCGCACTCCGGCCCGTCGTGGACCGTTATCTCGGCCGGGTCGACAGCCAGGTCGGCGAGGCCGGCGTCGGCGCCGACCTCCGGGTGATGGCCTCCAACGGTGGCCTGATGGACGCCGCCACTGCACGTGAGACGCCGGTACGAACGCTCCTCTCGGGTCCTGCGGCCGGCGTCCGCGGCGCGGCCCACGTCGCCGCCCGCCACGGCCACGACGACGTCCTGACGATGGACATGGGCGGCACGTCCTGTGACGTTTCACTCGTCAGGAGCGGCGACCCGCTCGTCTCGACGGACGTGACGGTCGGGGAGTACCCCGTAGCGACGCCGATGGTCGATGTCCACACGGTCGGCTCCGGCGGCGGGTCCATCGCCCGGGTCGACGAGGGCGGGGCGCTCCGGGTGGGCCCCGCGTCGGCCGGTGCCGAACCCGGACCCGTCTGTTACGGACGTGGCGGCGACGAGCCGACGGTCACGGACGCCGCGTTCGCGCTCGGGCGTATCGACCCGAGTGCGTTCCTCGGCGATATCGGCGGCGCGGGGGACGCGACCCGGCAGGCCATCGAGCGCGCGGTCGGGGAACCACTCGACGCGGACGTTCGCGAGGCGGCCGCCGGCATCCTGTCGGTCGCCGAGGCGGACACGGCGCGGGCGCTCCGGGTTGTCTCCGTCGAGCGGGGGTACGACCCGCGCGACCTCGCGCTGGTCGCGTTCGGCGGGGCCGGGCCGCTCATCGCCAGCGCCGTCGCGTCGGAGCTCTCGGTGCCGGAGGTCGTCGTGCCGCGAGCGGCGGGCGTGCTCTCGGCACTCGGCCTGCTGGTCTCGGACCGCACGTACGACGAGTCCGTCTCGCGGGTCCGCGCGTGGCGCGAGGTCGACGCCGCCGACCTCGAGGCGCTGTTCGCGGACCTGGAATCACGGGGACGTGAGCGCCTCGCGGACGTCCCCGCCGACCGCCGGCGGATGGAACGGGCCTTCGACCTGCGCTACCGGGGGCAGACGTACGACCTCACGGTCGACGCGCCGGCCGACCTCGACGGCGACGCGCTGGACGCGGTCGCCGAGCGGTTCCACGAGGCCCACCGCCAGCGCTACGGCCACGCGTCGCCCGACGAGCCACTGGAGCTGGTGACGGTCCGCCTCCGGGCGCGCGGTGTGGTCGACCCGCCCGAACTCGACCCGCCGCGGACCGAGGGCGCCGTCGCCGACGCCGTCCGCGAGGAGCGGCCCGTCACCTTCAACGGGCGGACGCTGGAGGTCCGGGTGTACGACCGCTCGCGCCTCCCCACCGGCGGGCGCGTCGAGGGGCCGGCCGTCGTCGAGGGCGCGGAATCGACACTCGTGGTGCGGCCGCCCGACCGTGTCCGTGTCGCGGACGACGGGAGTCTCGTCGTGGAGGTGGATGCCGATGTCTGAGCACGGTTCCGACCCCGGAGCGGGCGCGGGCGTGGACGTGGACCCGGTGACGCTGGAGGTGGCGCGCAACGCGTGTGCCGCCGTCGCCGAGGAGATGAACGCGACACTCGTCCGGACGGCCTACTCGCCGAACGTGACCGAGCGCCGCGACTGCTCGTGTGCCCTGTTCGACGCCGAGGGCGCGCTCGTGGCACAGGCCGAGAACATCCCGGTCCACCTCGGCGCGATGCCGTTCTCCGTCGCGGCGGCGCTCGACGCGTTCCCGGCAGCGGCCCTCGAACCGGGCGACGCGGTGCTGCTCAACGACCCGTTCCGCGGCGGCGCCCACCTCCCGGATTTCACGCTCGTCACGCCGGTCTTCGCGGACGACGCGGACGCGGACGACGACCCGCTCGCGTTCGTCGCCAACCGCGCACACCACGCCGACGTGGGGGGCTCGCGGGCGGGCGGCGTGGCGGCGGATTCGACCGACATCTTCCAGGAGGGACTCCGCATCCCGCCGGTCAAACTGTACGAGGCGGGGGCGGCCAACGAGGCCATCTACGACACCATCCTCGCGAACGTCCGGACCCCGGACGAGCGCCGGGGCGACCTCCGCGCGCAGGTCGCGGCCAACGAGACCGGCGCCGAGCGCTACCGCGAGCTGCACGAGCGCTACGGGGCGGACCTGCCCGCCATCACCGCGGCCATCCAGAACTACGCCGAGCGCCGGACGCGCGCCGAGATCGCTGACCTGCCCGACGGGGAGTACGCGTTCGCCGACGCGCTGGACGACGACGGTTGCGGGACCGAGGACATCCACATCGAGGTCACCGTGACCGTCGACGGCGACGCGGTGACGGTCGATTTCGCGGGGACGGCGCCACAGACCCGCGGCCCGGTCAACGCCGTGTTCGCCGTGACAGCCTCGGCAACGTACTACGCGGTTCGGTGCGTGACGGACCCGGACGTGCCCCCGAACGCGGGGGCCTACCGACCGGTGGAGATTCACGCGCCGGAGGGGACCGTCGTGAACCCCGACCCGCCGGCGGCCGTGGTCGGTGGCAACCTGGAGACCTCCCAGCGCGTGACCGACGTGGTCCTGGGCGCACTCGCCGAGTGCGCGCCCGAGCGCGCCGCCGCAGCCGGGCAGGGGACGATGAACAACGTCACCTTCGGCGGGACCGACCCCCGTGAGAGCCGCGAGGGGCAGCCGTGGGCGTTCTACGAGACGGGGGGCGGCGGCGCCGGCGGCTACGCGGGCGGCGACGGGATGGACGGCGTCCACGTCCACATGTCCAACACGCTCAACACGCCGGTCGAGGTGCTCGAAACGGCGTATCCGCTCCGCGTGCGTCGATACGCGCTCCGACCGGACTCCGGGGGCGCGGGCGAGTACCGGGGCGGCCTGGGGCTCCGGCGCGATATCGAGGTCCGGGGAGAGGCGGCCGTGAGCCCGGAGGGCGAGTCCCGTCGGACCGGTCCGACGGCGTTCTCCCTGCTGGCGGACCGGCATCGACACCGACCGTACGGCCTGGCCGGCGGTGAGTCGGGAACGTCCGGCGCGGCGTTCCACACGCCCGCCGGCGCGGACGAACCGACCCGACTGCCGCCGAAGACGACGCTCGACCTCGACCCCGGCGACGTGGTGAGCATCCGGTCGCCCGGCGGCGGCGGGTACGGCGACCCCGCCGACCGCTCGCGCTCCGCTATCGAGCGTGACCTGCGGCTGGAGAAACTGTCGGTGGGGGCTGCACGCGAACAGTACGGTTATGAAGTAGAATAAAGGACCTCGAGAGTAATATCCGGCACAATACATTTATCCCGGATGGAGCCCATCAGATCGTTCGGCATCGGGGGGCCATCTCGAACGGCTGACCGAAGACACTTACCGTGACTCGTGAATCGTCGGCCATGCGCCGCCGTGCCCTCCTCGCCGGACTCGGCGCCGTCGCCGCGGGCTGTACCTCGGGATACAGGGCCGACCGCGACGGTGACCGGACGCCCGGCGCCCCGACGGACGCATCGACCCTCCAGAACTGCTCCACCCCGACGGCGACCGCCACAGCGGCCGCGCCGCCGGCCGACGCGGAGTTCCGCATCGCCGACCTCGCCGTGGAGTACACCGCCGACGGCCCCGACAACCGCTACGTCCTGGAGCCGTCGGCGTTCTACTCGGCCGAGGCTGTCGAGCGCGAGGCGGCGGAGCCCGGCCCCGACCCGGTGGTGATGGCCGTCGAGGAACTCGACTCCCCGGACGTTCGGGCGGCCGTCACGACGGCCATCCAGGAGGAGAGCTGGCGCGCCGACGAGCTGCCGGCCGGCCTCGCGGAGACCGTCGAGCGGGTGGACTTCTTCACCGGCGCCAGTAGCGGGACCTACACCCACGTCGGCCTCCAGCTGTATCGACTCCACCCGGACCGCCCGCTGGCGGTCGTCCCGGAGGTCCGCGTGACGGACCCGTACGTCGCGCCGGACGACCCCGGCGAGATAGCGTTCGGCCTGCGGAATCGTGCGTCCGAACCCCGCGAGGTGTTCTCCGGGACGGTGCCGCCGTTCGGGATGCTCCACGCCGAGGCCACGCCCGGGCGCGGTCGGTTCCTCCTCTGGGCGGACTACGAGGCGGAGGGCTGTTTCAGCCGGACCGACGAGGGGTGGCTCCGCTGCGACATCGGGAAGGTCACGCGCATCGCCCCCTGCGAACACGTGACCCGACGATACGAGGTGCTCCCCTCGACGACGGACCACTACCCCGACCTGACGGCCCCGCGGCCGGGGCGCTACGAGGTCGCGGCGTCGGTGGGCCACAGCACGGAGTTCGGCGGCCCGTCGACCGAGCTCTCGTTCACCACGGGGTTCGACATCCAGCAGCCCTGAGCGGCCGCGACCCGCTGCGACGGCCCCATACCGTGACCGGTCGGCCCGCCGCTCAGACGAACTCTCCGAGCCCCGACTGCTCGGTGTCGTCGCGCTCGATGATACTGCGATAATCGTTCGACGGGTCGTTGACGGCCGTCCCGATGCGGTAGGCCTCCAGGTCGTCGTCGGGATACGGTCGGCAGAGGTCGGCTCGTTCCGCGGGGTCGCCGTGGAGCCACGTCGTCTCCTCGCCCGGACGCAGGACGACCGGCATCCGGTCGTGGAGGTCGCGCATCAGGTCGTTCGGCTCGGTCGTGAGGACCGTGACACTCCGGAGGGTTCGGTTCTCGCCCTGCCACTCACGCCAGACACCGCCGAGGCACAGCAGGTCGTCCGGGCGGTGGACGCGGTACGGTTCCGTCCCGTGGCCGGCCTCCTTCCACTCGTAGAAGCCCGAGGACGGGACGAGACAGGGGCGCTCGGTCCACGACTCGCTGAAGGCCGGTTTCTCCGCGATGGTCTCGGCGCGGGCGTTCATGAACCCGTCGCCGGGGCCGTCGGCCCACTCCGGCAGGAGCCCCCAGTGGTGGCGCTCGATGGTGTCCGGGTCGGCGCCCGTGACGACCTCGATGTCGTCCTGCGGGGCGACGTTGTACCGAGGTTCGTACGCGTCCGGGTCGGCGTGGGTAGTAGCGTCGAGCCGAGCTTCGAGTTCCTCGAGCGAGGGGAACAGCGAGGTGCGACCGCACATATCCGGACGCAAGGGCGCACGGGACGTGGTTCTGTCGGCGGCGAGCGGTCGACCGAGGACGGACTAGAGGGGTTCGACACCGGTCACGTCGAAGCGAGCGCCGCCGGACTGGCTCTCGCCGACGGAGATGGACCAGCCATGGGCCTCGATCACCTCCCGGATGATCGCCATCCCGATGCCGGAGCCGTCGTCGTCGGTGGTGTACCCCATCCGGAACACGTTCTCACGCTTCTCGGGCGGGATCCCTGGCCCGTCGTCGGCGACGTAGAAGCCCCCGTCCGTGACGGCGACGGTGACGCGGATGTCGTCGCCCCCGTGTTCCACCGCATTGGTGAACAGGTTCTCGAGCGCCTGCCGGAGCCGACTCTCGTCGGCGTGGAGCGTCAGGTCGCCCTGGCGGTCCAGGGTCGCCTCCGGCGTCGGGACCGCGCCCCAGGCGTCGGAGACGACCGTCGACAGGTCGACTGCCCGCCGCTCGTCGATGATCTCACCCTGCCGAGCGAGCGTCGAGAGGTCGTCGATGAGCGACTCCATGCGGTCGAGGGCATCGGCGACGACAGAAACGTGCTCGGTGGGTGCGTCCTCGTCGAGGAAGCCCAGGCGGCCCTTCGCGATGGCGAGCGGGTTCCGAAGGTCGTGCGAGACGACGGAGGCGAAGTTCTCCAGCCGCTCGTTCTTCCGTTCGAGTTCACGGCGGTCGGTCCGCCGGCTGAACTCGTAGGTGAGCCACTGGGTCAGCAGTTCCATCACGGTCTCCTCGGTCGGCGTGAACGATGACTCGCGAGGGGACGGGCCGGCGAAGCAGAGGGTGCGGTCGACATCGTCGTCGACTTCGATCCGGCCGCCGATGTAGCAGCCGAGTCCGTGCTTCGCGTACGCGGGGTCGTCACCCCAGCCCTCCTCGACGGCGTCGACGATCGCCAGCAGGTCGTCGGTCTCCACGGTCTCCTTGCAGTACGCCTCGTCTCTGGGCATGCTCTCGCCCGGACGCAGCCCCGCCGGCGTCCCGTGCGCGTAGGCGACGGTCTGGCCCTCGTCGGTCAGCTCGTTGACCATCCCGAACGGGACATCGAGGTAGTCACAGCCCAGTTCGAGGACATCATCGACCTTCTCGTCGAACGAGCGCTCGGCGTCGGCCGCGATGCGATACAGCGACTGGAGGGCCTGCCGGTCGCGCTCGCGGCGTTCCTCGCGACGCTTTCGGTCGGAGATGTCGCGGAGGTAGACGGAGAGGCCGCTCTCGGAGGGATATACGCGGACCTCGAACCAGGTGTCGATGGGCCCGTACTCGGCCTTGAAACTCACCGACTCGCCGGTCTCGGCGGCCCGCTCGTACTGCTCGGCGAAGATGGTGTCCTCGGCGGCCGGGACCACGTTCCAGATGTGGCGACCCCGGAGCTCCGCCACCGTCGCCTCGATGCCGGCTGCCTCGCAGATCAGGTCCCGCGCCCGCTCGTTCAGGTAGCTGAACCGCCAGTCCTCGTCGAGCGCCAGGAAGGCATCCGACATCCGGTCCAGAATCTCCCCGGCATCCGGCACCTCACGCGTCTCGCCAGTCACCAGCTCCCACCCTCGGTACGCTGCATACCGCGCCTTCGGCTGCCAGGCATATAACGCTCTGTCCGACGAGGACACGACCGAGAACTCGCCGGCAAATATTTCACTCGGAACTGTGACACGGTAGCGTATGCCGTACAGTTACGAGCCGCACCACTTCGAGGACATGGCGGAGGGCAAGACGTTCGAGAGCGCCGGCCGCACGGTGACGGAGACGGACTTCGTCTTCCACTCCATGTTCACCGGCGACTGGACCGAACTCCACACCAACAAGGAGTACTCGCAGGACGGGACCTACGGCGAGCGCATCGCCCAGGGACCGATGACGTTCATCCTCGCCACCGGCTTCGTCCAGCGCTGTGGGTTCGTCGAGCGAACGGTCGAGGCGTTCATCGGGATGAACTACATGGACATCCCGAACCCCGTCTACATCGGCGACACCGTGAGCGCCACCTTCGAGTGTACGACGAAGCGGGAACTGGATTCGCGAGACGACGTTGGGCTGGTCGTCATCGACACGTCGATGACCAATCAGGACGACGAGTCGGTGTTCGAGGGGGACATGAAGTTCCTGTTCAAGCGGCGGGAGTCGTAGGACTTCGAGGACCTATACCCCCCTGGAAGTGGTTACGAGGCCACCAGTGTCCGGTCGACGAGTACCTTGTCCGACTCCGTATGGATGATACGGACGGTCACCTCATCACCAGGGTTCATGGAGTAGCCGTCGTCGCTCTTCTTGACCCGGAATCGAATCGTCTCGCCGGCGCTCCATTCCCCGTCGGTGTCGGGGGTATCGTCTGAGATGGCACCTTCCGTGTCATCGGACATCGACAGGAGATCATCACCTTCGATGTTCGACGAGGCAATCTTATCGGAGGTCACCGGCAGGTCGACGAGTCGGGTTCTGGCGCCAGTCTCCTCCAACACGACGACGATCTCCAGAGACGCCGCCTCGACCGGATCACCGTTCTCGTGGGTCAAAGCGACAATCTGGTCGTCGGAGCTTCCCGTCACTGCCGCTTCCAGCGGCTCCGCCGAGACCGATATCGTCGGCCCCGACTGCCCGGTCTTGTCGCCGAGGCCGAGGACGAGGGTGCCGACCAGTGCAGCTAGGATGACCGTTATCGCCACCATCAGTATCACGCCGATGACCGGTGACACCGCCCGTTCACCACCACCCTGGCCTCGCATAGGCCGAGTATCACCGACTGCGACATTGAAACTATCGGCGAACGTGGTCGTCGGCCCACAGATTCGGGTGTCGCCCGGCGTCACTCGCCGAACAGTTGCGCGAACAGCGACCCCTGTCCACGCCGGAGACGCTCCAGGAACGCCGACTTCGAGATGTCCAGCGTTTCGGCCACCTCGGCCGCTGTCGCGCTCCGTGGCACGGTGAAGTAGCCCGCGGCCAGCGCGGCGCGAACGGCCTCCTCCTGAGCGGGCGTGAGGTCCCACCGTTGCGCGATGGGGACGTCCCCCTCCTCTCCCAGCGTCGTGACGCGTTCGAGCGAGACGCCGACGCGGTCGCCGGCCGCCTCGAGAACGCTGTCGAGCACGTCGTATCCCACCACGGCACCGACGTGGCGTTCGATACCCTCGTGGTGGTGGACGGACTCGACCAGGAACCCCACGTCGACCAGGTCGTGAACGACACAGGGGTCCTTCGAGAGGCAGCGGTAGTTCCAGCGGCCGTCGACCTGCGACCCGTGGAGGTAGCGCACCCGGTCGTCCTCGTCGAGCAGGTCGCCGACGGCCTCGCTCGGCGTACTCGCACGGAGGAGGCTGTTCCCGTCCCTCCGGGCGAGCGGCGGCGCGGCGTCGACCGTCGCGTCCGCCGCTCGGGAGGCCTCCGCGAGCGGGCAGTCGTCGCCGGTGACCCGGAACTCGACGACGAGACACTCCGGACGCATGCGGCACGGTAACGTGGCGTAGACATTTAAAACCGCCCCATGGACGGGCCAACCGGTTCGTTTCCAGCATAAATAGATGCCGGTATGGACCTGCCCACGGTTGAAGAGCGGGCGGGCCCCCGGCAGTTCGGGCCCACGGACGAGATGCCACTGGAGTACCGCGAGGCGGCGACGCGGATGATCCAGTTCCACGCCAACAGCGAGATCATGGGCGCGTACATCGAGCGCCCGTTCATCCGGCAGGCGCCCAGCCTGGACCGGAAGCTGGCGGTCAGCGCGCAGGTACAGGACGAGATCGGCCACGGCCAGTTGCTCTACCGCGCGGCCGAGAACCTCGGCGTGAAGACCCGCGAGGAGATGCTCGATGAACTCGCGAACGGGAAGGGGAAGTTCCTCAACTGCTTCCACTACCCGCTGGACAACTGGTACGAGCTGCCGATGATAATGTTCTTCGTCGACGGCGCAGCGATGCGCCGGCAGGCGTCGCTCAAGCGGACCTCCTGGGAGCCGTACGCCCACGCCATCGACAAGATCTGCTTCGAGGAGGGGTTCCACATCAAGCACGGCGAGGACATCCTCCGGGAGCTGGCCAACGGGACCCGACGCGACCAGGAGAAACTGCAGGAGGCCTTCGAGAAGTGGTGGCCCCGCATCCTGCAGTTCTTCGGGCCGACGGACGACCAGTCGACGCACGACGACTTCTCGCAGACGGTCGGGCTGAAGACGATGAGCAACGACGCACTCCGCAACGCCTTCCTCAACGCCTACCTCCCGAAGGCCGAGAAGTACGGCCTCGAGATTCCCGAGTACCCGCGCGTCGAGTACCACGAATCCGAGGACCACTACGAGGTGTACGAGGAGGACCTCGACTGGGACGAGTTCTTCACCGTCGCGCGCAACGAGTTGCCGACCGGCCGCGGCCAGATAGCGAAGCGCCGGCGGAGCCAGGACGCCGTCGAGTGGGTTCGTGAGGCCATCGAGAGCACCCCCACGGGCGGGCAGCCCGCGACAGCCGACTGACCATGATATTCGAAGTGTTCCGCCAGGAGACGGAGACGGACTACCACACGCACGTCGGGAACGTCCACGCGCCCGACGCGGAGATGGCCCGCATGTTCGCGCAGGTGGCCCACGCCCGGCGGAAGCCGGCGAACTCGCTGTGGGTCGTCCCGAAGGCGGAGATATCAGAGGTCGACGCCGACGACCCCGGCGTCGCGATGGGGGGCACCACCCAGAAGGAGTACCGCTGGGCGACCAACTACTCGACGGGCCGGATGGCCGAGGAGATCGAGGCCAGCGAGGCCGAGCAGGCCGAGGCCGAGTCACGGCGCCGGCGGCCGAGCGCCGCGGGCGATGACGGAGGTGACGACTGATGGCGACCGACGAGACGCTCCCGTGGGACCGCGAGTACGCGCTCGGCGGCCCCGACGAGCTCTCCGAGCGCGAGCAGGCGGCCGTGGAGGCCTGCCTGCGCGCGCTCGCCGACGACGAGTTCGTCCTCGCCGAGCGGTACACGGAGTGGCAGGTCCGCGGACCGACGCTGGAGAGCGACCTCGCCGTCGCCAACATCGCCCAGGACGAACTCGGACACGCCCGGCTCTGGTACGACCTGCTGGAGGACTTCGGCTACACGGAATCGGAGCTCATCTGGGAGCGTCCACTCGGGGACTTCCGACACGCGACGCTGGTCGAACGCCCCTTCGAGCGCGGTGACTGGGCCGACGCCATCGTTCGCGGGTTCCTCTACGACGAGTTCGAGCATCTCCGCCTCGACGCCCTGACGGAGACGGAGTACCCCCGCATCGCCGACCGCGTCGGCAAGGTCCAGGGCGAGGAGCACTACCACCGCGAGCACGCCCGCAACTGGCTGGAGCGGCTGGCTACCGGCGCTGTCGACGGCGACCCGGCGAACGGCCACCGGCGGGTACAGGAGGCACTCGACCGCCTGTTCCCGCACGCGCTGACGCTGTTCGCGCCGACGGTGTACGAGCCCGACATCGTCGAACTCGGCGTGCGTCCGACACCGCTCTCGGAACTCCGCGAGGCGTGGCTCGACGCGGTGGTGCCCGAACTGGAGGCCCTCGGGTTCACCGTTCCGGTCGCGCCGGACGCCCATCCGGAGGCGGTCGACACGCTCCTGCCGGCCGAACGGGGCCGCGACGGGAGTCACACCGACGCGTGGCCGGACCTCTACGACGAGCTGACGTTCACCTACCGACAACTCGACCGCCGGGAAGCACCGCGGCTGATGGCCGACCCGGACGATGCCGACGGTGACGGAGGTGCGCCACGATGAGCGACGCCGAGCGCCCGGAGGACGGCGACGCCCTCCCGGACGAGACGTTCGAGGACGAACCGCGGTACTGTGGGTACACCGAGTACCGCTCCGGGGGCGGGCATCCGGACCTCCCGCGGACAGGCGAGGGCGCCAGCGGCATCGAGGCGCGTGTCTGGGACGCCCTGTACGAGGTGGAGGACCCGGAGATGCCCGTCTCCGTCGTCGACCTCGGCCTCATCTACGACGTGTACGTGGACCGCACGAGCGGCGAGGCCCGCGTGGACATGACGCTGACGTACACGGGCTGCCCGGCGCGCGATTACCTGCTGAGCAGCGTCGAGCGGGCAGTCGAGAACGTCGACGGCGTCGAGGACGTACTGGTCAACCTGCTGTGGTCGCCCGAGTGGAGTGTGGAGATGGTGACCGAAGACGGCCGCGAGGCGCTCCGCGAGTTCGGGGTGGCGATATGAGACGGCTCGACCCCAGCGTCGACATCGAGGCGGACGACCCGGTGACCTGCCCGTACTGCGGGTCCGAGGAGACGACACGCGAACACCCGCGAGGGCCGTCGCTCTGCAAGTCCATCCACTACTGCAACGTATGCGAGGAGTCGTTCGAGGCGATGGCATAGGGCTCAGAAACCGCGCATTACTCACCTACATGCCCAATTACATCCAGTAAACTATTTTTAGAGATGGTATGGGGTGGGTACCGGATATGCCACCGGGTTATCGAGTGGTATGGCACAAACACCCGTTTGTGTCTTCTGAAGGCCTTTTCCAGCGCGCTGCCAGTGATTCCCCAATGCCCTCCAGACTGTCGATGCTCGTGTTGCTCGTCGCGGTGGCGCTTGCGGGCTGTGTGGGTGGCCTGCCCGGGGGCGGCGCGCCCGGGTCACCCGACAGCACCCCGGACGCGACGCCGACCGCGACCGAGTGCACCGAACAGCGCCTGTCCGTCACCGACCCGACCCGCGACAACGTGAACCCGAGTCCGTATCCCGACCGGCCCGCGAACTGGACCGAGTCGTCCGTCCGGGCGTACGTGGTCACGTTCGAGCAGGCGTGGTCCCGGAACCAGCAGCTCCGCGAGGCAACGAAGCGCGTGACCGTGTCCGTCTCGGATGTCTCCGTCGCGCGGACGGCGGATGGCTACCATGTCACCCTCACCTCGCGGACGAACACGTGGTACGGCGGCCCCGCCGAGGGGAACCGCACCGCCACCATCGTCCACGGTGACGGGGCGTACATCCCGGTCCGGTACGCCCTGACCGACGGCCGACTGGTCCGCGCGGAGGGGCGGTTCGACGCGACACCGACGGTCGGCCCGCAGTCGGGGCGGACACTACGCTGCTGGGGCGACGGCTGAGAGTGCGGCGAGATTCTAGAGACTCTTGGGTGAGAATCCCCACTGAGCCCGGAAAACTGGTTTGAGCAGTGCTGACGGAGTAACGGACATGACCGTATCCGAGCCCGGCCCCGAGACGACGGCCGAGAGAGTGCCTGTCGAGGTCCCCGACCTCGAGACCGTTCTGAGCGCCGTCTTCGGGCTTCGGGCGAGCGAGAGTAGCGCGTATCTGGGTCTGTTGCGAGTCCCCGATAGCTCGGCCGCCGAGGTGGCCGAGGAACTGGGTCGTGACCGCTCGAACGTGAACCGCTCGCTCCGGACGCTCCGGGACCGCGGGTTCGCCGAGCGACGCCGTGTCCTGCTGGAGGAGGGTGGCCATGTCTACCGGTACAGCCCGACACCGCTCCCGGTGGTTCGAGAGCGGATGCACGAGGCGCTCACCGAGTGGACCGACGGTGCCCGGGACTGCATCGATGATTTCGGTGCCGACATCGAGCCCGCATCGCAGACGGAGGCCGAGGGCGCCGAGGGCGTGTACGCGGGTCGGAACAAGGACTGACCGACAGCGCCACACGAACCGGAAGCTACACCCGCGGGCGCCGGACAGGGCCGGTATGTCACCCACTGTCGACGAGTTACGGGACGAGATCCGCCTGGCCGTCGGCCGCTACGAACGCGCCGTCTCGACCGACTTCACGAAGGAGGCCCTCGCGGCCATCTGTGGCGCCCTGGGCGAGGAGGTGACGGGGAAGCCGCTCCCGCCGAAGCGCGAGATGCGGGCCGTCGTGCGGGAACGGGTCGAGGGGCTCGACCCCGACGCCGTGGACGGCGAACGGTCCTTCCGGAAGGCGGAGCTGGAGGCCATCGTAGCTCGATTGCGTGACGAGGAGCCGTAGCGACCGGGTCGGTGAGAAGCTGACCGCCCTCGCCCGGCGGGCAGGACTGCCCGGTTTACCGACTACTCTCGGAGACCCGATACGCCTGGCCGTCGTACCTGAACTCGGCAGCGCCGTCGTCGTAGCCGACGCTCCAGGCCGTCGTCCGGTCGTCCGTGCGCAGGACGACCCGCTCGACATCGGGAGCGGCGAAGGCGAGCGTGTTCCGGAGCCCCCGTCGCCGACGACGCATCACCTGTTCCGGGATGAGCGTCCGGTCGGCGCCCGCCGCCCGTTCGAGCACGAGCTGCACCCGTGAACGGTCCTCGGCGTCGGGCGCGGTCCGCCAGCGGTCGGACGTGGCCGTCACCTGCCCGTCGGTTCGGTCGGTCGTCACGTCGTCCGTCGGGACCACCGACACCGCGGGGGCGTCGAACTGGACCAGGGCGGCGCTCTGTGCCGTCGCGTGTCCGTAGCCAGCCACGGCAGCGTAGCGGCCACCACCCAGGAACGGATAGCTCTCGGCCTCGCAGGGGGCCATCTCGCCCGTCGCTGCCCGCATCGTCCAGGTCTTCGAACCCCCCGGCGAGACGCCGCGGCAGTCCGACGTGTGAATGTAGGGTCCGAGGTGGAACCACTCGCCGTCCACGAGCTTGTAGAGGTTCCAGTGGCCACAGCGTGTCGACTCCCGCGAGCGGTTGATGAACGTGAACTCGACGCGAGCCGGGAGATCGGTCCGCTCGACGCCAGGTCTGACGAACGAGGGCGTGCTCGCGTCGGCATCGTGGAACCACGCCGTCTCCGACTCGCCAGGGAGGTCCGGGATGGTGGTCCCCGTGAACCGGGAATCGGTCGTCGGGCCGGGCGCATCGGTGGGCCAGACGCTCACCCGGACGGGGCGCTCACCGGCCCGGGAGAACTCGTACATCCCGGGCGGCCGACCACGGCCGGCACCTTCGGCACGACCGACCAGGGCGTACTCCCCGCGGACGGTCTCGCCGGCGGCGAGTCGGACGCGCCCGGGGAGTTGCGGGAACGAGTCGCCGGCGAGCCGCCAGTGCCCGTCGGCAGCGCGTTCGAGCTCCGATGGCTCCTCGACGAGCTCGTGGTTCGCCGTCGGGGCGAAGACGAGCGCCGTCCGGTAGGTGTGGTCGACTCGCCGGGGGCCCAGTGGCTGTGGGATGTCGCTCGCGAGGCGGCCGAACGGCGGCGTCCACTCCAGCCGGAACGTGTTCTCGAAAGAGTTCTCGTTTCGTAGTTCCGCCTTGACCGTCGCGGGGCTGTCGGCCGTCGCGGTCGCGGTGAAACGCATCCGGACGCTCGCCCCGTCGTCGGAGCGATACCGGAGCGGAGCGAGCGCGTACGTTCGGTCCACCGTTTCCAGGTCGACGATACTCGCCGCCCCGAGGGCCCCGTTGTCGGTATCCGGGTCCGGGTCGGGCGTCTCGGTCGGTGAGGCCGTCGGCGAGTCGGTCGGCCGGTCGCCCGAGTCCCCGTTCGGGGAGCCCGTCCGGTTCCCGATCACTTCGCTACAGCCCGCGAGTCCACCGATTCCGGCCGCGAGGCCGGCAAGGAGGGCGCGTCGTCGCATACGGGCAGCACTGGCGGGCATGGAGGCAAACCCTTTCTGGAGGCGCAAACGTCCCTTTCATCGACGCGTTCGGGGCTGCACTCGGCCGCTCCCCGTGGATCACCCTCACCCGCTCGCACCGGGACGCCTATGTGAGCCACCCGGCAACGGGGTGGCATGAACGAAGACGACGCCGCGGACGGTGGCTGGTTCGCGGGCGTCGACCGCGACGACACCGACGCCGGAGCCACAGCCATCCGCGACGGGCGTGCCGAGGGCCCGGCCGACTGGCCGGCCGCCGCGGTCGAGTCCGGCTACGCCGACGACGCGGCCGACTACTACGACGCACTCCACGCCGCGACGATGGCGGCCACCCGCGCCGCCGTGACTGAGGCCGAAAGCGCCGGCGACCGCCAGCTGGTTCACGCGGTCCGGGCGATGGACGACTGCGAGCGGGTCGCGAACGAACTCGCCGAGCGCGTCGCCGAGTGGGGGAGTTCACTGGTCGCTGACCCGGGCGCCGGCATCGAGTTCGCCCGTGACCTGGCCGAGCGCGACCCAGCACCCGAGGAGCGACGCGTCGTGGAGCTCGCACGGCGCGTCCGTGACCTCGACGACGAGGCAGCCGACCTCCGTGCGAGCATCGAGCGAACCGCCCCGGAGGTCGCGCCCAACCTCTCGGCACTCGCGGGGCCCGTGCTCGCCGCGCGGCTCATCGCGCTCGCCGGCGGGCTGGAGACCCTCGCCCGGAAGCCCTCGGGGACCGTGCAGGTGCTGGGCGCGGAGGAGGCACTGTTCGCGCACCTCCGCGGCCGGGCGCCGTCGCCGAAGCATGGCGTCATCTACATCCACGAGGCCGTGCAGAACACACATCCCGACGACCGCGGGTCGGCGGCGCGCGCGCTCGCCGGCAAGCTGGCTATCGCCGCTCGCGCCGACCACTACACCGGCGAGCGCCGGCCGGTACTGGACGAACAGCTCCGTGACCGCATCGCGACCATCCGGGCGCGGAAGGGCGACGACGGTGACGACGCAACGACCGGAGGTGACGACGAGTGACGCCGACCCTGCCCGAGGGGGTCGAGCGCCGGCCGTTCGACGGCGAGGAGCGGCTCCCCCC
>Ga0207757_100437_pt1 | contig 27690 bp, 30 predicted proteins | sample A23P3SouthBayCA_2_FD_187752 | JGI IMG/M metagenome (GOLD analysis project Ga0207757, IMG submission 187752) | Aerobic enrichment media microbial communities from Eden Landing Ponds, California, USA - A23 P3 (2) (SPAdes) | ecosystem: Environmental > Aquatic > Marine > Unclassified | place...
TGTTCTTCTTGCCCTGAGACGGCGTTCCTGCTCCGGTCATGTACTTATCGTCACGACGTTGTCGCCGCGTATAATGGTTGTGTTGTCGACCGACTCGATTTCGGGCTCCCCGAGAATGCCCTCGTCGACCTCGTCGACCGGGTCGAGCACGACGTTCATGTGCTGATCGTAGCCGGCGAGCACGCCGTGAAACGCCCGCCCATCCTTGAGATGCACCGTCACGTCCTCGTCGAGTGAGGCCTCCAGCACGTCGAGGGGTCGTCCGCTCATGCCAACAAAGGCTACGGGTTGGAATAATAAACGTACCGAAGGGGTAGCGTACGGACCCGTCCCCCGCGGCCACCGACAACATTTTGTGTATTGCACTACTCATACAAGATAGAATGGTCGATACGTGTCACTTGCAGGTTCGACGTCTCGGCGGGACGGTCGTGTTGATCGGTCTGGCACTGGGGATTCTCGTCAACCAGTGGTTCCTGGCCGTCTCGGCGTTCGCCGGGCTGAATCTCCTGCAGAGCAGCTTCACCGACTTCTGTCCAGCGGAGCGGTTCCTGCCGGACTGTCGGACCGAACAGGGCGGGGCGTAGAGCGGGACCGATCACCGACGTGGCGGTTGCACGTCGATGCCGGAGCGCGCGGAGACGTCCGCAGCGCCACAATCGAGGTCGCGAGTCGCCGGGTCGTTCGGTGCCGCGATATTGTGACTTCCGAGCATCTTCGACTGGTCGATGCCCAATCTCCCACCGCGCGGTGCGATGTCGACGAAGTATTTATTCCTCGTTCCACCGTAGCCGAACCATGGTTTCCCGTGTTCTCGTGCCTGTCGACGACTCCGAGATGGCGATGCGCGCGCTCCGGCACGCGCTCGATGCCTACCCCGACGCCGAAGTCACGGTGCTTCACGTCAGCGGCGGGGCGTCGCCGATGATGGGCGCTGCGACGGATATCGCGCTCTCCGAAGACGTCTCGGGCACCGCCGAAGCCCACGCCAGCGACGCGCTCGACCGCGCCCGAGACGTCGCCGCCGAGTACGACGCCGACGTCACGACCGAAGTCCGGGTGGGCCGCCCCGCGCGAACTATCGTCGACTGCGCCGAGGACTTCGACGTCGTCGTCCTCGGCAGCCACAGCGGGAGCCTGTCCGAACGGCTGTTCGTCGGGAACGTCGCCGACAGAGTCGTCCGTCGGTCGCCCGTCCCCGTCACGGTCGTCCGATGAGCCGACAGTATAAGGCCGTCTCACCCCTACGACGCGTATGACCTACCCCGTCACCTACTACTGCCCGCGGTGTGAGACCATCGTCGAACTCGACCGCGAGGGCTACCTCGCCGACCGCTCGGTGACGCCCTATCCACTCGAAGGCTGGACCTACGTCGACGTCGACGGGGACGTGGAGTCCGCCGACGGCGTGCGCTTCGTCTGCGGCGAGGACGGCACCCTCCGCGACGACGACGCGACCGGCTGTGGCGAGCCGTTCTACCTGAGCTACGTCCGCTTCGAGGACGGCGAGGAGGCCGAACCGATTCCCGAGAGCGAGTACGTTCGGCTGGGGCTGTAGGCGACATAGTTATCAGTTGACACGTCGTCGTGACGGTATGGTCCCGCTCCAACTCCTCGACGACGTCGTCGGTCTCGCCGTGGTCGCCTTGGTCTTTCTCGTCGGTCTCGCCTTCTTCGCCGCGATCCTCTACACCGAACACCGCAAGGAGATGAAACTCATCGAGACGGGCCAGTACCCCGAGAGCCGCGAGTCCGGCACGTGGGTACTGGCTGCCGGTCTCCTGTTGCTCGCGCTGGGTCTCGCCGACCTGCTCCGGGCAGTCTGGACGGGGACCGTTCCGGAGGAGGGACTCACGCTCACCTTTCTCGGCGTCGCCGCGCTCGTCTACTTCGCGTTCCGACGGCGGATGGCGGGAGAAGCCGGCGACGGGACCGACGAGCCGGCGGACACCGACAGCTAGCCCTTGATGTTACAGACCGGATACGTCCGCGCCACCTTGTCGCCGATGCCGAGCGCGTCCGAGACGCGCACCACCTCGTCAACGTCCTTGTAGACGCCGGGGGCCTCTTCGGCCACCGTCGCGCCGCTCTGGGCCTTGACGTAGACGTGGTTCTGCTCCCGGAGTTCGTCCTGCACCGTCTCGCCCCAGAACTCCTGTTTCGCCTGCGTCCGACTCATGAGCCGTCCGGCGCCGTGGGCGGTCGAACCGAACGTGAGATCCATCGACTCCGCGCCGCCCCGGAGGACGTAGCTCCCCGCCCCCATGCTCCCGGGGATGATGATCGGCTGTCCCACGTCGCGGTAGGCGGCGGGCACCTCGGGGTGGCCGGCCGGGAACGCCCGCGTCGCTCCCTTGCGGTGGACGTACAGTTCGCGCTCCTCGCGGTCGGCGGCTTCGCCGCCTGCCACCGGTCGCCCCTGCGGGTCGACCCCGACCTCGTGGACCTCCTTTTTCGCGATGTTGTGCGCCACGTCGTACAGCAGGTGCATGTCCATCGACTCCCACGAGCGGTCGAAGACGCGCTCGAACACCTGCCGGACGCGGTGCATGATCAACTGGCGGTTCACCCACGCGAAGTTGATACAGGCACACATCGCGCCGTAGTACGCCTCGGCGAGTTCCGAGCCGGCGGGCGCCGCGGCGAGTTCCTTGTCCGGGAGCTGGGAGAGCAGGTCGCCGTGCTGTTTCTCGATCTTGCGGAGGTAGTCGGTGCAGGTCTGGTGGCCCAGTCCCCGACTCCCGCAGTGGATCAGGACCACGATCTGTTCGGGTTCCAGCCCGTACGACGCGGCCACGTCCTCGCGGTAGACGTCGGTCACGCGCTGGACTTCGAGGAAGTGGTTCCCGCTGCCGAGGCTGCCGAGCTGGTTTTTCCCTCGGTCTTTCGCCTTCTGAGAGACGGCGCTCGGGTCGGCGTCCGGCCGCCAGCCCTCGTCCTCGCAGTGTTCGAGGTCCTCCGGGACGGCCCACCCCTCCTCCAGGGCCCAGTCGACGCCGCGGGCGAGGACGGCCTCCACAGTGTCCCTGTCGCCCTCGACGACCCCGCCGCCGCCCAGCCCCGAGGGGATGTTCGCGAAGAGGGCGTTCACGAGCTCCTCCTCGTGGCCGCGCACGTCGTCGTAGGCGAGGTTGGTTTTCATCATCCTGACGCCACAGTTCGAGACGACGAACCCGTTCGCGAGGAACGTGTGTGCGTCGTGGGTAACTCCGATGTCGTAGACTGGCTTCGATCCGACGTCCCGGATCGATTCGATTTTCGTCTCGATAGCGCCGTCCGCCCGTACGTCGACCGTCTCGCAGAACTCCTCAAATCCCGGGAAGTCGTCGCCCGGGCGCGGTCGCCCCGTCCGCCCGCTCCAGATACTCCGCTCGACGAAGCGGCCGTCGATGTCGAACCGCCCTTTGATCTCCGACGCGGAACTACCCCCGTCTGCCAGTGCCTCGGTCTCGGCCGCGATCCGTTCGCGCCGCGTGATCTCCCTCTCTTTCTTTCGGAGGTACTGCACGGCCTGCATCGCTTTCCGCTGTTTCGCCGGGTGGTAGCGGTAGCCGACCTGGGTGAAGAACCGAAGGAGGTTCTGTGAGTCGTTTTTGATCCCGAGGCGGAGGCGAACCGTCGGTGCGGAGCGGTTCGAATCCGTGTCGAACTCCTCGAGTTCGTTCGTCTCGATGCCGATGTCGTCGAGAAACGCCGCCATGTCGGTGAGGAACGCTCGCCCTGCGGGCGCCGTGTCGACCGTTCTCGTCTGGGACACCTTGGGACAGTAGAGGTTCTTGTCGTGCTGGGCCGCTGGCGCGTTCATTTCGGCGCCGAAATACGCCGAATAGAACAGTGCTCGTTGCCAGTCCGTGACCCGGTCGAAGTAATCTGGGGTCGTGAACCCGGATTCGACTTTCGGGCCCTCCGGAACGCCGAGCTCGACGAACACGCGCCGCAGTGCCTTGGAAGTCGTCTTGAAGCTGTATTCGGTTCGCTCGAACGTCTCGCCGTCGATGTCGTGCTGCCGGTCGCGTTCGTAGACCTTCGACGGTTTGAACCCGACCGCACGGATGTCTTCGCGTATCTCCGCCAACTCCTCCGGTTCGCCGTAGAACCACGTCTGTCCCGGTCCGCCGTACGACCCGTCGCCGAGCAGAAAGCCGACGATCTTCAGTAGACGATTGAACGTCTCGTCCGTCGAACGGAGCGGCAGCAGTCCACGGTCTTTCAGCACTCCCCGTATCTGCGGGTCGTCGTCCGAGAAGTCCTCCGCGGAGAGGACGGTAAACTCGTCCGGAGCTTCGTGTTCGAGCCCCTCGAACGGCTGGACGTACACCGAATCCCCGGGCTGGAGGTCCTCGACGGTGACCATCCCACCGGGTGTCTCGAACTCGTGATCCGCGGTCGCTTCGATCCGCCGTCCGGTCCCCGTTTCGAGTTCGAACACCGGTTTTGGCTCCGATTCGGTGAACAGCCGGATGTCGGACGCAGTCACCTCCTCACCCGTCGCGACGGCGGCTCGTTCGGTTTCGAACCGATCTTCGAGCGCTTCGAGGGACAGCTTGCGTCCGAACGAGAGCCGTACGTCCGTGTTGCCGGGTAAGCAGTTGATGTCGTACCCAACCGAACCAGGCGAGATACAGCCGGTTTCCACGTCCGTCGCCCCCACGCCGCCGACGGGGAAGCCGTAGCCCTGGTGGCCGTCGGGCATGCAGACGGCGTGGCTGGTCATGCCGGGGAGGTGCGTCGCGTTCTTCAGCTGCTGGAGCGTCTTGTCCTCGCCGATCTCCTCCAGTAGCGCCTCGCTCGCCAGTACCCGGGCGGGGACGCGCATGTCGCCTTCCCGTGGAATCTCCCAGACGAACTCCCGAACCCGTTCGAGCCGGATGCCGTCGAACTCGCGTGTGGTCATGGTCGGACGGACGTGGCCGAGGCGGGAATACGTTACTACACGTCGAGTACGACGTACGCCTCCCAGCCGTCGTCGGTCTCCTCGATCCGCATCTCGGAGTAGGTGACGGCCTTCACGTCGCGGGCGGTCACGTCCGCGAAGGGGACCCCCCGGGCGCTCGCCTCGACGACCCACTCCTCGTCGTCTTCGCGGACCGTCGCCTCGTTGTCGACGGGGAGGACGCCCCGAACGTCGCGCTCGTAGATGAGCTGATCGAGGTAGTCGAAGAGGAGCGCTTCGAGTCCCTCGGCGCGGACGGTGAGGGAGAAGCGCTCGCCGGTCCCGGGAATCTCGTCGCAGGTGGCGGCCGCGAGACCGTCGGCGGCGGCGGCGAACGTCTCCCCGAGGTCGGCGCCGGTCGCCGCGACGGCCACGTCGGCCGTGTGAGGACGGAGTTCGTAGGTCATGGATCGAAGACGGGTGCCTCCGTCAAAACGGTTCCTTCGCGAGGAATCGGAGTTTGTTGCCTGTATCTTCCGGGCTATGGGGTCCGCACGTGTCGTGTTATCGTATGACGCGTGCCGACGAGGTCCTCCAGCGTGCGGCCGCGGAGGACGTGGAACTGATCCGCATCGTCTTCGTCAACAACAGCGGCGTGCCGCGGGGACGGGTCGTGGACCGCGAGACGCTGCCCGACGTTCTGGACGGGGGGACGAACGTCACTCACGCGATGCAGTCGTTCAACGCCCTCGACCGCCTGGCGCCGGAGGGTCGATACGGGCCGGCCGGCGAGGTGCGGGTCGTCCCCGATCCGGACACGTTCACCGTCCTCCCGTACGACGAGCGGGCGGGCATCCTGCTCGCAGAACTGCACGACTTGCACGGCGAGCCGTGGGCCGCGGGGCCGCGGGCGCGGCTCCGGTCGTATCTGGACGAACTCGCCGCCGACGGTTACGAACCCGCCCTCGGCTACGAGAGCGAGTTCTACTACCGGCGGGAGACCGCGGACGGCGAGACCGTCCCGTTCGGCGACAGCACCTGCTTCTCGACGGAGGGGATGCGCCGCGCCCACGACGTGATCCTCGACACCGTGGACGCCCTCAAAGCGCAGGGAATGGGGTTGGCGGCCTACTACCCCGAGTACGGGCCGGGCCAGCAGGAACTCGTCGTCGACCACGACACGGGCGTCGCCGCGGCCGACGACGCCGTCCGCTTCGCCGAGACGGTCCGGGCGGTGGCCGCCGACCACGGGCTGGACGCGACGTTCCGGCCGAAACCGTTTCCCGAACTGCCGGGATCGGGCCGGCACCTTCACCTCTCGCTGTGGCGGGACGGCGAGAACGTGCTCCACGATGCCGGCGGCGACGGACCCTATCCCCTCTCCGACGAGGGGCGGGCGTTCGTCGGCGGTCTACTGGCGCACGCCCCGGCGCTGGTGGCGATCACGGCCCCGACCGTCGAGTCCTACGACCGACTCGCGCCGGGGATGTGGGCGTCCGCGTACGTCTGTTGGGGCGAGGACAACCGCGAGGCGGTCGTCCGGGTGCCGTCTATCGACGGGAGCGCCCCCGAGGCGACGACGCGCGTGGAGTTCAAGCCGGCCGACAATACGGCCAACCCCTACCTCGCACAGCTGGCGCTGGTCGCCGCCGGACTGGACGGCATCGAGCGGGGGCTGGACCCCGGCGAGCCGCTGAACCGCGACCCCGGGGCGCTGACCGACGACGAGCGGGCGGCGCGGGGCATCGAGCGGTTACCGACCACGCTCGCCGATGCACTCGACGCGCTCGAAGCCGACGACGTCATCGCGGCCGCGATGGGCGAGGAGCTGTTCGGCTCCTACCTCGAGGTCAAGCGGAGCGAGTGGGAGCTGTCGACCGACGAGGACGGCGAGTGGGAGTCGGACTACCTCGACCGCGCCTTCTGACGGCGAGCCCACGGCCGAAACACGGCGATGCTGGGCGACGACGATGAAGTTATATTGCACGCCCACGCTAGCACTGCGGTAGTGAGCGTCACCGTCGAGAAACGCGTCGATGGCCCCGGCGCGACCGACCACGCCGACGAGGCCTGGAAACTCAAAGAGCGCATCCGTCGCGAGGAGGGCGTCCTCAAGCAGCGAAAGCGGTTCTTCATGGACGCCTACCGGCGGGCGACGACCCACCTGCTCTATCTCGACGACGACCTCGTGGGGTTCGCGACGGTTCGACGCGACGGCTACATCCTCTTTCTCGCGGTCGCTCCGACCCGTCGCGGCGAGGGGTTCGGTCGGCGCCTCGTCGCGGAGGTCGCGGAGGAACACCGCACCATCACCTGCCACGCCCGCACGACCAACGAACGGGCACTCGACTTCTACGAATCCGTCGGCTTCGAGATCAAGCGCCGGATCGAGGGGTACTACGAGGACAACGGCGACGCGTACTACCTCCGTCTCGGTCCCGACGAGCGACTCCGGGACCGACTCTCCGAGTTAATCCGCCGGTAGTCAGGGTTCGTACCGCTCCTGGTCGGTCACCACGCTGTCGACGAGCCGCATCGGCGTCGCGTCGTAGGTCGGGTTCTCGATCTCGACGCCTTCGACGGGTTCGCGGATCACCTCCGCGGGTTCGCGCTCCTCGTTCTCGAAGACGAAGTCGTTCTCGATGACCTTCGACTGGGAGCCGACGACGGTGACGGGGACGCCGACCACGTTGGCGGCGGCCGCGAGCGGGAAGGTCCCGACGCGGTTGTAGAGCGTGTCACCGACGATGCAGTCCATGCCGACGATCACCCGATCACAGCGGTCGAGGACGTAGCCCGAGGCGCTGTCGACGAGGAGGTGTGGCTCGACGCGGTCCATCTCGGCGAGACGGCGGGCGGTCTTGCGTCCGAGATAGCGCGGGCGGGCCTCGGTGACGTAGCCCGTGAGGTGATTGCCCTCGGCGGCCGCCGTCTCGATGGCCTGCAACACGGTCGAGGAGAAGTCGTGTGTCAGGAAGGTCTCGCCGTCCTCGAAGGTGTCGGCGGCGCGGTCGGCCGCGCGTCGTTTACCCGTCTCGATCTCCTCGACGATCCGGTCGATCTCCTGGCCGGTCAGCGACTTCGCATCCTCGACGGTGTCGGCTTCACCCAGCACCCCGTCGACGAGGTCCCGCATCGCCTTGTGGAGCGAGGCGTGGGAGGGGTTCGCCCGCCGGAGCGCCCCCGCGTTGCGTTCGAGGTCGCGCTCGTAGGCCTCGACGTTTCGATACTCCCGGTCGAGGAGTTCCCCCAGTGCGGTCGTGGCTTTCACCGCGACTATCGACGAACTGTGGGTCTCCATCCGGCGGATCTCCGCTATCGTCTCGTCGATCATACCGGGTGGAGACGTGTCGGTGACAAAGCGCTTCCGGCTACGTGTCGGCGTTCCGGCGGGCGTACGCGTAGGCGAGGAGTGCGGTGACGAACCAGACGAGCGCCCCGACGCGGACGGCGAAGGCGGCGCGCGCGCTCCACGTCGGGAGCGTGGTCGTCGTCGAGAGGGCGGCGACCAGCGGCGCGCCGGCGACGATGGTCGCGACGAACGTCACCTGCATCACCCAACCGAAGTCGACGCCGTCGGGGTCGGTTCGTTCGACGCGGTGTGGCACGGCGAGTCGTTGGCGGCCGAACGGGTAATGCGTGGCGGTTCACGCGTCGAGAAACGTCGACACGGCGTCGTTGAACGCCTCGGGCCGTTCGAGCATGGCGAGATGCGCCGCGTCGTCGACGGTCGTCCACTCGCCGTCGGAAACGTGCTCCGCGAGGTGTTCGTGGTACCACGGCGGCGTGAGCGCGTCGTGTGCCCCGACGACCGCGAGCGTGGGCGCGTCGATCTCGCCGAGGCGGCCGCGCACGTCGAACCCGTGGGCGGTCCGGAAGTCGCGGTGGGTCACGGTCCGTCCCGCCGCGTGGAGCATCTCGCTCGACGCCGCCACCAGCCGCTCGTCGGGATCGTGGAAGAGTCGATTCGGCCCGTGGAGGAACTCGATTGCCCGCTCGAAGTCGTTGCGGAGCCAGCGGAGCAGGTCGTCGAGGACGGCCAGCCGTGCGCCCGTCCCCGCGAGGACGGCCGCCGCGGGATCGAACTCGCGTTCGAGGAGGAGCGTCAGGACGACCGCCCCGCCGAGCGAGTGACCACACAGTACGCGCGCCCCCGTCGCCTCGGCGACGGCGAGGGTGTCGTCGACGTACGCCGAGAGCGCCTCGTACCCCGCCTCAGCCGCCACGTCCTCGCTCTCGCCGTGGCCGCTCAGATCGAGGGCGATCACCGGCCGCTCGTCGGCGAGGCGGGCCTGTGACTTCCAGACCGCGTGCGATCCGCCGCTCCCGTGGACGAACAGGATCGGGTCGGCGTCCCCGCCCCGGTCGTGTCGACGATACGCCGTCTCCCGGCCGTGGTGTGTGATCGTCTCCATACTGTCGGTAGCGCCGGGAGCGGTATAAACCCGCACACCGCCAGCGAATCCGTGTGAACCACAATTTCACCGAAAATCAGTATACCGGTGCCGTACTGCGATTGGTTGCAGGAAGATTTATATAGTTAGACACCTAACGTCTGGTTAGGAAATATCATGGTGAGACAGCAATACGCCGGCGAGGACGAGCGGTTCGTTCGCCGGTACGACTACGACGAAGAGTGGGTGATCGCGGCGGACGTCGGCGTCGGCGACGAGCAACTCGACGTCGACGTCGTCGACGAGACCGCCATCGTGCTCGTCGGCGGAACGACCGAACTGGAGTTCGAACTCCCCGGTTCGGTCGAAAGTGTTGACACGAACAACGGCGTACTCGTTGTGAGGGGAAGCCAATGAAACTCGTCGTCAAACCACTGAAACAGAAAGACGCCGGCCGGGGACTCGCCGCCATCGACCGCGCCGCGGTGGCCGAGATGGATCTCGAAGTCGGCGACTACATCCGCATCGAGGGCAAGGCGGGCACGGCCATCGCGCGGGTCTGGCCCGGTCACCCCGAGGACCAGGGCGCGGGCGTCATCCGCATCGACGGCCAACTGCGCCAGCAGGCGAACGTCGGCATCGACGACCGCGTCGAGGTCGAGAAAGCCGACGTGAAACAGGCCGAACGGGTGACCGTCGCGCTCCCCCAGCAGATCGGCATCCGGGGCGACATCGGCCACTACCTCCGCGACAAGCTCACCGACAAGCCGATCACGAAAGGGCAGACGCTCCGTGTCCCCTTCGGCTTCGGCTTCATGAGCGGCCGTCAGAGTCAGGCGCTCCCGCTGAAAGTCGCCGACACCGACCCGTCCGGGACGGTCGTAGTCACCGACTCGACGGAGATCACGGTCAGCGAGAAGCCCGCCGAACAGATCCGCGAGACGAGCGAGAGCGAGGGGCGCGCCGAAGCGCCGGACGTGACCTACGAGGACATCGGCGGTCTCGACCGCGAGCTCGAGCAGGTCCGCGAGATGATCGAACTGCCGATGCGTCACCCCGAGTTGTTCCGGCGCCTCGGCATCGACCCGCCCAAGGGCGTCCTGCTCCACGGCCCGCCCGGCACCGGGAAGACGCTGATCGCCAAAGCGGTGGCCAACGAGATCGACGCGCACTTCCACACGATCTCCGGACCCGAGATCATGTCGAAGTACTACGGCGAGAGCGAGGAGCAGCTCCGCGAGGTCTTCGAGGAGGCCGAGGAGAACGCCCCCGCCATCGTCTTCATCGACGAAATCGACTCAATCGCCCCCGACCGCAGCGAGGCCGGAGGCGACGTCGAGCGTCGGGTCGTCGCGCAGCTGCTCAGCCTGATGGACGGTCTCGAAGAGCGGGGCGAGGTCGTGGTGATCGGTGCGACCAACCGCGTCGACGCCATCGACACCGCGCTCCGCCGTGGCGGCCGGTTCGACCGCGAGATCGAGATCGGCGTCCCCGACCGCGACGGTCGCCGCGAGATCCTGCAGGTCCACACCCGTAACATGCCGCTCGCGGAGGACGTCGACGTCGACGCGTTCGCCGAATCCACGCACGGCTTCGTCGGCGCCGACATCGAGGGCCTCGCCAAGGAGGCCGCGATGAACGCGCTCCGGCGCATCCGCCCCGAGATCGACCTCGAAGAGGAGGAGATCGACGCCGAGATCCTCGAATCGCTCGAGGTCGACCAGCGGGACTTCCAGGAGGCGATGAAAGGCATCGAACCCTCGGCGCTGCGTGAGGTGTTCGTCGAGGTGCCCGACGTCACCTGGGCGGACGTCGGGGGACTGGAAGATACGAAAGAGCGCCTCCGCGAGACGATCCAGTGGCCGCTCGACTACCCCGAGGTGTTCGAGACCATGGACATGGAGTCCGCGAAGGGCGTGCTCATGTACGGTCCGCCCGGCACGGGGAAGACCCTGCTCGCCAAGGCGGTCGCCAACGAGGCCGAGTCCAACTTCATCTCGGTGAAAGGTCCCGAACTCCTCGACAAGTACGTCGGGGAGAGCGAGAAGGGGGTCCGCGAGATCTTCAGCAAGGCTCGCGAGAACGCGCCGACCGTCATCTTCTTCGACGAGATCGACGCCATCGCGACCGAGCGGGGCCGCAACACCGGTGACTCCGGCGTCTCCGAGCGCGTCGTCAGCCAGCTCCTGACCGAACTCGACGGGCTGGAGACCCTGGAGGACGTGGTCGTGATCGCCACCTCGAACCGACCCGACCTCATCGACTCGGCGCTTCTCCGTCCCGGTCGGCTGGACCGGCACGTCCACGTGCCAGTCCCCGACGAGGAGGCCCGCCGCGCCATCTTCGCGGTCCACACCCAGGACAAGCCGCTGGCGGACGACGTGGATCTCGACGCCCTCGCCCGGCGGACCGAGAACTACGTCGGCGCCGACATCGAGGCCGTCTGCCGCGAGGCCTCGATGGCCGCCAGCCGCGAGTTCATCAACAGCGTCTCGCCCGAGGAGATGAGCGAGTCCCTCGACAACGTCCGCATCACGATGGAGCACTTCGAGCGGGCGCTCGACGAGGTGACCGCGAGCGTCACCGACGAGACCCGCGAGCGCTACCGCGAGATCGAGAAGCGCTTCACGAACGAGGAGATCGAGGTCGGCGCCGAGACCGACACGAGCCGGACGTTCCACTAGTCCGGCCGCGACGCCGTCTTTTCGCACGCTCGCCGACTGGCGACGTCCGTCCCACCCGACGCGACCGGATCGCTACCCTATTGATCCTGCTGCCCGGACCCGTGGCGTATGGTCTCTCCCTCCCTTCGACGGCGACGCGTCGCGTTGTGGGCGCTCCTCGCGGCCGGCTTCCTCTTCGTCAACTTCCACCGGACCGCGACGGCCGTCCTCGCCGATTCGCTCGCCCGGACCTTCGACGCGACCGGCTCCCAGCTCGGCTTGCTCCACGCCTCCTTTTTCTACATCTACGCCGCGCTCCAGCTCCCCGCGGGGTTGGTCGTCGACCGGTACGGATCGCGGTGGGTCGGTGCCACGGGGCTGGCCGTACTGACCGCCGGCGTCCTCTGGTTCGCCCGGAGCGACACGCTGCTCGCTGCCTTCCTCGCGCGAGCAGTCGTCGGCTTCGGCGGGAGCGTGCTCTACATCGCCACGCTCCGGTTCTGTGCGAACTGGTTCCGTCCGGACGAGTACGCGACCATGACCGGCTACACCGTCGCCGCGGCGGGCGCCGGCGGCGTCCTCGCGACGACGCCGCTCGCGCTCGCCATCGACCGGATTGGGTGGCGACTCGCCATCCTCGCGACCGGCGTGACGACGGGCGTCGTCGCCGTCGCCGTCGCCGCCGCCGTCCGCGACCGGCCGCGGAGCGCTCGCGCCGACGGCGACGCCACACGGCACGCGACGCTCGGCGAGGTCGTCGCCAACACCCGAACCGTCCTCCGCGAGGTCGAGACGTGGCTGATGGGGCTTCTGCTCTTCGTGGTGCTCGGCGTCAACTTCACCGTCCTCGGTCTCTGGGGCGTCCCCTTCGTCGCCGACACCTACGGCGTCTCGGTGGCGCAGGCGTCGACGTACGTCCTCGTCGGCAACGTCGGGTTCGTCCTCGGCTCGCCCGCCGTCGGCGCGCTGTCGGATCGAACCGGACGGCGGACGGAGCTGGTCGTCGCGACGACCGCCGTGTTCGCGCTGTCGTACGCCGTCCTGGTCCTCGTCCCGCCGCTCCCCCTCGTGGGCGCGGCACTCTTCTGTGCGCTCCTCGCCAACGGCGGCGTCTCACTCGTGTTCACCGTCGGGAAGGAACGCCACGAACCGGCCGTGGCCGGCACCGTCACCGGCGTCATCAACGGACTCGGCTACGTCGGCGCCGCGATCTTGCCGACGATCATGGGTGCCGTCCTCGACGCCTACTGGACGGGCGAGACGATCAACGGCGCCCGCGTGTACACCGTCGCCGGCTACCGCGTCGCGTTCGGCATCGCGACGGCGGCGGCCCTCCTCGCCGTCGTCGCCGCGCTGTGGCTCCACCGCCGCGAGACGCGCGCGTCCGGAACGACGACGCTGGCTACGTCCGACGACTGACGCTCACCCGCTCGGCGCGTGGCCGGCGGGGCTTCGACGTGCACGCCCCGACTGGCCGCACGTCGTCGTCGAACCCCCACCCCCTGCCGCCGGTGTGTGTGCGCCACGCCGGTGGAACTCGACGTGAACGAGCGCCCGACGGTCAACGTCGTCCAGCGGGAGTCGTGGGTCGAACTCCGTCTGCGCTATCTCGTCCACCCTCGACGGGGGACGCGGACGCGAAACGCGCTGTACCGGACGATCCTCGACCGGTTCAACGACCACCCGGACCGGGTTGCGTTCCCGGTGAGTCGCAGTCGCTAGCCGGCGGTCCCTCCCGAAGGATTATGCGCCCGGCGCACCCGGTGGGTGGATATGCACTCGGACCCCCAGCCGCTCGCGCCGCTCGTCCGGTCGCTCCGGGCGGGCGACCGACGGCCGACGGCGCTGGTCGACGACCTGTGTGACCGGCTCGACGCTGTCGACGACGACGTCTCCGCGTTCCTCCCCGAGGTGGGACGACGGGACCGGCTCGTTCGAGAGGCGACGGCGCTCGACGCCCGTCACGACGACGCCGCGCGCCGGCCGGCGCTGTTCGGCGTCCCCGTCGGCGTCAAGGACATCTTCCACGTCGACGGCTACCTCACCGAGGCCGGAGCGTCGGTGCCGCCGGCGGCCATCACCGGCGCGGAGTCGACGGCGTTCGCCCGCCTCCGCGACGCCGGGGCGCTCCACTTCGGCAAGGCTCGCACGACCGAGTTCGCGTACTTCGACCCGCCGTCGACCCGCAACCCGAACGACCTCGGACACACGCCCGGCGGCTCCTCCAGCGGGTCCGCCGCCGCCGTCGCTGCGGGGATCTGTCCGCTCGCGCTCGGCTCGCAGACCATCGGCTCCGTGATCCGGCCGGCGGCGTTCTGTGGCGTCGTCGGGTTCAAACCAAGCTACGGCCGAATCCCTCTCGACGGCGTCGTTCCCTTCGCGCCCTCGGTGGATCACGTCGGCACCTTCACGGCCGACGTGGCCGGCGCGGTCCGCGCCGCGGCCGTCCTCTGTGACGGCTGGGTGCCGGCCGATCCCGACGGGCCACCGGTCCTCGGCGTCGTCGAGGGACCCTACGCCGAGCAGGCGACCGACGCCGGACGGGCCGGCGTCGCGGCCGGCGCCGACGCCCTCGAACGCGCGGGCTACGAGGTGCGCCGCGTGTCGATGCTCGACGACATCGACGACGTCAACGAGAGCCACGAGGCGCTGGCGGCCGCGGAGTTCGCACTCACGCACGCGGAGTGGTACGCCGAGTACGGCGACGACTACGCGCCCGAGACGGCCGCGTTGATCGAGGAGGGCCACGACGTCGGCGTCGACGAACTGGCCGCCGCCCGCGCCGCCCGACTCGACCTGCGCGAGCGGATCGGCGAGCGCGCCCGCGAGGCGGGCGTCGATCTGTTGTGTTCGCCGGCCGCCCCCGGTCCGGCGCCAGAGGGGATCGACGACACCGGCGATCCGATCATGAACCTCCCGTGGACCAACGCCGGCGTCCCCGCGCTCACCGTCCCCTGTGGCCGCGCCGACGGCCTGCCGCTCGGTCTGCAGCTGGTCGCCCCGTTCGGCGACGACGAAGCGTTGCTGGCGTGGGGAGCGGATATCGCTGCCGCCGTGGCCGACGTGGGCGCGGTCGACGCGTAGCGACTACTCCATCGGGGTTCGCGTTCCGGCTCCCGTACCGGCGCCCGTCGCCGTCCCCTCGGCCTGTGCCTGCGCCCGTTCGAACATGGACGGGGGGAAGAGACCGCTCACCTCTTCGAGGGGGAGCGTCTCGATCAGTGCGGCTGGCTCCCCCGAGACGAGCATCACGCCGAACTCCGCGACGGAGTCGTCGACGGCGACCGAGACGTCGCCCGTCCGGTTGCGGAAGGTGTCGACCGCGTCCCGGGTCAGTTCCGCTCGCCGCCGCTGGAACTCGGCCTGTGCCTGCATCCGGTCGAGTTCGCCGGACTGGACCTGTGACTGAATCTCGGACTGAAGCTCCTGCAGCGACTGTTGGTCGGGCTGCACCGCGAGTGTGACCGTCGCCGACCCCCCGCTCTCACCGCCGTCGTGGTTCGAGAGCGCGCTACAGCCGGACAGCGAGGCGGCGGTTCCCGCACCGGCGATCTGGAGGAACTGGCGTCGGCCCGTGTCGTCGAACATTCGGGCCGGTCTTGGGATACGAGCGGTATAAGCCCTCGGCTCTCCGTCGCTGCGGTCCGTGAGCGCCGACTGCGGCCACTGTACAGTCCGACCCTACTCCGTTCCTCGGCCGGGTCCGGATACGAACGCTCCATCCCGCGCCGACGCGGGGGGACCGAGACCGCCGTCGACGGTCGATGCCGGCGACGGAAAATCGGTGGCTTGAACCGCCGCGGCCGTCTACGATGGCGGTGCGTGCGAGGGTAGCCAAGCCCGGAAACGGCGGCGGACTCAAGATCCGCTCCTGTAGAGGTCCAAGGGTTCAAATCCCTTCCCTCGCATCGTGGGGGTCACGCCCCGGCTGGTGGCCCGCCGCCACCACGCCAGATGCGGAAGGTCGCTCTCGGAGCGCTCTTCCCTCGCAAACCCTTTTCGTCCGCGTCTCCACTCGGTCGTCGAACGGGTGTCTCGGCTCACCGGACAGAACCGTCCGGCGAGGTGGGGACCGGCCGGAAGCGCGGGCCTTAACCGGCCGCGACGGCAACGGAAGGTAATGAGCCAGGACGCCTCGACCGAGGGCGACCTCCGAAACACGGGGATGTCGCTCAAACACGACCGGGAGTGGGACTACGAACTCGACCGCATCGTCGAGGCGGTCGAGGAACGCGACGCCACGAAGGTCGGTCTCCAGTTCCCCGAGGGACTCAAGCGACGCGGTCCCGCCGTCGCCGACGACCTCCGCGCGCTGACCGACGACGACGTGACCTACATGCTCTCCGGGCAGCCCTGTTACGGCGCCTGCGACCTCGACACCTACCTCATGCGCCGGACGGACGTGTTCGTCCACTTCGGCCACTCCCCGATGAAGGAGTCGGACAAGATCATCTACGTCCCGCTGTTCTCGAACGTCGACCCCTTCCCGATCATGGAAGACGCCCTCGACGAACTCGCGGTCGGCGACGTGGGGCTAGTCACGACCGCCCAGCACATGAACCGCTTCGAGGAGATGCGGGCGTGGCTGGAGGATCGCGAGTTCACCGTCCACACCCGTAAGGGCGACGACCGCCTCACCCACGAGGGGCAGGTGCTCGGCTGTAACTACGCCTCGGCCGACATCGACGCCGATCAGGTGCTCTACGTCGGCGGCGGGAAGTTCCACCCGCTCGGACTGGCGATGGAACATCCGGACAAGCGGGTCGTCATCGCCGACCCCGTCAACAACGTCGTCACCGTGGCGGACACGGAACAGTTCATGAAACAGCGCTACGCTTCGGTCCACAAGGCGATGGACGCCGAGAAGTGGGGCGTCATCTTCTGCACCAAGATCGGGCAGGGACGCTGGGACGTGGCCGAAAAGATCGTCGAGGACAACGACGACGCCTACCTCATCACGATGGACGAGGTGACGCCCGACCGTCTGCGGAACTTCGACATGGACGCCTTCGTCAACACGGGCTGTCCACGTATCACGACCGACGACGGCCCGCAGTTCCACAAGCCGATGCTCACGCCGGGCGAGTATCGCATCGCCGTCGGCGATCAGCCCCTCGACTCCCTCTCGTTCGACACGTTCCACGGGACGTGGTGACGGCGCGTCGTCACCTCTGCGGTGTCGCCGTGTCCATCGGGCAACAAGTTATATGTCTCGTTCCGTTCCATGGTAGGGGAAGGTGGCTGGATGAACGCCGAGACACTGTACGTGGCGGCGGTTCTCCTCACGAGTGGCTTCGTGGCCGCGGTCGTGGCGTGGCTCTGGTCTGACGATCTCGATCTGTCCGGGAAGCTGTTCGTCCTCATGGTGGCGCTTCACCTGCCAGTCGGACTGCTGGTCGTCGCGGAGCTACTCGCCCCGTCGCGGACGCTCTCGATTCAGTTCTACGCGCTGCATACGGCGCTGAGTATGGCGATCCCGCTCGTGTTCTTCCTGTTCACGCTCTCGTTTACGGGCAACCGTCGCCTCCTCTCCCGTCGCCTGCTGGCGGGGGTCGGCGTCTACGCGGCCGTCGTCGCCGGACTCGAGGTGACGAATCCGATTCACTCCCTCGCCCGTAACGGCTACCAGGTGGTCGGCACGACGGTTCCACACGTCACCGGGGCGCCGACGACGGCGTTCAGCCTTCTGACGCTCCCCTCCTTCCTCGCGTCCTACGCCGCCATCGGTATGCTCGGCTATCGGTTCCTCGCTCGCCGCGAGGGTCGGTCGATGCAGACGCTGGTGTTGCTCGTCGGGTTCGCCCCGCCGTTCGTCGTTTCGAGCCTCTGGTTCACGGGGCTGCTCGTCGGTCCGATCAACGGCAGTTTCGTCGTCGGGTCGAGTTGGACGGCCGCCTTCGCCGGGTGGGCGGTGTTCCGCTATCAGCTCTTCGACGTCGAGCCACTCGCCCGCGAGGCGGTGTTCGAAGTGCTCGACGAGCGGGTGATCGTCGTCGACGACGATCTCCGGCTCCTCGATTACAACGAGGACGCCACCGAGACCTTCCCCGAACTGGTGGGCAATCGGGGACAACCGGTCGGGTCCCTGCTTCCGGCCCTCCTCGACGACCGGGAGCGAGTCGACGATGGTACGCCGACCGATGCCGAGTCGGATACGGGGACCGACGACGCCACGCCGTTCGTGTCGGAGTTCACCCGATCCGACGGCTCGGGACCTCGCGAGTACACCGTCACGGTGACGCGGCTGGACGCCAACGGACGCCACCAGGGGTACGCCGTCGTCGTCCGCGACATCACCGCCAAGCAGCGACGGATTCGGGATCTCGAACAGCAGAAAGCACAGCTCGAACGGTTCGCGAGCACCCTCTCTCACGACATCCGAAACCCGCTCAACGTCGCCCGGGGGCGGGCCGAACTGGCGCTGGAGCACGACGAGGAAGAGCATCTGGTTGAGGTGACCGGGGCGCTCGACCGCATCGACCGCATCATCGACGACCTCCTGACGCTCTCCCGCGAGGGACGCGCCATCGACGACCGCCAGCGTGTCTCCCTGGCCGACGTGGCGGAGGGTGCGTGGCGGACGACCGAGACCGGGAGCGCGACGCTCGACGTCGAACTCGACGACTGTGTCTCCGTGTACGCGGACCGAACACGCCTGCTGAACGTCTTCGAGAACCTGTTTCGGAACTGTGTGGAACACGGCGGTTCGTCGGTCACCGTCACTCTCGGCCGCCACGACGACGGGTTCTACGTCGCGGACGACGGCCCGGGCATCCCCCCGGAACACCGCGACTCGGTCTTCGAGTACGAGTTCACGACCGCCGACGGGACGGGTCTGGGGCTGGCTATCGTCGAGGCTATCGCGAACGCCCACGGCTGGACGGTCGAGGCGCGGGCAAGTGACGCCGGCGGCGCCCGAATCACCTTCTCGGACGCGACGCTGACCAACGACACGTTCGATACCGACGGGACCGAGACCGGCGCTGCCGAGATCGAAGTCTGATCCGCCTCGAGCCGACGAACTCGTGCCCGTGACCTTTTGAGTATCCGACGGGACACGGGAACATGGAGTGTGACCCCATCGGCACCGTCTACACGCCCTACGAGACGACGAGCGACGCCCCCCGACAGGGCTTCCACGGGGACGCGGAGGGGGTCGTCGACCTCGATCCCGCCTACCGCGAGGGACTGGCCGGCTTCGACGCCGACCGCGTCGTGGTCGTCTGGTGGGCCGACCGCGCCGACCGATCCGTGTTGACGCTGGATCGCGACCCCGCACGCGGCGTGTTCACGTCGCGGTCGCCCGCCCGCCCCAACCCGGTCTGTCTCACGGAGTGTGCCGTCCGCGGCGTCGACCCGGCGGCCGGCCGCCTCGTCCTCGGCGGCGTCGACATGGCCGACGGCAGTCCGGTGATCGATCTGAAGGCGACCGTCGACGTTCAGTGCTGGGACGCGGATTCGACGTAGTCGACCGCCGCTTCCGGCGTGTCGACGGCGTCGACGCCGGGAACGTCGTGGGTGTCGAGTCCCGCGACCGGCCGGTCGAAGACGCCCGCGAACCCGAGTTCCGAGAGCGTCCCGGCCCCGCCGTCGACGGCGATCACCGCGTCGCCGTTCATGACGACCATCGCGTTGCGAGCGTGCCCCAGTCCCGTCACGATCACGGTGTCGACGTACTCGTTGGCGTCGCGGCGGTCGGCCGTCGGGAGGATGCCGACCGTCTCGCCGCCCGCGGCGCTCGCGCCGGCACAGACCGCTTCCATGACCCCGCCGAGACCGCCACACACTACCACGTGTCCCCGCCGAGCGAGCAGGCGACCGACCGTCCGGGCTCGCTCGGCCGTCGCATCGTCGACGCTGCTCCCACCGATGACGCTGACGCGCATGGTCGGGCGTCGCCGGGGCGGGAGGTTATAGCTTCGGCACCGTCTCACCACCTTTATGTACCCGCTGCGCCCGTCCATGGGTATGTCAGCGGTCCAGTCCCTCCGGACGGCGGTTGGCGCGCTCTCTCGCAACCCGATCCTCTTCGTCGGCGGGCTCGTCTACGCGGCCGTGCTCCTCCCGCAACGCGCCCTCCAGCTTGCGTCGGTTCCCTTCGTCCCGGCCCTGATCCAGCTTCTGACGTTTTTCGTGACGCCGTTCGTCATCGCGGGCGTCGTGGGGATGGCCCGCGAGGCGGTCGACGGCGACACGTCGCTGGGCGCGTTCACCGCGACCGGCACAGACCGCTACGTCGACCTCCTGCTCGGGACGCTCGTCGAGTTCGGCATCCAGCTAGCGTTCGGCGTCGCCTTCCTCGTGCTCGCCCTCCTCGCCCTGGTGGCTGCAGGCGGGGGATCGGTCGGTCCGGTCACCCTCGTCGGCGCGGCGCTCGTCGTCGCCCTCGCGCTGGCGTATCTCGTCGTCCTCTTTCTGATCCAGTTCTATCCGGTGATCGTCGTCGTCGACGACGCGGGACCGGTCGACGCCGTCACCGGAAGCGTCGACTTCGTCCGGAACAACGTCGTCAGCGCGCTCGGATACAGCGCCGTCACGGTCGTCTTGGGTGCACTCGCCGCGCTCCCCGTTTCGGGCTTTGCCGCCTATCGCTTCCTCACGAGCGGTCCCGGTTCGACGGGTGGCGAGTCGACGCCGGGACCCATCGGTGGCGGGATGAGTCCCGGCGGTCCCGCACCGGAGGCCGGCGCGCCCCAGATGACCGATCTGTTCGCCGGCGGAGCGGGTCTCGGTCTCTCGACGCCAGAAGTGATCGCGCTGTCGCTCGTCTCGATGGGGACGACGGCGCTGTTTTTCGCCTTCCGACACACCTACGCAACGACGTTCTACCGGCGGCACGGGCGGTCGGTCGAGGAGCGAATCCTCGGCGACGAGTAGGGCGACCGTCCCCGCCCCGTCGATCCGCGATCACCGACCGGTATGACGCGCCGCGCGATCCTCGCGACGCTCGGAGCTCTCTCCGGCGTCATCGCCGAGTGTCTCGGCCCGTCGCCCCGAGCGGTGACGGCACGTCGACGACCGGCGGCGACGGTGAGGGGGGATTCGTGCGACGGGACCTACAGCAGGAACGTCTCCTCGCGCTCGGAGAGGTCGAGGAAGGAGTCGGCCGCGTCGACGAGTTCGTCCGCGGTCGAGGAGCCGAAGGCCATCACTTCGACGCGGACGCCCTCGTGACGGAGGTGCGAGCAGAGTCGTGAGAAGTCGCCGTCGCCAGTACAGAGCACGACCACGTCGACGTGGTTCGCGAGCGTCACGGCGTCGAGGCTGATGCCGACGTCCCAGTCGGCCTTCTTGGTGCCGTCGCCGAAGGTCTTGATGTCCTTGATCTTCGTCTCGAATCCGATCTCCTCCAGCGCCTCGAAGAAGCGCTCCTCCTCGGGCGAGTCGGCGCGGATGACGTAGGCGATAGCGCGGACGAGTTCGCGCTCGGCGACGCCCTTCGAGAGGAGCGCCGAGTAGTCGATGTTGCGCGAGTAGAGACTCTGCGCGGAGTGATAGAGATTTTGCGCGTCCGCGAGCATCGCGACGCGCTGGTTCGGGTGGATGTCGGTCACGTTGGCCCACTGTGGGCGGCGCTCGATTAAATTCCTTGCTCATCGCGCATGCGACACGAGCGATTTAACCCTCGGCGGGGACAGGGACGGACATGCGAACGGAGCAGGCCGCCCCCGCCCTGGGTATCGCCGGCTGTCTCGCGGTCGTCGTCACGCTCGGTCTTCCCTACCTCGTCACCTCGGGGTGGGCGAGTCAACTCGGCCAGTACTACGCCGCCGGCCCCCTCGGCGTCGGCGCCGTCCTCTTTTTCGCCCTCGTGGGTGCGGTGGTCTTTCTGGCGGGCGCCCGCGGTCGCACCGACCCGACGACCGCGGCGGGCATCGCGCTCACGCTCGGCGTCGTCGCCCTCCTCGTCGCGCTCCTGTGGGCGGTGTCCGTCTCGCTGCAGCCGCTCTTTGGCTTTCCGGCGTCGTGGATCGTCGACCACCGTTGGTACGTCGTCGGGGCGACCGCAGTGATGCCGGTCGCCGCCGCGCTGTACGCCCGGGCCGTGCTCTGACGCTGCACCGGGCCTGTCGCGCCGACTCCGATCCCGCCTCCGACTGCGCGTCGGCCGGGCGTAGCCGAACGTCGAGGCGCGTCCGGTGTTCGGCTCAAACGACGACGAAAGCCAGGCCGCTCAGGACGACGACGCCGAGCACGATAGAGACGAGCCACCCCAGCCGGCGGCTGCCGAGAACCCACGCCAACACGGCTTTGACGAAGGTGTTCGCGATGGCTGCGATGACGATGCCCGTCGTCGCGACCTGCGACGAGACGGCCCCCTCCGCCGCGAGTTGACTCAGCGTGATCGTCACCGCGTCGACGTCGGCGAGACCGGAGAAGAACGCAGTCGCGTACACCCCCGACGCGCCGAACCACTCGCTGGCGTATTCGGAGACGAGTAACACGGTCGCGAATATGGCCCCGAAGAGGAGGGCCGGCCGCATGCGTAACGGGTTCTTGAGCGCTTCCGGCTCGACAGTTTCGTCGGCGGCAGTCAGCCAGTACAACACCCCGGCGGCGACCGCACCGACCACGGTCATCGCTCCCAGCGGCAGGGCGACGGTCGAGAGCAAGTCGGGGTTGACGACCGCGACTTCGATGAGCGCTCGCGGAAACATCACGATGGAGGCGGTGACGACCGCGAAGGCGCAGACGTGATAGAGCGTCGCGTTCTGGGTCGTCTTCTCCGCCATCGACACCGTCGTTGCGGTCGAGGAGACGAACCCCCCGACGATTCCCGTGAGGGCGATGCCTCGTTCGGGACCGAGGGTTTGCCCGAGCAGGTACGCCACGAACCCGAGACCGGTGACGAACACGACCATCAACCAGACGAACCGCGGATTGAGCCCGTAGAGGATTCCGAGCGACCGATCCGGGAGCGCGGGGAGAACGACGAGGACGACGAGAATGAACTTTGCCGACGCCCGGCGTTCGCTCTCTTCGATCCGATCCGCGAATTCGTGTATCGGGTCCTTCACCGAGAGCAGCACCGTGACGGCACCGCCAGCGACGATGGCGACGACCGCACCCCGATCCGAATGCATCGCCATCGCTCCGAGGACGACGGTGAGGAGGGCAGCCACGAGCGTCGTCAGGCCGATGTCTCCCTCGTATCGGATCTTCGCGACGTACGCGACGGTGAGTGGCAGGCCGAGGGCGCCGACAGCGACCGGGAGCACGGCCGGGAAGAACGCCTGCACGAGCGCCCCGTAGAGTGCGATCAGCGGAAACGTCCGGCTCCCGGCGAACGACCCACCCGACTGGCTTTGCTCCCGTTCCAGACCGATGAGTGCGCCGAGACCGACCGCGAGGACGAGACGCAAGATCACCTCCCCGAGGGGAGCAGTTGTGACACCGACCATCGTGTAGCGTATCTATCCGCGGGGTTGTCAAACGACGGGGACGGACGTGACACAGTATCGTCCCCGTTCCCGTCCGGGATTCTCTCGGGGTCGGTGCCGCCGGGACGGACGGCTATCGAGTCGAAAGGCCCTTAAGAGCTACCGGCATACGATTGAGTGGACTAGGTCGGGCAGTTAGGCCCTGCTCTTCCACCCGCACTACGGTCTTGAGCGGGGACCGAACCCGGGGGCGTCCGGTCAGACCGGTCCGGGCCCCGGGAGCCAACGTGGAAGCCTCGTCCTTCGGGGACAGCGGTCCGCGGCGCGCGTCCGCAGGGACGCCCCGTCGCGGTTCGCCGGCGGCACCGGGTCAGGCGCGGAAGCGAGCAGCCCATCGCCGGACGCCCGTCGCTCGAAGGATCGCGGGGTGGAGGAGGCGACCGGGACTCCCCGGCCCGGAACGCCGGGCAATCTCGATGTCCACATTCATACCTTGTCCCGCCGAGCGACCGCGTCGGTCAGCGTCGTCTTTTCGTGATCAGTTCGGAGTATACGGACTGTTCTAACTGTTTACCGGTGGGTCGACAAGACGGGTCGCCGATCCAGCACGGCGCTCTTCCCCAACCGGAGTGCGTGAGCGCCGTAGGGGACACAAAGAATAAATACCATGGTACACACTACCAAGTGAAGGAGTCACACAAGATGCAACAAGAGGACTTCGTACTTCTCCGAAACGAGTGCAGCGACGGGAACGAACGCGCGTGCCACACGCTCGAACGGCTCTGTGAGAACGGCCGGGACGACGCCTGTCAGTACGTTCTGAAGTAGTATTCTGATTTTCGTCCGTAGACCCGACCGGCGCGTTCAGTGTCCGTCGGGGTGGAGTGCTGACCAGCCGACGGTCACCCCGAGGTTCGTGTCCCTCGCCGGCGTCGCCGCTCCGCACGTTCTGCGGATCAGGTCTCGGACGCGGGTTCGAAGTCGTCGGTCACGGCCGCGAGCACACGCTCGAACCGGTCGTTGACCTCGGCCGCGATGGGGTCGAGCGCGTCGTTGTCGGCGATCCCAACGAGTTGTCGGGGAGCGACGGCGCTCACCACGACGTCCCCGTCGTCCGACTCGTAGACGACGACGTTACACGGGAGGAGTGCGCCGAGTTCGATCTCCGCAGTCAGTCCCTCCCGTGCGAGGGTCGGGTTGCACGCGCCGAGAATCCGATACTGTCGGAATTCCTCGTCGAGCTTCGCCTCGAACGTGGCCTGTACGTCGATGTCACAGAGGACGCCGAATCCCTGGTCTTCGAGGGCAGCTATCGCCGCGTCGACGACGTCGTCGAAGTCGCCCGACACGGATCTTTGCATGGTATATTCCATAGTGCACATTACTCGCTCGCTCGTCTTAACGGTGCGGTCCGGCTGTGGGTCCCGTTTAGATCACTCGCAGGCTTCTCTGACCACTACCCGCGCCGCCAGGACAACATTTATTGTCGGCGGCCGGGTCGGGGTAGGTCTGCACTATGACGGACGTACGAGGGATTGTACCCCCACTCTTGACGCCGTTCGACGAGAACGGTGGTATCGCCGAACAGCGACTCCGCGACCACGTCGACTTTCTGATCGAAGCGGGCGTTCACGGTCTCTTTCCCGGCGCGTCCATCGGCGAACTGTCGAACCTGAACACCGACGAACTCGAACGGGTAACGACCATCGTCGTCGATCAGGCTGACGGCGCGGTCCCGGTCTACGCCGGCGTCGGGGCCAGCGGCACGCTGGAGGCCGTCGAGCGGGCGAAGCGGGCGGAGGCCGTCGGCGCCGACCTCCTCATCGCCATCACGCCGTACTTCCTCGAAACGGATCAGGCCGGACTCCACGACCACTACACTCGTATCGCGGACGCGACCGACCTGCCGATCCTCCTCTATCACCTCCCCTCGATGACGGGACAGACGCTCGCGGTCGACACCGTCAGCGAACTCGCTACGGACGTCGACACCGTGGTGGGACTGAAAGACAGCAGCGGTGACCTCACCTGGGGGTCCCGGGTCGTGGCGAACACCCCGGACGACTTCGCCTACCTCCAGGGCCTCGGCTCCTTGCTCCTGCCCAGTCTCGTCCTCGGCGCGGACGGGGGCGTCACCGGCACGGCGAACGTCGCTCCGGAGTTGCTCCTCGAAGTCTACGACGCCTACCGGGCCGACGAACTCCACCGCGCCCGGACGGTTCAGGTCGAGGAGGTCACGCCACTCGCGAACGCGTTCATGGGCGGGACGTTCCCAGCCGGGTTCAAGGAGGCCGCTCGGTTGGCCGGTCGGGACCTCGGCGTGCCGAGACCCCCGATCCAGGGGTTCTCCGAGGCGGAACGGGAGTCGCTGCGGGACACTATGGACTCGCTGGGACTCCTCGCGTCGGACCGGTAACGAATCGCTGGCGAATCGTCGTGGTCCCCGTTCGAACGGTGCCGACCGTCCGGACCCCACGAGAGTTAATGCCTCGGAACGTGAGGGTTTCGACGAATGTCAGTGCCAACCGTCACGCTGCCGAGTGGAGACGAGCTGCCGACCGTCGGTCTCGGAACGTGGGACCTCGACGACGACACCGTCCGCGAATCCGTTCGTACTGCCCTCGACGGCGACTACGCACACGTCGACACGGCCGAGGGGTATCACAACGAGGGCGGGATCGGTGACGTCCTGGCGGACTACGACCGCGACGACCTGTTTCTCACCTCGAAAGTTCTCCCCGGAAACCTCAGCTACGGGAGCGTCATCCAGGCCTGCGAACGCTCCCTCGACCGGCTCGGGACGGACTATCTCGACCTGTATCTGATCCACTGGCCGAACCCTGCCATCTCGCTGCGGGAGACGCTGGACGCGATGGAGACGCTTCACGACCGGGGGAAGATCCGAAACGTCGGCGTGTCGAACTTCAGCGGCTACCAGCTCAGCAACGCCCTGCACATCAGCGACGTCCCCATCGCCGTCAATCAAATCGAGTTCAACCCGCAGTTCCAGCGCCCCGACCTCGTCGAGTACTGCCAGTCGGAGGGGGTCGCCGTCGAGGCCGCCGCCCCCCTGGCACGGACGGCCGTCCTCGGCGACGACACCGTCCGGGAGCTCGCCGACGACTACGACAAGACGCCCGCCCAGATCGTCCTCCGGTGGGCCGTCGAGAAGGATATCGTCGTCCTCCCCAAGTCCAGTTCGGCCGCCCACATCGCGGAGAACGTCGACCTCTTCGGGTGGGAACTGGCGCCCGAAGACCACCGCCGTCTCGACGAACTCGACCGGAAGGAGCCGGTCTACGACACGCTCACGCGGGACTGGTCACGGGACGTGTACGGCATTCCGGAGTGATCGCCGCGGCGGCGACGATCTCCGTCGGCGGCGTTACCGCTTCTCGACCGCTCGCTTCTCCCAGTCCTTCTCGAAGAGGTTGATGGTGTGGACTTTGTCCTCGGTGTAGGCGTGTTCCTCGATGACGCCGTGATCGAGTTCGATGCCGAAGCCCGGTCCCTCCGGCACCTGGACGTAGCCGTCCTCGACTTCGAGCGGCTCCACCAGCAGGTTGTCGACCCAGTCCACGTCGTAGGTCTGGAACATCTCCTGGATCATGAAGTTCGGCGTCGACGTACAGAAGTGTGAGTAGATGGCGCCCGCGACCGGACCCTGGGGGTTGTGCGGGGCGATGCTGACGTGGTCGGCCTCCGCGAGGCCCGCGATCTTCTTGCCCTCGGTGATCCCGCCGGTGTTCATCAGATCCGGCTGGAAGACGTCGACGTCCGTCCGGGTGACGAGGTCGAAGAAGTCGTGTTTGGTCATGTGGCGTTCGCCGGTGGCCACCGGAATCGGGGACTTGTCGGCCACCTCCGCGAGGCTGTTGATCGAGTCCGGCGGGCACGGCTCCTCGAGCCACGTCGGCTCGAACTCGTCGAGTTTGCGGGCGATGTCGACGGCCTGTCCAGCGGTGAAGCGGCCGTGACACTCGATGAGCAGGTCCACGTCGGGACCGACCGCCTCCCGAACCGCGCGCACGATGTCGACCGAGTGGTTGAGGTCCTTTTTGGACATGCGTTGCCACGCGGTGCCGAACGGGTCGAACTTCATCGCGTCGTAGCCGTCGTCGACGACCCGTTCGGCCGCCTCGGCGAAGCCCTCGGGTTCGCCGTCGGTGTCGGTGTACCACCCGTTGGCGTACGCCCGCAGCCGGTCGCCGTGAACGTTCCCGCCGAGCAGTTCGTAGACGGGCTTGTCGAGGAGCTTCCCTTTGATGTCCCAGCAGGCGATGTCGACGGCCGAACAGACCGTCGTGTTCACGACGCCTTTCGAGAACCACTCGTCGCGGTACATCTCCAGCCAGATCTGCTCGGTGTCGAAGGGGTCC
>Ga0207757_100438_pt1 | contig 27537 bp, 33 predicted proteins | sample A23P3SouthBayCA_2_FD_187752 | JGI IMG/M metagenome (GOLD analysis project Ga0207757, IMG submission 187752) | Aerobic enrichment media microbial communities from Eden Landing Ponds, California, USA - A23 P3 (2) (SPAdes) | ecosystem: Environmental > Aquatic > Marine > Unclassified | place...
CGGTCAATGACCTGCCGATAGACACTGTCTGGATACGGAAGAATAACCTCTTCAAATAACGCCTCCAGATCGTCCATGGCACCGAACTCATCCACTAAGGCACGGTCATCTACTAACTCCTCCACATTCGTCTCAGTATCTCCTAAAGCCAACAATCGGCCGTAAACGAGATTATCTCGCTGTTCCGTCGAAAGATCGACCTCCACAACACGTTCCTGATAATACTCGCGCTCCACTCTATCAAGATCATTAAGATACTTATTCGCACTCGCCGACAGTTGCTGGTTTTCCTTCACCAACACTCCAAACGAAGCCCCATGATCACGAATTGCCTCAACATAGAGTTCAACGATCTCTTCCGGGATCTCTTGCCCATTGTACACACCAACGGCTACCGTTTGATCCCGTTTCCCAGCACCACGCTTGACGTCAATCAACCGTAACGAGTACTCGTACCGATCAAGTGCCTGTGAAACCGGATTCTTGTGCAAATTCCCGTGACCTGTGTCCTGGAGCGCTAAGGCGACACCACGCGAAAGCTCCTGCTGGTACTTATCTGATGCATTCGACGCACGGAAATCGAGTTTCTGGATCGCGGTCCCTTCTCCACCTGCTCCACTAAAGAGAAAATCACGCGCCTCCTCACTCAGTAGATACGACCGCCGCCCATGTTGCTCACGCTGTTCAAGCACACGCAACTCACGGGACTCATCCGCCTCAACAGTAATCGGGCTGACCAAAGCGCCTGGTACACCGTCAGAGAACACGTCTTCAGAAATGACCTCGGCTTCTCCAATAAGCCGCCCCTGCAGACGTTCGAAATCAGCACGTGCATCAGGATGGGCGTCCTCAAGCGCGTTCTTCAGAGCTGTTATCGCTTCTTGGTTGAGTAATTCCTCATCCCGGACAAACGATTTGAACCCGGTAAGCGCATAGACGATGGCGTCGCCATCAACACGATCTCTATCCAATTCGGTTGCGTATTCCAATGCTTGGGAGTAAATCCGGAGAATTTCACGAGGGTGGCCGCCAGTGACATCTGTGACAACCGACACCGTTTCCTCTGCAATAGGCGCGAGTTCACCCCGGCCTGTCGTGCGATGTTGGTCCATCCGGTCAACCAGCATCTCTTTCACATCATCCGCTGTGAGATCGCCCAGGTAGATCTCACCCCCTTGGAAGCGTTGCATCAATGCATTTCCAAGCGTGTCTTCATCTTCCTCGTAACTCGTGATACGCATGCGGGCACCCTGTGAGAATCCAAGCAGCATGTGGACGCCTGCCGCATTGAGACTATTTACGATATGAAGGAAGGAGCGGATGAACTGGGGTAGTTTATTTTTCTCATCTTCGCTGGGATTCGCGATGTCTTCCGCCTCATCAATGAAAATGAACACCGCCCGATAGTCATGTTCTTCCTGAGCAGTCTGGGCTATTTTCCGTAGATGATCGGCAATATTGTCACGAAGACGCTCATACTGATAAGCATCATCAACACTCTCCTCAGGCTCAATAGATGGCAGTGATTCAATATACTCCTGAAGCTCTGGTGCACTTTCCTTAATTTCCTCAATAATTTTCTCATAGAGCCGCCGGATACTGAACCCCAAGTTCTCGACATAGACAGCAATTCCTTGATACTCACCATCATCAACCTCCACTCCGGTACGGATCTCATCTCGCACTTGAATGAGATGATGGGACTTCCCAGTCCCGTATTCACCGAAGATCAGCCGCTTCTTCATCGTGCTCGGATCTCGAATCCCCTCGTCAACGAACTGGTCAAGTTGGTACTCTTGTTCGTCACGACCGACCAACTCATACCGCGATGCAATCTCTTCGGTCGCGATCGTCACCGAGAACGGATCCGCATCAAAGCCGAACTGCTCATACTTGCTTGCGGGCTCACTCATGGATACGCGCCCCCTCTAAAGCGTCCATGTTCACACTAACTTCCTCATAACTCCCCTCGCTAATGATTCCAGCGCTGTGCAACCGGGATAGGTGGGTATCAAACGTCTCACGGCCGATCCCATACATGGTTTCGAGCCGCTCAAACAGGTCTGATTCTCGGATACCGCCGGCTCCCTCCTCAATGAGATCGTGGAACTCCTCATAGGTGACATGCGCAAAGAGACGGATCGGCCAACGCCCGCTACGGAGTCCATTTGTCGTCTCTTGAATCGAGTCAGCATCTTTTAGAAGATTCACACCCATGTCAATAGTGAAGGCGTTCATCTTATCGTTCAAGAATTCTTCGCCATCAAATTGCTGTTTAAGTTCATATGTTTGGACCGGTCCATAGCGATACACGTACTTTGACAGCTGCAGCAGCATCGGATGTTCATACATGAGATTAGCTAAGATTCGATCAGCCTGCGCCCGTTTATTTCCAGCTCCTGGAATTGCCTTGCCAGCATATAGCAACGCCGTATTATCGACTGCAGATGCAAGATCCTCCTCTCTAGTCAACCGAAACCCCTTGTCACTCTCCGCCAGAAGATGAGCATCACGAAGATGGGTGATTATATCGTCTGCTCCCTCTGTCGCATCATCTATCCCAGCTTCAATGCTTTTCCGCTGGCGGAGGCGCTCTGCTAATTCATCACGTGTGAGAGGCCCATGTTCAGCAATAAGCAGAATCCCGGCGCGGAGTTGGAAGAGCCGCGCATATTGCAAGGTCATTAGAAGAAACGACTTCCGGAGATATGTTAATGCTTCTCCTAGACCAATAAAGCATCATCTTGGGGCCTATTCGTCAGATTGCGGCCATGAAACCGTTCCAGAGTCCGAATCATACTGCGTCGTACCTTCTACCACATTCTTCGTGATCAGGCCATTGCGTGCAAGCATCTCCAGCGCTTCGCGGACATCCTCAACAGTGGTCTCCGATTGGACAAGAGACGGCAATGCCCCATGGATCTCGGCAGGGGTTTGCAGATCATCGGACAAAGCAGTGAGGACCTCTTCTTCGATCGCGATCATTGTATCGGAGGCGTCGTCACCGGTAGACGTTGTCGTCTCTGACGCTTGATCTGGATCAAGTGTCTGAATAACGATATCGATCCATTCGTCAACCTTCGTCAGTAGCGACGGTTCTTCTCGCTCCGCATACCACTTGAGATCCGCGAGATCAATGCTTGTAACCTGGTAAAGGCGAATTCCTGGATTCCCACGTTCAGCTACATCCGCGAAATTATCTCCAACTCGGTCAACTGCATCAGCACCGGCACGGAATCGTTTATACACACCGTCACTCTGTTTGAAGCGGGAGGCGACACTATCGTACTCATCCGTGTCGTCAACAATCGGGAATGGCAACAGTGAGGTCTCGATATACTTGCGGTCATAGTCTGTGATATAGTCAAATACCTCCTGTGGCTCAATCCCCCAGAAATCGCCGATGACAAGCGCGTACTCTTCATCAATCTGGGACGCTTTGCCAGCGGGAATCGCGTCAGTGAGGTGGGGGAAGTCAGTCAATCGGTTATCGATGTTCAGCAGTGAGAGAGCAAGGGTTGGATCCGCAATGCGGGCAAAGTACGGTATCGTCTCAAGCGTGTAATAGTGAGCACTACCCCGAGTTTCCTTGGCACGGATGACTGCATCTCGATTGACTAGGAGATTGAGTTTGAACGACTCACTGGTGAAATCATCCGCGCCCCGTCGCCGATATTTGTGGAGAATTCGGCGAATATCGTCATCACGGACTCCGAACTTCTCGGCTAATTCGTTGGTCGAATACCGTCCCCGCTCCAGTGTATCAAGCACCAAATTCTCCAATGAGTTTTCAAAGACTCGGACCGGTTGTTCATCTTCAGGAACTTCAGATAGCAGATGATCTGTTGAGGCAACGCGTTTATTATGGACTAACTGGCGTTGTTCCTGGGTAGAAAGTGAATAGAAGTCAATATCTTCATCGTACATAGACTAATCGGCGTTTAGACCCCACCCCCCAAATGCTTCCCGCTCTTCGCGAATTCACCCCGGTGTCGAATCTCGTCGGTGTTGAGCAATACACGGGTATCACGACTACCTGCTGTTACAATGTTTCTTGGACGAACTCCGCGGTGATCTGTTCCCGACCGTTGACCGCTGCTTCATCCAAAACTCGGCTACACAGAGTCAAGACCTGTCGAATATTCCCCTGAGATTGCTGAAGGATGAGATCTAAACTATCCTCTGTAAAGGGTTCAATTCCGTGACTGGTTTCCTGTCGTTTCTGGGCTAAATAATCCCCTACCAAGTCGTAGAGGTGTTCGTTGGTTAATGGCCGTAATGCCACCTCTTGTCCGATCCGCTCACTGAAGGCATGGTACTCACTCATCACATCCTGCCAGACTTCGGGCGCACATCCTAACAATAAGCAGAGTCCAGAACTATTCTGATCCATTAGATGGCGGATACTGTTCAAGGTAGCCTGCTCATCTTTGGGAGATAAACGGGCAATGCTTTCGAATTCGTCGACAAAGACAAAGACGCCGATATAGCCGAGCTCACGCAGCATATTCTTCAGTGAGGTGAATGCACGGACTCCCATCGTATCGTCGTCAAGAGCACTGTGTATTTCCATCTCTTTCCGCTGTTCGTATCGGATACCCTCGGCCGTTAGCCACTGCCAGGCATAGAGATTGGTATCTTCGTACACCATATGAATGATAGCGCGGGCAAAGTCGGCAAAGTGAGTGACGTCACTGAGACGCTTGATCGCTACAGGAACAAGTTCGGACAGTAGTACCTCACCTTCATCGATCAGGGACGCCATCGCCTCTCCATTAGCCGGGTCGGTATCGGTGATATCACGTGCGACCAAGGCCAAATACTCGTAAGCTAGATTCTGGATTCGGTCAAAGCCAAGGTCATAGACGAACTCGTGATAGATATCGAGAAATCCTTCCCCGGGTTGGGCCACATACCCAACTACAACGTCGTCACGGTCACGAAGCAGTGAACGGGTATATTTCAGCGTATGTGATTTCCCGTTCCCATATTTCCCGGTGACCACCAGATGTTTCGATTTTCCTGTTGAGAGCACTGTTGAGACAGTCGAACTAATCTTCTGTGACACATGCTCTTGTCCCGAGTAGATCTCTGGTTCTTCGGCGGGTACTGGACTGTACGGGAAAGGGTTAGCTGTCAAATTGTACTGCGTGTAGTCGTGTCCGTCGTCCGTGATGTCGAATGCTTCGCTCATGCTTTAGTTTCCTGCGTGAACGTGATGTCGCGGTCGTATACCGCGAGATAGTAGTATTGCTTGTCGAACTGTTCGATGCCGCTCATGACCCGTTGGGTCGACTGCGATGTCGAGACGATCGTCCTGTCATCAGCTAAGTCGATCTGTTTGATCCCTAAAATCGCGTCCTTGGCTGCGGTATCCAACGGTGCTCCGGAAAGTTCGAGTTTCCCAACATTTTGCTGGCAGAGTTTGAGGAGTGCATCATCGAACGCCTCTCGCGTACAGCCGAGGTACTCACACATCGCCTCTCGAAGCCGCGGGATGGAGAGATAACGTTGCCGGAGATTCACTCCGGCAGTCTCTTCAAGATCATCGTAGATTTCTAGAAGTTCGGTTGGAAACCCTCCTGGGACGTCATCACGCTGAACCACGTAGTATGATCCTGTGAATGCGTTGCGCTGTACCTCGCCTAGTCGCTCGGCCCAGTCTCCTGTAACTTCGACACTAGTCTGGTTGTATTCATATGGCGATGTCTCCGCTGTCTCCTCAAGCCGCCGCAACAATATGTCCAGATCAGCAGGCCCGATCTCTGCAACCGCTTCCAGAAACGCGTCGTAGTGTGGACTATGAGCAGCGAGGATCGTGCTCGCGTGGTCCCACGCTTCATCACGAACTGCATCGAGGAACTCTTTGCCGACCTCTGTCGTGGAATAGACCGCTCCATCATCCGCTGTCCCTTCGTGAAGTAGATCAATCCGAAGTGCTTCGAGAACGGTTTCACGGGCTCGTCGGTGCGTCATCTCAAGCCGTTCCTCCAGATCACTCGTTGTTTGCACATTAACCTCACACGCATGGGTTAGCTCTACTAAGCGGCCAAGCGTGACAGGCCGGATCGTTGGACGTTCCCCGGTCATGCTAAGCGTCGCACCTGTTGTTTGGCCGTTTCATAGGCCCGCTGCGTCACCTCATTCCCTTGGAACCGGAGATCAAGATAATCCTCAATCTCCTGGGTTGACGCCGCAACATAGCGAAATCGTCTGAGTTCCGTTGTTAAGGCCCAGAGATTGTGTTGTGCAAGTGCGTCGCGATCCTCTCGTATATCATCTAACGTATTTTGTCCACAGACTGGGCAGGAACAGGGGAGATAGTCAAGGTGTTCGATGTTGTGTAGTTCTTCACCACCAAAACCAGGGACGAGATAATTTCGATTGCCTGCACTTCGAATGAATGCGGTCGAGTCGAAGCTATCCACCCCGAGATACAGGAGTAATGGGAGATAGACTAACCCGCCTAGTCCGTAGACGTGGAGATGTTTGTCTGTCGTAGTCCTCGCTGCTAATATCAGTTTCGTTACCTTTTTGTAGTCTGTTCTGACAGGGACGAGGCTACCAAGGGCGTAACCATCGAAGTTGCCGTGTTTTTCTAGGTAGTGGATGCTGTTTCGGATGGTCTCGGGGTCGTAGCCGTGGACACTGGCGAAAAGGAGATCTGATCCATCGTGTGCGTCGCTTGCTTTGAGTGCCAGGTCGATGCTTCGTTCGATACGTCGTTGATTCTCTGCTGCTCGATTTTCTGGGGAAAGGGGTAGGTCAACAGTACCGTAGATATCGGCGTTGAGTTGGTGTTGTGTTTCCAGCGTTTTTTCCGGGGTGGTATCGAGTGTCTCCGATTGAAAATCGAATCCCCCACTGTCAGCGAAAATGATGGTTTCTTCACTGACGTCCATCTCATCGCGCAGTGTTGCCCCGTTTTGGAGACGTTCCCACTGGGGTTGTCTGTTCCTGATGGCCCTGGCGTTGACCATCGCTGTCGAAATATCTGGTATACTGTCCGTGTACTCTGGGGTGTTATCACTGGATCGTTTCCCGATATTCCGTACAGGGAACAATATCGGTGTGTGGACCGATCCGTGAGAAGTGTCGAGTGTTTGTTGCCGATACAACATCGTTGCCGCGCTCGGATAAGCTGGGCTGGCCCTTAAAGCTTTGTTCAGGCAAAGCTATCAGATCAAACAACCATAGTTCATATACCATCTGCTCGAAAAGGCCGCGTGAATGTACGAAGACGTTCGCCGGGTTGTCGGGCCTAAACGAACGCTTGAGATTCTCAGTCTTCTCTCACGTCAAGGCACCCTCAACTATACAGATATCGAGCAGGAGATCGATACCTCTAGTGATGTAGTCAGTAGTAGTCTCGATACGCTAGTGAAGTATGGTCTTGCCAATCGAATGAGAGAAAGTCAGCGGGATGTGCGCTATGCTATCACCGAAAAAGGTAGGGCGTTCCTGCAGAATATCAACGAAATAGATGAACTCCTTGCGGAATGAGGTTGCCAAGACGGCTTTACGATGAGAATGATGGCTGATCAGGATCTTTCTGTGCTGTATACTTAGTCATACAGTGGTCTCTGATATCAGTTGGTTCATTCACTGTTGCACCGTTGCTGATGTGTCCTGCGAAGTGATAGAGATAGACGCCTTTCAGTGCAACCACGATGACACCGTGCTGTCGTGCTTCATCTGTCCGCGCAGGAATCGAGACGACATCATTGGCTGGATCATCGCGGTCTTCCTGGTTGAACAGGACAACGGTCGAAGAATCCGGTGTCGCCGCAAGGATCGCGTCTACGTCTAAGCTATAGTAGTAGTCCCGACCCAGTGGCAAGAAGATGATATCGTATGGATTCTGCCCTGTAACGAGGGTCTTGACTTCGTCAGTGAGGCCGAGTTCCTGAGCTCGTTGCCGAATTGCTGTATCGTCCATATCGGCAAAGGTGGTATCGTACGCGGGGAGTGGTCTCGTCTCATTAACGAGGCCGAAGCCAGCACTGAGAAAATAGCGGTCAACGTCGTGACCGTGTGCGCGGAGCAATTCGACGGCGTCATTAATGTGCTGCTGTTGGCGGCCGGTGTAGAGTCTGCCAGCAGGAACTGTTGGTATATCTTCGTCCTCGACAAGACGTTCACTGGATTGACGTCTGATCGTGTCGAAATCGAGGGTGGTTGCTGTCTCGGTCGATTTATTCTTTGAGCACTGGTCAATGATCAAAATGTTCATATTATAATCCTGGGAGGCTGGTTTGGATTGGGTGGTCGGGAAGGAAATCTGCTTCGTAACCAAGGCGGTCAAGGACGGCCTGTCTGAGGTTAGCAGGATCTGTGTATTGACGCAATTGACAGTCCTCGCCATCGATAGCATCGTGGACCTGATCTCGAAGCGGGTGGTCCGGTATGTAGACGAAGATCTCTTGGTAGCGGGTAGCAGTATCGGCCAGGCTGGCAGCCATTTGGTCGGGATCAAGTGAGACGGTGGGAGGAGTTGGTTCCCACCACTCGTGGAACCCCTGAGCGGAGACAGTCCCAATTTCTGCTACAGGGAGATCGTGCACCACCTGCCAGAAGGCTGATTGATGCTTTGCAAGATGTGATTCGATCGTGGGTGGACCTGACATCTGGGCGGTAGCTGGTGTGACGACCAGCACTTTCGGGAGGTCGTCTTCGAACTGGTCATAGAATCGGCGTTTATTGTGGAAGCCACGTCGACGATTTCTATTGTTCCCACGGAAAATTGCGATGTCAATCCCATACTCCTCACAGAGTGTACAGGTACACTCTCTCCATGGCTCCGCCTGCAGTAACTCTTCGTAGGCATCCAAGTGGCCCTCATCACCAATCCAGGTCGCATAGTCCTTAACCAAGAGCCAGACCTGCTCGAACGTCCCACAACGATCAGAATCATTCTCCTGCTGTTCAACCTGAGCAAGCATCCGAGGGAAATCCTGCAACACGGCCTTAGCGTTCTCTATCAGCGTTTCGTACTCTGCTCGGTCGACCGGATCCTCGGGATCATCGGCTCGCAATAGTTTGGCAAGTCGCCGCCGAAAGCGGGTGCTGAAACTACCTTTGAGTTCACGTCCATGCGCGTAGTCCGAACGGAAGTGTTCCTTGATGTCCCGGAGACGGGACGCATTATAAGCATCATCCCACCGGTGCTCCCACAGATATGAGTCGAGTTCTTCGATTGCCTGTTCAGCCGTTTGGTACCATGCATGAATGGCTTCAGCAATCGATTCGTTATCATCGAATGCTCGAAGCGCATGCAGGAGTTCCTGGGCTCGTAATGCCTTCTCGATACTCGTCGAGAGATCTTCACCGTTTTGTGGGAATCGAACCCGGAGCGCGTCGTACCGCTTGCCACTGGTCAAGTGGTAGTTTTTCCCGCCGGTCCATGCCGACCGAAGCATACTAGCGCTGTCGAAACTGGTCATGCCGCTGCGGCCGGCGGTATCGAAGGCGTCTGTTTTTGCGAATCCGAACACGTGGGTGTCAATACGTGTGGTATACTCGCGTTCGTGCTCTTTGACGATATTACCAATCGCGGCCATGATGTCTTGGACAACACCGGTCGGACTCCCAGCGACACCACCGATTCCGAGATATTGATATCCTTGTTGAAGCGTCTTTTTTGTGGCCTGTGCGTAGGACGCAGGATTCCAGCCCTGGACAGCGGCCATCAGTCGGAATGAGTAGTCATTCGCTTCGTAGATCTCGTGCATCTCGGCAGCATTCTGGAGTGTCAATTCGTACCGGAATTGGGTATCGTCTTTCCGATATACTGCTCGTGGGTCGTCTGATAGCCGCTCTTGGACAGTTTCAGCCGTTCCCTCGAACAGTGATGGGTCGAACGGGTCGACACTATCTGTCTCATACACTGCTGGGGCTTCCTCCTCCACGTAATCTGGCCATTCATCTGGCCACGCTGCCACCATGACATCGAACGTATCAGTCAGGGCGTCGGGAAGGTCATCTTCAGTAAAGGAGTTGGTGAAGGCTCGTTCATCTAAATAAAGCCGCCCTGCTTCACCTGAGCCAAGAACAAGGTGATCGACAGTCACCCCGACAGAAACGTTCAGGTCGTCGTAGAACTCTAGCATCTCCTGATTATCGTATGGGGGGAATGGCAGTGATTTGTACCCCCAAGCACCACAGTCACTGATTGTCGGAAGCCAGTCTGGAACATCGAGATGCGATCCTGGCTCGTAGACGCCGTGCTCTACGAAGCGATCATGTTTGGCTTGACTCTCGCCAACCTGTTCCCGGGATATCAGGACACCATCGATCGGCAAAGTAGACGGATCGAAGATATCCCAAATGTACTGGAGGTCGCGCTCAGAAGGATTCAGTTTAGAATGCTCGTCATGCTCAAAATCATAATGAGCGTCAACATTATCATCCCATTCAGGTACGTAGAATCGCACAGTTGGTGACTCACTCAGTGATACGGTAAACTTTTCTGTTTCGCGAAGGCAGTGCCTGCGGGCGAATTTCATCCTGTCCAGGCGTGCGGAGCGTTTTCAACACCGTAGCGTCTACCTGAGGTATCGGCAGTGCACCACTAAACCTTTGAGCTCGGCACACCGATGTGCGATCATGTCTCGTATCTCGCAGCAGACTCGACTCGAACACGTGGAACATATCCTGGGCAGTGGCACCGGAACTCTGGATTTCGCAGTCGATGGAGAATCCGATTATATCACCTGGGACGGTACTGAGGACGCAGAATGGACGATTGACGATGTCTTATCTATCGAAAACGCCGACGAAGACCGGTTTATCATCTACCCCGAAGGCGAGTATTTCACCTGTGAGATTACAGCAGACGAAGAAGAGCACAATACCGGGCCGGTTCATTGCTGGTGCGAATAATAGCCACGTGACTTGTCTCTAGTGTACCGCTCCTGCCGTGACTAATGCCCAGTTTTAAGTCATACTTGGGTAATACTGAGATATGTCTCAGGGCATATTAGAAGATCAAAACCGGAGTTCTGCTACACTTGATGACGATGAACGTCACCTGTACGTTGGTCGTGATCGGCCGATTCGTCTCAGTGCAGGGCATCGGATTCTGCACCACGACGGGAAGTGTAGCCGACCTCACGGCCACAACTACGCAGTCAGTGTCGCCGTTGCGGGTACCCTGACTGATGAGGGCTGGGTAGTTGACAAAGGCGATATTACTAAAGTATTATCCCAGTGGGACCACCGGTTTCTCGTGGAGCAAGGGGATCCATTGATTGAGGCGTTCGAAGCAAGCGGGGACGGCGATGCAGTCGTTGTGTTGGACCATCCACCGACCGCCGAGGTGATGAGTCTCACCTTAGAACAACGATTGCTGGAGGACCTGCCTGACACCGTCACCGATGTCTCGGTAGAGGTCCGCGAGACAGGCGAACTTGCCGCTGGAGGATTGCCGTAAACGGATGCCGGTCCGTTCAGATGTGGACTCAGTCGATGACAGTACGGATGACGACCCGTCTGAGACGGGGTTACCGATCAACGAACTCTTCTACTCTCTCCAGGGCGAGGGCACACTGGCTGGGATGCCAAGTGTATTCATCAGGACCAGCGGGTGTAACCTGCGGTGCTGGTTCTGCGATTCATACCATACCTCATGGGAGCCCACCCATGCCTGGCTCGACATCGAGACCATCGTTGACCGCGTCATTGAGTACGAGCAAGCGGATCATGTCGTCGTAACCGGCGGCGAACCGTTGATGCACGAGCAGACAGCCGAGTTGTTGGAGGAACTCAGTGATGCGGGCTACCATACAACCGTCGAAACGAACGGCACGATCTACCGGGACGCCGCGATCGACTTAGCAAGCATTAGTCCCAAACTGGCAAGTAGCACACCGACGCCGGCAAAGGATCCAGATGGTGATGGAGAATGGGCACAGCGCCACGAAAAGCGTCGGATCAATCTAGAGGCGCTCAGCCAGTTGATCGAGCACTACGAGTTCCAGCTAAAATTCGTGATTACCAACCGGGATGATATGCCGGAGATCAACCAAGTGATCGACCAACTCCGGCAGCAGACGGCTGTACCCATTCGTGACAGCGACGTCTTGCTAATGCCGGAAGGCGCAACCCGCGACCGGTTATCCGAAACCCGGCAGGTGACAGCTGAGATCGCGATGGAGCACGGGTACCAGTACACGCCACGACTCCATGTCGATCTCTGGAACGACGCACCAGAAACATAACCAGACGAATTCACAGTTATGACGAGTAACGATCAGACCAACGCGGTAGTGTTAGTGTCGGGCGGTATGGACAGTGCGACGGCAGCGTTCGAGGCGAAACAACGAGGCTACAATCTCTACTTCCTCCACACCACCTATGGTCAAGAGACAGCTGACAAAGAATTCGAGTGTGCCCACCGCTTAGCCGACGACATGGATGTCACCGATTTCCTTCACATCGAAACCGATCACCTGGCCCGGATCGGTGCATCCAGCCTCACAGACGACAGCATCAATGTCGACGATTTCGACCTCGACAGCGACGAGATCCCATCCAGTTACGTCCCCTTCCGCAACGCAAACCTGCTGTCAATGGCTGTCTCCTATGCGGAAGCCAACGACTGTAACGCGGTCTTCATCGGTGCTCACAGTGAGGACTACTCCGGCTACCCGGACTGTCGTCCCGAGTTTTTTGAAGCCTTCCAGCAGGTCATCGATGTCGGAACCAAACCAGCGACCACGATTAGCTTAGAAGCACCGTTCACCGACTGGAGCAAGACCGACATCGCCGAACGCGGTATCGAACTTGAGGTTCCCTACGACCGGACCTGGAGCTGTTATCGGGATGAAGCACCAGCCTGTGGCACCTGTGACGCATGTGCCTACCGGCTCAAAGCCTTCCAAGAAGCCGGCATCGAGGACCCAATCGAGTACGCAGAACGCCCCTCCTATGCTGAGCAGTAACCGATCAATTTAGGACTCGTCTTGGTCCCCAGTGAACTCAGCTTCGCCGGTGAGCCGTCCTGCTACCCCGTTCATCGCGTAGACAAGGGTAATCGCAACATCAAACGCTTCCTCGCGTGACAACCGTAACAACGGCTTTGTCACGAACTCTTCCCCATCAGCATTCACCCCGGTAATCGGTGTCACAGTGTACTCCTCACCCATCGTACCATCAAGCCGTACAACAATCGTTGGATCCGCCTCATAGATCCACTCGATATAGTACTCATCATGGATCTCTTCAGACCACCCGCCGGGATAATAATCGATGTACTCGGTGTCACTCGCAGGCATCGTTCTACCTCTATGTCGACGTGGAGCCGCCTAAAACATTCGTCTTCACAAGTCATAGCCACCGTCACTACGACGATCTGACTGCAACTCACCGCGTTCAGATGCCTCCAAAATATCGTAGGCTGGGCTCTTGTACAAAACCTCGTCACAGTTCTTGCATGCCGTATAGAGACTGCCATGCTGATCCCAGTAATCCGTCCGCTGAATCACTGATCCTTGGTACTGCCCGTAGTGCCCGCCTTCATACCGCATATGATCGAACTCCGTCTCCCCACACTCAGGACACGGCTCATTCATCCCACGCCAATCATCACGCTCCAAGGACTCGAGCTCAAGCATCTCATCCTCAGCAAGTTTCAATTCATACTCCTCCAACCAAGCATCCTCGTCTGCACCAATCGTCAATTCACCTCTACCACTCCCATATCCTCTAAAACACTGGTAATCTGGGTAACCCCTCAGTTCTCTTGAAAGAAATAGACAGAAGACCTTGCTCGACTGTATCTTTGAACAAATTGAACAGACACATATTTTATAATTCATGAATATCCATCCGTGTTATGATGAAAAATGGATGTCGAAGATCGCCTGAATAAATCTGAACATCTTGAGAAGACATACCAGAACGCCTATGCAACTGATAGACGGGCACTGTCTAGTTTAGCACCTCGTCAGCTGGCGTTTGATTATCAAGCGATTGGTGCGGTCTGAGACGGTTATAGTAATGCGCAAATAACGCAAGACATTGGCGAACGCTCCGCCGACTGCCCACCCACGAGTTGTGGAAACGGTCGAGACGCATTTTGAGCGTGTGAAACCATTTTTCGATGAGGTTTCGGTCGGTATAGTCAACCCGACCGTTCAATCCTAACCGAGCAAGGGCAGTCCGGTAGCCGAACTGATCGACGAGAAACGTCGTGTCTGAGAGATCGTGTTTCTCCGCCAATCCAGACAGGAACGCAGCCGCCGGATCGGTGCCATGGCGTCCGAACAACGCAACGTCAAGAATGAGTTTCGTGTCGAGGTCTATTGCAGCGTACAACCAAGACCACTCACCGTTAATTTTGACAGCGGTTTCGTCGACCGCGACCCGCGACGGCTTCGCCGTCGGCGGGTCAGGAACGCTGTCAGCCAGCCGATGTACCCACTGCCAAACGGCTTGGTGAGAGCGTTCTACGCCTAATTCCGCGAGAATCGTTGTTGTCTCTCTGAGCGAACAACCGGTCGCGTGGAGCCGGACGGCGAACGCCCTGACGGGCGTCGCCGTCCGCTCACGCTCCCAAGTTTCTTCTAAATCCGCCGCAAAGCACTCGCTGAGCAGGTCTGCGAGCATCTTGACCAACTAACTCAACGATCTGCTCACTTCTCAAACTGGCTTAACTAGACAGTGCCGATAGACGATTACTGATCTCTGATTCCGGCTTCTTTTCGAAAAAGGTGAAAGATCTAGATTACGATCATATCTCAACGATAACGCTCGAAAGCTCTCTCAGCAAAACTATTCTTGGCATTGGGGTGATTTTAGCTTCAATTGGCTGGATAAACAACTCCGGAACCGGCTCTACCATTCTCATCGGAGGGATAGCAATGACATTTCTTGGTCTTCTGTATCGGTCTGGCTACTATGTGGCCAAGACCGATAGTGGCGATCGCGTTACCTTCGGTCACCACCGCTATCTGCAGTGGTTGTGGACAGAACCGCAACATCAGGCGTCTGATTTTGCCGACACACTCCGTACGCTGAAAAAGCGCGATCTCTCACAGAACGACAATTCACAGGAGACGGATGAGACAGGCAAGGAGGACGTGGATTCTTCGGATACAACGCCATGTCCAAACTGCAATGAAGAAATCGAGGCAAACACAAACTTCTGTCCCCACTGCGGCGAAGAAATCTGACTCTCTTATTCGGTGTAGAAGTCGTTGAGAGCGCTTTGACTGTAGTCATCCAGGTTTTCAGTAGCGTTGTGTTGTTCGTAGTCGGTGAGCCAGAATGATTTGGGGACGGAATCGATGTCGAGGTCGTCGTATCGTTCATCGACAAAATATCGGTCGCGGTCTTTCTTGATGCCGAAGCGGAGCGTATCGAGTTGGTCGCGGCGATACTCATCGAGGTCTGGCTCTTCGCTGAGTGGGTCGGGTTGCTCGTCCGGCTCAAGCGGTGTCCATCGGTCGAGGTACTCGCGGAAGCTGTACCGATACAGTTCTTCGAAATCGCGGGTTGTGTATCGGCTGTCCATGGACGCTGTGGCGACGTATGCAACCGTCTCAGGCCAGGTAGCGTACTCAATGCGCTCATCAAGCGGAGTTCCCATGTTTTGCTGAAGCCGTGCCATCGTGATGTGATCGTAGATATCATGATCCGACGGCAACGCCCAATCTTCCGCTGGTTCATGGACGATGACTGGATCGGTCAGAGCACGACTGGTCTTGATCGCGCCGAGTTCACCGTAATCGAAATCGATCAGGTATCCACCCTGTCCACGTCGCCCGGATCAACTGAGAGGGATGCATCGTCTAACTGTTTGACGGTGACGTCGTTGAGCCGGTCCGCAGCGATGCTGAGCAGTGTAGCGACTGTGCGTAGATCCCGTAGTCGTAGTGCTGAGGTATACGAGACCTCATCGCTCCCATCAGGGGTGTACTCTCGTCCCACCACGTAGCGGTGCGTGACGGTGCCATCGGAGGTTCTGAGTTTGAAGACGGTTATCACGACCGGTGGCAACCGGAACTGCACAACGGGTTCCGGTACACCGATTTCATCGTCATCGTTGGTCGGGTCGATTGTCGATCACCATACCATATATGTCGGATAGGAACAAGTATCCTGATTCGTCCACACCACGGTTCGGTTGCCCCCTCGCCTGGTCCTCGTTAGTCCTGGTACGGATCCAGGCTGCTTTGTTCGTCCTGTAACTGGTGGATAACTTCGCCGCTGAGTTTCTCCACTTCGTGGTACCAGTCGGGGCCGTGGCCGTCTTCATTGGGGTTGGATTCGTGGTGGCCGAGTTCGTGAAGGATGGTGCCGATCCGTTTCGGTGTCGGCTCACGCCATTCATCGGCGAAGGCGTTGAGATAGATGGTGTCATCCGCCGGGCTGTACGTTGCCTTTGTCATGCCATCGTCGGTATCCTCACTGATGTAGGCCAATTCGAACTCGACGCCAGTGCTGTGGGTGCGCTCGAGGAGTTCCGATTCCACGTAGTCAAGAAACGCTTCCTGTTCTTGGCCGGGGTCCTCGATGACATCAATCGACTGGTCATCGGTCTGGTTATCGTACCAGTCTTGGACTGAGGGGCACTGTTTGGTGAGCATGCCCCGGACACTGCTTCCGTACTCATCTGCATTCTCCATCGGTAACTGGCGCTGCATCGCCCACGTCAACGCGATTGAGGGTGTCTCATCCGTATACACCAACAGGTCGTCCGGATCCGTTCCGAACCGCCGCTCAATGTAGTCCCGCTGGACACTGCTTGAGGTCTTGTGCCCAAACTGGGAGAGATACTGCGTCACGTAGTCCTCACTGAGCTCAGCATCATCGAACAGGTCCAGCCGTTCATTGATTAGGCTCCGCATCAATGCTGTTCGATAGCTGTTATCGAGCTCGTTCCGCCGCTCCGTCACCGGGGTTTTCTGCCCGACGTTGAACGCGAACGGGAACGCTTCCTCACTGGTGACCGGGATCCCCAGTTCATAGATCGCGCCATCACCGGGCGCTGTTTTCCGCACCTCGACATCGGTCCGGCGCTTCCGCGTCTCCTGGAAACCCTCTTCGACAACCAAGGTCGGCAGCCGTTGCTGCTCCAAGACTGCATCCGGGTCCTCATACCGGAACACCGCGTCACGCTCCAGTACACCATCAGTATCGTAGACATCAAGAGCTAACTCCTGATCCTCGGGCAGCCACAACTGTTCCACGAACTCCTCAACACGGTTGAGATCCGCCTCGCTCCACGCATCATTAACCCCGTAAACAACGGTGCCCTGGTCCCGCTGTGCCTCGGAGTACACATCACGAGTAGCATCAACCACGTACTCATCCCTCTCCTGGTCGTACCGGGCATCGAACGCGAACCGCAACGCACCACCGGTCGAGGCAATCACCGTCTCATCACTCGCCCCGATAAACTCCTTCACCCCACGGCCGAACCGGCCACGCTTCTCCGGATCATACTGTTTGTCCCCCGCAAACAAATCATAGAACTGCGACAGGTCATCAACCCCCTCACCATAGTCCTCAACCGTGACAGACTGATCGTTATAATCGACGCGGACGTACAGGTCTGAACCAGTATCAAGCGCATTCTGAATCGGCTCACGCACCACCTCATACACATCACGACTCCGATGCTGCTCAACCCAGCCAGACACATCGATACCAAAGACATCACGCTCCTCGCCATACGACATCGCGAACCACCCCTCAACGGGTTACTGGCCAACCAGCCAGGACCAGCCTCGACTCCGTCCGTTTCCAGCAACACGACACACCATCAACTGCGTTGTTCCATCGATTGTCAATCACCTACCCTAACCTGGCGACACCAACAGGGGAGTACCTACGGCTACACCACAGTTCGGATGCTTCGGTGTCATTCCGCCAATCTGAGAATCGGTGGCGAGATGTGTCTAACGTATTTAAGTGTCCGATTAGTCTCATACGGCGTAGAACATGGTCGCAGGGAACTCACTCCAAAATCTCAGCCTTTATGATTTCCTGACCGACTTCATTCCGGGAGCAACGCTTCTCCTCTACCTCTATCTGATAATTCCCATAGAAGACCTGGTCACAGTAGAACAGACCTCAATTCTTCTATTCGGTTTCTTTGTTGCTGCATTTGTACTGGGCCATATGCTTCAGTGGCTACGGGAAGTCATCGAATCTGAATCAAACACGTTTGCAGCAACAATGGACAATGTACGAGCAGAAAACGGCGATATTGATCCTAGTGACGTAGATGAGAATTCTACCCTTGAGATTACCCCAGTACACCATGATTTTCTCGAGAAAACAAACGAGGTGTTCGAGTTAGAGGACGGATTCAGCGACAGAGAACGGTTCCGATTAGTTGAGACATATCTAGAAACACGTCCATATCAGCGAACGTTCCGCTTTCGACGTCTGCTTTCGTTTTATCGAAGCATGTTTGTAGCCACGATAATCGGATTGCTTGCTGCCCTTCTCGGGCTCGCCGGTAACCTCTGTGGTGTCGGTCCATTCCGAGGATATTCGATCCTCCTTCCGTTGTTGGCTATTTCGGTACTACTTCTCATTTCCTTCTATAACAGACGATCTGAGTTTGAGGAAGCGTATGTCTCCTATGCAATTCGAGAATTCTATTTAGATCAGATTCTCCAAGAAGAGTGATCCAAAGAGACGGCTAACGACTATGTATCAGCTACAGTGATGGAAGGGTAAAGAAATATATCTACTCACACAAAATCTTCGTCAAAATGACAGAGCATGATCTTGACGATGTTGAGACGTTATCCGTCATCTATGCTGATCTCGATAATCTAAAAGAAATCAACGACACTGAAGGCCACGCTGCTGCGGACCAAGTCATTGAAGCGGTTGAACAAATTGGAGACAGAGTGGCGCCCGAAGCTGCTACATTTGAACGGCGCTATTCTGATGGCGACGAGTTTGTCATGACCTGCCCTGAACTCGGCAAGCAGGATGCCGAACAAGTGGCAGAACAATTCCGAGAGGACGTGGCACAAGCTGAGCCCCAAGGAATCGAAGTAACGACAAGCGTCGGAGTAGCCTCATATCCAACAGATACTGACGAGTTTGAAGACATCGTTGACCTTGCAGAAGCTGCTATGAGAGAGTCTAAAAATTGGGGTGGTAATCACGTGACTCTGCATGACATTGAAACCCCGTACAGAGACATTGTCTTTTCATTCGATCAGGATATCGATCTCGAACAGGGGGATCAAATTACTGTCAAGGCATGGAGGAACGATAATCCGCCCGAGCTTTCGAAGCTGAGAGCAGAAGAAGTCTATCACGAAGAAGATGACAGACCATATCGATCAGGGAGTGCAGGAACGATAATGACAGTGAAAAAGTTCGAAAAGCCACTCACCGGGATTGTGACTAATGTCGATTACGGCACCCGGAAAACTAATTTCACAGTCAAAGTAAAAGAAGCAGATCTAGACGATCTCCCCGACGATCGTCGCTCCTACAAAAATTTCGTATGAATACCTTGAAACCGGCCAGCCTGCTACGTTGAACGACACTCATACTAAGCCAAACTGAGTGAGACTGCCAAGGATCAACAAGAGAGTAAGGATGATGATCCCTACCGTAAGTGCCAGGTTCTCCTGGGCTTTTTCGTAGAAGGGCATCTGGTCGTATTCGGTGCGGAACGCTTCCAGGTTGTCCTGGTCGTAGAAGTATTTGGTTTTGAACGCGAATCGGTCGGTGACCGCACATCCGGTACAGATCGGGGTTTGTTCGAGGCGTTCGGTCTTGATGTGGCTGGGGCAGGCGATTGCGCCGCAGTTCGTACAGTAGGTATACGTGGTGTCCTGGCCCGCCGTGTCACAGTGGACACAGCGGTGGATCCCATCCTCGATGGTCACACGGGACGGTCCTGCCGCATAGTACCGATACGGATACGTGTAATCGTGTAACTCAGTGACCTGCTCGACATCGGGAAGGTACACGGGGGTGATCGACTGGACCACGATATCGGACTGGTTCGGTTCACAGGTCTTGGTATACGTGACGTTGTTGTCCCCGGTGTAGGACACCGTCTCCGTATGCCGCTGTTGTAACCGATCCACGGCCCACTCTTTGTACTCGGTCTCCGTCCGGCCGAACCGCTTCACCGCCACATCGTCAAACACCGATTCAAACCTGTCCTCATCCACGTCGACGGTCTGCTGCCGGTTCTCCATCACCAAGCGGCGCACCGATGCATCCATCAACGCGGGCTGGCCACGGCTCGCATCCACCACAACCGTATCGCGGCCCTGCACCCGGTGAATCACCCCGACCGATGTCTCAAACACCGCATCGACCGCAGCCGCCACCATGACCACGGGCTGGAATGTCACCTGGGACTCGGGCGAGGGCACATCCGCTGGATCGATGTTCTCGATAGCACCGAACGCATCTCGAACCGGTGCATCCACCGCACTGGCCGGATCCCTTGGGCGCAGCGTTTCATCACACAGAATCTCAATCCGACCATTGTACAGATCTAACCCAATCTCGTCCGCCAGGTCGCGAAGATCCGTTCCATCCAGCAACTCGATCGGATGTGGGTCACCAGCGTTCCGTAACTCGGCAGCATACTCCTGTGCCGGCGCAGTGAACCGGCCTGAGGTCACCACCATGCCTCGCTTCGGCCCTTCAAAACCAAAGGTCGCAATGGCTGAATGCAGTTTCTGGACCACCGGCCGCCCCACCGAATCTGTATGCTTGCACTCGACGATGATAGCTCGCCGCGTTCCATCGACCACTTCCTCCATCAAGATATCGCGGCCCTCATCAGCCACCCGCTCAGCCTGCCGCACATTCTCATACCCCACCTTCCGAAACACATCCTCCATCACATCCTCAAATGCAAACCCAGACAACTCATCCAAGACAGCGCCCTCACTCATCATCTACAACCGTGGTACTCGCTAACTAAATGCATTTACGCCCACTGATCACGAACCACGATTCTTGTCGTTGATTACCACTGCCACTCGCGCCACGCATAGAACACACCTGGCTCAGTACTGACAGCTGACGCTACCGCTCCGATATAATCGATCATAGCACATAGAATCAGAGCAACAAATGTATTTCAAAACCACGTCTCCTTCCATCGGTACGCCTGCATGGAACCAGCAGATCCCAGCCCCCGTGCTCCACAGTAAAGCCACGGACACACCCAGGTAGGCCAGGTCCTGATCAGACTTATCTTAGCCATCAGGAAAGTGAAGACACAGCCAGTAGCCCCGATACGAAGGTTCGATGGCCTCCCTCGTGTGGAGTAAGAGACGCTGTCGAGACTGGCCCGAAGCAACTATCGTACAAGACAATATACCGTTATACATGGTGTATCCGCTATCCCACCGTCAAACCCGATGGCTCCTAAGCGGATCACTCGCTATGATGGCAGTCCTCAGTGCAGGACGGCTTGTCACCTCCGGCCCAGTCCCATGGCTACAGATTGGAACCGTTGCAGTCGGAACTTTCCTCCTCATCGGTCCAGCCATGTGGGCTATTCGAGATCGACTCCCTGCCGGCCAACGTGAAAACCTCAGCTACCTTGCAGCCGGTCTTGCCCTACTCTGTCTCCCATTCCTCATCGGCCTCAGCCTTCTCACCGGGAATCTCATGGCCCTCTTGGACATCGGTTCATTCGGCGGCATCATGGGCTTCGCAGCCGCAGTACTCATTGAACGAACCATTATCCCCGAACACCTCCACGGAACAATACAATAGTTCGGTCATCCACCGTAGTCTGTTCTATCTCCGTTGCAACAGGGTGTTCATTCGATCTGCGGGTCGAAGATATCTTCGATAGAGCAGTCGAAATAGGCTGCGAGTTTGAACGCAAGTTCCAACGACGGGTTGTATCGATCTCGTTCAATAGCGTTGATGGTCTGACGGGTGACTCCAACAGCCTCGGCAAGTTCGCCTTGGCTCAAGCCTTCCTCCTGCCGTCGTTTCGAGAGGTTATTCTGCATACGAACTACGATCGCCGCTGAACGATTCCAAGACAAACCCCGTACAGGAGAAATAGTGCTGACGCGACCAGTATCCCACCACCTATCGTCCCCGAGATTGTCATATACCCACCGGCATCAAGAACGTACAGTGCCGGAACGATACTGAGGCCGAGGGCCATGGTAATCCCCATTGCTAGGCCGCTCGCACGGTTGTGTAATTCATAGTCACGTTCATCCTGGAGAGGTGTGTCACTCCATCTTGGTGCCAAGAATGCGATACCACCACCGATCCAGGCACCAAGCAGGTACACGACCGTTCCAAGTAGATGGTGTTCAAGCGCTATCCCGACAAGCAACCCGAGAATACCGATGCCGACGACTCCATACACAACTCTTCTGTACGTTTGACGGGTGAACCCCGATTCAGTTCGTGTCTCTGACATCGTGTAAAACAACCTTTACAGTAAAACATCTTTTACACCACCTATTAAACCTTCTGGCTCGCCCCCGTCAACTATTTAGAGAAACCGGTTGATGAATCGACTATGCCCTCCATCGGTCAGAAACTCAGGTCTCGGTTGGTCACCCGTGACGCTGATACCTGGAACCACAAACGGCGAATGATGGTGCTCATCCCAGTGTGGGCTGTCCTCGGCTACACAGTCGGCTTTTTCGGCGGTGTTCATTGGTTACCACCGACGGTTCCAGACCCAGTCGTACCGGAACTGTTCGCCGTTCTCGGGATTCTCGCTGGCAGCGGATTCATGGCACTGATCGACTAACCACCGTTCCGAGCGCCGCCGGATCTCCTCGCAAAACGAACCGAGGCCCGGTCACGGCTGTGGCCGGGATTTATAAATGAGCGTGGTGACAGCTGACACTAATGGCGGCCAATGTGCGACGGGCTGTGTCAGACGTCACACAGCTCCCAGCCCTTACCGCGGGCAACATTGCTCTTGCACTCCTCGCATTACCAGTGTTCGTCCTGGCCCTCGGTGTCTTCAATCTGGATATCCACCCGGTCATATCGATCAGTATCCAATGGACACTCGCGGCCGTCGTTATCGGGATTGCCGTCGGTGGTGAGGGACTATCATTGGCTGAGATCGGGTTCCGGCGACCGAGCTGGATCGATCTTGGATACATCATCGTGGTGTCAGTCGTGATCCTCTTCATCTATACTGCGACACGCCCGCTCGTCGAGGCACTGGGCCTGCCGGTACAGAGCGGCGCTACTGCGATGGGAGCAGGGGCCGGTCTCGGTGTCGCACTTGCTCGGGCTGTGACGACCGGGATCGTCGAAGAAATCCTCTACCGGGGGTATCCTATAGAACGACTGCTCGCATACACGGAGAATCCATTTGTCGCCGGCGGACTCACCTGGGCCCTCTTCACAGCCGCACACGCTATCAACTGGCCGCTTGGAAACCTCCTCCAGACTGCCCTGGTGGCTGCTCTCCTCACTGTTGTGTACCTCCGCCGGCGAACACTGGTCCCCGTCGTCGGTGCACACGTTCTCGTCTGGGTCGTTGCAGCCCTGGGCCAAGTCTATGGCTAACGGGCGATTCCGGTAGGGAGTTTCTGGGGGTAACTCGCATAGGATCCCCATCTCAATACAGAAGCTATCGAAGCTGGGAGCACGGCCCAACGCCAGCATAGGGCTTCACCAGATACGCTCGGATAAAGACGCCGGGGACAGCCCGAACCATTATCCCGTTGTTCTCGCTAGTGGTAGCGTGTGCGTGTCATCGCATTCTTCGGATTCTCGGATGCGACGCTCGGCGCAGCTCTCGCAGTCGCTTGGATAATTGTTCTCGCGATCACCGTATACCGATACAGCACAGGGACCGGATCGCGCAAACGACTCTATGCCGTTGTCTCGATGGGCTTGCTCTGGCTTTCCTATAGTCTCTTGCAAATTTCCACGATCGTCGCAGGACTTGCCGAGATCACCATCGTCGGTGGTGCTGTTGTGCTGTTCTGTATTGGCCTTGTGGCAGGGGTCCGGTCGTGGCGTATGGGACGCGCTGGATCAAACACCGAATCAACAGTGTGATGGACACACACTATTTCAGCGAACGGATGGCAATCACACCGGCTACGAGTCCGAGCAATACACCAAGCAGGGTAGAAACCACTCGCGTCGCCATGGCTGTATCCGACATCAACCACAAGATGACAGCTACCGTCGCGACCGCGACGACAAGTCCCGCCCACTCATGGCTATCCAACCCAAACACGGTCTTCACGTCCATAGTGCAACCTCACCCATCCAGGTAGCCGCACCTCCACTGAAGTTTGCCCACCACGAGAACGAATGTGATCGAGTTGTTCTCATACCCCACGAATTACGATAGATCACCGTTCACCTATGGAAATTCTGCTACCCGAACAAACCACCGTTGGCGCAATAATTCCTTGGGTCGTGTAGATTGCTGAACAGAGAGGAGAGTGAAAATCACCAAACTGTGGCCTGATTGCTGTCTCCACATCCCGCCGGCGGGGGAATCTTGATCGAGACAGTAGTCACTCACGCTGCTCCGATCTCCCACTGAGCGCCGCCGAACGGGCGGCGCTCAGGTCACAGTCTCCTCACGCACTCACGCCAGGTGGATCGTACACCTCCTCTCGGTCGAGCATGTGGTAGATAGACACCAGCAACTTCCGTGCGGTTGCGACGATCGCCTCGTTCGAACTCTTCTTTCCTGCTAACCGGTCGTAGAACCGCCGCAGATACTTGTCCTCACAGGTGTGGACCGCTGTCCGAGCACACTGGACGAGAATCCACCGTAACCGACCTGATCCCTGCTTCGAGATGCCACCCTCGAACCGCGAGTCGCCAGACTCGCGGATCACCGGGTTTAACCCCGCGTAATTCACTACCGCTTTGTCCCCGTCGAACCGGTCGATCTCGCCCAATTCGGCGTAGATCATCAGCGCCGAATAGTAGCTCACGCCCGGAATCGTCATCAAGCGCTGGGTCTCAGCCAGAGACCCAGCGCGGTCTTCAATCGCGGCTTCGAGCCGGTCGATCTCATCAGTGAGCGTCTCGATCATCGTGAGATACGACGCCAACAACTCGTCCCACGGTGCCGGGAGCGAGAGTTCCGCCAGGAACTCTCGTCCCTCGACACTCAGCGGCTTCACCGTTCGTGTGATGCCGTGATCGGACAGCAGTCCGTGGATCTTGTTCGCATACTCGGTCCGGCTTTGGACCAGCTTTTGTCGCCCGCGCACGAGTGCGCGGGCTTCCCTGATCTCGTCGGTTGGAACGTAGCTTTCCGGCACTGAATCCAACCGCACCATCCGCGCCAACTCTTTCGCGTCAACGCGGTCAGTCTTCGTGTCGGCGTTAGCGATCAGCTTCAGCTTGCCGGGGCTGGCAACAGTCACATCCAAATGCTCGGACAGCATATCGTGGATGTGGTAGTAGTTGCTGGTCGCCTCGATCGCGGCTTGTGCACCAGCATACCGCTGGGCGAGGTCGTCGAGGTTCGCGTTCTCGACGCGAACCTCTTCGACGATCTCACCAGACTCGTCCAGGACTGCCACCTGTGCGTACCGCTTGTGAACGTCAATTCCAAGGTACATTGATTTCACTCCGGGACGCCAGTGCGTGAAACAGAGATTCACCTATACGGGCTTTCCCGGGTGCCGCCGGGCGCGGCACCCGGGCTGTCACGCCCAGTTCTCGGCTTCTTACGCACGTGGACCAGTCAGTACAACGTGCTCGAAGGCACGGAACGATTGTCGGTCTCTTGCGCCCCATACTTGTTTCACGCTCTCATGGGATAGCAGAATTTCCATCGAGTCAGTACAGGTGAGAGACATAGCATGCTACCGAGATCGTGAAAATCTCGTTTCGATAGGCTCCGCTTGAGTTGTGTTCCACCAAAATCCACCGAGACCAAAAATCGTGAAAACGACTGCAACGAGGGCCAGTACGACATTTCCCCGCTGAATATTCACAAGTAACAGCATGCCGAACAGCAGACCGAACCCCAAGAGCAGCCATCGACTCTCCATACCGGAAATGATAGCGGCAGTTGCATGAACATTTCGTTGATCGCCCATACAGTGTGTGCAGTGACCGGCGAGATAGGAAACCTCTCAAGACACCATCATAAGTACCGTGCAAGACTTAGAGGATGGATCACAGTTATTCAAGCAAACATCGAGTGGTTACCACAATGGGAGCGGATGGTTCAGGATGAAGAGTGAGGACGCAGTCGATACAGCAGCCTTACTACGAGTTTGATTTCTGTGACGGTTAGACAGTCACCACGGGGTACCAGGCACCATCGCCAGTACCATTGTGATTCCACGTCCCGTCAGGAACTCATTTATGAGTGGAGCGCGTCGTAGCCAATTCGCTTTCCAGTGGCAGCAAGTATTTGTCCGGTAGCGTCGTACCCTTCTGTATGGTATCGGGGCTGGAGGTCGGTGAGAATGGCTATTTCCGTAGTCGCCACGGTGCGACAGCGCTCGGACTGGCGTATCTATTGGTCGGGATCGGTCTTCTCGCCAGTTTCGCAATTGATTCGACAGCGTTCTTCGTTGGCGTCTTAGGAGCGATACTCGCCGTGACTGCCGTCTCCCTGTATATCATTCTCAGGTCAGAAGGCGTTGTAACCCGTGACAACGCGGTCATTGGAGGGTTTGTCCTGCTCTCGCTTGGACTCCTGTTCGGGCTCTACGGCTATACCGGGCTGCCGTCAGAAGTTGTGTTCGCGATCGTCATTATCGTCGGTGTCCTCGTCCCTCACCTCCTCTTGCGACAGACACGACTGGGCGAAGAGTGACGTGAACTAATACTTTTTACGCCACTCTGCGTATTGTCGCAATATGCCCACCCTTGGTCCCCTGGCCATCGAATGGCTCGCGAGTGGCGCACTCGTCACGATCCTGGGTGCACTCATCAAATTCGCCGGCTGGACGTGGTTACTGGCGGGCTACAGCGAATCCTCCTCGTCAGTGCCCGACGACGTGGTACAGGACATGGCCGGAAACACCCTGCTCCGCGTCGGCATTGCCATCTTCGTCTTCGGCATGCTTGCATCCGTGATGAACCCACCGTCATATCTCGATCTCGTGGTCGGGGCTGTAATCGTGCTGGCCGTCCTGCGCCTGATCTACCGGCTGAACACACAGCCACCACAGACCGCCTAAGCCCAGGACTGGCACCCGCTCAGACAGTCAGATCGATAGAGGATAGCACCTGTCGAGAGTTCGGTAGCGGCCAATTAGTAGGGTTTTATGGATGTCACGTTTTGAATCGGGAATATGCCCTCCATGAACCGTCGATCGCTGCTTGCAGGAATGGGAACAGCTGCAATCGGTAGCCTCGCTGGGTGTTCGTTTCTGTCGTCGGGTCGGCCACCTGCTGGGAGTCTCCGATTTATGAACAATCACAGTGTTCCGCATTCGGTTTCGATGCAGGTTACCGGTGTAGGATCTTCACCGGGAGAGGAACCTGGCCAGGCATTCGTCTTTAGTTAGGCCTCACACCTCGGTTGTGTAGCGGTAGCGAGCGTCTCTTGTAGGATCGGCCGTTGCTGGTGAATCTTCTGTGCGTCTTCGG
>Ga0207757_100443_pt1 | contig 27388 bp, 27 predicted proteins | sample A23P3SouthBayCA_2_FD_187752 | JGI IMG/M metagenome (GOLD analysis project Ga0207757, IMG submission 187752) | Aerobic enrichment media microbial communities from Eden Landing Ponds, California, USA - A23 P3 (2) (SPAdes) | ecosystem: Environmental > Aquatic > Marine > Unclassified | place...
GTTTTCGAATAGTTTTAGCCATGTCGAGCTAGCGACAGCTCAGTCGTGGCTCGAAGCCTTCGCCGTCTACCACAATTCACGACAAACTTAACGCGACCGGTTCGGACGGGCCACTCCGGCGGGTGATGGATTTATGCGCATCACTGCTCGAGAGACCTGTATGGACCGGTGCTGGCTCTCGGCTCACGGCACGGCCGACAACGACTCCCGGACACTCCGTACCGATGGCGGCGATGCCGGTGGCGAACCCGACCCCGGTAGCGAGCCCGACGACACCGACGACGAGTCCTCCGGGAAGCCCGACGGCGACGGTACGGCCGCCGAGCAGCCGAGCCGGGACGCGACCGACGGGGCGCCCGACGAGGGGGACGGGGGTGGGGAGTCCCCAGCGGGGCTCGACCGCTCGAACGTCGAGGTCACCGAGGCCGGCGAGTCGGAGCCGGCGGACCCGAAGTGGGAGAAGCCCGACCCCGACGACATCCCCGAGTTCGAGACCGGCGCGGAGGAACCACTGGAGCGGCCCCCTGACCGCGGAGCGGGGATCGAGGCGTCGGGTGGGAAGACTGCCGAGAGCCCGACCGAGGGGATGCCCAACGACGCCCGGAGCCCGGGCGATTCCCGCATCAGGCGTGAGGGGACCGAGGGGTACGTCGCCGCGGTGGAACTGTGCGCGCGACTCCCCGAGGATGTCCGTCTGCCCGAGCAGGCCGCCGACCTCGTCCCCGCCGCCGTCGAGGCCGAACTGGAACAGGACGTGCAGGCGTTCACGGCCGCCGAGTTCGACGACCACTCTCCCACCGTCGACGTGCTGGAGTTCGTCGAGCGCGACGGGGAGCTCTGGTTCCGGCTCCGCCTTGGCGTTCCCGAGGACGGCATCGCCGACCTCGACCCCGGGGCGGTGCGGGCCCACGCACTGGAGGAGCTGGACGGACTGCTCTGAGCGCCGAGGCGGTGCCTCGCCCCGCTGTGGTACATCCCCGGCTGTATCCGGGGAAACCGTCTTCTGCGAGTAGTTAGCACACTCCAGTATGGCCACAGCAACCAGCGAGGCAGACCTCTCGACGCTGCATGACCCACAGAAGGTGTTCGCGCTGCTGTTCGGGCTGGTCCTGGTCGTCGTCGGTATCCTCGGGTTCGTCCCGCAGGTCGTCTCCGATGGCGGCCTGCTCCTGGGCATTTTCGGCATCAACGCCCTGCACAACGTCGTCCACGTCCTGACCGGGCTGCTCGGGCTCGTGCTGGGCTACTACGCCGGCGGGGCCTCGCTGTTCAACAAGGTCGGCGGCGTGCTCTACCTGGTGATCTTCCTGGTCGGGACCATCGCGCTCGCGCTGGGGAGCGAGCTCTATCTGAACCTGAACTGGGCGGACAACCTGCTCCACCTCGCGCTGGCGCTGCTGGTCGGGGCCGTCGGGTTCAGCGTCGGTGAGCGCCACCCCACCTGAGGGTAGCACTGCGCCGTCGCATCACCCGGGTCGGTACTTCGTCAGCGACCCCAGTCCGCCGGGGAGGCCGCCGCCGGTGGTGCGCTGGCCGGTGCCCGGCGTGAGCGGCGGCTGGCGGCTGTGGACCGTCGCGCCGGGGAGTGCGGTGAGGGCGTTCCACAGCAGCATCTCCATCTCCAGCAGGATGTCCTGCATGTCCGGCTGGGCGAAGAAGATGAGGAGCGTGCTCGGCCGGACACACCGGATGTGGGTCCGGTCGGCCTCCTCGCTGACCGTCACCGAGAGGGGTGCGAAGACGCCGATATCCGGGTCGATTGCCAGCGCCTTGTGGGCCTGCCCGGGGTTGATGGCGAGCAGCACGCTGCCGGCCCCGACCTCCGCGAGGACGTGCTGGCCGCGATGGGTCAGGGCCTCCCGTAGCTCGGTGGTGACCACCGGCCGCGGGCGGTCGACCGAGACGTGGAAGGTGAACTCCGCGTCGAGGAGGTTGAGGACGGGATGGATGAGCTCCTTGATGCGCCCCCGTCGCTCGTCCTGGGTGACGGGGGGCTCCTCGCTGAGCATCGTCGCCTCGGGGACCCCGTCCGACAGTGCGTCCCAGAGGATACCCTCCAGCTCCCGGACGGTCGCCCGGATGTCGGGGTCGTCGAACAGCGCGAGCAGGGTACTCGGCCGGACCGCGCTCACGCGGGTCTCCCCGTCGAGTTCGTAGATGACGATGGACGGAGGCAGGAAGACCCCGGTGTTCGGGTCGATGTCGATGGCGGTGCTGGCCATCGGACACTCGTACAGCGTCTCGGCCTGCACGGTCTTCAGGATGCGGTACTCCGGGTAGTTCAGCTTGTAGTGGTTGTGGACCGCCTTCACGTCCGTCTCGGCGATGACGTGGAAGTCGGCTCCCCGCAGGTACTCGCGCAACGCCTGCTCGACCTCGTCGACGGACCGCGGCGAGGAGACGCGGATGGCGTACTCTATCCCGAGACGGCTCACCACACGGCGGAGCACGTCCTTCTTGACGATCGTGCGGACGGTCTGGTAGATGTTCGTGCCGGGCATGCTCCCTCCGGAAGCGTGGTCGAGGACCGTGTTCCACGTTGACTACTGTCGTGGGGGCACATAATACGCAGGGGTCGTCGAGCCGCGTCAAAGCCGGCTATGGCCGCGTTTTCAGGACTATGGCATCATCGGTCACCGTCATGCCGGGCAGCCGCGACCGCGGCCTGCCCGTAGGCTACCCCCCCATCACCTTGGGGGACTTGCTCGTTGGCGAGGAACGCCAGTCCGGCGTCGGCCACGCGCTCGCGGAGGCGACACGCGATGTGCTCGTTGTAGGCGACACCGCCCGAGAGGGCGACCGCGTCCCGGCCCCGGCGGTCGGCGGCCGCGACCGCCAGGTCCCCGAGTCCCAGTGCGAGCGCCTCCTGCGTGGTGGCAGCGAGGTCCGCCCGTGCTGCTCCGTCGGCGCGGCGGTCGGCCAGTTCGACCAGAAACCGGGGCATATCCAGCGCCGGTCGGCCGTCCACGGTCGTGCGTGGGGGGTCGATGTCGAGCGGTGTCCCGTCGGCGGCGACCGCCTCCAGTCGCATCGCGGGTTCGCCCTCGTAGGTGCGCTCGCTACAGATACCCAGCAGCGCGCTCACCGCGTCGAGGAAGCGGCCGGCACTGGTCGTCTCGGGCGTGTTCACGCCGCTGTCGAGTTGCTGGCAGACGAGGTCACGCTCCTCGGCGCTCGGGAACGGCACGTCGTGGGCCCGGAGCACTTCCCGGACCGACTCGGCGTCGTGGCCGGGATGGGCGAACAGCCCCCCGGCGAGCATCCGCCCGGGGTGGCGGGTCGCGCGGTCGCCGCCGGGCATCGCCATCGGCGCGAGCCCGGCGACCCGCTCGTAGTCCGTGCGCGTGGCGTCCAGCACCTCGCCGCCCCAGACGGTACCGTCCGGGCCGTAGCCGACGCCGTCGACCGTCACCGCGATGGCCGCGTCGCGGTCGTGTTCGGCGAGGACGCTCGCGGCGTGGGCGTGGTGGTGCTGGACCGCGACCCGCTCGAGACCGGCCTCGCGTTCGAGTCGGCGGGCGTGGTCCGTGGTCTGGAAGTCGGGGTGGGCGTCGTGGGCGACGACCGGCGGCCGGTCGAGGCCCGTCACGGACAGCAGGTGGTCGACGCCGTCGCGCAGGTAGTCGAACGTCGCGAGGTCGTCCACGTCGCCGACGTACTGGGTGAGGTAGCAGTCCCCGTCGGCGAGGACCGTCGGCGTCACGTCCAGTTCCGGACCGAGTGCGAGGGCCCGCCCGTCGCCGCCCGGCAGGTCGACTGGCGTCGGCGCGAAGCCCCGCGACCGGCGGACGAGACGGTGCCCCCCGTCGACGACGCGCGCGACCGAGTCGTCACAGCGTGCGACGATGCGCCGGTCGTGGAGCAGGAACCCGTCGGCCACGTCCGCGAGTCCGTCGACGATGGCGCCGTTCTCGACGAGCATCGGGCGCCCCGGCAGGTTCGCCGAGGTGCAGACCAGTGGCCCGTCGAGGTGGTCGAACAGGAGGTGGTGGACGCCGGTGTAGGCGCACATCACGCCCACCGTGTGCAGGCCCGGCGCCACCCCGGCGGCGACCGGCGACCCGTCGCGAGCCTCCACCAGCAGGATGGGTCGGCGGGGCGACGCGAGCGCCTCGCGCTCGGTCTCGGAGAGGTGTGCGAGACGCGCGGCGGCGTCCACGTCCGGCACCAGCACCGCGAACGGTTTCGCGGACCGTCCCGTCCGCTCGCGGAGGCGCTCGACCGCGGCCGGGTCGGTGGCGTCGCAGACGAGGTGGGCGCCGCCGACGCCCTTCACGACCACGAGGCCGCCATCGGCCAGCGTGCCGGCGGCCGCTCGAACTGCGCCGGGACCGTCTGCCCCCCTCGACAGCGCCTCGGGGAACGGGTCGCGGCCCGTGTCGGGCGGCTCGGGCGCGGCCTCCTCCGCCCCGTCGACGGACCCGTACCGGAGCGTCGGGCCGCACTGCGGGCAGGCGATGGCCTGCGCGTGATACCGGCGGTCGGCGGGGGACTCGTACTCGTCGCGGCAGTCCTCGCACATCGGGAACGCGGCCATCGAGGTGGTCGGGCGGTCGTAGGGGAGCCCCTCGACCACCGTGAACCGGGGGCCACAGTCGACGCAGGCAGTCGCCCAGTAGTCGTGATACCGCGAGTCCGGGTCGCGCATGTCCGTGAGACAGGCCTCGCAGATGGCCGTATCCGGGGGAATGCTCCCCCCACCGTTGCCGCCCTCGTCGGCCGAGTCCAGAATCTCGAACGGCCCGAAGGCGGCCGTATCGACGACCTCTCGTTCTATCTCGACGGTATCGACCCTCGCGAGCGGTGGCGGCTCCTCGTGGAGCCGGTCGAGGAACGCGTCAACCTCGGCCGCCTCGCCCTCCAGTTCGATGCGGACGCCGGCGTCGCCGAGGTTGCGGACGGTCCCGCGCAGGCCGAGGTCGGTCGCCGTCCGGTAGACGAACGGGCGGAAGCCGACACTCTGGACCACGCCATCGACGCGGATGGTCGCCCGCTCCATATCAGGGAGTTCCCACCAGTGCCACTTAGTCACACACCCCGGCACCGCCGAACCACCGGAGAGCGCCGATACTCCACCGGACGGAAGTGGATGAATCGGTCGATAGCGGACTTATCGCCCCGGTACGTGCCGGAGCAACCTATTTAGTCCTGTGCTACCGAACCACATGGAGAACCATGTGTCTCGGCGTACCTGGCGAGGTCACGGACGTGCACGGGTTGCGCGCGACGGTCGACTTCTGGGGGGTCGAGAAGGAGGTGCGCCTCGACACCGTCGACGCCCCTGTCGAGCCGGGCGACTACATCCTCAACCACGTCGGCTTCGCGCTCCGGCGCATCCCGGAGGACGAGATCGACGAGACGATGGCGCTGTACGAGTCGTTCATGGACGGCGACCCGGACGACATGCTGACCGAGGACGTGATGGATGAGATCGAGGCCGGCGGGTCGATTCCGGCCGAGGCCGGCCTCCCGTCCGACCCGAGTGACGAGGAACCGGCCGATGCAGACGACGCCGAGGACCTCCTGGAGGAGCTCGATATCGATGTCTGAACCCGACCCCAGCGACCCGATAGGTGGCCCGACCGGCGAGATTCCCGGCGGTGGTGCCGGCGAGAACGAACTGGAGTTCCGCGACCCCGAGAAGGCCGAGGCCATCGCGAACCGGCTCGAGGAGATCGCCGCGGACCTCGACGACCCGCCCGCGACCATCATGCACGTCTGCGGGAGTCACGAGCAGTCAATCGCGAAGTTCGGCCTCCGGTCGATGCTCCCCGACGAGGTGCAGCTCATCATGGGGCCGGGCTGTCCGGTCTGCATCACGGACATGCCGGAGGTGGACGAGGCGGTGGCGCTGGCCGAGCAGGGCGTCACCGTCGCCACCTACGGCGACATGCTGAAGGTGCCCGGAACGACGAAGTCGCTGGACGACGCCCGCGCGGAGGGGGCCGACGTGCGCGTCGTCTACAGCGCCGCCGACGTGGTCGATATCGCCCGCGAGGAGGACGGTGGGGTGGTCTTCTTCGCGACCGGCTTCGAGACGACGGCGGCACCCACTGCGGCGGTCGTGCTGGACGACCCGCCGCCGAACCTCTCGATACTGTCGGCGCACAAGTACGTCCCGCCGGCGATGGAGATCGTCGCGGAGATGCCGGACACGGACATCCAGGGCTACCTGGCGGCGGGCAACGCCGCCATCATCACGGGCCACGGCGTCTTCGAGGGTATCGTCGACGAGCACGACCTGCCGGTCGTCGTCGGCGGGTTCGAGCCGCTGGACATCCTCGCGGGCATCACGAAACTCGTCGAACTCATCCGCGACGACGAGGCCGAGGTCGTGAACGCCTACCCCCGCTGCGTGACCGAAGAAGGGAACGAGCGCGCCCAGGAGCAGCTCTGGGAGGTGTTCGAGGCGGTCGGCGGGCAGTGGCGGGGCATCGCCGAGATTCCCAACGCCAACCTCGTGCTCCGGGAGGCGTACGCCGAGTACGACGCCACCGAGCGGTTCGACATCGACACGTCGGGCCTGCGCGACGAGGGGGCCTCCCGGCTCGCCGACGACTGCATCTGCGGCGACATCATGTCCGGCACCGCCGAGCCGACCGACTGCGACATGTTCGGCGAGCAGTGCACGCCGGAGGACCCCGTCGGCGCGTGTATGGTGAGCAGCGAGGGCACGTGCAAGATCTGGCACGAGTACGGCGGGCGCCCGGATATTTGAGATACTCGTTCGTAAACCGAACCAGACCAGGTACAACACCGAGACGTTCAGGATAATGAAGATATTCACGAGTTGGACACGATATGAGTGATACTGGCCCCACCGACCCGGTCGACGAGGCACTGGACGGAGACGACGACGAGCGCGTCGGCCTGGAACACGGTGCGGGCGGCGCGGCCACCCGCGACCTCGTGAGCGAGGTCCTCACGGCGGGCTTCCCGGCGGACGACGCGACGGTCGGCCTCGCCGACCGCGACGACGGCGCCGTCATCCCTGTCGGCGACCGGAACCTCGTCGTCACGACGGACAGCCACGTCATCCAGCCGCCGTTCTTCCCCGGCGGCGACATCGGGCGGCTCGCGGTCTCGGGCACCGTCAACGACCTCGCGGTGATGGGTGCGACGGACGTGCGCGCACTCACCAGCGCGGTGGTCGTGGAGGCCAACTACCCGAAGGCGAAGCTCCGGCGTGTCGCCGAGTCGATGGCCGCGACCTGCGAGGAGGCCGATGCCGCCGTCGTCACGGGCGATACGAAGGTGATGGGCCACGGCGAGGTCGACGGCGTCGTGGTCAACACGACCGGCGTCGGGGTGGCCGAACACGTCACGCCCGACTCGGGACTCTCGCCGAACGACGTCATCATCGTCACGGGGAGTATCGGCCAGCACGGCATCTCGCTGCTGGCCGAGCGCGAGGGCATCGAGTTCGGTGCCGACCTCTCGTCCGACGTGCAGCCGCTGAACGACCTGCTCGCTGAGGCGTTGGCGGTGGCCGGCGAGGACGTGAACGCGATGAAGGACCCCACCAGGATGGGGCTGGCCGGCGCGCTCAACGAACTCGCGGACAAGAGCGGCGTCGGCATCGAGATTCGCGAGGAGCGCGTCCCGGTCCCGTCGGACGTGAAGGGCGCCGGCGAGATGCTCGGCCTGGACCCGTTCCAGATCGCCAACGAGGGTGTCGCCGTCCTCGGGGTCGCGCCGACGGCCGCCGAGGACGTGCTCGCGGCGCTCCGCGACCACCCGAAGGGAGCCGAGGCCGCCGCCGTCGGCAAGGCCATTGACGACCACCACGGGCGGGTCGTGCTGGACACGGGACTGGGGAACCGCTACCTCCGGGAGCCGGCGAAGGAGCCGGCGCCGCGCATCTGCTGACCGGCGGTACACTTACCTCCCGTCGCCGGCCCCCGCCGACCATGGAGGACGTGGACCACGAGGAGATACGGGAGCGGAAGGGCGTCTGCGGCGGGTGTGGCGCCCCGCTCCGGAAGGTCGGCGAGATCACGGCCGAGGACCGGCGAGGGGACGAGTTCGAGTGCAGCCGCGAGCCCTGTGGCTACGTCGAGTGGCGGATGTACGGCGACACGTACTACGAACTCCAGGGAGAGTGACCCGAGCGGGCGCTCACGTTTATCATGGTTCGCTCTCGGGGTACGGGCATGCGACGGCGGCGCGTCCTCCAGCTGGCCGGACTCTCGGCGACCGCGGGGAGCACGCTGCTCGCGGGCTGCTCCGCCGAGAGCGCCCCGCTCCCGGCCGACGAGTTCCCAGCGATCGACGAGTGGCTGACCGAGACGGAGGTCGGCGGCGCCGACGGAACCTACGACGGCACCATCGTCGACCGCCGGGGGGCGTCGGAGGTCCGGGTCGATGTCGGCGTCGACGGCAACGGCGGTACCTACGCCTACGACCCCTCCGCGGTGGCCGTCTCACCGGGGACGACAGTACGGTGGGTGTGGGTTGACGACCAGGAGGGGCACAACGTCGCGGCAGCGCCGGACCGACAGCTCGGGGCGTCGGACTACGAGTTCCGCTCCGGCGGCCCCGTCGCGGAGGAGGGCCACGAGTACAGTCGCAGCCTCGACCGCGAGGGGGTCGCGCTTTACCACTGCGAGGGGGTCGCCAGCGCGGCCTGGAACGGGATGGCGCCCCCGCCGCGCGGGCGCAGCTACGCGCGTGGCGTGGGTGGTGTCGGCGAGGCGTCCGGACCGGTCCTCCATCTCGAGTCGCATCGCGACCACGGCATGAAGGGTGGCATCGCGGTCACGGAGTGAGGCGCGGCGCGGTAGGGTCGCATCCCGACCCCGACGGAGGTCAGCCCTCGTCCCCGCCGTCGGCCGCCGGGCGCCCACCCCCCACATCGGGGCTGGGCGCCGTGCCGCCCGCCGAGAGTGCCGTCGCCGCCTCGACGAGGGTCCGGGTCGCCTCGTGCTCCGGCGACCGCAGCATCGACGCGACGGGCGCTCGCTCGACGATGCGCCCGTCGTGGAGCACCGCCAGCTCCTCGGCGAACGTGGCCGCCTGCGCGATGTCGTGGGTGATATGCAGCAGCGTGATGCCGCGGTCGTCGACGAGGTCGTACAGCAGTTCCAGCAGCTCCCGCTGGCACGGCGCGTCCAGCATCGAGGTGGGCTCGTCGGCGACGAGCAGCGACGGCTCGTGGACGAGCGCGCGGGCGAAGGCGACGCGCTGGCGCTCGCCGCCCGACAGCTCCGAGGGGTACCGCCCGGCGTACTCGTCGGTCGGCGTGAGGCCGACGTCCGCCAGCGCCCGGTGGACGCGGTCGACCCGTTCGGCGTCGGTGCCGACGTCGTGGATGTCGAGCGGCTCCGCCACCACGCGCTCGACCGGCCGGTTCGGTGCTAGCGAGCTGTACGGGTCCTGGAAGACGTAGTGGGCCGCCCGGCCGAGCCCGCGGCGGTCCCGCGAGCGCCAGGCGCCGACGGCGTCGCCGTCCACGCTGACACTCCCCGCATCGGGGGCGACGAGTCCGAGCGCCATCCGGCCGAGCGTGCTCTTGCCGGCGCCACTCTCGCCCAGTAGCGCCACCGACCGACCACGACCGACCGTGAGGTCGACGCCGTCGAGCACCGTCTCGTCGCCGAACGACTTGGACACCCCGTCGTAGACGAGGTGGGGCTCGACCGCGTCCCCGGACGCGCCCGCGTCACCGGCCGTCGGCGTGGGCATCGGGGTCCGTGCGTCGAGCAGTTCCCGCGTGTAGGGGTGGTCGGGTGCCGACCGCAGGCGGGCCGTCGGCCCCACCTCGACGAAGCGGCCCGCCTGCATCACCGCGACCCGGTCGGCGACCCGGGTCACCGTGGCGAGGTCGTGGGAGATGACGACGGTCGCGAGGGCCCGCTCGGCTCGGATCTCCTCCAGCAGTTCGAGCAGCGCCACCGTCGTCATCATGTCGAGACCGGTCGTCGGCTCGTCGACGACGAGCACGGACGGGTCGTTGACCAGCGCCATCGCGATGACGCCCCGCTGGCGCATCCCGCCGCTGAGTTCGAACGGGTACCGGTCGTGGCTCTCCGGCGGGAGGCCGACGGATTCGAGCGTCTCCCGTGCCCGTGACTCGGCTACCTCACGGTCGCAGTCGCGGTGGGTCCGGACCGCCTCGGCGACCTGCCCCACGAGCCGGACCCGCGGGTTCAGCGCGTTCATCGCCTCCTGTGGCACGAAGGAGATGGCGTCCCCGCGGACGTCCGTCAGCCGGATGTCGTCGTCGTACGCGCGGTCCGTGTACAGCGTGACCCGGCCGTCCGTGACCCGTCCCGGCGACCGGAGGAGGTCGAGCAGTGCGAGCGCGAAGCTGCTCTTGCCGCTGCCGGACTCTCCGACCACGCCGAGGGTCTCGTCGCGGCGGAGCGTCAGTCCCGCGCCGTCGACGGCGACGGTGTCCCCGTACTCGACGGTCAGGTCCGACACCGTCAACGCCGGTGGCGGACCGGTCCCGGTCTCGCCGTCGGTACCGACACCCCCATCCGCGGCGACATCTCCGTCCGGGCCGTTCGGCGCCGTCCCGCCGTGCACGATGTCGATCTCGGCGCCGGGAACGTCGGTGGCGATGCTGCGCCGGTCCGCGCCGGAGCGGCGTTCGAGCCCGAGCGCGACGAAGATGAACGAGAGCACGCTGAGCGTGATGGCCAGTCCGGGCGGGATCACCCACCACTTCCAGGCGTCGGTGAGGAAGGCGCTGCGCTGCTGGGCCCAGAACAGGATGGTGCCCCAGCTGTGCCGGGTCGGGTCGCCAAGCCCGAGGAAGCTGAGCGCGGCCTCCAGCAGGATGGCCATGCTCACGACCCGGGCGAACTGCGCGATCACGATCAGCAGCACCGCCGGGAGGACGTACCGGGCGCCGATGTGGAGCGCCGACGCCCCCATCGCCCGCGCGGCGTCGATGTACTCCCGCTCCCTGACCGAGAGGATCTCCGAGCGGAGCTCCCGGGCCGGGCGTGCCCACATCACCGCCGCCAGGATACCGATGGTCGTCCACAGGCCGGGGCCCAGCACCGCCGCGACGACGATGAGCAGCGGGAGGAACGGAATCGTCAGGACGACGTCGACGAGCCGCATCAGGACCGTCTCGACGCGCCCGCCCAGCACGCCGGCCGTGACTCCGACGACGGTTCCGAGGACGGTGGCCACCGTCCCGGCGAGGAGGCCGACGAACAGCGACGCGCGGGCGCCGATGAGGAGGATAGAGAGGATGTCGTGGCCCACGTCGTCGGTTCCGAGGAGGTGGTCGCCGCTCGGCGGCTGGAACGGCTCCCCGACCAGTCGCTCGCCGGGGTACGGGGCGAGCGTCGGGCCGAAGACACCGATGATGGCGAAGACGAGGATCCCGACACCGCCGACGATGGTGAACCACTCGCGGCTCCGGTCCGGCGGTCGCAGCGCCGAGCGGATCCGCTCCAGCCGGCCCTCCGGCCCCGCCACCGTCTCCCGCTCCGGCCCGTCGGGTCCCGTCATCGGCTCACCTCCGTCCCGTCCGCGGCGGTTCGCGGGTCGATGAACGGGTAGGTCAGGTCGGCCACGAGGTTGGCGCCGATGACTGTCACCGTGAGGACGAGGAACGCGCCCTGGAGCAGCGGGTAGTCGCGGTCGATGGCGCCCTCGAAGATGACGCGTCCGATGCCGGGGTAGGCGAACACCGTCTCGATGACGACGGCGCCGCCGATGGCGACGCCGACCTGGAGCGTGAATCGGGTGTACACCGGGAGCATCGAGTTCGCCACCGCGTGCCGGTACAGCACCGCGCGGTCGGAGAGCCCCTTCGCCCGCGAGAGCACGAGGAAGTCCTCGCCGAGCGTCGAGAGGACGGCGTTCCGGGCGATGAGGTAGATGCTTCCCAGCCGGACGAACGTGAGCGTGGCCACCGGCAGGACCAGATGCCAGACGATGTCGGCCGCCGACTGGAACGCCGTCGCGCCGGGGGTCCCCGACCGGAGCCCGTACGAGGGGAACCAGCCGAGCCAGGCCGCGAACACCGCGATCAGTAGCATCGCGACCCAGAATCCCGGCGCCGACATCGCGACGACGATGGCGGTCAGCAGCCCCATGTCGGTCCGGTCCCCCTCGTGCCAGGCGCTCGTGGCGCCGAAGACGACGCCGAGGACGACGGCGATGAGCAGCGCCAGCCCGACCAGCAGCAGCGTCCACGGGAGTCGGGCCAGCAGCACCTCGCTGACCGGCTGGCCGTAGGTGAGCGACGTGCCCAGGTCGCCCCGGAGCGCCCCGGTCAGGTAGTCCCAGTACTGGACGTGGAGCGGCTCGTCGAGGCCGTAGCGGGCGAGCTCGGCCTGCCGCTCCGCGGGCCCCAGCTCCGTCGCCTCCGGCCCGATGACGTAGAGCAGCGGGTCACCGGGCGCGAGATACGGCAGCAGGAAGTTGATCGTGACCGCTGCCAGGAACGTCAGCCCGTACTCGAGCGTCCGCCGGCCGAGCCGCCGGTGGGACCACCTCTGCATGGCATCAGTAGAACTCCTTCGTTACGGCGTCCCCCCGGTCCTCGACCTCGGTGAACGACCACTTGTGGGCGATGCCGTAGCCGGGCGACTCCGCCCAGCGGTCGTACGAGTCCGGCCGGTAGGCCAGGTGGTCCAGCGGGTACCAGAGCGGGATGGCGACCGGCTGGCTGTTGTGGAGCCGGTTCAGCTCGTGGTAGATGTCGAGCATCTCCTCCTTCGTCGTCGCGTCGAAGTACGCCTGCTGGAGTCGTTCGTACTCCGGATACGCCAGGTCCTCCGGGTCCGCGTCGTGATCGCCGAGCAGCCCCTGGCCCGGGGAGACGTTCCAGAGCAGGTTCGGGCCACCCCGGTGGTTCATGAGGAACTGGTCCGGGTCGGCCGCCAGGTGGAAGTTCGAACTGGAGATGTACATGTCGTAGGCGTCCAGCCGCCCGTAGAACGAGCGGACGGTGCCCGGGTCGGTCGTCCGGACGGTGATGTCGAAGCCGAAGTCGCCCAGCTGGTCGGCGACGATCTCGCCGGCGCGGATGTACTGTGGCTCGTTGGATGGGACCGTCAGCTCGAACGACAGCGGATCGCCGTCCTCGGATTCCCGGACACCGTCGTCGTCACGGTCGACGTAGCCCAGTTCGTCGAGTTTCGCCCGGGCCTCCGCCGGACGGTGGGGGAGTTCGAGGTCCGGCGCCGTCCACGGCGAGCGGGGGTGCGGGAACCCCTCCGTGCCGGGAATCGCCTCCCCGAGCATGACGATATCCACGACCGACTGGATGTCGATGGCGCGCGACACCGCCCACCGGAACTCGTGCTCGCGGAACGGGAGCTTCGAGAAGTTGAGCCGGAGCTCCACCCCCTGCAGCTGGGTGGCCTCGACGACCTCGATCTCGTCGTCCCCGCGGAGGTCCCCCAGCGTCTCGGGCGGGACCGGCCGGACCGTCGAGTCGATCTCGCCGGTCTTCAGCGCGGTGAACGTCACCGCCGGGTCGGGGATGATCTCCGCGACGATCTCGTCGACCACGGTGTCGCCGTAGAACCAGTCGCCGGTCGCCTCGAACCGGAGCCGTTCGCCCTCGGCGTACTCGACGATCTCGTACGGACCGGTCCCGACCGCGAGGTCGCCGTAGTTGGTCGGGTCATCGACCTCGCTGAAGATGTGCTCCGGCAGGACGGGCATGTCGGCGAAGGTGATCTCGGCCAGCGTCGGCGTCGGGTACGAGGTCTCCACCTCGACCGTCTCGTCGTCGAGGACCGACACGTCCTCGAACGAGGGGACCTGGTTCGCGTGATGGGCGTTCCGAGAGTGTGGGCCATCCCGGTAGTACCGGAGGCTGAAGGCCACGTCCTCGACGGAGAACGCCGTCCCGTCGTGCCACTCGACGCCGTCCCGGATGGTGGCCTGCCAGGTCAGGTCGTCGACCTGGGTCACGTCCGTCGCCAGTGCCGGCTCCGGCCCGGCGAACGGCGACGGGAACAGGAGCTTGTCGTGGACGAGGTCCACGAGCCAGTCCCATCTGGCGTTGTTCGTGATGTACGGGTTCATCGCCGACCCGGGGTCGATGATGATGGAGATCCGGAGCGCGTCGTCGGACGCACCGCCGGTCCCGTCTCCCCCATCCGAACCCATGAACCCCGCACACCCCGCGAGCCCCACGGCTCCCGAGGCACCGAGCCCCGCGATGAGTTTCCGTCGTGTCAGTCTCCGTCGACCGTTCGGAGGTGTTTGTCGAGATGTCATCGTTGTCGAGTTCCCCCAGCGGAACCTGCTTCCGGCTCCCGAAGCTATGTGTTAACGAGTAGCATAAATACGTTACCCCACCTCCGGCCGCGCGATAGGAAAGTACCACCGCTTCAGTCCGGTTCTACGAGCGCTCCTATAACCGATTCAGTGCACGGCCTCACGCGTCGGTATCGACCTCGGCCGCCACCACCCCGAGGAACGGCGGCGCCGTCCCGTCCAGCAACTCCGGCGGCAGGACGCTCTCGTACTCCGCGAGGTCGCCCTCGGGGACGAGCGTGCGGCCGCCGGGGCGGTAGACGAAGCAGGGAGCGTCCGTCTCGCGGGCCTGCTGCTCGATATCCGGCCAGGCGTCGGGCGACTGGAGATAGACGCCGAAGGAGAACCGCATCATCGCGATGGACTCCTGCTTGGAGCCGAACTGCTCGGCCTCCTCCTCGTGGAACTCGGTGTCGCACATCCACGCGAGGCAGGGGGCGTCGCCGGGTGCGCGGGTGAGGAAGAAGTCCCACTCGCGGGTGGCGTCGAAGCGGACCCACGCAGACCGCGAGCCGACGCCGTCGAGTTCCAGGTCGAACGTCTCGGCGTCGTCGCCGCTGGGCACGAACGTGGCGTTGAACGCCGGAACCCGGGCGCCGCGGTGATGGTAGAGGACGCCCCCGAGTTCGACATCGACGTTCTCGCGGACGGAGTGGGCGCCCGTCTCGTGCATCTCGTCGAGGAACGCGGGGAGGTGGTAGAGCCAGCCGTCGTCGCCGTGGTCGGCCATCGACGTTACCGCCGGTGGGTCGCCAGCAGGTCGTCGGCGAGACCCCGGATGGCGGCCACCCCCGGCGCGTCCGGGTCGTGGTCGATGGGCGCCGAGCCCTCCTGGTCGGCCCGGCGGATGGCGTCGTCGAAGGGGACGGTCGCGGCGATGTCGAGGTCGTGGTCGGCACAGAACTCCTCGATGGACTCGCGGTCGTGGTCGTCGCGGACCTTGTTGGCGACCACGCGCACGTCCGGGATGCCGAGTTCGTCGGCGAGGTCCTTCGTGCGCCGGCCCGTCTCCAGCGACTTGAAGTACGGCTCGACGACCACCAGCAGCGTGTCGACGTCCTCGGCGGTCCCGCGCCCGAGATGTTCGACGCCGGCGACCATGTCCATCACGGTCACCTCCTCGCGATCCTCGACGACGCCCGAGAGGACCTCGCGAGCGGTGGAGTGGGCCCGGCACATGCAGCCGCTGCCGGCGTGGTCGACCTCGCCCATCTTCAGCAACTGGACGCCGTCGGGGGCTTCGGTGCCGTAGTCGTCGATAATCTTCCCCGGTGACTTCGCGAGTTCGAGCTCCGTCTCGCCGCCGGGTGTCTCCACCCGCTTCAGCAGGTCGCCCGGGATGGGCGGCACCTCCTGGTCACGGGGGATGCCGAGCGTGAGCGCGAGATTGGGGTTCTCGTCGTCGTCGATGGCGAGCACGTCGTAGCCCTCGCGGGCGAACGAGCGCGACAGCGTCCCCGAGACGGTCGTCTTGCCGGAGCCACCCTTCCCCGAGACTGCGATCTTCATGACCGGGAAGATAGCGACCGACAGTAATAGTAATTGGTGGTCGTTGGCATGGGACATGCCCGCCGTTTCAAGCGGGCAGGATCCGTAGCCCGTCGCGATGGACGACCGGACCTACTGGAACGAGCGCTACCGCGACGAGACGTTCCAGTTCCCGACGGAGCCGTCGCGGCCCCTCCGGGAGTTCGCCGACGCCCTCCCGGACGGGCGGGCGCTCGATGTGGCGACCGGGAACGGCCGGAACGCGCTGTTCCTCGCGGACGAGGGGTACGCGGTCGACGCCGTCGACGTCTCCGGCGTCGCGCTCGCCGAGGCACGCGATCGGGCGATGGAGCTCGACCCGCGGGGCCACGTCAACTGGATCCAGGCGGACCTCGACACCTACTGTCTCCCGGAGTCGGCCTACGACGTAGTGGCGGTGAGCTTCTACACCGCGCTGGACCTGCTCCCCGACCTGAAGGGGGCGCTGGCGCCCGGCGGCGTGCTCTGCTACGAGCATCACCTGCGCTCGCCCGAGGTCGACCGCGGCCCGAGCGACGACCGCCACCGCTTCCGGTCGAACGACCTCCTCCGGGCGGCGCTCGACCTGACGGTGCTGCACTACGAGGAGACCACACGCGTCGAGGACGGCCGGACCTCGGCCGTGGCGACGCTCGTCGCGCGGAACACGAGCGGCGGGAACCAGACCTACCCACGGCGCTGAAGCGCGTTTCGTGGGTCAGTAAGCGTGCTCGTGGTCGGACGGGCACTCGTCGGTGGCGTGGTCGGGGTCGTGACACCAGCAGTCCGGGCCACAGTCCGTGTGCGAGGCGTCGAACCCGCGGATGTCGGCGAACTCGTCGGCGAAGCGTCGGCCGGCCTCCTGCTCGCCGCGGTCGGTGAAGACGTACCCCCGGTCGGTCTCGCGGACGAGGCCCTTCTCGTCGAGGTCGGCGAACGTCTCCGCGATGGCGCCGTCGGGCGCCTCCAGAAAGCCGCGCAGGTCCTCCGGCGCCACGGCCTCCTCGATGCCCTCGCCGAGCATCCAGTAGGTCGCCTCCAGCACCTCGTCGCGCCAGAACAGGTCGTCGCGCTCCGGGTGGGCCGTATCGCTCATCGGTCGTGCTAACGGGTAGCACGCCAAAAACCTTCGTGACGGTTCGAACAGAGCGACAGCGACTCGCGGCAGCACTGCGTATGTGTTGTTCATGGTAGAATTGTAACTTTATACGGGTAGTAAGATTATAATTTCGAATTCTGTCGTGGTGTTCGGAATTAATCGAGAATGTCCGCATAGGATACCCCGCGGAGACCCCCCGAAGCGTTAACTCCTCGTTCCACCCACACCCGCGCGTGAGCGACCCCGACACGCGCATCCTCGTGGCCTGCATGGGCAACGTCCTCCGGGGCGACGACGGGTTCGGCGTCGTCGTCGCCCGCGAGCTCGAGGACCAGGACCTCCCGCCCGAGGTCGAGGTCTCAGAGGTGGGCATCTCCGGCGTGAGCATGGCCCAGGACCTGCTGGAGGGGTACGACGCGCTCGTGCTGGTCGACGCGATGGAGCGCGAGGGCGCCGACCCGGGGACCATCCACGTCGAGCGCGCGACGGTGCCGGACCTCGACGGGTACAGCACCCGCGAGATATCGGGATTCGCCGCCGACATGCACCAGACGGACCCGAACAAGGTGCTGGTGCTGGGCGAAGCACTCGACGTCCTGCCCGAGCGGACCATCCTCGTCGGCTGCGAGCCACGGAGGACCGACGACCTGGAGGACGACCTGAGCGACCCGGTGCGCGCGGCGGTCCCGCGGGCCGTGGAACACATCGAACTCGTCGTCGACGAACTGCTGGCCGACCTGGAAGACCGGTGATAGCCGGGATTTGATTGCGGGACCGGGGGACTCGACCCAACGCTTCCCTGAACGGAAGCATACACTTATCAGCCGACGAGAGCCATGTAGAATCGTGATTGTCAATGAGTGCCACAGACGAGGCTCCGGACGAGGCTCTCGAGCAGGCCGGCGAGACGGCCGAGTCGGAGTCCGAGGACGAGGTGGAGATGGACGTCCTCGACGTGTTCTGGCTGGCCGGCGAGGGCTGTGACGGGTGCTCCATCTCGGTGCTGGGCGCGACCAACCCCGGCGTCGAGGACCTGCTGACGGGGTCGGTCCCGCATCTCCCCAGACTCGACCTCCACCACCCGGTACTCGCGTTCGAGTGGGGCGACGACTACCTCGAGGCACTCCACGAGGCCGCCCGCGGCGAGCGCGACCCGTACGCGGTCGTCGTCGAGGGGAGCGTGCCAAACGAGCGGCTCATCGCTGGCGACGGCGCCGAGGACGGCTCCTGGGTCGCCCTCGGCGAGGACGAGGACGGCAACGAGATGCGGATGGTCGACTGGCTGGACGAACTCGCGCCGGGCGCGGCCGTCACCATCGCCATCGGCACCTGCGCGACCTGGGGCGGCGTCCCCGCCGCACAGGGCAACGTCACGGACGCGATGGGGACGATGGACTACCTCGGCCGGGACTACCGGAGCGTCCTCGGGCTCCCCGTCGTCAACGTCCCCGGCTGCGCGCCGGTCGGTGACAACTTCATCGAGACCGTCGCGCACCTCCTGCTGTACGCTCAGGACATGGGGCCGCTCCCGGAACTCGACGAACTGGGGCGGCCGAAGTGGCTGTTCGGCGAGACGGTCCACCGCAACTGCGAGCGCGGCTCGTACTACGAGGAGGGCGTCTTCGCCGAGGAGTACGGCAGCGAGAAGTGTCTGGTCGAGCTGGGCTGCTGGGGGCCGGTCGTCAAGTGCAACATGGTCTCCCGGCGGAACCTCGACGGCGTCGGCGGCTGCATGAACGTCGGCGGGAAATGTATCGGCTGTACGATGCCGGGCTTCCCGGACAAGTTCACGCCGTTCTTCAAGACGCCGCCCGGGACGCTGGTCTCCTCGACCGGCTCGCGCATCCTCGGCTCGGTGGTTCGCCGCCTCCGGAACATCACCACCGAGAACCAGGACCGCGAGGTCCGCTGGGACGAGTCGATGGGGCTGGAGGAGCGGGCCTACCAGTGGATGCTCAAGCGCGGGTCGAACTACGACAAGGACCGCGGCACCGACCGCGGGAAGGGACGAGGTGACTGACGATGTGCTTCAGCAACCTCCCGCTGGAGTTCGACGAGGACGGGAACCCCTATCTCGCGGAGGAGGCCGACGAGGTGGACCGGCCCGGCGAAGGCGGCGGGCACGCACACGACCATGGGGACGGCCCCGCTGGCGACTGCGGCTGTGGCGCCATCGAGGCCGAACTCGACGCCGACCCGGAGGGCGCCTACGAGGCCATCGTCGAGTCGCTCCCGGACAGTGCACGGGAGCGGGTCGCGAGCGAGGAGTCCCCCGCGACCGGGGACGGGTCGACGCATCGTCCGGAGACCGACACGGAGTCCGTCGGGGGTGACTGACCGTGAGCTACTACCGCAACCTGCCGCTCGAACTGGACGAGAACGGGCGGGCCAGCCTCGTCGACCCGTCAGGCTACGCCGTCGAGGCCCACGATGGCTCTGACCTCAGCGATGTCGTCCCGGACGGGGCTGGCGAGCTGACCGAGGAGGGGGGGACCACGGAGGCCGAGTCCCGCGAGGTCGGCGAGGAGCGCGAGGAGGAGCTGTACGACATCAACATCGACCCCGTGACGCGGGTGGCCGGGGCCCTGGCGTTCCACGCGAAGGTCGACCTCGCCAACGAGCAGGTGCTGGAGGGCCACTCGCAGGCGACGCTGTTCCGGGGCTACGAGATCATCCTCGAGGGGCGTGACCCCCGCGACGCCATCGACCTCTCCAGTCGGGCCTGTGGGGTCTGTGGCGCGGTCCACTCCATCGTCTCCTCGTACGCCCTGGAGATGGCGTTCCCCGTCGAGCCGCCGCCGCTGGGTGTCTGGGCACGCAACATGGGCCAGGCCGGGGCGTTCCTCTACGACCACTCGCTCCACCTGTTCCTGCTGGCCGGGCCGGACTACTCCGAGGCGATGCTGTCGAAGACGAATCCGGGGCTGTACGACCTCGCCAAGGAGACCAGCGCCCCCAACGAGCATCTGCACGGCTACGAGACGGTCGGCGACATCATGGACGCGCTGAACCCGCTGGAGGGTGAGCTCTACCTGGAGGCACTGGAGAAGACCCGCGACGCGCGACAGATGGCGTCGCTGATGCTCGGGAAGTACCCGCACCCCTCGACCATCGCCCCTGGCGGCGTGACGACGACGCTCTCGCGAACCTCGTTCCAGCAGTTCTACTCCCGGCTCGACGACTTCTTCGACTACGCGAAGAAGGTGGCGTTCCTCTGGGATGACCTGCTGGACTTCTTCCTCCGGGAGATGGACGGCTACGAGCACGTCGGCGAGCGCCCGATGAACATGATCGGGACGGGTATCTGGGACGACCCCGACGCGTACAACGCCCGCTACGAGGACGCCGACGAGTGGGGTCGGGCGCGGCTCTCGACGCCGGGCGTCATCCGCGACGGCGACCTCGTCACGACGGACCTGACGGCCGTCGACGTGGGCACCGAGGAGTTCGTCGACCGCGCGTTCTACGAGGACTGGACGGAGGGCGAGCAGCGGTTCGACCAGTCACCGACCGGCGAGCCGCTCAGTCCCTACCACATGTGGAACAAGGAGACCACGCCGAAGCCGGAGGGCAAGTCCTGGCGCGAGAAGTACACCTGGGGCACGGCGCCCCGCTGGGACCGCACCCCGATGGAGACCGGCCCCCACTCGCGCCACTGGCTGACCGCGATGGCCGAGGAGGTCGACAACCCGTTCATCGAGCCGACGGGTGACGGACTGAACCTCCATGTCCCCGAAGCCGGGGAGCCGGAGATGACGCTCCGGTGGGATATCCCGGACCGACTGAACGCCGCCGAGCGGCTGCGCGCGAAGGCCTACCACCTCGCGTACTGTGCGCTGGTCTGCTACACCGGCTTCATCGAGTCGCTCGAACTCCTCAAGCAGGGGAAGACGGACGTCCACACGCCGTTCGATGTCCCCAAGAAGGGGACCCAGCGCGGCGCCGGCTTCTGGGAGGCCGGCCGGGGCTTCCTCACCCACCACATCGTCATCGAGGACGGCGTCATCGACAACTACCAGATCCTCACGCCGAGCACGTGGATGGCGTCGCCGGCCGACCCGTTCGGCCAGCCCGGGCCCTACGAGGAGGCCGCGCGCAACACGCCGCTGCTGGAGGAGTACACCGACGAGAGCGACTTCTCCGGCATCGACATCCTGCGGGGCATCCGGAGCTTCGATCCCTGTATGCCCTGTACCGTCCACCTCCACACGGACGACCGGGCCGACGTCATCACGGAGGACGTCACGGCGTGTGGCTGCTCGTTCAGCGAGGGCGACCAGCCCGCTGAGGAGGCTATCCGCGACATCATCGACCGCGAGAGCGGGGAAGCGGAGGCGGACTGACAGTCCGCCGATGTCGCCTCCACCCGACGAGTCCGACGGGGAGCCTGTCTCGGACGACCCGACAGCCGCAGCTGCGGCCGCCGAGACAGCCGGGGACGACACAGCCCCCGGCACCGAGGGGGGCGACGACCACGGGCCCGGCCCCGGAGGGAACCCCTACGTCGACGAGGTCGCCGCGGCGGACCGGGGCGCCGGGTCGGGGGTGCTGTTCGACGAGGCCTACCGCCCCGGCGAATCCGGCACCAGCGCGGGACTGGTCGCCGGGAGCCCCGACGACCCCGTCCTCGTGGCCGGCGTCGGCTACCCGCTACTGGGCGACCTCGCAGTTGGGACCGTCGTCGCCTACCGGGTCGCGGACTGGGACCTGCCCGGCGTCGCCGTCGCGGACTGCTCCAACACGCCCGTCGCCGCCTACCAGACCATCACCGACGGTGACCACGAGACGCTGGTCGTCGTCGGCCCGGAGAAGCGCGGCGGTGAACTCAACGACGGCACGCCCTCCGAGACCCCGGGCGCGGTCCACGAGTACGACGCCGAGGACTTCGAGGCCCCCGACGACCGCCTCGTGGACCTCGTCGGGGAGAGCGCGATGGGGTCGAACACCGTCGAGAACGTGCTGGTCGTCTCCCGCGAGCTAGGTGAACTGCCGCCGGAGACGCACGTCCTCACGGTCGAACCCGGCTACGACTCCTGGGGGCCCACCGTCGAGGAGTTCACCGACCCCGTCGATGCGGTACTCGACGACGTGCTGGAGCGGCTGCTGGGGTACATCGAGGACGCTACGGCGTAAGTGCGGTCGCACGCCGGCAGCCGGTCATCCGTCGTCTGCCTCACGTTCCTGGCGCCAGCGGCCGTCGTCCGCAGCCAACGACCAGTCGGCGGCCTCGGCGGCCTCGGACACGGGGAGGTACTCCCAGCCCAGCGACTCGGCCACGCCGCGGTCCTCGTCGGTCGTCCCGACGAAGACGTGGCGTTCGGTGGGGAACTGCTGGCGGACGACGGCGAGGCCGCCGGTCTGCCCGCGGGCGCTGGAGATGAACTCCGGGTCGATGCCCTCGCGGTCGGCGTAGTCGGACAGCCGCTCGGGCGCCTCGTCCGACACCAGCCCGACAACCTCGGTCCACTCCCGGGCGTCCGCGAAGACGGCGGCGGGGTCCGCAAGTCGCTCTAGCGCCGCGCGCTTGAACACGAGCGTCATCGACGCGCCACCCGAGACCATGGCCGGGGCGAGGACGAGGAGCGGTAAAACACCTCTGTCGGCCGAAGCACCGTCGCTCGCCGCGTGGCCTCAGCCGAGAACGCCCGTACCGCCACGGACGGCCAGCAGCACGCCGACGCCGGCCACCATCGCGAGCAGCACGTTGTCGGTCCGGTGGGCGACGGCGACGACGGCGAGGCCGGCGACCCACTCCGGCGGGCCGCCCTCCAGCAGCCGGACGGCGAGGATGGCGACGATGATGCCACCGGGGAGCGCGTCGAGCGCCTCGCGGACCGACTCCGAGGGCTCGACCCGGTCGAGCACCCAGAACCCGCCGGCCTTCGTCGCGTACGTGACGGCGCTCATGCCGAGGACGACCGCCAGGGCCGTCACCGACACGTCAGCGAACACCGCGCATCACCTCCGCGACGCTGGCGGCGACGCCGCCGGCCAGGATGTACCACCGGCCGGGGAGAGCGGTGTGGACCCCGACGGCGACGAGCGCGGCGACGGCCCACGGGAGGAGCGTCCCGCGACCCTCCCAGAACCCGACGAGCAGGGCGAGGAAGATGGCCGTCAGGACGAAGTTGAGACCGTAGGCTGCCGGGTCCCCGAGTACGCCACCGGCGACCGCGCCGAGGGCGGTCGCGGCCACCCAGAACACCCAGATGGCGAGGCCGCTCCCCAGGAGGAAGGCCCCGCGGCCGCTGCCCGAGCGGAGGTCCTCGACCGTGAGCGCCCAGTTCTCGTCGGCCATGAAGAAGAGGCTCGTGTACGCCTGCTGCGACGAGAGCCGGCTGAACCACGGCCGCAACGAGGCGCCCATCAGGAGGTACCGGAGGTTGACGACCAGCGTCGTCCCGACGACGGCGACGACGGGGATGGGCCAGTCCCAGAGTCCGACGGCGATGAGCTGGGCGGCCCCCGCCAGCACGGTCGCACTCATGGCGACCGCCGTGGGAACGCTCAACCCCGCCTCGCGGGCGAGGACGCCGAAGACGATGCCGTAGGCGCCGACCCCGAGCGCGACCGGGACGCACGTGACGAAGCCGGCACGGAGGCCGGCGGCCGAGAACTCGAGTCGCCGCTGTCCGTCCGTCGCCGTCGACTCCGCCGGTCGGGAAGTCGAGTCCGCTGGAAGGTGAGGTTCATCCGGGGACATCGCACTTACGAGTGGGGAGCAGGGCCGGATAGTCGGTTGCGGTGGTGTGGTCCTGTCCAACGCGTGTCGGGGCCGCCGTGTGCGGTCCCGGTCGGGGAACCGCAGCGTCTCCCGTCGTCGCGAGTCGTCGCGTGGTCCATTGCAGGTCGACGTTGTGGGACGCTCCGCTAATATCTCAGGTAACGTATGATTCGCCAGGTGTAACCCACCGTACCGACCCGGATATCGACCGCCGGTATCGGTACGTAACCTGATTTAGTGGAACCCGCATGAGATATTACACGTCGTAGCGCGACCGACTACCCGTGATGCACACTACGGGGATGGAGGCAACGAATGACGACTGAGGCCGTCTCTCGGCCGGGAACGACCGGCTTCCTCGCCCAGCGGCGCGCGGTCGGGTGTCTGTTCGGTGCCTGGCTGCTCTCGGTCTTCTCGCAGGGGTACATCATCGTCCCGGCGAGCGTGCTCCCGGTCATCACGACGGAGTTCGGCATCACGTCGTCGCGGGCCGTCTGGATCGTCAGTGCGACGCCCGGTGCGTGGGCGCTGACGAACTTCGCGCTCGGGAGCGGCATCGACCGGATCGGTGACGTGCGGGCGATCCTCGTCGCCGGGCTCACCGTCGTCGTTGCCTCGATACTCGGCTGGTGGGCCGGCGCACACCACCGGTTCTGGGTCCTCATCCTGTCCCGGCTCGTCGCCGGGGCCGGCATCGGCATCGTCTGGACCGCGTCGGCGAACGTCGTCGGCCAGGCGTTCACCGGCGACACGCGTGGTACCGCGCTGGGGCTGTTCACCACGAGCGCCCCCGCCGGGTTCGCCCTCGCACAGGTCGTGACCCCGCTCGTCGCGGAGACGGACACCTGGGCGGCGACGTTCCTGCTCGTCGCCGGCTGTGTGCTGGTCTCGCTGGGACTGTTCTGGTACTCGGTGCGTGACCTCCAGTTACAGGCCACCGACACGCCGGGGAACGCGCTCCAGAACGTGCGGCAGGCGCTCGGCTCGCGGACGGTCCGGTTCGGCTGCGCGATGGCCTTCGCAGCGTACTCGCTGTACCTGTTCATCAACAGCTGGATGCCGACCTACCTCGCGGAGCAGTTCACCATCTCGCTCGCGCTGAGCGGCCTGCTCTCGGCGCTGTTCCCCGCCGTCGGCATCGTCTCGCGGGCCAGCGGCGGCTACGTCTCGGACCGACTGCTCGGACAGCGGCGCATCCCCGTCCTCCGGGTGTCGTTCCTCGTGGCGCTCCCCGTCACGGCACTCGTCGCGTACACCACCAGCGTCCGCGTCATCGCCGTCCTGCTGGTGGTGGCCGGGTTCGTCATCCAGCTCACCTTCGGTATCGTCTACAGCTACGTGCAGGAGTCCGTCGCCCCCGGTATCTCCGGGACGGCGCTGTCGGTGCTCGGAACCGCGGGCATCTCGGGCGCCTTCACCGCGCCCCTCGTCGCCGGGGCGCTCATCGACGCGACCGGCACGTACCTCGCCGCGTTCGGCTACGCGGTCGGCATCGCCTGCCTCGGACTGGTCCTCGCCTGGTTCGCTCCGGAAACGTGAGCGCTCGAACGCCCCCCGTCCGGGCGACGCCCGCGAGAGCGTTCCCCGCCCGAACGATGCTCGGACGGCCCCCTCCCCACCACCCTGCCGCCGTCGGTCGGAACAAGAACGAAATAGCACGGCCACCAGCAGTCAGCACTCCCACGACCGATGAACACGCAACTCACCGAAACGCAGGAACGGCTCCGCGAGGAGGCACGACGGTTCGCACAGGACGAGATCCGGCCGCGGGCAATCGAACTGGACCGGAACGGGGACCACCCGACCGAACTCCTCGAGGAGCTCGGGGAGCGCGGCTACGCGGGCCTCACGCTCCCGGAGCGGTACGGCGGGATGGACGAGGGACTGGTCGAGCTCGCGCTCGTCATCGAGGAGCTGTCGGCGGCGCTCATGCCCGTCGCCAGCGCCCTCGCCCTGCATCTCGGCGTCGCCGAGGCCATCCAGCGGTTCGGAACCGACACCCAGCGCGAGGAGTTCCTCCCGTCGATGGCCGCGTACGACACCGTCGGCGCCCTCGGCCTGAGCGAGGCCAACGCCGGGAGCGACAAACTGAGGATGGAGACGACCGCCGAGCGGGCGGGTGACGAGTGGATACTGAACGGGCACAAGCAGTGGGTCACCAACCTCCTGCACGCCGACTACGTCCTCACGTACGCGAAGACCGGGCCCGAGGCCGAGCGGCCGCGCAACATCACCGCGTTCCTGGTCCCGGCCGACGCGTTCGAGGTCGACGAGGTCTGGGACACCCTCGGCGCCCGGACCGTGAAATCCCCGCGAGCCACGCTCTCGGACGTTCGTGTTCCGGACGACCGGCGGGTCGGCGAGGTTGGGGCAGGCTACGTCCAGCGCGGGGAGCTCCGGACGGGCGTGAACGTCCCCGCCCGCGGGGTCGGCATCGCCCGGGCCGCCCTCGACGACACCGTTGCGTACACCAGCCAGCGAGAGCAGTTCGACCAGTCCGTCGGCGACTTCCAGGGCGTCCGGTGGGAGGTCGGCGAGATGGCCCAGCGGGTCGACACCGCCCGGCTCCTGACGTTGCGGGCCGCCGACCGCGCCGACCGGGGGCTCGACACCAGCCGTGAGTTCAGCATGGCCAAGGTGCAGGCGACGCAGGCGGCCGTCGACAACGCCAACCGGGCGATGCAGCTCCACGGCGGCATCGGTTACACGACCGAGCAGCACGTCGAACGCTACCTCCGGGATGCACGGCTCCTGACCATCGCCGGGGGCCCGAACGAGGGCCACAAGGACACGCTCGGCGAGGCGGTCTACGCCGAGCATCCCCGGCGGTAGCCGTCCTATCGCTGGGTGGGTCCGCCGCCGCCGGGCGCGCTCCAGAAGTACCCGTTCCCGCGCTGCTCGCGCCGCAGTGCGTCCTCGTCGGTGAGCGACTGGAGCGCCTGTCGTGCCTTCCCGCGGGCGAGGTCGTACACCGTCGCGACCTCCTGGGTCGCGACCGGGCCGTGGTCGGCGACGAACGCCTGCATCGTCGGCGGTGACGACTGCTCGAGCCCGTCCGCGGCGGCTTCGAGCCGGTCCGCGAGCGCGTCGAACGACTGGAAGCCGGCGAGCTGGAACGTCTCCTCGGCCCCCTCGATGCGGTAGGTCGGGAAGGCCCGGACGCCGGCGTTTCGGGTGCGCGCGAGGTCGTCCTCGAAGGCGGCCCGTGCGGTGCCGTCGTCCAGCGCCCCGGTGAAGGCCGCGACATCCAGCCCGACCTGTTCGGCCAGCGCCACCTGCTCGGCACGCTCGTTGACGTTGCGCGCCTGGGTCGCGTACGCCTCGCGGAGCAGCCGAAGGTACCGGTGGGCCCGCTCGCGGTCCTGCAGCCGTGCGGCCGCGAAGGCGATGCTGGCGGGGTACGTCGACCGCGCGGGGTTCGTCTCGAAGATGGCCGTCTCGACGGGCATCCCGTGCTGTTCCGACGCCTCGAGCCAGTGCGGGCCGACATCGCTCGGCTCGGCGATGTCGTTGCCGGCGTCGTAGAAGGCGTCGAAGTCCTCGACGAGTCCACCCATCACGAACTCGAGACGAAGCTGGTCACCGTACACGGTTCGGAGCCGGCGCAGCACCGGCTCGGACCCCCAGCACCACGTACACATGGGGTCGGTGAACTGGGTCAGCGTCACACTGGATTCGACTGTCTCGGGCATACGGGGCCGACTACCGGCCCCTGTCCGGTAAGTTTCAGCTAACTTATACTATGTCACGTCTCCCGCGGCGTATCAGGTTTCGGCTCGTTACCGGGTGGTTGGGTCATGTCGCAGCGGCGGACTCCCCCC
>Ga0207757_100446_pt1 | contig 27353 bp, 20 predicted proteins | sample A23P3SouthBayCA_2_FD_187752 | JGI IMG/M metagenome (GOLD analysis project Ga0207757, IMG submission 187752) | Aerobic enrichment media microbial communities from Eden Landing Ponds, California, USA - A23 P3 (2) (SPAdes) | ecosystem: Environmental > Aquatic > Marine > Unclassified | place...
GAGCGCGAGTCGATAGGCGCCGTTCGCCGGGATCGAGGCGGGCATCGAGAACGAGCCGTCCTCGTCGGGGACGCCCTCGACGGTGACCTCGTCGTCGACGGCGACGGGCGTCTCGTTGCGCAGCGTCACCGAGAGGAAACCGTCGGACTCCACCGCGAGATCGATCGCGGTCGGCGTCGTCGGCACGGCCGTCTCGGCCTCCAACGGGTCGACGCCGTCCGCGCGGACCGCCACCGTGCCGCTGGGCAGGTCCTGTTCGAACGGGACGCGCTCGGCATCACCGGGGTCGAGTATCCCGACGGTCGTCTCGCCCACGGTGACGCCCGTCACGGTCGTCTCGCCCTCGTTCTCGACGTCGATCGCCGCGGACAACACGCCGTCCTCGACCCTCTCGAGCACGGCGTCGACGTGGAGTGCGGTGGTTTCCTCCTGCACCTCCAGCGTTCGCTCGACCGACTCCTCGCCGACGGCCGCGGTGACGGTCACCTCGTCGCCGGACAGCTCCTGCAGCGAGACGCGCCGGCGTTGGGTCGCGTCGGCGTCGATGGTGGCCGACACGGTCGAGGAGGCGACCTCGGCGCCCTCCGCCCCGACGGTGACGTCGACTTCGACGGCGCGGTCGCCCTCGTTCGTGAGCGCGAGCACCACCGTCGGGTCCGCGGGACGCACCGACTCCGACTCGATCCGGACGCCGACGGACTCGTCCCCCTGTCCGACCGCCGCGTACACCGTCGCCGTCCCGCTTCCGGCCGTACACACCAGATCCAGCGCCGGCGTCGCCGCGACCGGCGTGCCGCTCACCCCGTCGAGCGGGCGCCGGTTGCCGTCGGTGTCCACCGCGAAGTCGCTGCCGGCGACGCGGGCCGCCAGCGCCGCTATCCCGGCGTCCGCCAGCCAGGAGGCGTCGCCGTCGAGGCCCCACAGCCGCTCGTCTCCCTCGTACCCGACGAGCTGGCCGTCCTTCAGCGAGACGACCGCACGCCCGGGGAGCAGCCCCACGTCGGTGACCGCGCCGGAGAGGGTCTGCTCGTCGAGCAGACTCCCGGACGAGTCGAGCACCGTCAGGAACGACCACGAGGCGACCGCGAGCCGGCCGTCGGCGACCGCGACCGCGGGTGACTCGGCGACATCGGCGTGCGGCTGGTCGAACCGGCCGGCCTCGATGCCGGTCCGACCCTCGAGGACGACGAACTCCCCGTCGCCGGTCCGGACGTACACCCGATCGTTGTCGGGATCGGCGTCGACCGAGCGACCGTCCGTCACGTCGACGCCCCACACGCGGCTCCCCGCGTGGGAGAACGCCTCCAGTTCCGTGTCGGTAAGCGCGTACACCCTGTCGGCGACGGCGACGTCGATCGCGCCCTCCCTGCGGGTGACGCGCCGCCGGTCGCCCGACGTGATGAGATCGATCCGGCCGTCCGCGGTCGCGACGGCGATGACGCCGAGGCCCGCGTCCGCCGCCGCGACCTCCGGCATGTCGAAGGCGTCGACCTGCACGTACCGATCGGGGACCGTCGCCTCGCGGGTCGCGTCCGGTTGCGACCCGTCGGCGTCATCGTGCGGCGTGTCGTCCGGCGTCGCATCGTCCCGCGCTACGTCTCCGGTCGCCGTGACGCCCGGTTCCTCGGATACGTCCGCCGCGCTCGCCCCTTCGACGGACCCGGAATCGAGGTCGCCGGCGTCGTCGCTCGCCCGGTCTCCCCAGCCGTCCGAGTCCTCGTCGGCGGGGGAATCGCCCCACTGCTCGGGGTCCGAGCCGGCGTCACCCACGGCTACTCCGCCCCCGTCTCGTTCCCCGTCGCTGCCGGAGTGTCACCGTCGGGCGCCCCGGCCGACTCCCCGCTGGCGGCGTTCTCCTCGCGGATCTGTTGGGCCTGCTCCTCGAGGTACCGCTTCATCTCCGGGTACCCTTCCAGCTCGGAGGCCTGCTTCATCGTCGAGGAGACGTACTGACGGACCGTCTTGGGTTCGGACTCCTCGAGCTTCTCCATGAGATACTCCTTGTCGGGCGTGATCGCGTCGCCGTCGATGACGCTCTCGATGAGTTCGCGCTGCAGTTCCGAGCCCAGTATCCGGTCCGCGATCTCCGCGGGGGTGTACCCGATCGAGGCCTCGCCGAGTTCCGCGATGGCCCCCTCACCGAGCTCCTCGCCGATACGCCCCAGCGACGTGCGCCACACCTCCGCCATCACCTCGGCGTCGGGTTGGGGGATGAACTGCTGGATCGGGAACCGACGGGTCGCCGCCGGGTCGATGCTGAACGGCATGTTCGTCGCGCCGATGACGAGGAGGTTGTCCTCCACGTCGTTCATCTCCTGCAGGAACGCGTTCGTCAGCGCGCGCTCGTGGCGCTGGATGTCGTCCGAGCGGTCCGGGATGAGCGTCTCCACCTCGTCGAAAAAGAGGACGGCGAACCCGTCGCCGGCCGCCTCGTGTGCCTGTTCGAAGGCGGCGCGGACGTTCTTCTCGGACTCGCCGGAGTACTTCGAGACCACGTCGCTGCCGCGGACCTCGAGGAAGACGACCTCGCCGTAGCTGTCCTCGATGTCGGTGTTGTGCTTCGCCTCGTAGGCGATCGCCTCCGAGACGAGCGTCTTCCCGCACCCGGGCGGGCCGTACAGCATCATTCCGCCGCCGCGGTCGGCGAACTCCTCGCCGTACCGCTCGACCACCTCGTCGCGGACGTCCGGCTCGAACAGCGACAGCATCATCTCCGCCGTCCGTTTCACCTCCTCGAGGCCGGCGACGTCCTCCTCGAAGCTGGTCGTCGGGTTCTCGGGCGTGATGTCGATGTTGGCTTCCTCCTCCTCGCCCGCGGCTCCGCCCCCCGATCCGTCGCCGCCGGGACCGCCACCCCCACCGCCGTCACCGCCGCCTGCGGCCGGCGGCGGGCCCGTGTTCGTCGGCGGCTCGTCGAGGAACTCGAACTCGGTGTCCTCGTCGACTCTGAGGGTCGTCGCCCCACGCGGTTCCAACTCGTCGACGACGAACTCGACGCGCTCGCCGCCGATGTCCGCTACCTCGTGGATCGGATGCAACAGGAACTGCCGCTCCGCGAGCGCGGACGTCAGAGCCTCCTCGTTGACGCCCTCGGCGTAGATCGTCGCTCGTTTGCACGCCCTGACCGCTCCGAGGGACACGTCCGTGTCGACGTAGAAGTCGTTCGTTCGGTTGATGCCCCCGAACAGCGTCGCGACGTTGCTGTTGAGGTAGACCTTGTTCTTGATCGTGCTCGCGAAGCCGTCCTCCTCGGTGTCGACCCGGAAGAACGCCTCGCGGCCGGCGTGACGGACGCGGGCGATGTTCGCGCCCGGTCCGACTTTGCTCTTCCCCACGGTGACGTGGGAGGTCGGCTGGTCCTCCTTCGTTATCGGCGTGAGATTGACACTCGTCATTGTTCCTCTTCCTCGCTGTCGAGGTCCGCGATCGTCTCTTCGCTCCCGTCCATCTCCACCAGTTCCTGGGAGGAATTCCTGAGTTCCTCGAGAACTGACTGTGCGTCTTTAGTTAGGTGCGTTTCCTCCGGTACCACCCTAACTATATCATCGACTGCCGACAGGAGGATTTCAGTCCCTTCGCGCAATTCCTCCATCACTGCCTCGTGTTTCGACTCGTCGATCTCTTCGTCAGAGCGTCGCTTGTCCCGACGGCGTTGTCGATAAATATCGATCTGGTCGGTGACAGATTCTAACTGATGGAGAATTTGGTCTAATTCGTCGTCCTGTACAGTCGTTGACTCCGGCTCCTCAGTCGTACTCGACGAGGTGGATCGACTGGCTACTGCCCGATCCTCTTCAGAGGACAACACGGGATCCCATCCCTCGTCATCCGAAACAGTACGAACGGTAATGTTCGTCCTGTCTGTCACTCGGACTGCCGCCTCGGATGGAACCATCCCGACCACCTCGAAGGAGACTGCCGTGCCGTCGATCAGGCGTCCCTCCCTGATCGGATGAATGATCGATTCCTGCTTCCGAAGCGTCGGGATGAGTTCCTCGTCTCCACCTTCCGGTATCCGTATCGTCGCTGACTCACACACCGGGACCTCGTCCCTTGAAACGGATCGGACCACGAAGTCGTTCGAACGCGAGATACCATCGAACAGTTGAGCTATCTCCGAGTTGATGTACGCCTTGTTCTTGATAGTGCTCGCGAAGCCGTCCTCCTCGGTGTCGAGTTCGAAAGCCACGGTGTATCCGTTGTGGGTTACCCGTGCGGTGTCGTCGTTCGGGTTGATTTGACTCTCTCCGACGGTGACGTGGGAGGTCGGCTGGTCCTCCTTCGTGATCGGCGTGAGATTGACACTCGTCATGCGACTGGGTTGTAGGCGTTCATCGTTCGGGTCACGTATTCGCGCACCTGCCGTTCCTTCGCGTCGATCAGGCCGTCGGGCGGATTGAGCCACAGCGTCCGCGTGGCGACGTTCCGGACCGTCGCGACGGTGTCACGAAGCGCGCCCGCCACGTCCCGTAACGCGGCCGCCGAGTCCGCGCGGCCGTGGAGTTCCATCCTGCCGGCGCAGCGTTCGACGCGCTCGGCGGCCGCCTCGAGTCGGTCGGCGACGACCGGCACGAGCACGAACCAGTTCGCGACGGGCCCGCCGACGGTGGCCAGCGGTACGGCGCGACCGTCCGCGGGATCCGAGCCGAGGCGATCGGTCCCGCGTGCGGCCTCGACCGCCGCCTCCGGGGGGTCCTCCCCCTCGAACGCCGCGACGAGCACCCGTTCGACCGCCTCCGCGACGCGGGGGTCGTCGGCCGTGGCCGGAACCGGCAGCGGCAGCGCGTCGGCGAAGAGGTCGCCGATCCCTCGTAGCGCGGCGTCGAACGCCGCGATCTCCGACCAGACCTCCCCGGGCGTCGGCGGCTCCGCCCACGAGAGGACCCGTCCGCTCGTCTCCTCAACGACGGCGACGCGGTCGATCCACGGGCCGGCGCTCGTCGGACGTGACACGGTGTTACCTCACGCCTCGCGGTCCCGCCCCGAGGCGGGAGTCCGTATCCCGACCCGACGGGTCGGATCCCGCCGTAGGGACCACAGCCGGCCGTGGCGGAGCCCCGATCGTCATGCTCACTGCTCCGTGATCGTCTCGGCTTCCGTCTCCCCTTGGGTGATCTCCTGGGAGGACTCGTTCATCTGTGCGAGCTCGTCGGAGTTCCCGCGGAGGTCGTCGAGGACGTTCTGCGCGTCCTCCTCCTCCATCCGCTGTTGCTTCGGAACGACGTTGCCCATCGCCGACAGCACGTTCGTGAACTGCTCGGAGGCGGCGACCGCGTCGGTCGGCCACAGCTGCTGGGTCCGGATCCGGTCCCTGAGGCGTTCCTGTTCGATCGAGAACTGGTCCTTGGTCGACTCGAGCTGGTTGATGATCTCCCCGAGGTCCATCTGGTCGGGGTTCGGGTTCGGGATCGTCTCGCCCTGCTTCTCCTCCTGCTCGACGAGGTTGTCGTAGTGGTAATACTGTTCACGAGCGTGATCGAACTTCCGGCGTTCCTCCTCGCCGAGGTCGTCGATGTCACGGTCGCCCGCGATCGAGAGCATCTCCTGTTTGTACTCCTCGCGCGACTCGCGGAGGTTCTGGAGGTGCTCAGTCACGTCCGTCGTGTCCTCCGCGCGCGAGTTCAGCCGTTCTTGCGCCTCCTCGACGCGGCCGACCGCCGTTTCGATCCGCTCCGTCAGCGTGTCGAACGCCGCCGCCCAGTTGCTGTACATCTTCACCGCCCGGTCCATCTCGTCCTCGTCGTAGGTGTGGGGCGGCCGCAGCACCGTCACCGTCGACTGCTCGATCGTGACGATGTCGTTGTGCCCGAGGTAGTCGATGATGGCCCGTGCGGAGTCCTCGCTACGGGCGTGTTCGCTCTCCGCGAGGGTCTCCGCGGCGTCGTTCACGTCGATCACCGCGTTGCCGTCTTGATCGATCGAGAGGTCCTCGCCCCCGAGGACCTCCTCCATAAGGTGAGCGAGCAGCTCCTCCCAGTTGCCGCTGTCCTCGTCGGCCCAGTCGGCGAAGCCGTGTTCGAACCTGACCGCCGAGTCGGTCTGGCTCTTCGGTCGGGCGACAACTGTTCCGGACTCCTCGTCTTCCTCGAAGCTAGTGTAGCGCATTGGGTTCGATAGGTGGTTGGTGGGGTGGATGTTCAGTGGTCAGAACCGCTCGTCGATCAGCTCCTCGCCGCGTTCACGGACCTGCGTCCGTGCGTACGCGTTCCCGGCGTCGCTCGTCGTGAGGTGGAGCTCCTCGATCTCCTCGCGAAGCTCGGACTTGAGCGAGTCGGCCGTGGCCGCCGTCAGGTCCTGCAACAGGGGACGCGTGAGATCCTCGGCTCTCGCCTCGACCATTCGCTCGAAGGGCTCGGTGGCCTTCGCGAGGCTGCGCGCCTCGAGTACCTCGATGTGGGGGTCGCCCTCCTCGTCGTACTCGTCTTGAACGGCCTCGACGACGTCCCGCTTATCGACGTCGGCGCCGCTGGACCTGACGTGCGCGAGGACGTTCGAGCGAACCTCGATCTCCGACTCGACGAGTGAGTCGTACTCGCCGGTCGGCATCACGTTGCCGGCGTCGTCGAACGCCCGGCTCACGTCGTCCCCGAGGTCGTCGGCGAGCTTCTCGGCGAACTCGTCCAGCGCGCTCCGGACGAGGTACTCCCCGTCCATGTCGATGATGAGCCCCTCGCCCTGGAGGTAGCCGATCACGTCCGAGGTGGCGGCCACCGAGATCGCCTCCTCCAGCTGTCCGTGCGAGAGCTTGCCGTGGGTCGACCGCCGCTTGAGTTTCCCCTTGAGGTCGTCCTCGCCGGTCTCCTCCTTCAGCCGGGAGCCGACGGAGTAGTAGTCCCGGCTGCCGGCGGCGATGCGCATCACGAGGTTCTGGCGGCGCAACTGCGAGGCGAAGAAGTCCGCGTCCTCGTGCGCCAGATCGAACGCCTTCCGGAGATCCTCGGTGGTGACGACCATCTGGTCGCGGAACACGCCCTTGAGACGCTCCGTGATCCCCGTGCGCGTGCCGCTCCCGAACGGGTCCCAGTAGAACACCCCCGACCGGATCCGCTCGAGGCTGTAGTTCTCGTCCTCGGCGAGGTCACGAAGGGCCTCCTTCATGTCCGAGTTCGACAGCTTCGGGGCCTTCAACCGACGTTTCTCCCGACTCTGATACTGATCCTTCAGATCGTCGCGGACGCGGTCGACGTACAGGAACCCGTAGTTGGACTGTGTGATGTCCTGTGAGATGTCTTCCAGAACGTCGCGATCGACGGGACGGAGCGGCATTGAACGGTATTCCTGACTCATGCGTACTAAGTGTTATCCTGCTAGTATCATGCGGGGAAACGGCCGACACTCACCGGCCGGAATCGACACGCAGGTTTGAGAGCAGGAATCGCCTGTTCACGCGGTTCTGTGGCGGTTCACTCGACGCGAGCGGGGCGTGGCCGACGACGAGAATCGGCACTCCGTACCCCACCGCCGAGAGAGAATGACTTCCGACAATCCAAAAACCCAAAAACAACCGGAGAAGTCGAACATACATTTGAGTATTTGCGTAAACAGATACTAGGACACTTACTGATCTCGTACAATATCATCATTTCTCTCGAAAGTACTATGTGGGAGTGGATCCGCGTTCGTCGTATGAACTGTGGACGATTCTGTCGGAAGTTCGGAAATCAGTTCGTCGAAATCGCCGTATGTGGCCCAGATATCTCAATAACAGGTGGTCGTTCGAGAATAAACGACATGAATGCCGATATCAGTCTCCGTGGGCTACCCTCTCCGACGACCCCGTTCTCGGGGGGATCGCCGTGACGGCGGAGCCACCGGGGAATGGCGGGTCGACGGATACGCCGGTCACCCACCGGTACGATCGGATCTCGCTCGGGGACGACGGCGTGATCGTCTACGATCGCGATCAGGTGGACGCCTGGATCCATTCGAGCGTGGCGTACGAGCTCCCGCCACGCGAGTCGACGCCGGAGGCGAGACACGCCGAACCCGGGGACGACGACGCCGAACCGGGGGCCGAGTGAGCGTGGCCGCCGAACGCCTCGGGAAACCGGCGGGGACGGACGACAGCCCCGGGACCGGTCGTCCCGAACGGCTCCGCTCGAAGTCGGTGGAATTGATCCGGGAGACGGCCGACACGCTCGACGCGGAGAACGCCGTCGTCTGCCTCTCCGGCGGCGTCGACTCGGCGACCACGGCGGCGCTCGCGGTCGAAGCTCTCGGCGCCTCGGCGGTGACGGCGTTGATCATGCCGACCGACACGACCGACGAGCGACACACGAGCGACGCGCGTTCGTTCGCCGACTCGCTCGGCGTGGACCACGCGACCGTCCCGCTGGAGCCGGCGCTGGACGTGTTCAAGCGGTACGTCGCCCCGCGGATCGCCGCCGACGGCGACGCCGTCGCCGTCGGAAACCTGGCCGCGCGCGTCCGGATGGCGTGTGCACATCTCGTCGCGGACGCGTCCGACGGGATGGTCGTCGGCACGAGCAATCGCACCGAGCGGCTGTTCGGCTACTTCACGAAGTACGGCGACGATGCCGCGGACCTACATCCGCTCGGCGAGTACGACAAGACATCGGTACGGGCGCTCGCGACCTCCCTCGACGTGCCGCAGCCGATCCGCTCGAGGCCGCCGACCGCGGGATTCTGGCCCGGACAGACCGACGAGGCCGATCTCGGGGCGTCCTACGAGACGCTCGACGGCGTTCTCGGGGCACTCGTGGACGCAGATCCGGACGCCCCGCCGGCGCCGATCGACGAGGCGGCGGGCGTCGATCGTGAGACGGTCACGCGGCTCCTGGATCGGGTTCGTCGGTCCGATCACAAGCGGGAGCGGCCGCCGGTGCCGTCCCGTCGGGTCGCGGACACCCCCGCCGGAACCGGTGACGCCGTTGCCCGGTCGCTCGTCGGTGGCGACCGTCGGGCGTCGACGATCGCCGCGCGTGCCGTCGACCTCGTTCAGTCCCGCGTCGACGCGGCCGACGCCGAGGGAGTCGTCCTCGACCTCGGTGCCGGGCGGGAGTCGAGCGTCGCCGCCGCGGTCGCGGTCGAGGCGCTCGGACCCGGGCGTGTCCGCGGACTCCACCTTCCCTGTCACAAGGCGGCCGGGATCGCCGAACCGGCCCCACAGTCCATCGCCGACGACCTCGGGATCGAACTCGACCGCGTGACGATCAGACCCCTCGTCACCGAACTCGAGGCGACGCTCCCGGTCCGGATCACCGAGCGGGCGGGCGCGGCCGATCTGGCCGAGTTCGTCTCGCGGGTCCGGACGGCGTGCCGGTACTACGTCGCGAACGCCGACGATCGGCTCGTCGTGGGAACGACGAACCGGACCGACACCCTGCTCGGACGCGTGACTCGATACGGCGACGCGGCGGCCGACCTCCGACCGCTCGGCGCCACGTACGCGAGCGAACTGGCGGCGATCGACCGACAGCTCGGCCGCTCCGTCGCCGTCCCAGATCGCTCCGACCGTCGTGACCGCGGTCGCTCGGGAGCGACTCCCCTCGAGGACGACCGAGAAGCGCCGGGGAGTGTCTCTGCGGACACGCTCGATGCGATCCTCGCCCGGCTTGTCGACCGCGACGTCGGTATCGAATCGACCGCCGACGCCGTCGACGCGGATCGAGAGACCGTCCGTCGATGCGCCGCTCGACACGTCGCGTCCGAGCGGAGTCGCGGACACCCGCCGACGACCGCCGGCGACGACGCTCGACGCTACTTCCACGAACTCGAGTTGAAGATCGACCCGCCGACGATCGGCTCCCCCTCGCGGACGGAACCGAACGCCGACGACTGACGGGCCGACGAGAAGCCTCGCGGGCGGATATCCCCGCGGTCCGACGGGTCCCCTCGCGGGCGAGAACTCTCCTGCTACCGCTCCAGCGGCGCTTCCATTTCGGCCACGTCCAGATGGAGAACGTTACGCCCTTCGTCCGTCGCCTCGACCTGCCCGGTGATCGCGAGTCCCGACTTCGGGGTCGGTCCGACGATCACCGGATCGCCCACACTGAACCGGGCGACCGATTCCCGAAACGTCACCGTGGCACGACACTTCTCGGGGTGGTGAACGTTGGTGAAGTCGATCGACTCGACGGCGACGGAGACCCGGTCGTAGTCGTGGGCGAGCCCCAGCGTCTCGGTTTTCTCGTCCCCGTCCGGGTCGCGGTCGAGCGCCGCGAAGGCGGCGTCCGTCGGCACGTATCCCCCCTCCGATCCCGGAACGCCCTCGACCAACCCGAGCGACTTCATCATCTGCATCAGGTTCCGGATCGTCCCCACGTGCCGGTCACACACCTCGGCGATCTCCGTGGCCGGCATCGGGGACTCCGTCGCCTCGTACCCGTTGACGAGGGCGTTCAGGATCTCCCGCTGACTGCTGGTCAGGTCCATCTGCGTCTACCGTGACCTCGACTCCGTCGTTCAAATACGTTTGGTTCGTCGCATTTGTGCCATCGACGGCAAGCGTTCATCCGCTCTCGAATCCGGTTCCGCGAAGAACGTCGCCATACTCGGACTCGAAGTGTACGACCGTCGGTTCTACGACCGTATTATGTCCACTGCCGATCGTAGCGAGCGGTCGACCCGCGTGCTCGACGGCCCCGTGACCGCGACCGACCATCGGGATCGCCTCCACGCGGGCGCCCCTCCGAGTACGAGAGACGCTAAGGGAGCCGATACTCCGACAACCTTCGTCGGGTACCTCTCACTTGACCCCGTAAAGTGAAAGAATTTATATATTATAATTGATTCTGAACGACCGATGTCCACACAAGAGATCACGCTCCGAAGCACGATCGGCGGGTTCACCGCGGAGGGCAAACTGCACACGCTGAGCGTCTGGTTCATCCTCGCGCTCAGGCTGATGATCGGACTGGCGTTCTTCCAGAGCGGCATCGATAAGGTGTTGTCGGGCAGCTTCAGTGCCGCCGGCTATCTCCAGAACGCGCCGCCAGCGAACGGGAGTCCCGTCGCCGACCTGTTCGTCGCGATGGGGAGCACGCAGTGGTTCGTCGACCTCGTCAACGTTGCCGTGCCGTGGGGGGAGGTGCTTATCGGGCTCGGCGTGCTCGTCGGGGGTCTGACCCGGCTGGCGGCGTTCTTCGGCGCGTTCATGATGCTGTTGTTCTACCTCGGCAACTGGGACATCTCCCACGGCTACATCAACGGCGACTTCGCGTACATGCTCGTGTTCCTCTCGGTCGCCGCGTTCGGCGCCGGTCGGATCCTCGGCGTCGACCAGTACATCGAGGCGTACGACGTGGGCGGCGAGACGCTTATCGAGCGGTACCCGTGGCTCCGATACGTGCTCGGATGAGGACACCCCGCGGCTCCGTGACGCCCCCTGGGGACGAACAGGTCCCCGGGAGACGCCCCTCGCGGACGCCGATCGGTCGGGGACGGGCTCTCATCCAGTCGGTCCAGTCGACGGTCGGCCCCTCACCGTCTCGGTGGCCGTCGTGATCACGTTCGAATCGGGCTTAACGGACGACACCTGATGCCACCCGGACCCGGAAGTCCGCTCAGCTCCGGACGACCAGCACGGAGAGGTCAGAGAAGGCCGTGTCGTCGGCGCCGTCGCCGCCCGCGCCCTTCGCGAGCGCTCCCAGTTCCGTCCGGGTGATCCGCTCGTCCGCCAGCGTCATGCGTTCGAGCACCAGCGCGTCGAGACTCGGGTCCGCGCCGACCAGGCGCGCGGCGACGTCCTCGGGCATCCAGTCGTACGGTCGCGGGATCACGATCAGGTGGCGGTCCCCGGCGTCGCGGCTCATCCGTGTCAGGTCCGCGGAGACGTCGCCGCGGACGTAGAGGGTGACGAACGTCGAGTTCTCCAGCGGCGTCCGCGCGCGGCTCGCGGCGAGTTGGACGCTGGAGACACCGGGAACCACCTCGACCGGGGCGTCCACGGCGGACTCGACCTTGCCGAGGAACTGGTAGCCCGAGTGGTTCGGGTCGCCCATCAGGACGGCGACGCCGCGAGCGCCGTCGGCGACGCGCTCGGCGAACCGCCCGAGCGCCTCCGGCTCGTCGCGGTAGCCGCAGGAGATCAGGTCCGCGTCCGTCTCGTCGGCGACGTAGTCGACGACCGTCTCGAACCCGACGACCGCGTCCGCCTCGCGGAGCAGGCGACCGGCGCGCCCGGTCAGATACTCCGGGTTACCGGGACCGATCCCGACCGCATGGACCGGGGTCCCGCTGTCGGCGTCGCCGCCACGATCGGCCCGCGGCGGCTCCGGTGTCGCGCTCGCCGCCTCGGCGGGACGGTCCGGGAGATCGGGGGCGTCGGGCGCGTTCGGCTCCTCCTCGCTCACAGGTCGACCTCGCCCTCGCGGGCGCCGGTGACGTTCACGAGGCAGTCTTGCGCCCGAGGCGCTCCCGCCGGGCGGGCCGGGTCCGGGAACGTGGAGGGTGCGTTGGACTCCCATCGTCGGACCGCTGCTCGTGTGAACGTTGTTCGCCCGTACTCTCGTCCGACTCGAACGGTATCGGCGACCGTCATCGATGGTTCGATCCGTACGAACACATGCGGCTCGTAAAACGTTCCGAGCGGGAGGCAGGGACGCGCGTCGATCGGAGTGAACGTTAACACCCACTCGCCCGTGATCCTGACGATGAGCGACGACCCGGACGACCCCGGAGGCCTACCCTCGCCTCCCACCGTCGCCGAGGAGTCGGCGTGCGTCCTCTGGCACCGGCGTCACCTGCGTGTCCCCGACCACCCCGCGGTGGCGTACGCGACTCGGGAGTACGAGACCGTCTGCCCCCTGTTCGTCTTCGACCCGCATTTCTACGGGAGCGACGCGCTCGCATGCGACGCTCGGCGCCGGTTCCTCCACGAGTCGCTGTCGGATCTCGGCGATCAGTACGCCGACCGCGACACCGTCCTCGTGTACGCACACGGGACCCGATCGACGTGCTGGGGCGGTTTCGTGACGCCGGATGGGACGTCGTCGCGACCGCGGACGCGACGAGCCGGTACGGGCGGCGCCGGGACGACCGCGCGGCCGACCGCCTCGACGTCAGGTACGTCGACGGCGACGGGATCCGCAGAGGAGTCGACGACCCGCGCGACGGATGGGCCGAGCACGTCGAGTCGTACCTCCGGGGTGACCCCCTGGGCCCGGACGAGTCGGGGTTCGGGAGCCACGGCGTCGACCCCGCGACGAGCGTCGAGCGGATCGAGGCGACCCACGACGTGACGCCGGCGAAGGAGTCCGTTCCCGTCGGCGGTCGGTCGCCGGCGCTGGCGCGGCTCGACCGCTTCCTGGACCGGATCCACGAGTACCCGGAGTCCATCTCGTCGCCGGCGGCCGCCGAGACCGGGACCAGTCGGCTCTCCCCGTACCTCCGGTTCGGCTGTCTCTCCGTCAGGGAAACGTTCCGCCGCCTCGAACACGACGCCCCCGACGGCAGCGGCAAGGAGCTGTTTCGCGACAGGCTCTACTGGAACCGTCACTACACACAGAAGCTCCAGGACTGGCCCGGGTGGACCGAGCGCGCTGTCAACCCCGTCTTCAGATGGCTGAACCGCGACACACGCGACGAGGAGCACATCGTCGCGTGGAAGGAGGGACGGACTGGCTACCCCTTAGTCGACGCGTCGATGCGTTGTCTGCGCGAGACGGGCTGGCTCAACTTCCGGATGCGAGCGATGTGTGCGTCGTTCTTCGGCTACGTACTCCGGCAACCGTGGCGCGTCGGCGCCGACCACTTCTACGAGCACCTCGTCGACGCCGATCCCGCGATCAACTACACGCAGTGGCAGTACCAGACCGGGCTGACCGGGGTCGCCGCCGTCCGGATCTACAACCCCCGGAAGCAGGTCCGCGAGAACGACCCCGACGGGACGTTCATTCACCGCTTCGTCCCGGAACTGGCCCCCGTCCCGCCGGAGCACCTCGACCGGCCGGAGAAGCTCCCGCTGTCGATGCAGTCGGAGTTGGGCGTCGAGATCGGGGAGGACTACCCCAGACCGATCGTCGAGTTCGAGTCCGCCCGGCGGGCCGCCCGGGAGCGGTTCGACGCGCTCGCCGACCGCGCCGACGAGGCGGCCCGCGACCCGGCGGTGCGGCGGCGTCTCTCGCTCTCGCGCCGCGGTCGCGCCGAGGACGACGGCGGGGGCGACTCCCAGGGCGGGCCGAGGGCCGGTCAGTCGAGCCTCGACGCGTTCGAGTAGCCGCGAGTCGCGACGGACGCGGGGTCCGGGACCGGGCCGACAGCGTGACCGCGTCGCCGGGCGATCACCGATCGAGCGGGTCGCCGGCGGGCATCTCGGTCTTCGGCCCGGTGTGACCCTCCGACCACTCCGCCAGCCGCTCGCGCGCGACGGATCACTCGCCCGGGCCGATCAGCGCGTCGACGTCCGCATGCGTCTCCAGCAGCTCGCGCATCACCTCGACCGTCCGCGCGTCGCGCGTCCGACCGCTTCGGATCACGTCCTCGGCGCGATCGACCGTGGTGAGCGTGTCGGAGGGGACCGACAACACCGGTAGGCCGGCCTCCTTCGCCTTGCCGAGCACCGACCCGGACGGCCGGTGGCCGCCGGTGAGCACGAGACAGCGAACGCTGTTGGCCTCGACGGCCGCCGTGGCGATGTCCGAGCGGTCGCCGCCGGTGATGACCGCGGCGTCGCGGGCGCGCCGGAAGTGCCGCAGCGCCTCCTCGGCGCCCATCGCGCCGACCAGGAACCGCTGGACGAGCGCGTCGTCGTCGCCCTCGACGAGCGTCTCCGCGCCGAGTTCGTCCGCCAGCGCCGACACGGTCACGCCGGCCAGCTCCGGACTGCGCGGCAGCGCGCCGAGCGTGTCGACGCCGCGGCTCGTGAGGAACGGGATGACGTCGTGGTCGACGTCGTCGTAGACGGCGTCGTCGACGCGGTTGAAGAGGACGCCCGCGAGCCGGTCGCCGACGTCGTCGACGGCCGCGAGCAGGTCGTCCACGTCGCCCGGCTCGCCGTACTCGGCGACCAGGAGCACGTCGGCGTCGAGCAGTTCGGCCACGCCCGGGTCGGTGAGGTCGACGACGCCGCCGGTACGCACGTCGCCGCCGCCCTCGACGAACATGGTGTCGGCGTCCGCGGCGAGGCCGTCGTACGCCTCCGCGATGCGCTCGCGGAGCTCCCCGGGGTCCTCGCGGCCGCGGATCGCCCCCTCGATGAAGGTGGGGGAGTAGACGATGGGCTCCATCTCGTGCATCTCGGCGTCGGTGCCGAGCAGTTCCCGCGCGAGCATCGGGTCCTCGTCGAGCGTCTTGCCGACGACGCTCTCGAGGCGCGTGCCCTTCGGTTTCATGTAGCCGACCTCGCGCCCGCGGTCGGCGGCGATGCGCGCGAGCGCGAGCGCGACGGCCGTCTTGCCGGTGCTCTCGGCGGTCGATGTGACGAGTAACGGGTTCATGACTGGGTCTCCAGCTCCTCGGGGTCCACGGTGAGTCGCAGGTCGACGGCCCGGACCCCGTCGGGCGTCGCGACCAGTGGGTTCACGTCCAGTTCCACGATGCTCGGGAAGTCGGCGACCAACTGGGAGACGCGCCTGACGGCGTCGACGACCGCATCGAGGTCGACGGCCTCGCGTCCGCGTGCGCCCCGGAGGAGGGGGGCGGCGTCGATCTCCTCGGTCATCTCGACGGCCTCGTCGCGCCCGATCGGCGCGAGTCGGAACGTCGTGTCCTCCATGATCTCGACGAACACGCCGCCCAGCCCGAACATGACCAACGGACCGAACTGCGGGTCGGTGTGGCTGCCGACGATCGTCTCGACGCCGTCGTCGAGGTCGACCATCTCCTGCACCTGCACGCCGAGGATCGTCGCGTCGGGCTGGTAGTTGCGCGCCCGCGAGACGAGGTCCTCGTATGCGTCCGCGACCTCCGCGACCGGGACGCCGACCTTCACGCCGCCGATGTCGGACTTGTGGAGGATGTCCGGCGAGACGATCTTCATCACGACCTCCTCGCCGATCCCCTCGGCGACCCGCTCGGCGTCCGCGGGGTCGTCGACCACCGCGCCCTCGGGCGTCGGGACCCCGTAGGCGTCGAAGATCTCCATCGCCTCGACGCCGAGGCGGTTGTCCGACCGCTCGGTCACCGACGAGAGGATCTCGCGGACCCGCTCGCGGTCGGCGTCGATCGGCTCCGGCTCGGGGTACGAGCGGCCCCGGACCTCGCGGTACTCCGCCAGCGACTCCAGGCCGCCGACCGCGCGCGCCGGGTCGAAGTACGACGGGACGCCGCGCTGGCGCAGCACGTCGCGGGCGTCGGCGAGGCGATCGCCGCCCATCAGACAGGCGGCCATCGGCACGCCGTGCTCGTCGGCGGCGTCGGCGATCATCTCCCCCAACTCTCCGAAATCGAGCGTGGCGGTGGGCGCGGTGATCACGACGACCGAGCCCACGTCCGGGTCCCGGAGCGCGATGTCGAGCGCCTCCCGGAACCGGTCGACGCTCGCGTCGCCGATCACGTCGACGGGGTTGTACACGTTCGCCTCGTCGGGCAGCGCCACGCCGAGGCGGTCCACCGTCCCCTCCTCGAAGCTCGCCAGCCGGAGGCGCTCGGCGTCGCCGACGGCGTCGGTCGCCATCACGCCCGGGCCGCCGGCGTTCGTCACCACGGCGACGCCGTCGGAGTCTGGCACGTCGCCGCCGGAGAGCGCGCGCGCGGCGTCGAACAGTTCCTGTACGGACTCCGCGCGGAGCACCCCCGCCGCGTCGAGACCCGCCTCGTAGGCGCGGTCGGAGCCGGCGATGGCGCCGGTGTGGCTGGAGGCGGCCTGCGCGCCCGCATCGGTGCGTCCGGACTTGACGACGGCGACGGGCGTGTCGTCGGTCGCCTCGCGGGCGGCGTCGACGAACCTGCGACCGTCGACGATGCTCTCGAGGTAGCCGACGACCACGTCGGTGTCGGGGTCGTCGCCCCACGCGCGAACGAAGTCCGTCTCGTCGAGGACGGCCTTGTTGCCGAGCGAGACGACGTCCTTGAAGCCGATCCCCTCTCCCTTCGCCCAGTCGACGACCGCCGTGACGAACGCCCCCGACTGGCTCATGAACGAGATGTCGCCCGCCGGCGCCGCGTCGGGGCCGAACGTGGCGTTGAGTCCGCGGGGGCTGGACATCACGCCGAGGCTGTTGGGTCCGACGAGGTTCAGGTCGTACTCGTCGGCGACCGACCGGAGCCGTCCCTCGCGGTCGGCGCCCTCGGCCCCGGTTTCCCCGAAGCCGGCGGTGAGCACGACGACGTTCCGGACGCCGGACTCGCCACATTCGCGGACGACGTCCACGACGGCCCCCGGCGGGACCGCGACGACCGCCATGTCGGCGTCGGCGTCCGCGACCGAACCGACGCATGACAGGCCCAGCACCTCCTCGCGGCTCGGGTTCACCGGCACGACCGTGCCGTCGAACTCCGCGAGGAGGTTCTCCGTCACCGCCCGCCCGACCGACCCCTCGCGGTCGGTCGCGCCCACGACCGCGACGCGGTCGGGGGCGAACAGTCCGGCGAGGGCCGCGCCGCCGTCGACCGCCGCAGCCCCGCTCTCGAGGGGCGCGTCGCTCGCCTCGTGGTCACCGCTCATCGCCCACCCCGGGTTGTCGTCGACCGGAGCGTCCGTCCTCGGTCCCGCTCACGGGCCGACGGCGTCGGTCGGCCGAGCGCGTCGGAACTCGTCTCGTACACATCGTCACCGTTCGGCGGTTCGCGGTCGTCACACAAGAATCTGCCCGCCGTTGTCACGCGCTGACTCCCAGCGATCGGCGGAAAGGAACCCGCTCGACCGATATCTGTCATACACGATCACCCGCGATCCCGGACCGGAGCGCCCCGGCGTTCGGCCACCCTCAACACCACTCACAGTCGCAGTACCGGTCACACACCGGGTTGTCGCAGTCCGCGCTCCGCGCCGCACAGTGCGTTCGCCCGTGTTCGATGAGCAGCACGTGCATCGGGTAGGTGAGTTCGTCGGGGATCGTCGCGTCGAGCAGGTCGTGGGCCCGGGCGTTCGATGCCGACTCGGGCACGAGCCCGAACCGCTTCGACACGCGTTCGACGTGCGTGTCGACGGCCATCGTCGGTTTCCCGAAGTGGAAGTTGAGGACGACGCTCGCAGTCTTCGGTCCGACGCCCTTGATCTCCGTGAGCCACGCCTTCGCCTCGTCGGCCGCCATCGCGTCGAGAAACGCCAGCGAGTACGCGCCGCCCGTTTCCTCCCGGATCGCCGCGAGCGCGCGCCGGATCCGCTCGGCTTTCGTCTCGGCCAGTCCGGCGACCCTGATCGTCTCCGCGAGGTCGTCGATCGGGGCCGACTCGATGGCCTCGAAGTCCTCGTACGTGGAGAAGAGGCTCTCGGCGGCCCGCTCGGTGTTGGCGTCCGCGACGTTCTGTGAGAGGATCGTCGTGAGCAGCTGTCGCACCCCGTCTCCGGGCTCGGGGTCGCTGTCGGCGCCGTGGGCGTCGCTGGCGCCGACGGCGCCGTACAGGTCGACGAGGTCCGCGTGCAGGTCGCGGACGGCCGCCTCGTCCCAGTTCGCGTCCTGACTGGACATACCCGACTCTCGGGACCGGCGCGGTTTCAACGCCGCGGCCGCGACCCGACTCGGCCGACGCTGTCTGCGTCGATTCGGGGCGACCCCGCCGGCGAAAAGTAGCAACATTTACCGTTGGTGCCGAGAACGCCTCTCCGGGTCGACACGATCCGCGCGACGATCGAGTGTCGGCCCGGTTGACACCACCGCTGGGCGGGGCGATCGGCCGTCGCCCCGGTCCGGTTTCTCACGCCTTGCTGCGCGCGTCTCGGCGGTGATGCAGCGTGTAGCGATCTCCCGACACACGTCGTCGCCGCTCCCGTGCCGGGCGTCGCACGCGGTGGCCGTCGCCGAACCCGTCACCGATCGCCGCAATCGACGCCGGTCACGTCGAATCGAGCGCCGCTGTCCCCGGTGCCGGCGACCTCGACCTCCCAGCCGTGCGCCCTCGCGATCTCCCGGACGATGTACAACCCGTATCCAGTGCTCTCGTCGTCGGTGGTGTGGCCGACGTCGAAGACGGCCTCCCGTTCGGACTCGGGGATCCCCGGCCCGTCGTCGGCGACGTAGAACCCGCCGGGAACGTCCCCGACGGTGACACGGACGTCCTCGCCGCCGTGTTTCACCGCGTTCCTGATCAGGTTCTCGAGGAGCTGTTTGAGCCGGCTCGGGTCGGCGGCGACCGCCCGTTCCGTGTCGACGACCAGTTCCGCTCGGGCCGTATCGGTGTGCGCCCAGCAGTCGGCCACGGCGGACGCGAGATCGACGGATTCGACGTCGTCGTCGTCGTGTCCCTGCCGCGCGATCGTGAGCGACTCCTCGAGCAGCGAGATGGCCCGATCGACCGCGCTCGCGGCCGAGTCGAGGTGGTCGCTGTCCGTCTCCTCGCGAGCCAACAGCAGCCGCCCTTGAGCCACGTTGAGCGGGTTGCGGAGGTCGTGTGAGACCAGCCCCGCGAACTCGTCGAGCTGTTCGTTTCGGCGGCGGAGTTCCTGTTCCCGTTCGATCCGATCGAGCGCGGCGACCACCGCCGTCGCCAGGACCTCGCTGAACGTCTTGTCGGGCTCGTCGAACGCGTTCGGCCTCGTCGACGAGACCACGAACACACCGTAGTCGTCGAGCGGGTAGACGATCACGCTCCGGCTCGGCGTCTCCGCGGCGAGCCGTTCGTTCGTTCGGATGTCGTCGATGGATCGCGTCTCGCCGCTGTCGAAGGCGTCCCAGACGACCGCGGCGGCGGGGTCGTCCTCGAGGCCCCGTTCGTACGCCGGGAGCTCGTCGAAGGTCGTCTCGACGGAGTCGGCGTGGGCCGCCAGCTCGAGCCGTCGCCCGCCGTCGCGGACGAAGTGGATCCCGCTCAGCTGTGCGTCGAGGACCTCGCTGGCGGTCTCGACGGCGACCTCGGCGATCGCCTCCGGCGTGGCCGCCTGCATCAACTGCCGCGTCCGGTCCTGTAGTTCCTCGAGCACGTGCTCCCGCTCGATTCGGTGTAACACGGCGGTGGCGTGCTCCGCGAGCGTCCGCGCCATCGACACGTCGAGGTCGTCGAAGGCGTCACGTTCGGGCGAACCGACGAGGAGCACGCCGTGGTCGGCCAGCGGGAGCGCCATCTGGCTGCGTACCGCGGTCTCCTGATTGTACCGCTCTGCGACGTCGGAGATGTCGCCGTACACGCGCGGCTCGCCCGTCTCGTAGGTCCGGCCGGCGATACCCTCTCCGGGGGCGATCGTCGGCGGGGTGCCGATGACCTCCTCCGTCTCGCTCGTCCACGCGATCGGGACGAGTCCGTCCACGCTCTCGTCGTACAGGTGGACGCCGTTGTACGGCAGATCGAGCACGTCGTGGAGCGCGTCGGCGGTTATCTCCCCGACGACGTCGGCGGTCTCCGCCTCGACGAGCGCCCCGGTCGCACCGTGGAGCTCCTCGATCGCGTTCGCCCTGCGCTTGCGTTCGGAGACGTCGACGTGCCACACGTACCACCCGTCGGCGCGCTCGCCGTCGGTACCCCACGGGATCCCGCTCAACAGGAACTCCCGTTCGCCGTCCGCCGTCTCGCGGACGACCTCCGCGAGGATCGACTCGCCCTCGGCGATCTGTGACCGGAGCCGGCGATGGTCGTCTATTCGTTCGGGAGGCACGACCACGTCGGCGACGTCCGAGCCGACGACCTCGTCCGGGTCGTATCCAAACGTCTCCTCGAACGCCTCGTTGACGGAGCGGATACGATGAGTCTCGCCCCCGTCGATGACCTCTCCCTCGATGACCGGGGTCGGGGCGTTCGAGAACACGGCCCGGCGCCGGTCGACCTCCTCGCGAAGGCGTTCCTCGGTCTCCAGGGAGTCCAACGCGTGCGCGGTGTCGTTCCCCACCCGTTCGAGTAGCTCCCGTCGGGACCGGTCGATCACGTCCCCGTCGTCGGCCGCCACCACGAGCACGCCATGCACCGCCTCCGCCGAGGCGATCGGAACCGCCGCCACCTCGTCGCCATCGTACGGCCGCCCGTCGGCTCCCGTCTCTCCGTCGTTCGGCGGCCGACCGCTCGACTCGCCCCGCTCGCGGTCGTCGGACTCCCCCGCAGTCCAGTCCCCCTCACGACGGCGATCGGTCCGTACGACGACGCTGTCGGCCTCCAGTGCCTCCCTCGCGAGGTCGCTCGCGGCCGATCCGAGGGCGTTCTCGCCGTCTCCGGGTTCCGTGCGGTCCTCCGGGGTCGCCGGCGGAGGGTGTCTGTCGAGCGTGAGGTGTTCCAACGGAAGGTCGCCCTCGTCCTCGAGCGTTCCGACTCCGGCCGACGAGAACGGGCCGCCGTCGACGAGGAGTTCGCACACGCGTTCGAGCGCGTCGGCCCTCGTTGTCGCTCGGAGGAGCGCCTCGCCCACCTCACGAGCGACCCGGTGCGGTCGCTCCGCCGCGGCCGATCCCCCGGCGGAACGGAACCGCTCGATCGCGGCCAACACCCGGTCGACGACTCGGTCGCGTCGGTCGGCGTCCGCGTCCCTCGAGAGGTAGTCGGTCGCGCCCGCCGCGAACGCCTCGTTCGCGAGCGCGTCGCCGTCCTCGCCGGTGTACAGCACGAACGGGAGCAACGGGCGATCCGCGCGCACCCGCTCGAGGAGCGCGATCCCGGTTCGGTCAGGCAGCGCGTACTCGGCCACGACGCAGTCGACCGGAGTCGACGCCAGTCTGTCCAGCGCCGCCTCGGCGTCGCCGACGGTCTCGATGGACACACGACCCGCGGCTTCGAGCGAGCCCACGAGCGGGGCCCCGGACACCGGATCCGGACCGACGTGGAGCACGCGGATCTGGTCCGCCATACTATCAGGACAGGGTTTCGCTGCTACAATATATACGTTCGGTTACAGTACCGTGTCTGATATCGAGCGTGATCCCTTCCGATGGTCGATATCCGTCCGGGCGCGTCGTCGATTCGTGTCGGATCACCACTCGTGCGTCCGGCGACCGTCGGACCCGTCTCCGGTGAACAGCTTCAGCGTCGCGACGAACGTCACCGTCCCCTCGGAGACCGACCGTGCGACGGGCGTGTCCGGCACCGCGACGGCGTAGGGTTCGACAGCGTGCCCCGCGGCGTCGGTCAGATCCTCGTACAGCGCGTCGTGTGCGGCCGACAGCGAGACGAACGCGGTCGGCGTCCCGCCGTCGTCGACCAACGACGGAGCGCCCTCCCCTGCGCCCGGGACGACCACGGGTCCCGGGAGGTCGTGCGCGTCGTACTGCAGTCGGATCTCGATCCGGTCGGAACCGACGACGAACGCGACGCTGCAGGCGGGGAGAACGGCCCACTCGTCGACCTCGATGCCGTCCGCCCCGTGGGCGACCGCTCGGTCGACCGTTCGGGTGACGTCGTGTTTCTCGGCGTCCGACAGCGGCGAACGCTCCCGGGCCTCGATCGGCGCATCCTCCCGATCGGGGGACTCCATACCCGTTCAACCCGGCCTCGATTGAAAACCGTTCGTCCCCGAGTATCACCCACGAAACCGACACCGTGGGGGTTCCGCTCCGTCTCGGTTCGGGTTGCTCGATCGCCGCGATCCGGGGATCGCTGTCGTGTCGTCGTTCGATCGGGTGCCCGTGTTCCGATGATATGCGTCCGGTCACCTCGCGATGACGTGACCGGACCGGTACGAAGCAGTACGGTGGTCGAGACACAGTAACCCGGACGTACCGGTAGGAACGGACAGATCGCGGCGGCGCGATGAAGGCCGGGTCCGGGACGGTCCACGGCATCCGCGAGTCCGTGCACGTCCACCCGGCGTTCTCGGAGGTCGTCCAGCGGGGGTTCTGCGGCCAGTTCAGTCGCAGCGACGGCCGCCACTCGCACTGAGTCACACCGCACTCCGACGATGGGTCGCCCGGAAACAACGGTTCGGCCCGTCGTCTCGGCCCCGGCCGTGTTCGGTCTACGGGGCGGCGATCTGCCACGATGACAAACTATTGTTGGTCGATTCGACAGCAGGTTTGGATCGAGCGAAGAGTTCCACCCGGAGAAGACAATATTAACATACGAGGGTGGCAAGGATCAATCGATGACGAAGTCCAACAAGGACTGGTGGCCAGATCGGCTGGACCTGGATATCCTCGACAGCAACGGCCGTAACGCCGGACCGCTGGACGAGGAGTTCGACTACGCGGAGGAGTTCAAGACGCTCGATCTCGAGGAGGTGAAGGCGGACCTCGAGGACGTGATGACGTCGTCCCACGAGTGGTGGCCGGCGGACTACGGACACTACGGTCCGCTGTTCATCCGGATGGCGTGGCACAGCGCCGGCACGTACCGCGCCAGCGACGGCCGCGGCGGCGCGGCCGGCGGACGCCAGCGCTTCGCCCCGATCAACAGCTGGCCGGACAACGCGAACCTCGACAAGGCACGCCGCCTGCTGTGGCCGGTCAAGCAGAAGTACGGCCGCAAGATCTCGTGGGCCGACCTGATGATCCTCGCGGGCAACGTCGCCATGGAGTCGATGGGCTTCCAGACGTTCGGCTTCGCGGGCGGCCGCGAGGACGCCTTCGAACCGGACGACGCCGTCTGGTGGGGTCCCGAGAGCGAGTGGGAGACGAACGAGCGCTTCGACGAGCCGGGCGACATCGAGGAGGGCCTGGGCGCGTCCGTGATGGGGCTCATCTACGTCAACCCGGAGGGTCCCGACGGCCAGCCCGACCCCGAGGCGTCCGCGAAGAACATCCGGCAGACGTTCGACCGCATGGCGATGAACGACGAGCAGACGGTCGCGCTCATCGCAGGCGGCCACACCTTCGGGAAGGTTCACGGCGCGGACGATCCCGAGGAGAACCTCGGGCCCGAGCCCGAGGCGGCGCCCATCGAGGCGCAGGGCCTCGGCTGGGAGAACGCGCACGGCTCCGGCAAGGGCGACGACACGATCACCAGCGGCATCGAGGGGCCGTGGAACGCGTCCCCGACCGAGTGGGACATGGGCTACCTCGAGAACCTGCTGGAGTACGAGTGGGAGCCCGAGAAGGGTCCCGGCGGCGCCTGGCAGTGGACGCCCGTCGACGAGGATGCCGTCGAGAAGGCGCCGGCCGCCCACGACCCGGACGGCGAGCAGACGCCGATGATGCTCACGACGGACATCGCGCTGTCGAAGGACCCCGAGTACCGCGAGATCATCGAGCGGTTCCAGGAGAACCCGATGGAGTTCGGGATCGCGTTCGCGAAGGCCTGGTACAAGCTCACCCACCGTGACATGGGCCCGCCGTCGCGGTTCCTCGGTCCGGAGGTCCCCGAGGAGGAGATGCTGTGGCAGGACCCCCTCCCCGACGCAGACTACGAGACCATCGGCGAGGCGGAGGCCGAGGAGCTCAAATCGGAGATCCTCGCGACCGACCTCTCCGTCTCCCAGCTGGCGAAGACGGCGTGGGCGTCCGCCTCGACCTACCGCGACAGCGACAAGCGCGGCGGCGCCAACGGCGCCCGGATCCGGCTCCGCCCCCAGCGCGACTGGGAGGTCAACGAGCCCGCCGAGCTGGCGACCGTCCTCGACACGCTGGAGGAGGTCCAGGCGGCGTTCAACGAGTCCCGATCCGACGACGTGCGCGTCTCGCTGGCGGACCTCATCGTGCTGGGCGGCAACGCGGCCGTGGAGCAGGCCGCCGCCGACGCCGGCTACGACGTCGAGGTGCCGTTCGAGCCCGGCCGCGTCGACGCCACCAACGACCACACCGATCCCGAGTCCTTCGAGGCGCTCAAGCCGACGGCGGACGGGTTCCGGAACTACCTGCCCGACCCCGAGGCGACGGACCGGAAGGCCGAGGAGCTCCTCGTCGACAAGGCGGACCTGCTCGGTCTCTCCCCCTCGGAGATGACCGTGCTGGTCGGCGGCCTGCGCGCGCTGGGCGCGACGTACGAGGACACCGACCGCGGCGTCCTCACCGACGAGCCAGGGACGCTGACGAACGACGTCCTCGCGAACCTGCTGAGCATGGACACGAAGTGGGAGCCGGTCTCGGAGTCCCGCCGGGTGTTCGAGGGCGTCGACCGCGAGACGGGCGAGGTCGAGTGGGAGGCCACTCGCTTCGACCTGATCTTCGGTTCGAACGCCCGCCTCCGTGCGATCGCGGAGGTCTACGCCAGCGCCGACGGCGAGGCGGAGTTCGTTCAGGACTTCGTCGAGGCGTGGAGCAAGGTCATGCGGCTCGACCGCTTCGACCTCGAGTAGCGACGAAGCCGGCTGTAGCCCGACTTCGTCCCCTCGCGTTTCGCTTCCGTCGCGTCCGTTCGTCCGTCCCGAGCACGTCCCTCCCGTCGTTCGAGGAACGACCGCGCCGCTCACTCGTTCGTCGTCGCCGACGATGCGATGTACACTCCGGGAATCCCCGTCTCCTCGACGCGGAGCGTCAGCTCCTCGCCCTCCGTCGCCGGCTCGTCGGTCACGACGGTCACCGCCTCGACCGCCTCGCGCGCGATGAACGCTCGGAGCCGATCGAGCCACGACTGGCGTCCGCCGCGGCGACCGACGACGACGTGTCGGGAGTCGGCGATATCCCGAAGCGCCGGCTGCAGATCGGCCTCGTCGAGCGCTCCCGGCGCGACGACGTGCACAACCTCGATCGTGATCGTCTCGGTCACGGACGTGTGTTCGGCGGGCGATGCATTCCCCTGTCGGTCCTCGGCCGAACAGCGACCCAGTCGGGGTGGACCATTGGTTCGACGACGGCGGCGAGTCCCGGGTCGGTTCGACCGTTGCGGGGACGGTCTCGTCCGTCCCTGTCGCCTCGACACTTGGGGCGCCGTGCGAACGACCCCGGGCCGTTCCCGGCCCCGTTCCGGCGATCCCGGAGATCGGACCGTTCGCCGGCAGATATATAACGGACGTTCGTGATGTATCGATCGTGGAGGGTGACAACTATGTACACACCATCGGCGGGCGAGGGGGCCCGACGGTCTCCCGACCGCCCCTCGAACCGACCCCGGGCGAAGATGGAGACGGCGATCTGCCACGCCGGCTGTGCCGTGATCGGGTTCCTCGTGACGGTCGTGCTCGCCGTTCGCTTCTACCCGGAACTGGTCGTCGCCGTCGGGCGAGTCGGACCGGAGCTGTTGACCTCGACCGTGCTGGTGTTCGTCCTCTTCTGGCTGTGGGCCGGCCTGTGGATCGTAGCCGAGGTGGCGTGGGGGTGGCGATCGAACCGAGTCACCCCCGATAGGTGAGCGGTCGGCGGCCGGGCGGGCGGCGTTGCGGTGGCTCGGCGCCTCCCGTCACGACCGCGTTCTCGCCCGCGGGTCGGCAGTCGACGCCGGTGTAGTTATGACCGACTCCCGAGTGGATCCGGTATGACCGGCGACGAACGGTCGGTGAGCGTGACCGTCGGCGGTTCCGACGCCGCCCCCTCGGGCGCCGCCGAGCGGATCGCGGTCGCGTGTCTCCGTGCCGGCGTCGAGGCGGTGCTCCCCCGGACAGTCGTCTCGAAGCGGGTTGCGCTGGAGGGATCGGTGCTGCGCGTCGGCGACGACGCGCACGACCTCGCCGGGCACGACCGGATCGTCGTGGTCGGCGGCGGCAAGGCGACCGACGGCGTGGCGTCCGCCCTGGAGTCGATCCTCGGCGACCGGATCGACGCGGGCCTCGTCGTCGTGGACGAGGCGGCCGGCTCGGAGGGCGCCGACGAGTCGCCGATCGAGCGGGTCGTCGGCGGACACCCAGTCCCCACGAAGGCGGGAGTCGACGGAACCGCCCGCGCGGTGGAACTGGTCCGGGAGGCCGGCGAGAAAACGCTCGTGATCGCGGCGATCACCGGCGGCGCGAGCGCGCTGTTCGCGGCGCCGGTCGACGCGGTCGGCCTGTCGGCGCTGCGCGAGACCACGGACGCGCTGTTGGGGGCGGGCGCCGACATCGACGAGATCAACGCCGTCCGCAAGCACCTCTCGCGGGTGAAGGGCGGACGACTCGCGGCCGCGGCCGCACCCGCGACGGTCGTCGGGATCGCCTTCAGCGACGTGGTCGGCGACGATCCGAGCGTGATCGGCAGCGGGCCGACCGTGCCCGACGACTCGACGTACGCGGACGCGCTCGACGTGCTCGAACGCTACGCGATCGACGCCCCACCGGCCGTCCGCGAGCACCTCCGGCGAGGCGCGCGCGGCACGGAACCGGAGACGCCGACCGCCGACGAGCCAGTCCTCGACCGGGTCGACACGACCGTGCTCGCCGACGCGGCGACCGCGCTGGAGGCCGCGGCGGCCGTCGCCGCCGACCGCGGGTACGACCCGCTCGTCCTGTCGAGTCGGATCCGAGGGGAGGCCCGGGAGGCGGGCGTGACGCACGCCGCGGTCGCCGAGGAGATCGTCGAGTCGGAGAACCCGATCGC
>Ga0207757_100447_pt1 | contig 27306 bp, 31 predicted proteins | sample A23P3SouthBayCA_2_FD_187752 | JGI IMG/M metagenome (GOLD analysis project Ga0207757, IMG submission 187752) | Aerobic enrichment media microbial communities from Eden Landing Ponds, California, USA - A23 P3 (2) (SPAdes) | ecosystem: Environmental > Aquatic > Marine > Unclassified | place...
CGTCGGCAAGGACGCCCTGCCGGAGGACCAGCAGCTCACGCTCGAAGTCGCGCGGTACATCCGCGAGGCGTGGCTCCAGCAGAACGCGTTCCACGACGTCGACACCTACTGCGAACCCGACAAGACGTACCTCATCCTCACGACGATCAAGACGTTCAACGACGAGGCGTTCGACGCGCTCGAAGCGGGCGTCCCCGTCGAGGAGATCACGGCGGTCGACGCGCTGCCGCGCATCAACCGCATCGGCGTGCAGGAGGAGTACGAGGCGTACATGGACGAACTGAAAGACGACATCACCGAACAGATCCGGGAGCTGTACTGAGATGAAAGAGTACAAGACGATCACCGAGATCAGCGGTCCGCTGGTGTTCGCCGAGGTCGACAAACCCATCGGCTACGACGAGATGGTCGAGATCGAGACTGCCGACGGCGAGATTCGCCGGGGGCAGGTGCTCGAATCCGAGGACGGTCTCGTCGCCATCCAGGTGTTCGAGGGGACCTCGGGCATCGACAAGAACGCGTTCGTCCGCTTCCAGGGCGAGACGCTGAAGATGAAGCTGACCGAGGATCTCCTCGGTCGCGTCCTCTCCGGGTCGGGCGAACCCATCGACGACGGCCCGGCCATCGAACCCGAGGAGCGACGGGACATCGTCGGCGCGGCGATCAACCCCTACGCCCGCGAGTACCCCGAGGAGTTCATCCAGACCGGCGTCTCCGCCATCGACGGCATGAACACCCTCGTCCGCGGGCAGAAGCTCCCCATCTTCTCCGGCTCCGGGCTGCCGCACAACGAGCTCGCGCTCCAGATCGCGCGACAGGCGAGCGTGCCCGAGGAGGAGGCGGGCGGCGAAGGCTCCGAGTTCGCCGTCATCTTCGGCGCCATGGGCATCACGGCCGAAGAGGCCAACGAGTTCATGGACGACTTCGAGCGCACCGGCGCGCTGGAACGCTCGGTCGTCTTCATGAACCTCGCGGACGACCCCGCCGTCGAGCGGACGGTCACGCCGCGGATGGCGCTCACCACCGCCGAGTATCTCGCGTTCGACAAGGATTACCACGTGCTGGTGATCCTGACGGACATGACGAACTACTGCGAGGCGCTGCGCGAGATCGGCGCCGCCCGCGAGGAGGTGCCGGGTCGCCGTGGCTACCCCGGCTACATGTACACCGACCTGGCCCAGCTGTACGAGCGGGCCGGTCGGATTCAGGGTCGTGACGGCTCGGTCACGCAGATTCCGATCCTCACGATGCCCGGCGACGACGACACCCACCCGATTCCGGACCTGACGGGCTACATCACGGAGGGGCAGATCTACGTCGACCGCGACCTCAACAGTCAGGGCGTCCAGCCCCCGGTCAACGTGCTCCCCTCGCTCTCGCGGCTGATGGACGACGGCATCGGCGAGGGCCTCACCCGCGAGGACCACGCCGACGTCTCCGACCAGATGTACGCCGCGTACGCGGAGGGTGAGGACCTCCGCGACCTGGTGAACATCGTCGGTCGCGAGGCACTGAGCGACCGCGACAACAAGTACCTCGACTTCGCCGACGCCTTCGAGAGCGACTTCGTCGACCAGGGCTTCGACACGAACCGCGACATCGGCGAGACCCTCGACATCGGCTGGGACCTCCTCTCGGCGCTTCCGAAGGAGGAACTCAACCGCATCGACGAGGAACTCATCGCGGACTACTACCGCGAAGACGCCGTCGAGGAAGAGGCGACGGCCGACTGATCGCGGCGGCGAATTCGAGTTCGCTGGCGGCATTTTCGCGGGGCGACGTCTCGGACCGAAGCCATAGCCGGCGGTGGGATTCCCGCTCGTGATAGCGGGACCCGAGGGCCTTTACGGGCGAACGGCGAATCGTCGCCAAACCCAGTTTCGGGCGACCACACGACGGTGAGATCCGATGACCGGTCCAACGTACCTACAGTTCCACCTCGCTTTCCTGGTGCCCGCGCTGATGCTCATGGTCGCGACGGCGTTCGTGAGTCGGTCACGACTCCGGACGGCTGGCATCTGGCGCGTCGGTGCCGGACGGACGTACTGGACGGGCGTCGCCATCATCACCGTCGTCGCACTGGCGTACACGACGCCGTGGGACAACTACCTCATCGCCGAGGGCGTCTGGTGGTACGGAGAGGGGAGCACGCTCGGCACCCTCGGTCACGCGCCCGTCGAGGAGTACCTGTTCATCGTCGTCCAGCCGTGGCTGACGGCGCTCTGGCTCTCGCATCTCTCGCTCCCGAACGAGTGGCCGACGGCCACCCGGCCGATCCGCTCGCGGGTGGTCGCGACGGCCGTCGCCGTCCTCCTCGGCGTCGCCGGCTGGCGACTGCTCGGCGGCGACGCCACCTTCTACCTCGGCGCGATCCTCGCGTGGGCGGCGCCGGTGCTCGCGCTGCAGTGGGCGGTCGGCGCGCCGCAGCTCTGGGCCCGACGACGGCTCGTCGCGCTCGGCACGCTCGTCCCGACGACGTATCTCTGCGTCGCCGACCGCGTCGCCATCGAGTACGGCATCTGGATTCTCTCGGAGCGGTACACGACCGGTCTCACCGTCGCCGGCCTGCCGGTCGAGGAAGCGACCTTCTTCCTCGTGACGAACCTCTTCGTCGTGCAGGGGCTGGTGCTCTATCGCTGGGTGTTCGACCGGCGGACAGCGGGGGAGCGCACGGAGGAGGGACCGACCCCGACCGGTGCGGATGCGGACGCGACGTAACACGATGGGCCGGATCGCACGCGGACCCGGAACCGGAGCGGACGCGGGCGAGCAGGCACGGCGCGGTCCCGACGCCGACCCCCAGCTCGCGTCGCTCATGCTCGCCGTCGGCTGTCGCCCCGCGTGGGTCGTCGTCGCCGGTCTCGGTCTCGTCTCGGCCGTCGTGACGGCGGTCGGCGTCGCCCCGTCGCTTCCCGCGTGGGTCCGGTATCTCCCCCTGGCCGCGAGCCTCCTCCTGTTCGGACTGCCACACGGTGCGGTGGACCACCTCGCGCCCGCCCGCGCGGCTGATGCGTCGGTCACGGTTCGGTGGCTCGGCGCCGTCGGCGTCGTCTATCTCCTGCTCGGGAGTGCGTACGCGACGCTGTGGGTGCTCGCCCCCGCCGCGTCGGCCGCACTGTTCGTGGCGCTGACCTGGCTCCACTGGGGGCAGGGAGACCTCTACGCGCTCGACGCGCTGGGTAGTACCCACCTCGACGGCGCGGGCGTTCGCGCGGGGACGGTACTGGTCCGGGGCGGGCTACCGATGCTCGTTCCCCTCCTCCGATTCTCCGAGCGGTACCGGGCGGTGGTGGACGCGTGGGTGGCGCTGTTCGGCCGGGGGCTGAACGCGGCGTGGCTCGTCGCCCCCGACGTCCGCCTCGGCGCGGGGCTGGCGTTCGCGGCCCTGACCGCCGGGACGCTGGCCGCGGGCTACCGACCCGACGACCGGGGGTGGCGACGCGACGCCGCCGAGACGCTCCTGCTCTGGGGCTACTTTCTCGTCGTCCCGCCGCTGATCGCGGTCGGGGTGTACTTCTGCGTGTGGCACTCCCTCCGGCACGTGGTTCGGCTGGTCGGGATCGACGGGCGCGCCCGGACGGCACTCGCCGAACGGGGTCCCCTCGCGGCGTTGCGCCGGACGGGGCGGGACGCGACGCCGCTGACCGCCGTCTCGGTCGTCCTGCTGGTCGGCGTCGCCGTCGTCGCGGGCGTGCGGACCGATCCGCCGACGCTCGCGGCGCTGTATCTCGTCTTCATCGCCGTACTGACGCTCCCTCACGTCGCTGTCGTGACGTGGATGGACCGGGCGGAGGGCATGGGATTCGGGTGGTCACCCCGGGGACGGTGAGTGGGGAGCCGAAATCGAATCTCGCCAGTCAGTCGGTGCGTTCCGTGAGGGCTTCCGTCTCGGCAGTGGGCCGATCGTTCGGTTCGGCGGCGGACCTGGTCTCCCGTTTCTCGGTCCCCATCAGGAGTTGGAGCGCCTGTCGGACGTGGTAGTTCTTCTCTTTCGTGTCGGCCGCGTCGACGGCATTCCACAGTCTCTCGCGCAGTTTCGATTCGCGGCGGTCCATACCCCCGGTAGCTCGTCTCCGCAAATCAATCATTATTTTTTTGACGTGATGTCGGGTTGTGATTAATCGAGTGACGGCCGTCGCTCCGCTCGGCGTCGACGCACCGGTCCGTGGAGCGACCGGTGGCTCCACGAACAGTAAAAGGTTAACAGGCTCGGTCCACAACCTTCCGCCAATGGCCGAGGACGTCAAACCCACTCGCAAGAACCTCATGGCGATCGAGGATCGGATCGAACTCTCCGAGCGGGGCCACGACACGCTGGAACAGAAACGCGACGGCCTCATCATGGAGTTCATGGACATTCTGGATCAGGCCCAGGACATCCGCGCCGATCTGGACGAGAACTACCGGACCGCCCAGCGCAAGATCAACATGGCGCGGGCGATGGAAGGCGACGTGGCCGTCCGCGGCGCGGCGGCGGCGCTCAAGGAACATCCGGAGATCACCACCCAGTCGAAGAACATCATGGGCGTGGTCGTCCCCCAGATCGAGTCCTCGCGAGTCAGAAAGAGCCTCGACCAGCGGGGCTACGGCCTGCTCGGCTCCTCGGGCCGTATCGACGAGGCCGCCGACGCCTACGAGGAACTCCTCGAGAGCATCATCCTCGCCGCCGAGGTGGAGACGGCGATGAAGAAGATGCTGACCGAGATCGAGACCACCAAGCGCCGCGTCAACGCGCTGGAGTTCAAACTCCTGCCGGACCTCCACGAGAACAAGGAGTACATCGAGCAGAAACTCGAAGAACAGGAGCGCGAGGAGATCTTCCGCCTGAAGAAGATCAAAGCGAAAAAAGAGGAAGAGGAGAAGGCGGAGGCGGAAGCCGAAGCCGAATCCGACCCCGAAGTCGTCACGGCCGACGACTAGATGGCGTGTCCGGCCTGCGGTGGGGAGACCGTCGCCTTCGCCGTCCCGGCCGACCTGCGCGGACACGCTCCCGGTCCGCACGCGGCGCTCTGTTCTCGCTGTCTTCGTACCGCCCCCGCCGACGACGGTCCCGACGACCCGACGTTCGAGACCGTCCACCCGTCATTTCCGGACGGCGAGGCCGGTGCGGCGCTCGCCATCGCACTCGGCCTGCTCGACTCGCTCGCCCTCCGCCGTGACGACATCGACGACTGCTGTTCGTACGCGGAGCGGGCGGGTGCGGACGTGTTGCTGACGCTGGATCGCCTGGCGGGCGACGACGGGCTGGACCCGCACTTCGACGTGGAGCGCCGCCGGCACCAGCTGGCCGAACTGCTCCGCTAGTCACCGCGGCGGCCGACGGCCGAGGCGAGCTCGCGGACGGGAAGCGCCCCGCCGGCGGCGGCGACGCGGACCCCCGCGAGACCGACGAGGAGGACGTTCCCGTAGAGTCCGGGCTGGAGTAGCACCGCCGGAATCCACTCGGGGACCGTCCCGCCGAGCCACCGGAGACCGTAGGAGTGGCCGTGCAGGAGGAGGAGACCGACGACCGGGAGCGCGGGGCGACCGGTCGGGCGGTCGAGTTCGGCGGACACGAGGAGGACCACCGCCGGGAGCGCGGCGACGAAGTAGTAGGCGTAGGTCAGCGGCGCGAGCAGGGGGACGGCGGCGAAACCCAGCGCGGTCACCTCGCGGACGGTGCCCTCGGCCCGCAGGACGCCGACGACGATGGCGAGGCTGGCGAGTACGCGGACGGCCAGCGAGTGGGGAACGCCGTACAGCGGGCGGTAGTACGGCGGGAGCCAGATGGTCGGCGACCGGGCGGTACTCCCCTCGTTGACCCCCCACGCGAGCACGTCGAGGAAGGTCCGGTGGGCGTCGACGCCGAAGACGAGAAGCGAGCAGAGGAGGAGCGCGAGACCGCCGGCGACGGCGCCGACGAAGCGGTCGCGGTCCCCGAGCAGGTGCGCGCCGGCCGGGGCGTACGGGAGTTTGATCACGCCACAGCAGGCCGTGAGGGCGCCGCTCAGATGCGCCCGGCCGCGGAGCGACGCCGACGCGGCGAACGTGAGGAGGGCGCCGAGGGCGGCCGCGGTCTGCCCGAGCTTCATCGAGAGGAGGAGCGGCTGGAAGCCGACGAGGACGGGGACGAGGGCGAGGCGTTCGAGGGGGTGGAGAGCGACGCCGAGCGCCGAGACGAGACGCTGGAGGGCGATCCAGAGCAGGGCGACCGTCCCGACGGTCCAGAGGAAGACGGCGGGACGACGGGAGAGCGCGAGGAGGAAGGGAGCGAACGCGAGGAGGGCCACGGGCGGGTAGAGGTAGCTCCCGTGGTAGCCGCCGTCGTCGTTCCGGACGTAGAGCGACTCGCCGGCGGCCCAGCGGTCGGTGGCGGCGGCGTAGGCGCCGAAGTCCCAGAAGCCGAAGCGGGGCGCGATGTCGACGGCGCGGAGATACCAGTCGACCGCGGGGTAGGCGGCGAGGGCGACGAGCGCGAGGAGGGACGTGACGACGAACCAGGGACGCTCGTCGCGGAGCGCGAGGAGCCGGTGGAGGAGCGACATCTCGACGATGACTCCGCGCCGACGGTCGAAAAAGGTGGCTGCTTAGATACCGGTCGAGTAGCGCAGGATACCGGCGATGCCGCCGAAGGCGTCGTAGAGCTGTTCGCCCTTCTCGAAGTCGGTGCTGATGAACTTCGTCTCCGTGCCGCGCTGTTCGGCGATGGCCATGAGATGTTCGATCACGTCCTCACGTCCTTGCACCTCGGCCTCGGTCCCATCCGAACACTGGTGGTCCGGGGTGGCGTGGCGGCGGTCGATCATCTCGAACTCCTCCTGGCCGTCGCAGTCGTAGACGACCACGTCCTTGCGGAGGTCCTCGCTGATGAGCAGGCGGTCGACGGAGCCCATGACGAGGTTCCGTCGGGTCTGCTCGAAGCCGTAGGTGGCGAGGTCGCCACTGTGGAGGTTCTCGAAGAACTCCTCCATCTGCACCTTGTCTTTCATTACCTCCTGATCGGCGAGTACGTCTTGGGCGGCGTCGACGAGGTCGTAGAGACCGGACTCGTCGGTGTAGGCCACGTCGAACTTGCCGACGACGAGGTCGCCGAGTTCGTGATGGAGGTAGTCGCCGTCGAGGAACTCGTCTTTGGTCGGCGAGGGACCGCCGACGAGGATGCCGTCGAGTTCGTGGCGCTTGGGGACGAACAGGTCGTCGGCCATCTCCGCGACCTCCTGGTAGAAGTTGTCGATCGCTTCGAGGCGCAGACGGGCGAACCGCTGGGCGGACTGACCACCCTTCCGCTGCTTGCCGGGGACGAGCGAGGAGGCGCTCTTGACCGGCTCGACGCGCTTGCCCTTGAGCCAGCCGACGTTGGCCTCGCGTCGGTCGAGGACGATCAGACCGAACAGGCCCTTGTCCGACAGCATCTCCTCCAGCGGCTCGGTGAGGAAGTCGGAGTCGCAGTGGTAGCGAAAGGACTGGATCGGATCGGGCGGACTCTCCAACACCTTCGTCACCATGTCGGTCTGGCCGCCGCCGGCGTCGACGGCGCCGCTGAAGATCACGATGCCGTTCTCGGGCGGATAGGTGTCGTAGTAGCGGAGGCGGTCCTTGATGCTCGTCAGCGCGTCTTGGACGTTCGTCCGGGTCTGCTTGGACTTGATGTTGCTCGCCTCGGAGTGCTCCTGTGTGACGTGGGCGACGACCGAAGAGATCTGCTTGTCCGGCGGGATGTAGATGGTGACGAGTTGGGTGCCGGAGCCCTCGTACTCCTTCAGGTCCTCGATGACCTTCCGGAACTCGTATTTCCGACGGTCGGCGTCGGCGTCCTGCGTGTCGGTACTCATTGGTGTGTCTAGCGCCGGCCGCGGTGAAGTAACCTTTGACTGGGGAGTAGAGTTATATGCTCGTCGGCGGTGGTTCCTGACGATCCATGCGAGTGTACGCGGTTGCCAGCGGGAAAGGCGGCGTCGGCAAGACGACGACGGTCGCGAACCTCGGCGCCGCACTCGCCGCGGGTGGTCACGAGACGGTCGTCGTCGACGCCGACCTCGGGATGGGCAACCTCGCCGGCGTCCTCGGTCTCGGCGACGACGGCCCGACCGTCCACGACGTGCTCGCAGGGCGAACGACGGCGACCGAGACCGTCCGGGAGGGACCGGTCGGTCTCTCGGTGCTCCCGGCCTCGGACGACCTCGAGGACTTCGGAGCGGCCAACCCGACGAATCTGGCGACGCTACTCGACGGTCTCGACGCCGAGACGATCCTCGTCGACACCTCGGCGGGGTTGAGCCACGACAGCGTCGAGCCGCTTCGGGTCGCCGACGAGGTGTTGCTGGTGTCGACGCCCGAAGGAGGAGCGCTCGGCGACACGGCGAAGACCCGCGACGTCGTCGACCGCTTCGAGACGCCGGTGGCGGGCGTGGTGGTGACGCGCGCCACGCCGGAGACGGACGTGGAGACCGTGCGCGACCGCCTCGGCGTCCCGATCCGGGGGTCGATCCCCGACGATCCGGCGGTGTCGGCCGCCGCCGAGGCCGGCGAACCGCTCGTCGTCGCCGCCCCCGACGCGCCGGCGACCGACGCGTATCGACGGCTCGCGGCCGACCTGACCGGCGACGAGTCGCTGGCGCCCGCGGAGGACGGTGACGGCGCGGAACCGGCGGCGGAGGACGGCGAGACCGACGAAGACGAGCGAACGGGCTTTCTGCGCTGGCTCCTCCGCTGAACGGGAAGTTCTTTCAGGGCGCCACGACGACGAGTGACTATGGACGAGTCGAACGCGATTCCGCTCTGGTGGATACTGGTCTTTCTGGTGCTCACGCTCGGGGTCGGGGCGCTCGCCGTCTCGGCGGTCGGCGGGTCGCTGATCGCTGGCGTCGTCGTCCCGGCGTAGCGGGACCCACGGCGGCGGACGGCTCGCCCCGAGCACAACTATAACGATTTTGTTATGCATATCGTATTCGGTATGCTTATACGCGGCGAGACGCAACTCCGGCTATGGCAGAGACCGCAGCGGCGTCGACGGTCGGTCCCGACGAACTCGTCGCCCTGAAGCGAATCGCGCTGGACGGGGGACTCGACGGGCGGGTGAAGCTCTCCTGTTCGGGGCTGGCCGAGCAACTGGACGCGTCGGCGCAGACGGCGTCACGGCGGCTGCAGCGACTCGACGACGCCGGTCTCGTCGACCGGGAGGTGCTGGCTGACGGCCAGCGGGTGACCGTCACCGACGAGGGGCTGGCCCGTCTCCGACGCGAGTACGCCGACTACCGGCGGCTGTTCGAGACCGACGCGACGCTGTCGCTCGACGGGACGGTGACGAGCGGCATGGGCGAGGGGCGTCACTACATCTCGCTGTCGGGCTACATGCGACAGTTCCGCGACCGCCTCGGCTACGAACCGTTTCTGGGGACCCTCAACGTCGAACTCGTGCCGGAGAGCGTCCGCGCGCGCGCCGAACTGGAGGCGCTGGCGGACGACGCGACCCCCATCGAGGGCTGGGAGGACGGCGACCGCACCTTCGGCCCGGCGACGTGTTACGCGGCCCGGGTCCAGAGCGAGGCCGGCAGCTACGACGGCGCGCACGTCATCGTCCCCGAGCGGACCCACCACGACGCCACGCAACTCGAACTCATCGCGCCGGTGAAGCTCCGGGACGAACTCGACCTCGACGACGGCGAGCGCCTGACCGTCCACCTGGGTGAGCCGTGATGCGAGGCGAGTCGACGGGGGCGCTGGAGCGGGCGACCGCCGCCTTCCGGGCCGGCGAGCCGGTGCTCGTCCACGACGCCGACGACCGCGAGGGCGAGACCGATCTCCTCTACCCCGCGAGTGCGGTGACGCCCGCGGCCGTCACCCGCATGCGAAACGACGGGGGCGGCCTCATCTTCGTCGCGCTGACTGCCGCCGCGGCCGACCGGTTTCGACTCCCCTTCCTCCACGAGTCGGTCGACCACCCGGCGAACGACCACAGCGACCTCGGATACGACGCCCACCCCTCCTTCTCGCTGACGGTCAACCACCGCGACGGGTTCACCGGCGTCACCGACGACGACCGGGCGCTGACCATCCGCCGGCTGGGCGAGGTGAGCGCGGACGACGACTACGGCGTCGACGCCTTCGCCGGCGAATTCCGGACGCCCGGCCACGTCCACCTCCTGCGGGCCGCCCCCGGCCTGCTCGACGAGCGGCGCGGCCACACCGAACTCGGCCTGGCGCTGGCCCGCGAAGCCGGTGTCTCCCCCGCCGTCGCCGGCTGTGAGATGCTCGACGACGAGACGGGTGGGGCCCTCTCGACGGCCGACGCGCGGGCGTACGCCCGCCGACACGGCCTGCCGTTCGTGGAGGGTGCGGAACTGGTGCGGGCGCTGGCGTGACGATCTCGGACTGCGCGATCATTGCCCCGCACGGAAACTGTTAAGACCGGATTGGGCGAAAAAAGGAACAACTCATGTCGCTCGATACGATGACTTCTACCGACGCGACTCGGACGGGAAGCACACGCCTCGACTCGGGAGGGGCGTGAGATGGGATTCGACGAGATGCGGGAGGCGGGCGACGTCGACACCATCTGGCTCGACGGCGAGTTCGTCGACTGGGACGACGCCCAGATCCACGTCCTCACCCACGGGCTCCACTACGGGACGGGCGTCTTCGAGGGCGTCCGCTGCTACGACACGGCGCAAGGCCCGGCCATCTTCCGGTGGGACGAACACCTCGACCGCTTCTACGCCTCCGGCAAACCCTACAACCTCGACATCCCCTTCGACCGCGAGGAACTGACCGAGGCGACGAAGGAACTCATCCGCCGGCAGGAACTCGAATCGTGTTACATCCGCCCCGTCGCCTACTACGGCTACGACATGCTGGGCCTGAACCCCGAGAGCTGTCCGGAACAGGTCGCCATCGCCGTCTGGCCGTGGGGCGCGTATCTCGGCGAGGACGCACTGGAGGACGGGGTCGAGGTGACCGTCGCGTCGTGGCGGAAGTACGCCTCCTCGCAGATCCCGACCAATGCCAAGACGACGGGACCGTACGTCAATAGCGTGCTCGCGAGTCTGGAGGCGAAACGGGAGGGCTACGTCGAGGCGCTCCTGCTCAACGAGGAAGGTAACGTCGCGGAGGGACCGGGGGAGAACCTGTTTCTCGTCCGCGACGGCGAGATCTACACGCCCGGTCTCGCGGAGGGCATCCTCGACGGCATCACCCGAAACACCGTCATCACGCTCGCGCGCGAACTGGGCTACACCGTCCACGACGACGCGACGATCAGCCGGGGTGAACTCAACACGGCCGACGAACTGTTCTTCTCGGGCACCGCGGCCGAGGTGACGCCGATCCGCAAGGTCGACAACGTCGTCATCGGCGAGGGGACCTGTGGTCCGGTGACGGCCGACGTCCAGCAGGCCTTCTTCGACCTGGTCGAGCGCCGCACCGACGACCACGCCGACTGGTTCGAGTCCGTCGAGGAGTGATATCAGTCGGGCGGCGTCTCGTCGCCTCCGTCGCCCGCCGCTTCGGCGACGTCCTCGACCGCGATGTCGATGCCGTGGTCGTCCTCCGCGAACCCGGCGCTGAGGATGCGCGTCAGCGCCTCCTCGACGCTCTCGCCGGTCGCCTCGATCCGGTCGGGCTCGACCTCGATGACGAAGCCGGTGGTGATGTTCGGCGCCGTGGGCATGAACAGTACCTCGCGACCGTCGTTCGTCGTCTGTCCCGTCTTGAACGCGGTCATGCGGATGCCCGGCCACGTCTCCAGCCGAACCGGCTTCTGGAGGTCTTCGGTGCCGGTGAGCGCCGTCTCGACCGCGAGTTTCGAGGCGTTGTAGAGGATGCGGATGAGCGGGACGCGGTTCATCGCGCTGTCGAGGCCCCTCTCGACCAGTCGGCCGGCCGTCGTCCGCATCAGGTAGCCGACCGACAACACCAGCATGACGAACACGACGAGCGCCACGAGCACGCCGTAGGGTTGGGGGAGGGTCCGGACGACGGGGAGATCCGCCATCCGCGAGTAGAGCCAGTTGAGCACGATCAGGATGACGAGGATCGGCACGAGGATCACCAGCCCACTGGCCGCGTCGCGTCTCCACGAAGACATTGTCGGATGGAGGGGGGCGGGGGCCTTCAGCGTGTTCCAACGGGCGGACGGACGCCCCGCGACCGACCGGGGACGAACGAGCCGATGATCGGCGGCGGGGCGGCCGTCGGAGGGGGCGATGTGTTCGAGACGACCGCCGGCGTGCGGGCGTTCCGCCGGCACCCCGATCCGACCGACCTCGGGACGGTCTATCGGGAACCGCGAGCGAGGTACACGACCAGAAAGACGGCCGCGAGGACGCTCACCGGTCCCTCGTACGGTCGTTCGGAGAGCGTCAAAACCGCCGCGGCGACGATCAGCGCGGCGGCGATGACGGCGTCGCCGAGGTGGTCATCACGGGCACCCCGCGTGTCGTGGGACTCGGTCCGGACGACCAGTTCGCCGCGTTCGAGTCGGTCCAGGGTCCTATCGAGGCGGGCAGGAATACGCGTCAGCGCCGGGATCGACCGCTGGGCGTCCGTCCACGACTCCTCGAGGAGCGCTTCGAGTTCGCTCTCGATGAGACCCCGCTCGACGAGGAAGTCGCGAACGACGGCGAGGAAGTCGAATTCCGGGTCGAGTTGCCGGCAGACGCCCTCGCCGACGGTCCCGACACGAACGAGCAACATCACGTCCGGCGGGATACGAAACGGAAAGTCGCGGAGCATCGAGGTCAACTCCGTGATGATCAGTCGCCACGTGATCTCCGAGCGCCCCTCCAGGTTCTCGATGACGAGTTCGAGGACGTGTCTGACCTCGACACGGTCGACATCCGCCTCGAGGACGTCGAGTGCGATCAGCGCATCGACGAGGGCGTCGACGTCGCGCCGAACGAGCGCCCGATAGAGCCCGACGATGTCCCGCTGGACCGTCGGCGAGAGCCGCTCGCTCATCCCGAAGTCGTAGATCAGGAGTCTGCCTCGCTCCGTGACGGCGAGGTTCCCCGGGTGCGGGTCCGCGTGGAACGCGCCGTCGACGAGCCCCATCTTCAGGTAGACCTTCGTGATTCGCACCGCCATCTCGTGGGCGTCGGTGTCGAGACCGTCGAACGCGTCGTCGTCGGTTATCTTCCGGCCGGTCAGATACTCCATCGCCAGCACGCGCTCCGAGGAGAGGCTCTCGTAGGCGTCGGGGATGACGACCCGGTCGTCGTCGGCGAAATTCTCGTTTATTTCCGCCATGATCGCTCGCTCTCGGTCGAAATCCAGTTCGGCGAGGATGATCTCCTCGAAGTCGTCCGCCACGTTCCGTACCGAGTATCGCTGGCGTTCTTCGAGAACGGGAGCGACGAGCGGGATCAGGCCGCGAATGACCCGCAGATCGCGCTCGATCACGGGCTTTACGCCCGGGCGGCGCACCTTCAGGGCGATCCGTTCACCGCGGTACGCGACCGTGTACACGAAGGCGAGCGAGCCGCCAGCAATCGGGTCGACCGTCGAGAGATCGAGGTCGTCGTCCAGCTCCTCGGCGAGGACCGCCCGTGGGTCGCCCCCGGCGTCTTCGGGGATCTCGTCCTGGAGTGTCCCGAACACCCTGGCGTACGTCCGCGGGACGATGTCGGGTCGCGTCGACAGCACCTGGCCGACCTTGACGAACGCCGGGCCGAGTTCCAGCATCGTATCGCGTATCCGCTCGGCCCGGTCTCGGTGAGCCGCCTCGTCGGTCTGTCTCCCGGGACCGAACAGGAGGAACCGGTGTCGGTCGCGAAGGAACGCTATCGCGAAGGGCAGAAACCGAAAGACGACCGACAGATACCGGCGAACGAATCCACTCATCTCACGCCTCCGCCGGAGCGCGGACGGGTGCCGACTGATAGTTCATGTTCGGTGATTCGATCACGCCGCACATATAGGCTGGTGAGCGACGGCGACGAACACCCCTATTAACACCGACCGTGAACTACCCGGCGCATGATCGTCTCCATCGTCGCGGGTGCGCTCTGGGCGATGCTGCCGGCGTACGTGCCGAACAACGTCGCCGTCCTCGCCGGCGGGGGGCGTCCCATCGACGGCGGGCGGACCCTCGGCGGCCGTCGGCTGCTCGGGGACGGCAAGACGTGGCGGGGGACCATCGCGGGCACGCTCGCGGGCGTCGCGCTGGCGGTGGCGCTCAACGCCGGCCGACCGGCCGTCGCCGCCGCGCTCGGCGCAGACCTCCCCGCCTTCCCGCTCCGGGCGGCCTTCGGTCTCGCGTTCGGCGCGATGCTCGGCGACATCGGGGCGTCCCTGATCAAGCGCCGCCTCGGCCGTCAGCGCGGCGCCGCCGTCCCCGGTCTCGACCAGCTCGACTTCGTCGTCGGCGCGCTCGCCCTCGCCGCCCTCCTCGCCCCCGCCTGGACCGTGTCGACGTTCTCGCTCCCGCGGCTGGTCGTCGTCGTCGTCGCGACGCCGCTGCTGCACGTCACCACGAACGCCGGCGCGTATCTGCTGGGGTTGAAGGCGGAGCCGTGGTAGCGCGGGCGGGTCGTGGGAGCGCCCCGCGGGGACGACCGCCCGCCGCCCCGAACCGCCCCGTTTATGTCGATTCGCGGTCCCGAACACGCCAATGACGAATCAGGACCTCCTCGACGCGCTCCGGGCGGCAGACGCCGTGAAGTTCGGCGAGTTCGAACTCTCCCACGGCGGGACGAGCGACTACTACGTCGACAAGTACCTCTTCGAGACGGACCCGCAGTGTCTCTCGCTGATCGCCGAGGCCTTCGCCGACCGCCTCGGCGACGACGAGAAACTCGCCGGCGTCGCGCTGGGCGCGGTGCCGCTCGTCGCGGTCACGAGCGCCGAGACCGGTCGCCCCTACGTCATCGCACGCAAACAGGCCAAAGAGTACGGCACGGGCAACCGCATCGAGGGACAACTCGCCGACGGCGAGCGGGTAGTCGTCCTCGAAGACATCGCCACGACCGGCAAGAGCGCACTCGACGCCGTCGAGGCGCTCCGCGAGGCGGGCGCCGTCGTCGACCGCGTCCTCGTCGTGGTCGACCGCGAGGAGGGCGCGAGCGAACTGCTCGCCGACCACGGGATCGAACTCGACTCGCTGCTCACGGCGAGCGATCTGCTGGCCGACGAGTAGAGTAGTGGGCGTCCGCACGCCCCGCACCGCCATGCCAACCGTTAAGTCACAGATTGCGGATACGCACCGTATATGGCGCTGAGTGACTCGCTGGCGAACTACTTCGGCTTCGAGGAGCACGGGACGACCCTCCGGACGGAAGTGCTCGCGGGGTTCACGACGTTTCTGACGATGTCCTACATCGTCGTGGTGAATCCGAGCATTCTCGCCGGGATTCCGGACGAGAAACCCGGAATCGTGGTGTCGGGATACGCCTACGGGGAGGTGGTGTCGATGCTCGCCGTCGTCACCATCATCGCGGCGGCGACGGCGACGCTGATCATGGCGCTGTACGCGAACCGCCCGTTCGGACAGGCGCCCGGGCTCGGCCTGAACGCCTTCTTCGCGTTCACGGTCGTCGGGGCGCTCGGCATCTCGTGGCAGACGGCGCTCGCCGCCGTCGTCGTCGAGGGGATACTCTTCATCGTTCTCACCGCCGTCGGCGCCCGCGAGTACGTCATCCGGGTGTTTCCCGAACCGGTCAAGTTCGCGGTCGGCACCGGCATCGGTCTCTTTCTGACGATCATCGGCCTGCAGGCGATGAACATCGTGGTCGCCAACCCCGACACGCTGGTCACGCTCGGTCCGGTCGCCTCCGACCCGGTCGCCATCGTCTCCGTCGTCGGTCTCTTTCTCACGTTCGCGCTCTACGCCCGCGGACTCCGCGGGTCGATCGTCGTCGGCATCCTGGCGACGACGGCGCTCGGCCGGGTCGTCGCCAGCGCGGGCGCCGTGGGCGGCGACGCGGCGGGCCGACTGGTCGCGGGCGGCGCCAGCGCCACCTACGACATCACGCCGCTCGCGGGTGCGTTCCTCGACGGCATCGCCGACATCGAGGCGTTCACCTTCGCGCTCGTCGTCTTCACGTTCTTTTTCGTCGACTTCTTCGACACCGCGGGCACGCTCACCGGCGTCGCACAGGTCGCGGGCTTTCTCGACGAAGACGGGAACTTGCCCGGTATCGACAGGCCGCTGATGGCCGACGCCGTCGGGACGACCGTCGGCGGGATGCTCGGCACCTCGACCGTGACGACGTACATCGAGTCGGCCTCCGGCGTCGAGGAGGGCGGCCGGACGGGCATGACCGCGCTGGTCGTCGCTCTGCTCTTTCTCGCGTCGCTCGCGGTCGTCCCCCTCGCCGCCGCCATCCCGCTGTACGCCTCCCACATCGCGCTCGTCGTCATCGGCGTCGTCATGCTCGGCAACGTCGTCGACATCGCGTGGGACGATCCCTCCTACGCCATCCCCGCCGGCATGACCATCCTCGTGATGCCGTTCACCTACTCCATCGCGACGGGCATCGCGGCCGGCATCGTCACCTACCCAATCGTGAAGGCCGCGCGCGGCGAGTGGAGCGACGTGCGACCCGGCCACTGGGTGCTCGCGGGCGCGTTCGTGCTCTACTACGTGGTGCGGACGAACACGCTGGCGGCGTAGGCGGCGTCGCACTCGCGACGCACACACCCGTCGGTCTCAAGTCCACGGAGCCACTACGTCCGCCGATGTCATCGTTGGAACTCTACGAACTGCCCGGCTGTCCTTACTGTGCGAAGGTGAAGACGAAACTCGACGAACTCGGGCTGGAGTACGTCTCCCACGAGGTGCCGCGCTCGCACTCGGAGCGGACCGAAGTGAACGAGGTGAGCGGCCAGACCGGCGTGCCCGTGCTGGTCGACCCCGACCACGACGTCGAGGGGATGGCCGAGAGCGACGACATCGTCGCGTACCTGGAGGAGACGTACGGCGCGGGCGCCGAGAACTAATCCTCCTCGACGACGTACGCACCGAAGTCGTCGACGGTGCCGACCGGCGGCGCGCCGACGGCCAACCAGACGTGCGTCTCGTCCGTGTGGTTACACAGGTTCCGGACCGTCTCGGGGGCGACGCGGACGACGCCACCCGCGGGTACGTCGTGTACCTCGCCCGCGAGCGATATCTGGCCTCCGCCCCCGCTCATCGAGACGAACACCTCCTCCTGTCCGTCGTGGGTGTGGGGCGTCGTCACCTCGCCCGGCTCGACGATCACTTGGTTCAGCCGGAGTTCGGTGCAGCCGAGCGGCTCCGTCAGCTTCCGGACCGCCGTCTCGCAGGTCTGGAACTGGTCGGCCGGGACGTCGTCGGGGTCGACGATGCTGTAGCCACCCATGGTCGACCCGTCGGCACGGGGGAAGAAAGGGTTAGCTCTCCGCAGGCGCCCGGGCGCGTTCGAGGATCAGATCGCGGAGGTCGTCCGCGTCGCGCAGCGCGGCGAGTTCTTCCTGGCTCACGAGGGCGGTCCCCTCGACGGAGTCGCGCTTCTCGCGTTCCTCCGTGACGTACACCGAGCGGGTCCGGGTCACCTCGCCGAGCGAGGACATGATCCGAGCGCGCTTCTCCGCGCTCCGGGTGAACGCCGAGTGCCCCGTCAGCAGGTTCTCGATCTCGCGGTCGCCGTCCTCGCTGACCGCGGTGAAGGGCGCTCGGGTCGTCGGGTGGACGGTGAAGCCGACGCGGGCGAGGACGGCGAGGACGTGATCTTCGTCCGGGGCGACGGCGGGATCTTGTGGCGTCGGCTCGGCGTCCCGGACCCCGTCGGCGCCGTCGAGGACGTCGACGGGATCGCTGAAGGGCTGATCGAACAGTTCCTCGAGCTTGATCGCCACGTCGATACTGGCGTTCATGCCGTCCTCGTACTTCGAGACGGTGCGCCGCGAGACGCCGAGTTCGGTCGCCAGGCGGCCGAGACTCCAGCCGCGCTCCTCGCGTTCGTCCGCGAGCAGGTCGCCGTCGATGTTGACGTAGAGACCGCCGGGCGCCGCGTAGATGAGCGGCGGGACGTTCTCGACGAACAGGTCGAAGGCGGTGTCGGGGTTGATCGCGGGCACGCCGTGGCGGAAGTACACCACTTCGGGTTTCAGGTCCTCGTCGCGGGTCCGCAGGCCGATGACCAGCGGCGTCGCCGACAGGTACGATCCGAGCCGACGCATCTCGATGCCCGTCTCGGCGTCCAGTCCGTCCACGTTGGCGAGGATCTTCACCAACAGGAGGTCGTCACCGCGCCGGGCAGCCAGGTCGAAGCTCTTCGGGCGGATCGAACACCGGTCGCTCACTACGAATCCCGCGTCCTGAAGCATCGCAGTGATGTTTCCGACCAGTGCTGACCGTGACATACCCGAAAGTAAGCGCTCCGCGACATAAATACGTTGTGTCGGTGATTCCGGTCACGTCAGGCGATTGGCAGCGAGACCGACGCGAAACCGCTTTCACTGCTCGCGCGCCTACCGTCGTCCGTGACGCTCGTCGGTCTCGACGACACCGACTCCCGCGAGCGCGGGATGTGTACGACGTACGTGGCGGCCCGCGTGGCCGAAGCTATCGCGACGGCCGGCGGTTCGGTCGACCGTCGCCTGCTGATCCGGCTCAACCCCGCCGTCGAGTTCAAGACGCGGGGCAACGCCGCGCTCTGTGTCGAGACCGACCTCGACCCGGACCGGGCGTTCGACATCGCGACCGCGGTGACCGACGACTTCGCCGAAACGGCGGACCCGAACACGAGTCCGGGAGTCGTGGTCGCCGACGCGAGCGCCGACGCCGTCCCCGACGCCGTCGCCACGTTCGCCCGCCGGGCGCTCCGCGAGCTGATCGGCGTCGACGAGGCGACCGACCTGCTGGACCGACTGGCCTACCGCCACGACGGCGGACGGGGCCGGATCGGGGCGCTCGCAGCCCTCGGCGCGCACCGTGCCTTCGACGACTGGACGTACGAACGCATCGCGTACCGGGAGCTGGACCGCTGTGGTACGCCCCGAGACGTCGACCGCGAGAGCGCGTTCGCGGCGGCCGAGGCAGCCTACCCCGACGCGTGGGACACCGTGGACCGCGTCGAGGACGAACTCGTCTGCGTGCCGTCGGCGCCCGGTCCCATCCTCTACGGCATCCGCGGCGACGACCCCGCGTCAGTCCGGCGCGTGGCCGCGAGCATCGAGAGCGAACCCGTCGACCGGGCGGTCACCTACCTGACCAACCAGGGGACGGACGCCCACCTCCGGGCGGGAACGGTCGAATCGGTTCGCGACGGGCGAGCCTACCGGCTCGACGGCGTCGTCGACGACGCGCCCGAGACGCGGGCGGGCGGACACGTCCACCTGACGATCCGCGATGGGTCGACGACGCTGCCCTGCGTGGCGTTCGAACCGACCAAACGCTTCCGTGACCGGGTGCGTGACCTCCGCCCCGGCGACCGCGTAACCGTCTGTGGCGAGGTGGGCGGTGGGACGCTCAAACTCGAGAAGTTCGCGCTCAGGGAGCGGGTGACGACCGAACGCGTCGTTCCCTCGTGTCCGGACTGCAGCCGGTCGATGGAGAGCGCCGGGCGCGGGCAGGGGTACCGGTGTCGCGACTGCGACACGACCGCCCCCGGACGCGTGGCACGCCCCGTCGAGCGGGCGCTCGACCCGGGGTGGTACGAGGTGCCGCCCTGCGCCCGCCGGCACGTCGCCAAACCCCTCGTGCGCGGCGGGTTCGACGCGCCGACACACCCCGAACGGTGACGGTAGCCGGCGATTGTCGGCGTTCAACGGGTGGTTAAGGCGTGCTAATCAGTGAATAGTCAAACCGGAAGCCGTCCTGCGCACGACTGTGATGTGTGACCGACCCGCACGGAGGGGTACGCGATGAGTTCGGCCGACGAGGGGGAGCCTCCGGTCGCCGTCGACAGCCCGGCACTCGACCGCTGGCCGACGTACACGCTCGAACACACCATCGAGGTCGTCGGAAGCGACGGGAGACAGTGCACGATCTATCCCTCGAACGTCCCCGAGGAGGAGAAACTCACGGCGTGGATCACGGCCGACGGCGACTCGTTCCTCGCTATCGACGAGATCAGGTGACCCCGCCTCACTTCCCGCGACCGGTGAGGGGGACGACGACGTCGGCGTCGCCGCCGAGAACCCCGCGCTCGCGGTAGCGACGAAGCCCCGCGACCGCGGCGGCGGCGGTCGGTTCCACGTCGAACCCGCCCGCCCGGAGGGCCTCGTGTGCTCGACCGACGGCGTCGGCCGACACCGCGACGGCGTCGCCGTCGGTCGCCTGGATAGCGTCCACGACCGCCGCCCGGCGCACCGGCTTTCGGACCCGAATCCCGTCCGCGAGGTCGTTCGTCTCCTCGCCCGCGTCGCCCGCGATGGGCGCGTACCCCGCCGCCTGCACCGCGAGCAGCCGGGGCATCGCGTCGGTCCACCCCGCTTCGACGAGCGCCCGGAAGCCGCGATAGGCGCCGAGAAGGAGCGTCCCGTGGCCGAGCGGGACGACCACCGCATCCGGCACCGACCAGTCGCGCTGTGCGGCGAGTTCGATGCCGAACGTGGCGGTGCCGGCGAAGAAGGCGGGGTTCCAAGCGTGGCTGGCGTACCACCCGTCTCCCTCGGCGACGGCGTCTCGACAGGCGTCTGCGACCGCCTCGCGATCCCCTTCGATCTCCACGGCTCGCGCTCCGACCGCCTCGATGGCCCGGCGCTTCGCGTCCGCCACCGACGCCGGCACGTAGATATCGGCGTCGAGGCCCGCGCGGGCGGCGTAGGCGGCGACGGCCGCGCCGGCGTTACCCGAGGAGTCCTCGATCACCCGGTCGACGCCGAGTGCGACCGCCCGGGATATCACCGTCGCCGCACCGCGGTCCTTGAAACTCCCCGTCGGCGTGACGTACTCGAGTTTGAACGTCGCGTCCCACGCGGGAGCGTCGACGAGCGGCGTGAACCCTTCGCCGAGCGTGACCCCCGGCTCGACGGGGAGAAAGTCCTCGAACGCCCACAGTCCCCGCCGCGAGTCGAAGGTGGAGAAGGCGGGCGCCGCCCCGCCGGGGCGGGGCGCCGACGCGAACTCCAGGGGGGTGCCACAGGTGCAGCGCCAGCGGTCGGCGTAGGTGCGGTCGCAGGCGGGGCAGACGAGGTCGGCGGACACGGCTAATAGGTGTCGACGTTCTTGCCCACGGAACAGACGTACTCGCCGGTGGCGACCTGCGGGAGCCGCCGACTGCGCCAGAAGATGCCGTCGTTGTCGGCGGTGATCCGGGCCTTCAGCTCGCCGAAGACGTCCGTCACCTCGAACAGCGTCTCGTCGGCGGCCACGCGGTCGCCGAGGTCGTGTTCGAAGCGGACGAGTCCGCCGACCGGCGAGCCGTACTGGTCGAACGCCTTCGCGCGTGTCTGGGCGTCGACCCCCGGATCGCCGGGGAGGAAGTCGTAGCCCCGGAGGACGTTGAACACGCCATCGACGCCCTTGGCGATGCTCCCCTCGTCCCAGCCGACGGCGCCGCCGAGTTCGGGGTCGATTGCCGGCACGCCGTCGGAGGGGGCGACGCGGGCGAGTTGGCCGTCCGGTCCCTTCTGGTCGAGGACGTAGCCACAACCGAACGTCTTCGCGAGGTCGAGACACTGGGAGTGGAGGCGGTGGCGTCGGCCACACCGGACGCGCACCTCGTCGATCATCCGGCTGGTCGAGCCTTGGTGGAGGTCGAGGACGAGGTCGGCGTTCCGGGCGATCTCGTAGGTGGCGGCGGCGATGCGCTCGCTCGACGTGCCGCTCTCGTCACCGGGGTACGCCCGATTCATCTTCGTGTCGTCGATGGGGTTGCGGTGTTCGGCCACCTGGAAGGCGTGGTAGTTGACGATGCCGACCAGGATTACGGTCCCCGCGATCTCGTCGGGGTCGAGCTGCGGGACGACGCGCTGGATCACGCCCACGCCGTTGAGTTCGTCGCCGTCGCTGGCCGCCTGGACGTAGAGCGTCTGGCCGTCGCGTGCGCCCTCGACGACGGCCACGGGGAGACCGAACGGACTACCGTCGCGGGTCTCACCGACTTCGAGACGACCCGTATCCGTCGTCCCCGGCGATGCGTCCGCGCTTCCCACCGAAGTCATTGTTCGATGCACGGACTCATCCCCTTTGAGCGATTCGATCACGGTCGGGGACCGCCGATACAACGACGAGGCTTTGATCGTGGGCCGTCAACGCTCGACCGTGAGCGACGAGTCACCAGGACGGCCGCCGTCGGCGGGCCTCGTCCGGGCACTGCGGGTGCGACGAAACGCGGCCGTCGGCGTCGGCACCGGCGTCGCCCTCGCCGTCCTCGTCTACCTCGTGCGCGTGTTCGAGCTGCTCGGCCCGGTGGGCGGCACGCAGCGGTATCCGGTCGTCGGTCCCGAGGGCTGGTTTCTCGTCCTCGGAGTCGTCCTCGCGTCGGCGACGGCGCTGCTCGTGACGTCGGCGCTGACGGCCGTGACGGCCTACCGGCGTACCCGCGAGCTATGAGTCGATCGGATCGTCGGCGCCCGCGAAGTCGGCGAGGCGGGTCGCCCCCGCGCGCGTCCCCTTCGCGATGAGGACGTCGTCCGCGTGGACGGTCGTCTCCGGGCCGGGCGAGATGACCCAGTCGCCGTCGCCGTCGCCGCGCCGCACCGCGATCACGCGCATCCCCGTCGCGGTCTTGACTTCGAGGTCCCCGAGCGAGGCGTCGGCGATACGGCTCCCGTCGGCGACGATCACGCGCACGATCACCTCGTCGGACTCCTCGACCGCCGCGGCGACGACCGGGTGGGTGTCCAGTCCCCGGAGGACGCCCTCGCTGATCTCCAGGGCGGCGTCGCTGATCACCTCCGTCGCGCTCGCCAGGTGGACCAGTCCCCGCAGCGAGATGGGGTCTTCGACCCCGGCGGCGGCGCGCAACACCCACGCCTCGAACCGCGATTTGAGGGCGTCCACCTCGGCTTCGAGTTCGACCACCTCCTCGGCGACGCCCTCGCTGTCGAAGAGGACGGAGCCGTACGCCAGATCCACCGCCAGTTCGCTCATGTTTTTCATCAACACGATGGAGTCGACCGCGCGGTCCAGATCCTCGATGGTGGAGTCGACGGGGACCGGCGGGTCGTACGTGTCGCCCGTGACGGTCTCGTACACCGCCGACAGCGCCGTCTCGGTCCCCCGGAGCAAGACGACGTCGTCGGCTTCGAGCGTGGTGTCGTAGTCGGGGTTGACGATCCACTCGCCCGTCCGCCGGATGGCGATGACCCGGACGCCGGTCTCGGTCTCCAGGTTCAGGTCGCCGAGCGACGCGCCGGCGTAGTCGGAGCCGGCGACTACCCGTCCGCGGACGACCGTCTCGACCGCCTCCGGGATCGCCGTCCGCATCGCCTCGGGGATGCCGATGTCCTCCAGCACCACCTTGGCGATGTCGCCCGCGGCGTCGCTGATCTTCTCGGCGGCGCCGACGACCCCGAGGACGGGCGCGAGCCGCTCGGCGTCCTCCGGGCTTCGGGCCGCCATAAGCAGGCTCATCCGCGCCTGCAACTGCAACACGTCCATCCGCTCTTCGAGTTCGAGCACCTCCGCGGCCACCTCGTCGCTCCCGTGGAGTACCGCCGAGTACGACAGGTCGATGAGGAGTTCGGCCGTGTCCTTCATCTCGGCGAGGACGGCTTTCACGCTGACCGGCTCGTACTTCACGTCCCCGGGGTCCATACCTCCTCTCGTGCCGCCGAGCGGATAAAACGTCCCCCGCCACGACGAACGCAAGAACGAAGCGAGTGGCGGGGGACGACACGGCCGATGGAGCGACGAGGTGGCTGGGACCTGCTCGGCGTGACGACCGCGGCCTTCTTCGTGACGATGGTCGCCCGGCTGGTACCGAGTCCGCTGGTCCCCGACGTCATCGACGCCTACGGCGTCTCGACGGGGACGGTCGGTCTCGCGCTCTCGGGGATGTGGGCCGCGTACGCCCTCTTTCAGTTTCCCGGCGGCGTCGTCGCCGACCGGGTCGGCCAGCGGCGGGTGATCCTGGTCGCGATGGCCGGTATCGGCGCGACGAGCCTCCTGCTCGCGAGTTCGCCGAACGTCGCCGTCTTCGCCCTCGCCGCCGTCGCTCTCGGCGCGAGCGCCGGGCTTTACTTCACCGCCGGCACCTCCTTTCTCGCCGACCAGTTCGAGGACACGGGGCGGGCGCTCGGCGTCCACGAAATCGGCGCGTCGGGCGCCGGTCTCGTCGCGCCCGTCGCGAGCGCCGCCGTCGCCGCCCGGTTCGGCTGGCGGGCCGGCCTGCTCGTGCCCGCCGTCGTCGCCCCCGTCGTGCTCGTCCTGTTCGCCTGGCGGGTGCCCGAGACGCCGCCCCCGGACCCCGAAGGGGGTGGCTGGGGGATCGACCCGCACGCGTTGCTCGCGCTGCTCGTCCGCCCCAGCATCGGCTTCACCACCCTGCTAGCCATGATCGCCTTCTTCACGTGGCAGTCCTTCGCCTCCTTTTTCCCCACCTTCCTCGTCGAGCACGTCGGTCTCGAAACCGGGCGGGCGAGCCTCGTCTTCGGGGTGGTGTTCGCCATCACGCTCGTCGCGGCGCCGTCGCTGGGGTGGGTGTCGGACGCGCTCGGCCGGGACCGCACCCTCGGCACCGCCTTCGTCGCCGGCGTCGCCGGCTACGCCTGCTTCCTGTTCGGTGACGGCGGTCTCGACGTCGTCGTCGCGGGGACGGCGCTCGTCGGTCTCGGTCTCTCCTGGCCGGGCGTCCTCAACTCCCGGTTCATGGATCACCTCGCCGCCGACGAGCGAGGTGCCGGCTTCGGTCTCGTCCGGACCGTCGTGTTGCTCGTCAGTTCCCTCGGGAGCGGCGTGACGGGGACGCTCGCCGGGCGAGTCGGCTGGCTCGCCGCGTACGGTCTCGTCGCGACCCTGCTCGCCGTCCTCGCCGTCCTACTCGTCGCCAACCGGGTGCTGGGTGTCGACGCCTGACCCGTCCGACGGGCGTCTGCCGCGGAGACGACGAGGTAAGCGTTTCCCCGTCGAACGCGCCGATTTCGGGGCGTCGCCGCGGGAAGTTTTAATCCGACGGGTGTCGTATCCCCCCTGCATGGCTATCGACCCGCGAAACTACGACGTGGCCGAACTCCGGGCGGCGGGGAGCGGCGAGCCACTGCCGTCCCGTCGGGTGACCGACGCGGCCGACGAGGTGGACGGGTCGACCACGGACGCGACGGCGGCGGCCGAACCGGACCCGGACCGTCCGGCCGCCGCCGTCGCGTTCGAGACGTCGATTGCTCGCGACCTCGCGGCGCTGGACCACGGGACCGACGCCGAGCGGCCGTACCTCCCCGCGCTCCCGGCGTCGCTCCCCGCCGAGGCGCTGATCTTCGAGTGGCTGGAGTTTCTCACCCTCCAGGCGGGGCACGAGTCGGTGTGCGACGCGCTCGACTTTTACCGACGGGTGGGCTGGATCGGATCGGACGCCGCCGACGCCCTCGAACTGTATCTGTCGGGCATCGGCGACCCGCGAGCCGACGAGGCGACCGGTCTCGATCCCGACGACCACCGGGTGAGCCTCCACTACGTCGCGCGGCTCGCGTCCCTTTCCCGGCGCTGAGAATTACGGGAGTGATTATTTACCACGCCCCCGTGTAGCGCGGGCCGTATGAGCGAAGAGGACGAGGAGAGCGAGGCGGACGCGGAGAGCGGAGAGAGTCAGGGCGGCGACACCGCCCCCACGCCGATTGGCGTCAAACTCGGGAGTACCCGGACCGTCATCGCCATCCCCGACGGCGACGGCGGCCTGCGGACGGTCAAGACGCTGACCTGCCTCGCCACCTACGAGGACGTGATCACGGGCGAGGAGCGCGTCCTCTACGGCGAGGAGGCGGCGACCGAGTACCCCGACCGGGTGCAGTACACGCTCCGCTCGGGGCTGCCCGAGGACGAGGAGGGGGCCGATCTGACGGCGACGTTCTTCGAGGAGGTGATCGAGACCAACGACGTGCCCGAAGACAGCGCCGTCGTCTACGCCATCCCGACCATCGACAACGAGCGGGGGCTGGAGAACCTCCAGTCGGTCATCGAGGGGAGCAGCATCGGCGAGGCGCTGATCCGGAGTTATCCGGAGTCGCTGTGCGGCTCCGTCCCCGCGCTCGGCGACGGACTCGAAGCCGTCGACGACATCTTCGTCACGGTGAACCTCGGATCGACGAACCTCGAAGCCTCCGCGTACCGCCGCGGCGAACAGCTCGTCCCCTTCACGACGGGGGCAGTCACCGGCAACGAGGTGGACCGCATGATCGCCAACTACGTCGAGGAGGAGACACAGGGGCGGGTGAACATCGACAACACGACCGCCCGGGAGTACAAGGAGGCACACGCCGACTTCGTCGACTTCGAGCCGTTCACGGACGTCATCCAGCAGCCGGGCGGCGGCTCCCACGAGTTCACCATCGAGCGCAGCGTCATGGATGCCGTCGACGAGTACGTCGACGACGCGGTGGAGGAGGTAGCCAACGCCTTCCTGCCCGAACTCGCCAACGACCACATCAAGGTGTACCAGCTGGCGCTCGACCGACCAATCGTCCTCACCGGCGGCATGGCCTGCATCCCGGGTATCGTCGACGAGTTCGAGGAGCGCCTGAGCGAGGCGCTCCAGCGCGACGTCGAAGCGGTGGCCCCCGGCGAGCCGGCGCTGTCGGCCGCGGTCGGCGCCCAGCGCATCGCCCAGCGGCTCGTCGACGCCGGCGCGTACTGACCGAATCGACGGCGCTTTGAGCCGGCCGGGCGAGAAGCGACCATGAAACAGGCCATCGTCGCGCGGACCGACCTCGGCATGGGACAGGGAAAGCTCGCCGCACAGGTCGCTCACGCCGCGCTCTCGGCCTACGAGGACGCCGACGAGCGCACCCGTCGGGCGTGGAAAGGCGAGGGACAGAAGAAGGTCGTGTTGAAAGCGAGCGGCGAGTCGGAACTGTTCGAACTCGCGGACGCGGCCGAGCGGGCTGGCCTTCCGAACGCGATCATCCGGGACGCCGGGCACACGCAGCTCGATCCGGGGACCGTGACGGCGCTCGCCGTCGGACCGGGCGAGGACGACGAGGTGGATCGCGTGACGGGCGACCTCTCGCTGTACTAGGACACCCCTAAGTGCGGCGTCGTCGATCCCCCGGTATGTCGCTCGTCGCCGCCGCCGTCGCCGGGGGTGCCCTCGGCGCCCGTCACGCGCTCGAAACGGACCACCTGGCGGCGGTGGCGACGCTGGTCGAACGCGAGGAGCCACGCTCCTCGGGAACAGGCGAGGAGCCACGCTCCTCGGAAACAGGCGAGGAGCCACGCTCCTCGGAAACAGGCGAGGAGCCACGCTCCTCGGAAACAGGCGAGGAGCCACG
>Ga0207757_100448_pt1 | contig 27248 bp, 28 predicted proteins | sample A23P3SouthBayCA_2_FD_187752 | JGI IMG/M metagenome (GOLD analysis project Ga0207757, IMG submission 187752) | Aerobic enrichment media microbial communities from Eden Landing Ponds, California, USA - A23 P3 (2) (SPAdes) | ecosystem: Environmental > Aquatic > Marine > Unclassified | place...
GAAGGGCTTCGGCACCACCCTCGACGTGGTGATGTACGACGGGACGATCCGCGAGGGCGACGAGATCGTCGTCGGCGGGATGCACGAACCCATCGTGACCGAGGTTCGGGCGCTGCTCCAGCCGAAGCCACTCGCCGAGATCAGGACGGAGAAGCGGTTCGACCGCGTGGACTCGGTCGCCGCCGCGGCCGGGGTGAAAATCGCCGCCCCCGACCTCGAGGACGCGATGGCCGGCGCACCCGTCCGCGTGATCCGCGGTCGCGAGCGTGAGGCCGTCGTCGCCGACGTGGAGTCCGAACTCGCGGAGATCGAGGTCGAAACCGAGGAAGAGGGCGTCGTCGTCAAGGCCGACACGCTCGGCAGTCTGGAGGCGATGGCCAATGCCCTGATGGAGGCCGAGGTGCCCATCCTCCGCGCCGAAGTCGGCGACGTGGCACCGCGGGACGTGGCCGTCGCCAGCACCGCCGCCGAGGCCGAACATCAGGTCATCCTCGGCTTCAACGTCGACGTGCTCTCGAACGCCGAGCACGAACTGGAGGAGAGCGACGTGCGCCTGTTCCGCGACGACGTGATCTACCAACTGGTCGAGGACTACGAAGCGTTCGTCGAGGAGCGCAAGCGCGCCCAACAGGAGACCGTCCTCGACAAGATCGTCCGCCCCGCCCGCTTCCAGATCCTCCCGGATCACGTCTTCCGGCAGAACAACCCCGCCGTCGTCGGCGTCGAGGTGCTCTCGGGCACGCTGAAGAACAACACCTACGTCGGTCGGTTCGAAGGCAACGAGTTCGAACGCGTCGGCCAGCTCAGCGGCATCCAGAAGCAAGGCGAGGACGTGTCGGAGGCCCGCGCGGGCGAACGCGTCAGCATCGCCATCGACGGCCCGACCGTCGGTCGACAGATCGACGAGGGCGACGAACTCTGGGTGGACCTCCCCGAGAAACACGCGAAGATTCTGGAGCAGGAGCTCACCGACGAGATTCCGGCCGACGAGTTAGAGGCGCTACAAGGCTTTCTCGACAACCACCGGCGGCGGGATCCGTTCTGGGGGAAGTAGTTGATTGAGTAATAGTTTCTATTAATTTACCGGGGTCAGTCGGGGTGTTCACGTCCCCGGCGATGTTCGGATGTGGTGTCCGCAGTTGGGGCACTAACCCTCACTCATGAACTCCGATGGCCCGGTTCCGGTCGCCTCGTTATAGTTGAAGTTGTAGTCACAGTTCGGACAGGTTTCGGAGCGTCGGGTCATGATGGGCTGCTCGGTCGCGTCGGTATTCAATCCAGCCTTTGCCTCCCAAGAGTGGCCAAGAACCGCTACAAGTATTAGCAGTCGGTCGAGGGCCACAACCACATACCTTAATCATCATCTCCCGCAGAATTGACACTGGACCTCACAGCGTCGAATCGCAACTCACTGTCACGGTGGAGTTGTGTCCTCGGCAGCGTCTTCCAGTAGGTCCAAAAAGTCGGCGTCGTATTGCTCCTCGACATGGTTCACGTTCCAGAGACCTGATTCTCGAATCTCCTGACTCCGGCTGTACTTCCCAAGCCATCCTTCTGCCCGTGGGTCAATTGTTCGGTCCTCGAAGTTGCTGAGGAGGGCGATAGCGTTTTTTTCGATGTATGCGCGGTCACTGTCCGCGCTCGGTTCATCGTCGACTTCGACCCACAGAAACGGCTGTTCACGGATGTACGCACTCACACGACGTTCCAGTATGTACTCCTCGTCACGAACCTCTGACCGGTCACGGTCGATGCTTGACCAGCGTTTGTCCCAGTCAGGGTAATCGTCGTGGAGGTCGTGTTTCTCGATGATTGCCTCACCGACGCGCTTCCGATACACCGAACCACGATGATTCCCGCCGTGAGGGTGGTTGCTACTACCGCTGCCCGTTCCATAATGTTGTTTCAGTCTATCCCAGAGAGATGTGCTACTTCCCTCAGACACTGCATGGGTCCCCACACGGGCGACGCGCATCTGGTCGGTTGAGGAACGCGTCTCACCCGGTTCAAAGAAGAAATAGACCCCACGGTCGGGCCAGTCCATGTATCCGGTGCAATTTTTAAGTTTCCGTACACCTCCTACTCGCCGTTTGAGACTGCTGAGCAAGTCATAAAATCGACTTATGCCGGTTATTCGAGCCATGTCATATTCGTAATTACGGATGTTGTCTAAAGCCCCGTCAATGTCTCAGTGTGTATAACATCGCCAGTGTCAAGGTGCTGAAAATGGATATCCTGTGTTCCTGATAGAGTGGGAGCAGAAAACTCGATATCAAAGTATTCTATATCTGAATAATCTCCCACTCTAAATCTGTCCCCGTCAAAATCCATGTTTCCCGGCTTGTTTTTGAAGTTCACATACACTTCAGTCCCACCGTCCACAAGTATCCATGATGGGTTTTGTTCACTCGGCCAGTCAATAGTGACCCGGGCTTCTGCTTCGCTCTTGAAAGTTGGAATCTCATTTCTGACATTATCGATGGGTTCGATACTTCCGTCTTCCAAGTTTCTTGGAAGGCATTCTATACGCCCATCAAGAGGATTCTGTGAATCACTCTCGACTTCGTTACCAGATTCACTTTCTCCCGTGTAGACCTCTACGTCAACATTCTGGTTGACGTTCTGCTCAGCTTCTTGGTCTACATCCTGAGCGCCGACTTCTTGGTCTACATCTTGGCCACCAACCTCTTGATTTTGGTCTACCTCTTGGTCACCAACATTCTGGTCTTGGTCAACTTCCTGACCACCAGCCTCTTGATCTATATCTTGCCCACCATCTGTTTCCCCTTCTGGGTCGTCATCCCCATTCCATCCCAATCGATAAGCTACGAACGCAACAATCAGTCCTGCAATGATGCCGGTGACGATGAGTGTAACATAGTCGTTCCCCCAGGGAATCGGTGATTGCGTAGCGTTCTGGAGGGGGAACATCATCATTCGAGACTTTCAAATTGTTCGAGAACGGCACCACCAACGACGTACTTTTCAAATAGCTGTAGAACGTATTCTTTCCCTTCACTGGAAACTGAGTCTGTGAAGTTAAGAATCCCTGAATCGTAGCTGACATTGATTCGTTCCCCTTCGTGATAGAAAACAGCCCTTGCGTGGTCGAGTGAGTAATCTTTCGCCAGTTCCCTCTGACTCAGGTCAGCAATCTCATCATCGGAAAGTTCGCTCCTTCGCTCATCCCTCGCTACTATCTGAGTCTGGGTTCTGGCGCTGAAAATGAATGACCATAGGTTAACTCGGCCATAGCTAACGGACATTAGAACATCATCAGCTTCATCCTCCAACCTCGTATTTAGTTTCTGGAGGATAGCCCTTGATTTAGTTTCGTCAATCTCTCCCTGTAGAATGAACAGGCCGGATTCTTCTCGATACCGGAAGCTGATGGCTTCTTCGTCAGGAGACAGGGACGGGATGGGACTACTCTCCTGATAATATATCGTGCCTGTATATTCCGTCTGATGTGAGTATGGGTAGTCTTCGACGATTGGCTCAATCGTTGCGTCCTCTGCGTCAATTTCGACTCTAACCGACTCAGAAGAGATTTCAGATATGTCTTGCCGCCCGATATTCCCTCGGTTGGCCCGTCGGATAGAGTCCATAAATTAACGTTTCTATGAAAGCCCTTTGTTATTCAGCGGCTTTGGCTCAGGGCTGCTTGGGTACATGTCTTTCTGATTCGTCTTATACAGACACCCCCTCATCACTGTCGTCGTCGTCGTCGGCAGCCCCACTTCTGTCTTCGTCGTCGACGGTCGTCTCATCTTCCTCCGCATCTTCTTCAACATCCGCTTCTTCGTCTTCAGATAAGAACTCAAGGGCGTCCGATAGGTCGTATTCTTCCAAGTCTTCATCTCGTCGGCGAGCCTGCTGTTTCAGCACTCGCAGGACAGTCGACTCATTGTGGATGTCTACGCCCTGTTCATGGCACCGTTTGAGCATCTCCGCGATGAAGTCGGGAGGAACAATTTTGTCACTATCTGCAGGGTCCTTGTTGTCCCACTCATCATAAATCCGCAAAATCTCATGTGCAACTTGCGTGGCGAACCCCATCTTCTCGATTTTCTCCGAATTCCGAAGTCCAGCCTTCGATGCCTTGATTTGGATTTTCTCTGGCTGAATCTCTACTCGGATAGATTCTTCGTCATCATCTTCCGGACCTGTTTGAATTACAAAATCTCCTTCCAGCATCGAAACAGATTTTCCATGAACTAAGCAGAGAAGGAAGTTTGGAGCATCCCTAACATCAGGTGCGTCCTCCACAATACTCGTTTTACCCAGTAGGTCCTCCGACCCTTTTGCCTCGGCGTTAGCTAATCTATCCGTCTCTAACTTCGAGCTCAGCGGCTCATTGTTAGCATGTTTGTAGAAAAGCCATAGAAGGAAATCGAAGCTGAGACGCACAGTTTTGACGCTTGCGTTGCCACTGAAATTCGATTGAATACTCTCTCGTGCGTCCTCTGCTTCATCCTCTGCACCTCTAACTAAGAGATAATTCGGAGAGTCCCAGAAGACATCAACAGATGTCTCCTCAGGTATCTTGACATTCTGTCGTTTTCCAACTTCAACCTCTGCTTCTTCGGTGTTATACGACTCGTCTCTGTACCGCAATGCGACGAGTGAGTCAATAAACTCCTGTGTCCCCTCCGGGAGTTTTGTTGAATAGTCCCTCACAAGAGAGCGTTCAAATCCATCTCCCGGGTCCCGTGAATTCCCTTGTTCAAATACATCAAGTACGTCGTCAAGAAGAAACCCCTCAATGCTTCTTGGAACTCCAGTTAGATTCGGATTTTCTACTTCCGAAGTACGACATAGCTCATTAAACAACAGATGGCCGTCGTACTGTAATTGCCCATCTTCCTCTTCAGACGCCATGTCTCCATCCAGAGACAGACAGGTTATAAATTTAATCCAACCTATGCGCTACTGCTCTTTCTCGTATGCCAGAATTTCATCGGCGATATATTCCGCAAACTCTTCGGTTTCGATGTTACTTGGATTGTAGACCTCGACGTAGCCACTCTCTGCCAATGTTACCTTCATATCGTAATCCATCATCTCGTATTGGAGACCAAGTTGGTTAATTTGAGACCGCTCCAACACATCGCCAATGTCGTCATCCGATATGACGTTCTCACCGTACACGACCCCCTTCTCAGCTTGTCCAATGTTTCCGTAGAAACCGATTTGCCAGGGGTCAACTCCCTCTGCCGTATAATAGTCATCAGCGTAAGCATTGAGGTTCAGTTCTGCTCTCTCAATGTGAGTTCCCGGATGTTGGGACTGAAGCAGGTCAAATGCGAATGTTCCTGAGCCACTTGAAACAGCTATGAACAATCCAGGAACCGCAACGAACTGGGTATATTTACTCTCCTTTGTAGGTCGCTCCCCTACGCCGATTTCTCCCGTTTCAGGGTCGATTTTGACGGATTCCACGTCTTCAATCACCTGTGTGGCAGCCTCTCCAACGTAGACAGAGTATCCAGAATCCCGGTGACTGGTCCGGTTTACCTGTAAGGACCTTGTGAACCTCCTTCCATCCTGCTCTTGGGTTTGATGGAACGATTCTATCTCGTCGAACTTCCCATCGATAGTTCCGATAACTCCTGCTCGCATATCTCACCGCTTGAAGTACCAGAGTAAAGTCTCTTTATCTTAAATCCGGAGGGGTAGGTCACGTTGCGCTCTCATCAGTTCAAAGAACTAATGAGGTGCAAAGGTCACGTAACGCGTATTGAAGGGCTTGAGTCTATTCCGGGAGTTGTTCTCAGCTATTTGGCAAGCCAGAGAGACTCGTAATGGAATCAAGTCAGAATATCGGCGGTTAAGAGAAAATATTCGGCAGGGCGAACGATTTGAACCAGAGTTTGGAGACACTGCTAAGCTTGGAGACATTCTCGAATACTCTCACTATCGCCTATTGTCCGTGATGAAAGAAGCTTGCTACGAAACTACAAACGGTGAATTCGAGCCTATTGAGGGGAACGAACAAAGAATTCAACGGAGGCTCCACATACAAATATACTTAGTTAAAACAAAGAACGTTCTCGCATTTCTATTCTGGATAGTCTTTTTGTTAGCCATCGCTGGATTGATTGCTGCCATCAGTGCTGGCGTAGCCACCTATGTGAGTGGTCATATGTAACCAAGCAATCAATCGGGAGTTAATCTGGACAGTTTACTCATTGGAGGTTCTATTCATCAATCTTGAAACCTCATCTGGCGAAAGTCGAATATCCTCCTTTTGATGTCGCTGATAAAACCGACCATCTGCTGCTAATGGGAACTCTCGAAATTTACTCACCCAAATGACGATAATAGTATCTCCATCTATATCCACGGAAGAGGTTACAAATTTCATGTCTAAAACCCTCTCAATCTTCCGTTTGAGAATTTCTACAGCCTGAGACTCTATATCAGATTCATCTACTCCAACAATGGTCCCTTCTTTACTCACTCCAAGAAGGATTTGTCCTCCGCCGGAATTAGCTAAACTACAAGCTGTAGCTGCTAACCGCCTCGCTTCATCTGGTATTGTTGGATAAAATTCGGTTTTTTCACCCCGTCCCCTTTGAATCGCAAACTCAACATCCGTTGAATCGAAAGACACCTCCTCTTGTTCATAAATCTCTACCATTTGAATCACTCCCCCCGCTTCTCTCTGTAGTACTTCAGTGTATCCTCAATAGAGAACTGAACATCAATTCCTGCGTCTTTCAGATTCTGATAGGTTTCCTCAAAGAAGTTCTCAGGGGGGTACTTGTTTTGTACGTCTGTGTTTCTCCAATCGTCAAATATCGAACACAGTCTCTGAGCAAATTGTACGGCTACGATTACTCTTCCAACCGATTCGAGATGTGTTATGTCCTGGTCGACCTTTATATGAATACGCCCTTCAGCCTCAATATCGGCTCGGAGAGTAACGTCATCAATACGGAATATTCCTCCTAACATTGAAAGCGTCTTCCCACTCAATATACCAGTCAATACAGGAGCGGAACGGGCAATATTCTGGGAGCCAGAAACCCGATTCACTCGTCCATGTACATCAGTGTCGCCGATTACTTTTGCATCAGTTAACCGTTCAATTGACACAGCTGCCCCACTCTGTTTCGGCAATTGTGTTTGGTATATAAGCCAAACTAAAAAGTCAGAGTCAAACTCAATTTCTTCGTGGTCTTGAGGGAATCCTAATTCCCCAAGGAATTGCATGATTCTATCTGTGAATTGATGGGCAGTTGACGCAGAACCGCGTGTGAGCAAGTAGCCACCGGATGTGATGAAAACATCACAGCTCTTTTCCGAAGGGATTTTTATCGTCCTCAGCTCACCATCTTCGTCGTACCCCTGTTGCTCCTCAAATTCTCTTCTCGTATATTTGAACCACCAGCAATCTTCATCCATCGCTCGAAAGAACTCTTGAGGTAGGGGTTCATCAAGGGCTCTCGGTGGCAGGAGGACTTGTTTAAGTTCCTCATCATCGGAGGGAAGACCATCCTGTTCAAAGGCCTGAACAATCTCTTTGACCTCGACATCAGGAGATAATTTTCGTATATCATTAAATAGAAGATACCCCTCATAATCTACTTCGTCCTCACTTCGGGTCATATCCCGTAATGATAGGTCAGAGCATAAAAACACCCCTCGTACTGCTTCAATAGACGGTCGAGGCTACGTATTAGTCATTTAGTTGGCTACACTTAGCTGGGAAGTCCATCTTGTTCAGCACCTCTACGCCACAATCGACGCACTCCAAGTAGTTCTCAATGTACCCGCTCTGGGTTCCGTTTCGTTTGTGCGCCTCAGGGTGCTGCCCGGGAACCCACTGACTCTTCCGCATGACGCGGTGTTCGCCAACTTTCTCTGCTCCGTCGTGTTCAGGCGGTACTCCTTTCTGCTCTGCGGTAGTACGTGACATTGCTTCTCACTCCAGGGAAGCACGGTTCGCCTGTTCCAGCAGGCGGCCATTTTCCGGGGTCGTCCCGTGCTCCTTACATAGTAGTATTACCCACAGTGATGTAAAACTTTACAAATTTATGCCACTTTCGCCGTAGCCACTACAACCGCTTAGCTCCGCACAGTCCGATTTTAGACTCACTGGACCCAATACACATGGAATTCAATCATTCACGACAGCAACAGAGCTGACCGTCATAGAATTTGAATACATCAGTAATCCGTCATAGAATGCAGCCAGTTAGAGCAACATCACGCCAGCAATGAACCAGAGGAGTAGGACGAGGACGACCACCATACCTCGACTCAGTTTGTATCCGATTATCTGCTCAACCTGTGGTCGGGTGTTGGGCGCGCTGATAGCACCTGCACCAAAGAGGAAGAACACCACCGAAACGTCTCCCCACGTAATTGGCGCTGTCGACTGCCACCCCATCTGATATGCAATGCTCATTGCCGAGAGGAGCGATACGCCACCTCCGATGTATCCAGAGATTTTCGAGATGGAGAGCGTCGGTAGGTCGTCAGTGCTTGACTCTATAGGGGGTGATTGCTTTCCGCTCTCAGTTGTCTCGTTGGGTTCGACTTTGAGAACTCGAATCCCATCGAAATTCTTCATCCCACGAACAGCGCCCTCCGCGATACTGTACGGAGGAATCACGATGACAACGCCCGAGTCCGTCGTAACGGAAGAACTCATTTTCTCAGCGAAACAGTCCACAACCGTCTGACTGGCAGGCTTCACTCCGATAGCGGTTGGAACATTTCCATCCGGAGTGAACAGTAGTATCTCAGCGTCTGTCTTATCGATGTCTGCGGTGAACTCAATTGCCTCGTGGAGAAGTTCGAGTTGAATACCGACGATACCAGTCTCCACTTCGGTGACCCCTATCGCGTGGTCATCGAGACGAACGTCCTGGAAAATTGTGCGGAGCGTTGTGGCTTCAATCCGGTGTCTATCCAAATCAAAGCTCTCCCGTAATATCTCAAGGTTCTGTGGGTGGGTGAACGAGAGCGTTTGGTCCTCGTTCGTGAGAATTTCAATCGTCTCGCCACTAAGAGTCAATTCATTCTGTTCCAACCTCTCGGCATCCAGTCCACTGGAAAACGAGGGTTCAAATCCGGCGGTCATTTCTTCATATGCCCCCGTAGCTGGCGAGAGTTTCCTGCTCCGCTCACGGTTCGTTTAGGCGGCATTTCTCTATCCTGGTCGTAATTTATAATTCAAAATTATTACTTGTTTGGGTTCGCTGACCGGTCAGGAAATCCAGTTCTATCGCTTTCGGTCCCACCGGTCAGCGTTTTCAGACACATGGCGCTTATCTCCGATACGAAGCTCAATATCCTCCGTCATCTATCTGAGGAGCCGAGTCACGGATATGCTATTGCGGAATCTCTTGGCCTGTCTCACGGCTACATCTACACCCATCTCGGAGACCTCCGGGAAGAGGGAATGATTGCGGTTGTCGAGGAACGTGACGACAAGAAAATCTATGAACTAACCGAGAGCGGCGAGTATCTGCTCAAGGCGTTCACCGAATGCGACTGAGCCTCGTAGAGCCTCACAAACCTTCAGTAAATCTACTGCCGTGCTGGTAACTACTCACCTACACTCGCTATAGACTATCACAACAGCAGTTATATTGGCCGTCTTGCCATCAGTCTGTGACGAATGGCAAAATCGAATCCGTATTAGATTGACTCCTCATCAATTTCCTCAAGTCCCGTGAGTTTCAGTTCTTGAATCGGAATTTCATTACCACTTTTCTCTTTAAGCGTTATATCCCGGCGTTCCATCGCCGAGAGAATCAAGTCCTGGGACAGGTCTTTCATCGAGGTGTCCGCGTCAGCGGCCTCTTTCTTGATGCTGTAGTGGACAATCTCCTCAACGTGTATCGGTTTGCTCATAGTTCTAATCTGGATGTTTACACATCCATCTCTACAATGGAGGAGCAGACCACTTTGAAATTTAGATAGGTGACCCACACTTCCACCTTCCATACATTAATCCGATACGAAGCTCTAAATACAAACGTCAGGGCCAGAGGACGGTGTTCTCGTCCAGATTTATTTAGACCTTCACCAGCTACTGCAGTATACAATGAAATGGTCCCAGGAAGTCGTCAAGGGGGTGGCCCCTGATGACTCCCCGTAGTACTCCAAAGTACCGCCAGAGTTATCATTATTTGGTGAAACAACGAGCGGAACGCAGAAGTGCTATCCGTGAGGTGCAGCGTCGACTCAATAGATTCGACTGCTTTATTCTGGACTGCCTCTACGACTGTCGCTCAACGCCGCAACTCCTTCACGCGCCGGCTGCGACCGGAAAGACCACGACAGTCGTCAAGAGCGCCCCTCACGTCCATCCGACGACGTACTTTGCCTTACGCGACGACCTCAAGAAACAGGCACAGAAGCTTGCCGAGCAGGAGGGTCATTCGACCGCGATTCTACCGAGTGCGCCGAAACACTGCCCGTCGTTTGACCAATCATCATCTCTCTACGAACCGGATGCCGTCAAGGTACGAGAGCATGGGGTCAACCCCTCGTTCATCCATGACGAGCTTCGCCTCCATCCCGGACTCGATGCCTGCGAGTACGAGCGCCGATACAATGAGATTAATTCACACGCTGAAGACATCGACCTTCTCATCGGCGACCCACTTCACGCTCATCTGGACACGCCGACCGACGACCGACTGGTCGTGTTTGACGAGTTGCCGTTACATCGGCTTACGGAAACGGTCAATGACGCTCCACAGCAGGTTACAGACTGGCTCAGGTCCGACCCATATCCGAACTTCTTCCCCGACAACCTTTCGGGGTGGGGCGATGCTCTCCGACTACGGGGTACTGAAGACGGTGATGCTGTCGCTGAGATGCTTCACGGACTTTGGAGTGTCAGTCGAGACGAAATCAAGGACGCCAACCCACGATACCATCGGCGCTCACCACTGTATCTGTACGCGGTCTTAGCCGGGACGCCTCTGGGGAACGATTGTTCAGTGGCACAACTCGGGTTCCATCGTCTCGTCGTTGACCAGACCACCAACGATGTGATGCTGTATGAGCGGCCACGTCTGCACGAGTCGTGGGGAGTTATTGGTCTCGATGCCACACCGCGCACTGCTCTTTGGAATCTTCTGCTTCCACCCGACACCACGTTCGAACGCCGGACATTCCTCGACCCGGCGAGCCGCGAGTGGGAGGTCTATCATCACCATCCGAAGTTTCTGCATCTCGCCGTCAAGCAACTGGGAACATCGGTGAAACCCTACGACGGCGGGAGTCAAACACTCAACCGTGACGAGGCTATCCTCCGGTATGTGGCTGACCGAGAAGGTGTGACTCCCGACCTCGTCACGACCCTAACGGCCATCGAACAGTACCAAACCAACGGTCTCCTCACCCTCGTCGGTGACACCCTCAACTATCGGAGAGTCCGGTCTTCGAATCGGTTCGGGGGACAGTCACATCCTGTTGGCGTCCTTCAGGGAAGCCCGCATCCCGGCGACGACGTCATCAAACGCTGGTGTGCCCTGCTGGGTGAATCAACTACCATCACTGGGAAAGGTACATCCAAGGACTACGGTGGAGTGGTGCAGAATGCCGTTGCTCGTCATTTCACGCACGACTTGGTGTATCATGCGGTAATGCGCTTCGCTCGGGGAGATGCCCCTGCAACCGTCTACGTCAACACGACCGCTGCCGACGAGTGGTTGTCACCCGACCGGTCGCTTCTCGACGAGTTCGAAGACAACTGGCAGTCGTATGTTGGCGTCAAGCCTGCCATCAGAACCCACCTCCAGCAGCATGGCGATAGCACCATCACCGACCTCGCAGAGGCGACTCCCTACTCGAAAAGTCGGGTGAGGGAGGGAGTCAACGAACTGGATGCTGATGCCGGCTCCTCTGTTGAGCGTCGAGACCGCCCCGGACCGAACCCCGATGCGGTCGTTTGGACCGAGGGTATCATGTGAACGACTCCCAAGACGCGGATATCCCCATTACAGTATGTATATGGGATGTCCGCGACTTGGTAATGACTAACACACTGTTTGGTCCGAAGGTGTCACTGACCTCCATCCCGGGAGTAAAGCTGCGAGTTCGTACGACTATATATAAATTTTATAACAGAATTTGTGGTCTTCACGAGTGTTTCGTCCTCCACTCTTGGGAGTATGTCAGTGGAATCCAGCCACAGCGCGACAGCATTCGATTCCAGCCACATCCCCGTGGTTTGGGTCATGGACTGTAACACTCTCGACAGCAGTAGGATGTGCGCGTTAACGACCGACGGACCCTTCGGACAGAGTTAACCAACAAACGGTCGGTCGTTCCCCAAACTGTTGGTTAATCGCTATCGGTCCCGGGAGAGTCAGGATGGGAGAACCCCACTCCGGACAGTTCGGACGCTATGACGGTACAGTCAGATGCTCTCCCTGTCCAATCTCCTTCACCAACCGTACATCATGGACAGACTGGAACGGGAGTGCGGACAATTAGCGCCGCTCTTAGGGATAGTCCCCTGTATCGTCAACATTCGTCAGGACGGACCTCCTATGTTTCCATTGAAGACACCAACATGAGTGGAACTGACGTGCTCACCGATGGTGAGATTCGTGAGAGGTTGCTTGACCTCGGGGAGCGGCCCGAAGCTGTCGGACTACATACCGGGCATGCGGTGAGTTAACATTCGCAGAACCGCTGGATATTTATATCATATGCGAGTTTCTGACGTTTGCATGTCGTCGGATTTCCATTTGAGTACGACCCCGCCCAAGTTCGTGCCTGAACTACCCCGTGACTACCGTGGTGGTGAGGGAACGGTTGTTGAGGAGGCTGGAGTCCTGCAGCGAACTGATGACGGTAAGGCATTCTGGAAGTCATATCAGTATATCGAGATGGAGAGTGGAGAAGACCACATCCGAACGGGATACTACACTGAAACCGGCGGCTGGCAGAACAAGCCTCTGATGCTTCCACCGAATGTGATGGAAGACCTCACTCAGTTCGCCGAGGGTAAAATCTGGTAATCTAACAGCAGTCTTTCTCGCCGTCAATAATACCACCGACCGGATTATCAGGGTGTGAAAGCGGTTTCAGTGACGCTACGGGTGGGTCTGGCGTCCCGAAGACCGTCACTCAGGGGGATGAGGATTGACCGATGTCTTCTGTACCGGCTCCGAACTGACGACTCTGCTGTCGAAGGTCGTCTTTCGCCAGTCGAAGGTACTTCCGAGTCGTTTCGAGTTGTTCGTGCCCCATGAGCTTCGAGAGCGTCATGATGTCCATTCCGTTCTTGAGGCACTGAACCGCGAACGAGTGCCGAAGGGTGTGCGCCGTGACCTTTGCCCACTCTCGTCCCTTCGGGTCTTCGTAGAGAATTTCGTTGAGTCCAGCGTTATCCGCGGCTTCTCGGACAACCTTATTGACGTGCTTGTCGGGCATCTGGTCGGACCTCGACGTAATGAATAGGTAGGGGGAGTCCACCGATGGTTTGAGCTGTTCGCGGTAGGTTTGCACCCACTGTTTCAGTAGCAGATTGAGGTTGTCCTGCCAGAACACAATTCGGTTCGAGTTCGTCTTTGCACTTCGAATCTGAATGCTCTGCTCGTCCCAGTCGAGGTCACTGAGTCTGATGTCAACTACTTCCGAGCGTCGGAGTCCAGTTTGCCAGAGGAGCCGAATGAGGAGTTCGTTGCGGAGTTTGGGGCTGTTGACGTTATCGCATAGTCGCTCTTTCTCTTCGGCGTCGATGTAGTAGACGTCTTCCTTGAGTTCCTGGGACTTCTGCGTACCACCTTTCAGGAAGGCGTAATCGCCCCGGTCGATTTCATCGACAGGGTTAGACTCTACCACTCCCCGGTCAACGAGATACTTGTATAATCGACTCAAGGAGTTGAGCTTCACTGAAATCGTCGAGCCTGCGTATCCATCCTCATTCAGCTTGTAGAGGAACTGTTTGAGTTCGTGCTCGGTCACTTCGTCCACTGCAAGGTCGTTGGAGGCAAGCCACCGACCGAACTTCTTCATATCTGCTTCGCGGTTTTCCATCGTTCCGGACGCCTTCTTGAGCCTCTCATCCGTCAGATAGTCCTCAAGACCGGTCGGGAGGTCGAGTTCGTCGGTGGACATCAGTTGCTCACCTCCTTGTAATACTGCCCGTTATCGTTCTGTTGCACCAGCGAGGTCGATTCTTCGAGGTGTTTGAGTGCCGATTGAATCCCGATTCGTGAAGCGTCCAATTCAGGCCGGTCGGTTAGCCACTCGACTGTTCCGACCGAGGGTCCGTCGTTGGTGACTACACCCGTGCTTTCAACTTCACTGGCGGTAGGCAGAATGTCGAACACATCGCTGGCGAGTATCTGTACGTCCGAAGAGGGTCTACTCACCTCTTGTTCGACGCTCTTGAGGCGCGAATTGAACTCGTGAATGCTCCGCTCCAACTTCTGCATCTCTTCCTCAATAGTAGAAAGTCTGTCAGCTACTGTCGATGACAGCTGTGATGGTTTCCTGCCAGAATCCGCCTCCGACTTCTCTTCCACTTCCCGGCTCACGGCCACCCGGATTAGGTGACTCAAGCTACTGTATCCGCCTTCTTCGACGTGATTTTCCCACTCTTCTTTTGTATCGGCATCTACGGCAAAGCTCGTAACCGTAGTGCCATCCTTATCGGCCATTCTAATTTCACCTACTCGACATAACACACTCCTGACTAATAAGTCATAATACTGACATAACTACTTCTGGGGGAAGTGAGAGGGCGAGCAGATCACTCCGCTGGTTTGGTGAGCATCAGGATGTTCTCCTCCACGTCGTCGTAGTCTGCGGTCGTCGCAGCCATATTTCTCCAGAGACGAATCTGGGGATCCGTGAACCCAACTCGTTTTTCGGCGAGCTCTGCGAGGATCTCTGCCGTCGGCACTTCCACCTGCCAGTAGCTCCCTGAATCTCCAACTACGTACGCGGCTTTCCCGCCCGCGGCCATCACGTCGTACACTTGTTCGAAGTGGTGGAGCATTCCGGCGAAATACTCCTCGATGACCCGCGGATAGTACTGACCGAAGCCGTGCGTGACGTTCTCCTCCTCGATGATGGTCTCCATCTCGGTGACGATAGCGTCGATACGGTCGTTCTCGCGAATGTTGGTTTGTTCCCCTTCGTCGTCAGCCACGTAGATGTTCTTCGTGTGGCTTCGGACGTTCATCTTCTTGATCTTCTGGAGGTCCTCGTTGTCGTCGCACACTCCGAGCCAGACCAGTTCGAGCCGCTGGTTGCGAGTGTAATCGTGCTCCGCAGGATAGGGCGGAGAGGTAATCAGATAGTCTATCTCCCCCTCGTGTTCGTCGGCGTTTAGCAGTCTGGATTCACTTCGGAGCGTATCCGCCAGTTTGCGGGCGTCCGCTCGGAGAATCTCCGTGTCGCCCGGCCGTACCTCCCCGCTCTCGACGGCCTCCTGTACCTGTTGCAGGTCCCGCTCCATCTTGTCGAGTTTCTTCTTGAATATGGAATACACGTCCTTGTCGCCTTCCTGTGTCCGGTCGCGGGTAGCTTCGGGACCGAACCGAACGTTCCCCACGTCTTCGGGCAGAATGGCGATCATCGCCAGACGGAACAGATCTGTCACCCCGCCCTCGGGCATCTCCTCGACGTGATATCGAAGAACTTTCATTTTCTTGAGAGGCTTCTCGGAGAGCCACCCCTTCGGCGTCTTCTCCGGTTCGGAGAAGTCGTAGGTGCTCAGATCGATCTCCTCGCTCGGGGCGTCACGAAACGAGTCGAGGGTGGTGTTCCCCTCGGACGAAATCTGTGTGAATCTCGGCTGGAGAGTGGACAGTAGCTTGGACCGTCGGTTGCGGAACTCCTCGAGGTCGACATCCCAGTTGGCTTTGGTTCGAGCGGCGAGCGCACTCGCCGGGCTCGAATCCGTCCCGATTGCGTCGACGCCGAGCTTCTTCGCCGCCAGCGTCGTGGTCCCAGTCCCGTTGAACGGGTCCACCACGAGGTCGTCCTGTGTGATTCCGAACTCGTCGACGAGGCCGGTGACTATCTGGTCGGAGTACGCGTAGACGAATCGGTACCAGTCGTGGATCGAGAGGTCCGTCAACCGCGCGAGATTGCTTTGATGTTTCAACGTGGCCGCCTCGGTGTCTTGTGGAAGGGTCATGGTCGGGATAGCCTTTTATGGTTCGTCTCTTGGGGTTTCCTCGATTCTTCACTTTGTATATTCAAAGAGATCTAATTTATATCTATGGATAAACTTAATATCGGGAGAGAAGATATGGCAGTCCCCTCTGAAGCGCGACCAATGGTCGATCTCGACTACGAGCAGCAGGTCAAGGTGTTCAAAGCCCTGAACTCCGAGGTTCGCCTCCGCCTTCTCCGGAGAGCGACGGAGGAGCCAGCCATCTCCGCCCCCGATCTCGCCAAGGAAGACGAATTTGAGATCACCCCTGAGAGCATCGTCAACAATCTGAATCAGCTCGAAGAGGCCGGATTCTTGGAGTCGTCCAACGTTCGTGGCCCCGGTAATCGTCCACGGAAAGAGTTCACCCTGAGGGGGCAGGGTCGAAGCCTCGTATTCGAGGTCATCGAGGACGATTACTTGTTTACCTTCGAGGAGGCGGACGTGGCCGATTACTGATTCACTGTATCGAGTTTCTTCAAAGTGTTCCGATAATAATTCGCAAATATTACTCAGATTGACGACACGTTTAGTAGTCCCCGAGGCGGGGATGTGTCGATGGCGAAGTACGAGCCGATCATCAAGTGGGTCTTCGAGACGCAGGCCGAGAAGTATGGGACGGACGAAGAAATCCCGTTCAGTCGAAGCCACCTCGAGGACGCGATGGAGGAGTTGGATATCAGTGTCGGCAACGTGCCGGATATTCCCTACGCGTATCGAAGCCGACGCCCGCTCCCCGACGAAATTGCGGAATACGGCTATACCGCAGTCATCATCGACGACACTCGGGAGGGGGAAGATCCCACCTACATGTTCACCAAGACGGAACAACTGATTCCGGTCCCCGAAGTCGTGGATGAAACCCACCAAACCAGCACTTCCGTTCTGCCCGAAGCAGTTCGAAAATATATCGGGCGAGACGAACAAGGTGCCCTCACTCAGGTCCGATACGCGGGGCTGCTCGACGACTTCACGGAACTGACCACATACCACCTCCAGTCACACCTCCGCATGAGGGTCAAAGGCAGAGAAGCCGAACTCGACGATTTGTACGTCGGCGTGGACGACGACGGGGGGCATCATGCGTTAGCTGTCGAGGCCAAAGGGGTGGGAGAGACGCTGAACAAGAACCAACTGATTCGGAACACACGTGGCATCGAGGAGAAGGGCAGGTATCCCGATTCGGTTCGAACACTCGCCGTCAAACTGGACGATAACGGCTACTTCTATCTCTTCGAATTTGAAGTGTTTGCGGATGAAGCGGGAACCGACCGAGTCGAGGTGGCCCGGGTGTGGAAATACGAGTTCGAATCGGCGTAGTTCGAGCGCCCTCGTGCCGGCGTTCAATCTGCTCATATTATCCACCACACATTCGAGCGGGTTGTCTCGACGTGTCCACGAGGCTCCGAGAAACTTTTTAATCCGATACCGTTGCTCTGCAGAGCGTTCGCGTCGGTGGTCACGCCCCGCCCCGAGACGGTCGCGATGGGATTCGGGAGCCTCCCCTCAGCGTTCCTGTTTCTCTACGCGATTACGGCGGCGCCGACCGCTACCGAGCGGTCGGCTTGACGCCGTCGCCGACGGCGTCCATCACCTGTAGGGCCGCACTCGCGGCCAGTCCCCGCGCGACTTCGTCGCGTTCGTCGGCGGCCAGTCCCGTCTCGATGTCGTCGATGTCGGGCGTGAAGCCCGCGCTGACGGGGTGCCCCGCTGGCGGTCGGACGGCGACGGTCGCGGTCGGTCCGTTGCTTCCGTAGGATAGCTCCGATCCGACGGTGTAGCTGTCGGGCAGGTACGACCGGGTTCGAGAGACGATCCCGGCCACGGCCCGTCGGAGGGCCCGGCGCTGATCCTGCGTGAGTTCGACGTCCGTCGATGGCTGTCCCGCTTCGGTTACTCCGGGTGCGCCTCCGTACGGCGTGTTTCCGTTCATCCGAGTCGGTAGCGATACGCGGACCGCGTGTAAAAAGCCGTCGGAGGTGTCAGTACTGGTAGTCGGTGAAGGCCATCACCGGGCCGGAGTCATCTGTGTCCTCGATCTTCTGTTTGGCGTCGCGGAAGTCTTGCATCCCCACTTCGGTGCGGCCGTCGCGGATGGCGAACATGCCTGCTTCCGTCGCGAGCGAGGCGAGGTCCGCCCCGCTGTAGCCGTCGAGATCCGCGGCCAGTTCCGCGAAGTCCACGTCGTCGTCGACGTTCATGTCGCGGGTGTGGATGTCGAGGATCTGTGCGCGACCCTCGGCGTCGGGTTTGGGCACCTCGATGAGGCGGTCGAACCGGCCGGGCCGCAGGATCGCCTCGTCCAGCATGTCGAAACGGTTCGTCGCGGCCATGATCCGGATCTCGCCGCGGTCGTCGAAGCCGTCCATCTCCGAGAGTAGTTGCATCATCGTCCGCTGGACCTCGGCGTCGCCGGAGGTCTTCGAGTCCGTCCGCTTGGCGGCGACGGCGTCGATTTCGTCGATGAAGATGACCGCCGGCTGGCGCTCCGTGGCGAGTTCGAAGAGGTCACGCACGAGCCGCGACCCCTCGCCGATGAACTTCCGCACCAGTTCGGAGCCGGCCATCTTGATGAAGGTGGCGTCGGTTTCGTTGGCGACGGCCTTCGCGAGCATCGTCTTCCCGGTGCCCGGCGGCCCGTGGAGGAGGACGCCCGACGGCGGTTCGACACCGACTTCCTCGAACAGCTCGGGGGTCAGGAGGGGGTCCTCGACGGCTTCGCGCACCTCACGCACCTGTTCGTCGATGCCGCCGATGTCGTCGTAGGTGACCGAGGGCGACTCCTCGACTTCCATCGCCTGCGCCCGGGAGTCGGTCTCGTCGTCGAGGACCGTCTGGACGCCGAAAGAGTCGTTGACGGCGACGCGGTCGCCCGCCGCGAGTTCCTTCCGGATGCGCGGCGACGGCTCGGTCAACACCTCCTGATTGTTGCCGTGTTGTTTGATGATCGTGCCCTCGTCGGTGACCTCCTCGACGGTGGCGACGTACAGCGACGAGGTCTTGAGCACCTCGTTCCGACGTTTGAGGTGGTCGACCTCTTCCATGAGTTCCTCGCGGCGCTCGTCGGTCTCGTCGAGGCGGTCGGCGAGTTCTTCGTTGACGCGGACCATGCGCTCGTAATGCTGGCGGATGGCGTCGAGACGCTCCGCCTCTGACATCTCGGGATCGAGATCGAGTCGCGGGCGGTCCGGAAGCGACGGACTCCGTGACATTGGTTGTGCGTGCTAAGATGCGGGCGTAAATGTGCCTTTGGGTCGCCGGTCGGTCTCCCCGGGCCGTCTCGCTGGGGCGTTCAGGTCTCTGCCCCATCCGCCGTCGTCACGCGGTCGGCGACCACCGCGTTCAGGGTCGCGCCGAGCAACAGGAACAGGCCGGCCGCGTACAGCCACGTGAGAAAGAGGAGCACGCCGCCGACGAAGCCGTAGAGGCGGACGCTCTCGGCGGTGGACGCGTACAGCCGAAACAACACGCCCGAGAGCGTCCACGACGCGGCGGCGAAGACCGTCCCCGGGAGCGCCGCCCGGACTCCCACGTCGGCGCGGGGAAGGATGGCGTAAATCGGGACGAACACCGTCAACAGGGAGCAAAACAGCAGGAGCGTGCTGACGACCGCCCACCTCCAGCCGGTGAACACGTACGCCAGCGACACGCCGAGGACGCCCACTAGGAGGATGGCGAGGGCGATGGTTCCGAACGCGAGGCCGACGGCGGCGAGCGTGTCGAGCACCGAGCCGGACCGGCGGACATCCTCGCCGTACAGCGCGGCGAACGCCCGCCGCATCGCTCGCAGTAACTGCCCGGCGCTCCAGACGAACACGAGCGCCGCGATGATCGCCGCTCGCCACTGCCCCGCGGGATTCTCCGTGAGCGCCCGGAGCACGTCGGTGAGACGCGCCGCGTCGACACCGGTCACCGCCGCCACCGCGTACGCGAGCGTCTCGAACCGTCGTGAGAGGGACGCACCGAGAAACACCAGCAGCGCCGCGGGGATCAGCGAGTTGAAGGCGTGGTACGCCAGCCCGGCCGCCAGCACCGTCAGCCGGCGCTCTCGGGCCACCGCGATCACCGTCTCGATCAGGTCGCCCGCGCGGCTCATCCGCCCGAGCCCGAACTGCGCCGCCGTCCCGTCGTCGGCCCGTCACGCTGACGACCCGTCGAGGCGGGCATCCCCGACATCACAGCACGATGGAGATGATCGCCAGCACGAGAAAGAGGAAGATGAAGATTCGGGCGATTTCCATGCTGATGCCGGCGACGCCACGGGCTCCGACGACCGTCGCGAGGAGGGCGAGGACGAAGAAGATGAGAGCGTACTGGAGAAACTCCCCGGAGAACAGCTGGAGTGGCTGCCCGAGGGTGGTGAGCGACGCGGCGAGGGTTGGGTCTATCACGACTCCAGCTGCGTTCCCCGGGCCGATAGTTATGTGGTGGCTAACCCATGTACCGCCCGTGAACGCGGCTTTGGCGTCCCGGCGACCGTCCGGTGTGGACCGACTGGTGCCGGGTTCAGAGCAGCGTCGCCATCTCGTCGAGATACGTCCCGTACACGTCGAGGGCGTCCTCGACGGGGCCAGCCGTCGCCATGTCGACCCCCGCCGTCTCGAGCACGTCCATGGGGTACTCGCTCCCGCCGAGCCGCAGGGCTTCGCGGTAGTCCGCCGCCGCCGATTCGCCCTCCTCGCGGATGCGCTCGACGATGGCCGTCGCCGCGCTGATGCCCGTGCTGTACTGGTAGACGTAGTAGCCGTAGTAGAAGTGGGGAATCCGCATCCACTCGCGGGCGATACGGTCGTCGATCACGGCGGGTTCGTAGTACCGCTCCTTGAGGCCGCCGTAGATGTCGTCGAAGCGGTCGGGCGTGAGCGCGCCGCCGTCCTCGACGATCTGGTGGATCTGCAACTCGAAGTCCGCGAACATGGTCTGGCGGTAGAGCGTCGACCGGAAGCGTTCGAGGTACTCGTCGAGGACGTGCCGGCGGAACCGCTCGTCTTCGACCGTCTCCAGCAGGTGGTGGGTCAGGAGCGTCTCGTTGACCGTGCTCGCCACCTCCGCGACGAAGATGTCGTAGCTGCTGTACTGCCACGGCTGGGCCTCGTTGGTCAGCTCCGAGTGCATCGAGTGGCCGAGTTCGTGTGCCAGCGTGAACATCGACGCCACGTCGTCCTGATAGTTCATCAGGATGAACGGCTGGGTGTCGTAGGTGCCCGCCGAGAACGCGCCCGACCGCTTGCCACGGTTCTCGTACACGTCGACCCACCGCGAATCCAGCCCCTCGGCCATCCGCTCCTGATACGCGGCGCCGAGCGGTTCGACCGCCTCGACCACGTAGTCGACCGCCTGCTCGTAGCTGATCTCCGGTGGCTCGCCCTCGGCCATCGAGGCGTAGAGGTCCCACATCTGCAGCTCGTCGACGCCGAGCGCCTCCGCCTTCAGTTCCGCGTGGCGGTGGAGGTAGTCGAGGTTGTCCTCCACCGTCGAAAGCAGGGTGTCGTACACCTCGACGGGGACGTTCGGGCCGTCGAGCGCCGCCTCGCGGGCGGTGTCGTAGTTGCGGGCGCGGGCGAGTTTCACGTCCGCCGTCACGCTCTTTTTCAGCGCCGTGCCGACGCTGTTGCGCACGTCGGCCCACCGGTCGTAGAAGGCCTCGTGGACCTCGCGCCGGAACTCGCGGTTCGGCCGCTTCTGGAGTTTCGTGAAGTTGCCCAGCGAGACCTCGACGGCTTCGCCCTCGGGGTCATCGACCGTCGGGAACTCCATGTCCGCGTTCGAGAGCATGTTGTACACGTCGCTCGCGGCGTCGGTCACGTCCGAGAGGTCCGCCAGCAGTTCCTCCACTTCCTTCGAGCGAGTGTGGGGCTTCTGCCGGAGCACGTCGTCGAAGTAGTGTTCGTACGCCGCGAGGTCGGGTTCGGCGTCGACGAAGGCGTCCAGTTCCGTCTCGTCGAGTTCCTGCAGTTCGGGTTCGACGTAACTCGCGGCGCTCCGGGCGTCGGCCGCGAGCGACTCCGCCCGCGCCGACATGGCCTGATACTCTTGGTTCCGCGTGTCCTCGCTACTCCGCAGGTTGGCGTACGTCGACACGACCGCCACGTCGCGCAACAGATTCTCGCGCAGTTCGAGCAGTTCGAGCAACGTCTCGGGGCTCTCCGTCACCCGTCCCTCGTAGGCTTCGAGGTCGTCGACACGCTCGCGCACGTCTTCGAAGGCCTGCTCCCAGTCCTCGTCGCTGGCGAAGATGTTCTCCAGATCCCACTTGTCCTCGGCGTCGATCTCGCTCCGTTCGGGAACCGAACTCATCGGCGGGCGTTGGGAGGCGGTCGCCGTAAGGGTTCGTACTCGGCGCCGTCCACCCCAACATTCCTTACCGCTCCCCCGGAACGCCGTACGTACTGAGATGGCCGGACCGAACGCCGACCCCGCGGCGACCGACGAATCTGGCCCCGACGAGGGGCACGATGACGACGTACTCGCCGACCAGTTCTCCACCGACGAGGTGTACCAGCGGGTGGTCGCCGACGCCGATCACGAGATCACCTCCGGAACGCGGGAGCTGTTTTTCAGCGCACTGGCTGCTGGGTTCGCCATTACCGTCACCTTCCTGCTGTACGCCTCGGTGACGGCGACGGCCGAGAGCAAGATCGTCGGCGTCCTGCTGTACCCGCTGGGCTTCATCTACATCATCATCGGCGGCTACCAGCTGTACACGGAGAACACGCTGCCGCCGGTGGCGCTGACGCTGGAGCGGCTGGTCTCGGTTCCCACCCTCTTTCGCCACTGGCTGATCGTGCTCGCGGGCAACTTCGTGGGCGGTGGGCTCGGGGCGCTGGCGCTAGCCTACGGCGGGGTGTTCGACGACGCCACCGCGCAGGTGGCGGTCGGCTTCGCGGAGAAAGGCATCGCCACTCCCGCCTCCGCCCTGTTCGTCAAGGCCGCCTTCGCCGGGCTGATCGTCGCCGGCGTCGTCTGGATCAACTTCGCCGCGAGGGACACCATCTCCCGGCTGCTCGTCGTCTATCTGGCCTTTCTGGCCATCCCGATGGGCAACCTGTTCCACGTCGTCGTGTCTTTCACCGAAGTGGTCTATCTCGCACTGGTCACCGGCGCCAACCCGCTGCCTGCGCTGGGTGGATTCGTGTTGCCGGTCCTGCTCGGTAACACGCTCGGCGGGGTCGTGCTGGTGACGGTCGTCAACTACTACCAGACCTCCGACCGGCGCCTAGAGATCGAGCGCTTCCAGAACGTCCGTCGGCTCTCGCTCCGAGAGTGGCTGGTCGGTTCGCTGGCTGGTCGTTCGTACGTCCCGGTGATCGACACCGTCGAGGAGATCGTTCGCGATCCGGAAGCCTACCGGATTCTGGTACCCATCGCCAATCCTCGGATGGAGACCGGCGTGGTTCGGCTGGCCTGCCAGCTGGCGAGCAGTCGCGAGAAAGGGACGGTTCACGTCGTCCACGTCGTTCAGGCACCCCGGTGGTGGTCCACGGACGACGAGAGCGGCCAGCAGGACCGGATCAGACGCGAATCCGAGCGACTCTTGGAAGACGCCCGCCGGATCGGCGGCAACTACGATATCACGCTGGACACGTCGACCGTGGTTACCCCACGCTCCTTCGAGGAGATTTTCACGCTCGCCCGGCGGACGAACCCCGATCTGGTCGTGATGGACTGGGACCGAGAGGGGCTGTGGAGTTCGGCCCGCGCCGAGCGCCCGCTGGCCGAGCTGACGAACCGGCTACCCTGTGACTTCCTCGTAGCCAACGACAGCGAACTCGACCCCTCGCGGATCCTGCTCCCGACCGCCGGCGGCCCCGACTCCGACCTGAACGCGGAGGTCGCCCGCGCGCTTCGACAGGTCGCGAACGCGGAGGTCGAACTGCTCCACGTCGTCGACGACGCGGCCGACGAAGGCGCCGGCGAGGCGTTCCTCCGGGACTGGGCCGCCGAGCGTGACTTGGCGGACGCGACGATCACCGTCGACTCCGGTGACCTCGAACCGGCAATCGCCCGCGCGGCCACCGACAGCACGATGCTCATGCTCGGGGCGACCGAACAGGGTCTGCTCTCCCGGCTGGTCCACAACTCGCTACATCTGGACGTGATCAACGACGTGGACTGCTCCGTACTGCTGGCCGAGCGCCCGTCCGCACGGTCGATCCGCGAACGGCTGTTCGGCTCGCCGAGCCGCGAGCGCCACCCCGCACGGGCGTTCCGTGACCGCACCGAGGTAGCCGTCGGTTCCGAGGCCGACGAGTAACCCACCGGATCGCACCGGGTGGATCCCGAAACGCTGCCGGGAATCGGAGGGAAGCTTTTCCGCCTTCCCGTCCCACGACTCGGTATGGTTCGGTCCTCGCTCCCCCTCGACGACTCGACGCTCGCCCGCCTCTGGGCGCTCGTGGTCGTACTAGTGGTCGCCGGCGTCGGCCTCGGCGTCGGTGTCGTCCTCGTCATCGCCCTCGCCCTCCTCCTGACTGGCGTCGGCTTCGACCCCTCGCCGCTGACCCTCCTCGTCGTCTCGCTCGTATCGATCCAAGGGTTCGCATTCGGCGGCGTCGCTCTCGTCTACCTCCGCCTGCGTGGGCGGTCCATCGGGAGCGTCGGCCTCCGTACCCCCTCGGTGCGCGAGTTGCTGATCGCCGTGGGTGGGTACGCGGCCGCGTTCGTCGCCGCCATCACCGGGGCCATCATCATCAGCGTCACCGGCGCCCCCGCCGGCGAGAATCAGGTCGCGGAGTTCGCCAGCGCCGATCCGAGCGTCCTGCTCTGGCTCGTCCCCGCTTCCTTCCTCCTCATCGGCCCCGGCGAGGAACTGCTCTTCCGTGGCATCGTGCAGGGCCGGTTGCGCGAGACGTTCGACCCCGTTCCCGGCGTCGTCCTCGCCAGTGCGCTCTTCGCCGCCATCCACTACGTGGCCTTGACCGGCGGCGCCGGTGGCCGCCTCGTCACCGTCTCCATCCTCTTTTTCCCGGCGCTCGTCTTCGGCGCCGTCTACGAACTCACAGACAACCTCGTCGTCCCCGCGCTGGTCCACGGCGCGTACAACGCGACGCTTTTCGCCCTCGCGTACCTCGCCATCCGGCTCTCGGAGTCGGGGTCGTTCCCCGAGGGCGGACCCGGAGCGGGTGCGGGGACCGACACCGCGACTGCCACCGCCACCTTCCTCGTCGACGCCGTCGCCGCGCTGCCCCTCTGAGCTGGAGCGGAACCCTTACCGCCGCGGCCCCGAAAGCGGGGCTATGCGCGACTGTTTCGAGGTACGGGACGGCGACGCCCTCGGTCGGATCGGGGCGCTGAACGTCCCCCGTGCCGACCGGACCGTGGAGACGCCGGCCCTCCTCCCGGTCATCAACCCCAACATCCGGACGGTGTCGCCCGCCCGCCTCGAAGCCGAGTTCGGCGCCGAGATTCTCATCACCAACGCCTACATCATCCGCGGCACCGACGACCTCCGCGAACGAGCGCTCTCCGAGGGCCTCCACGAGATGCTCGACTTCTCCGGCGCCATCGTCACCGACTCCGGCTCCTTCCAGTTGGCCGAGTACGGCGAAATCGACGTGACGACCCGGGAGATTCTGGAGTTCCAGCACGCCATCGGTTCGGACGTGGGGACGCCGGTCGACGTGCCGACGCCCCCCGACGCCACCCGCGAGACGGCCGAGGCGGATCTGGCGACTACCGAGCAGGCGCTCGCGGACGCCGAGGCCGTCGACACCGGCGAGATGCTGGTCAACGCGCCCGTGCAGGGGTCGACCCACCTCGACCTCCGCGAGGCGGCCGCGCGCCACGCCGACGGCACCGATCTGGACGTGTTCCCCGTCGGCGCCGTCGTCCCCCTGATGAACGACTACCGCTACGACGACGTGGTGGACGTGGTCGCCGCCGCGAAGCGGGGGTTGGGCGCCGACTGTCCCGTCCACCTCTTCGGCGCCGGCCACCCCATGATGTTCGCGCTCGCGGTGGCGATGGGGTGTGACCTGTTCGACTCCGCCGCCTACGCCATCTACGCGCGCGACGACCGCTACCTCACCGTCCGCGGAACGAAGCACCTCGACGACATGGAGTACTTCCCCTGTGAGTGTCCCATCTGCACCAAGCACACCCCCGACGACATCCGTGCGGCGGGGGACCGAGAGCGCGAACGGCTCCTCGCCGAACACAACCTCCACGTCTCCTACGGCGAGTTGCGGCGGATCAAGGGCGCGATCCGCGAGGGGAACCTGCTCGAACTCGTGGAGACGCGTGCCCGCGGTCATCCCGCGATGCTCGACGGCTACCGCGCCCTGCTGGATCACGCTCGCCAGCTGGAGCGTCACGACCCCGCCGTCAAGGGCTCCTTCTTCTACTGCTCGGCCGAGAGCGCTCGCCGGCCCGAGGTGGTCCGCCACCACGACCGAATCGGCCGTCTCGACGCGCCCGACCGCCTGCTCGTGACCGAGGGGAACGCCCCCTCCGGCGACCGCTTCGACGCCGCGTGGCGCCTCCTTCCCCCATTTGGCCCCGTTCCGCGCGCGCTCTCGGAGACGTACCCGTTCACCGCGGAACTCCCCGACCGGACCGATCCCGCGGCCTGCGAGGCCGCCGCCCGTGGCGTCGCCGCTCTCGTCGACGCCAACCCCGACACCGACGTGACCATCGCCCACGACGACTGGCCCGACTCGGCGCTCGCGCTGGTGCCCGACTCGGTCACCGTCGAACGCCTCGGCGCGCGGCCGGATCGGGACGGCGCGTGATTTTTCGGTGTGTGGTACACACCACCACACATGAACCGCCGATACTTCGTGACGGCGACCGCGACCGCTGCGGCGATTCCTCTCCCCGGCTGTACCGGGCCAGAGGACGATGGGGAGAGCGAGGAGGAGAACGGCGGTAGCGGGCCGTACGGGAAGGTCGACGGCCCCACTCGGCCGTCGACCCCGTGACCTGCTACCTTCGTGGTACCACGACCCTCGGAAGGGTTATGCGTCGACGGGGTGTACGATTGTTTGTAATGGCAAACGGCAAAGTTGATTTCTTCAACGACACTGGCGGCTACGGTTTCATCTCGACTGACGACGCGGACGACGACGTGTTCTTCCACATGGAGGACGTTGGCGGTCCG
>Ga0207757_100449_pt1 | contig 27245 bp, 27 predicted proteins | sample A23P3SouthBayCA_2_FD_187752 | JGI IMG/M metagenome (GOLD analysis project Ga0207757, IMG submission 187752) | Aerobic enrichment media microbial communities from Eden Landing Ponds, California, USA - A23 P3 (2) (SPAdes) | ecosystem: Environmental > Aquatic > Marine > Unclassified | place...
TTCATCATCCCGTTCATGGTGCCGAAGTCGCCACAGCCCGGACACCACGTCGGCTGTGCGTCGGATTTGAAGTCGGTGAATCGAACGTTGGAACTCATGCAGTGGTCTCCTCTTCGTCCGCCAGCATCTCGGTGATCCGCTCGGCGAGTTCGTCCGCCTTGAAGCGGACGCCGTCGTACTTGTTCAGTCGTTTCACCCGCGTCAGCGTGTCGTGCTCGATCAGGTCGGCGAACTGCCCCGTCGCGTTACACTCGGCGACGATCACCGTCTCCGCGGCCTCGACGGCCTCGGTCAGGTCGGGTCGCGGGAAGACGTACGGCACGGAGAGGAACCGGACGCCGATCCCGTCCGCCTCGAGGAAGCGCATCGCCTCCCGCATCGCGCCTTCGTTCGATCCCCACGAGATCACCAGCGTCTCGGCGTCGGGATCGCCGAACTCGCTGGCCGCGAACGGCTCTCGCTCCCGCGCCGTCTCGACTTTCCGGGAGCGTTTGTCGACCTGTTCGACGCGCATCCCGGTGTCTTCGGTCCGGCGACCGAGTTCGTCGTGTTCGAGACCGGTCGACATGTGGACGCCACCTTCCGTCCCCGGGAAGGCGCGCGGGCTGACGCCGTCGTCGGTGATGGCGTGGGGTTTGAACCGGCCCTGCTCGTCCTGCCACTCCCCGACCGTCTCCTCGTCGACGACCTTCCCGCGTTCGATCTCGACGGCGTCCATGTCGAACTCCTCGGGCGGGTAGGTCTGCTCGGTGACCGCGAGCGAGAGGTCGGCGGTGAGATACACCGGCAACTGGTACTTTTCCGCGAGGTTGAACGCCTCGACGGTCTTGTGGAAACAGTCGGCGATGGTCGTCGGCGCGAGGACGAACCGTGGCACCTCGCCGTGGCCGCCGTAGAGCATCGCGTTCAGGTCGCCCTGTTCCTGTTTGGTCGGCATCCCCGTCGACGGTCCCGAGCGCATCACGTTACAGATGACCAGCGGGGTCTCGCTGGTGGCGACCAGCCCGAACGTCTCGGCCATGAGATCGATCCCGGGTCCGGAGGTAGCGGTCATGGACCGGGCGCCGGCGCGGGCGGCACCGAGCGCCATGTTGATCGCCGAGAGTTCGTCTTCGGCCTGCACGACGTGGCCGCCGTAGCGTTCGATCCGTCCCGTGAGGTACTCCATCACGTTCGTCGCCGGGGTGATGGGGTAGCCGGCGTAGAATCGACAGCCGCCGGCGATGGCGCCCATGCCGATGGCCTCGTCGCCGTTCAGCAGGACGTAGTTCTCGTCGGTACACTCCAGATCGTAGCCGAACGCCTCGTCGTACTCGTCGTGGACGTAGTCCCGGCCCTTCCGGGCGGCGGCCATGTTGTTCTCGACGATGGCGGACCCCTTGTCGCCGAAGCGCTTCTCCAGAGCGCTGTTGAGGTTCTCGATGGGGAAGTCGCTCACCGCGCAGGCGGCGCCCAGGGCGACGACGTTGCGCATGATCGCGCCGCCGGCGTCTTCGGCGAGGGCCTTCAGCGGCACGTCGAGACCGATCATCCCGTCCGGGATCTCGACGTCCTGCATCGTCGTCCGGTCCCCGTCGTAGATGATGACGCTCCCGTCGTGGAGTTCGTCGAGGTTCTCGTCGATGGTTCGCTGGGTGAGTGCGATGAGCACGTCCAGCCGGTCGACGACGCTCTGTACCTGATCTACCGACGTGCGGACTTTGTACGCCGTGTAGCCGCCGCGGATGCGCGACGCGAAGTCCTTTGAGGTGAACACGTGCCGACCGGCCCTCGAAAGGGCCTGGGCGAAGATTTTTCCGGTGGAGTCGATGCCGTCGCCGGCTTCACCACCGATCGCCCAGTTGAAGTCCGCAGGCATACTGTGTGGGAGGTATCGCCGGACCGCTCAAAAGCCTTCTGAATGGTTCGGGTTCCCGCAAATACGGACGGCCACCGCGTCCGCCCCGACGAGGATGGCTCCGTACCGTGGTGCGTGTGGTCGGATGGCGTAGGTTTATCACGAATGATTGGGAATCCCTACGATGAGATATGTCCGACGACGACATCGAACTGGAGGCGCGCCTCGAAGAGCAAGAGGTGTTCGAGCCCTCGGACGCGTTCGTCGAACAGGCGAACGTTTCGAACCCCGACATCTACGCGGAGTTCGAGGAGAACTGGCCCGACTGCTGGGAGAACGCGGCCGACCTCCTCGACTGGGACGAGGAGTACGATCAGGTGCTCGACGACTCGAACCCGCCGTTTTACGAGTGGTTCACCGGCGGCACGCTGAACGCGTCGGCGAACTGTCTGGACCGCCACCTCGACGAGCGGGGTGACGAAGTGGCTATCGAGTGGGTCGGCGAACCCGTCGACGAGGACGACCGGACGTTCACCTACGAGGAGCTACACCGCGAGGTCAACGAGTGCGCCGCCGCGCTCCGTGACCTCGGCGTCGGTGAGGACGACGTGGTGACGATGTACATGCCGATGATCCCCGAACTCCCCATCGCCATGCTGGCCTGTGCGCGCATCGGCGCGCCCCACAGCGTGGTGTTCGCGGGCTTCTCGGCGGACGCCCTGGCGACGCGTATGAACGCCGCCGACTCGGAGTATCTCGTCACCTGCGACGGGTACTACCGCCGCGGCGACCCCCTCGACCACCTCTCGAAGGCCAACGAGGGGCTGGCGGGCGTCGAGCACGAGGTCGAAGACGTGATCGTGGCCGAACGCCTCCTCGACGGCGACGGCTTCGGTCACGACCTCGCGGACAACCAGCACGCCTACGCCGACCTCGTCGCCGAGCACGACGGGGCGACCGTGGACCCGGTCCAGCGCGACGCCGAGGACATGCTGTTCCTGATGTACACGTCGGGGACGACGGGCCAGCCGAAGGGCGTCAAACACACCACCGGCGGCTACCTCGCGTGGACCGCGTGGACCAGTCAGGCGGTGCTCGACGTCAAGCCCGAGGACACGTACTTCTGCTCGGCCGACATCGGCTGGATCACGGGCCACTCCTACATCGTCTACGGGCCGCTCGCGCTCGGCACGACGACGATGATGTACGAGGGGACGCCGGACCACCCGGATCGCGACCGTCTCTGGGAGATCGTCGAGGAGTACGAGGCGACACAGCTCTACACCGCCCCGACCGCGATTCGGGCGTTCATGAAGTGGGGCTCCGAGTACCCCGACCGGCACGACCTCTCCAGCCTGCGGCTGCTGGGGACCGTCGGCGAACCCATCAACCCGCGGGCGTGGAAGTGGTACTACAAGCACATCGGCGACGAGGACTGTCCCATCGTGGACACGTGGTGGCAGACCGAGACGGGCGGTATGATGGTCACCACCCTGCCGGGCATCAAGGACATGAAACCCGGCTCCGCCGGTCCGCCGCTGCCCGGCGTCGACGCGCAGGTCGTCGACACGAACGGCGACGAGGTGGACGCCGGCCGCGCCGGCTACCTCACGATCCAGAAGCCGTGGCCCGGCATGCTCCGGACGCTCTATCACAACGACGAGCGATACATCGACGAGTACTGGGCCGAATATTCGGACACCGACAGTTCGGACCCCGAGGACTGGGTCTACTTCCCCGAGGACGGCGCAAAACTCGACGACGACGGCTACATCACGGTCCTGGGTCGCGTCGACGACGTGATCAACGTCTCCGGGCACCGGCTGGGAACCATGGAGATCGAATCGGCCATCGTCGGCGTCGAGGGCGTCGCCGAGGCCGCCGTCGTCGGCGGGGACCACGAGGTGAAAGGCGAGGCCGTCTACGCCTACGTCATCACCGAGGAGGGCTACGACGAGGACGACGCCCTCCGCGACCGCATCGTCCAGGGCGTCGAGGACGCTATCGGTCCCATCGCCCGCCCCGAACGCGTGATCTTCTCGCCGGACCTGCCCAAGACGCGCTCGGGCAAGATCATGCGGCGCCTGCTGGAGGACATCGCCAACGAGGCTGAACTGGGCGACACCTCGACGCTCCGGAACCCCGACATCGTCGAGGACATCCAGGGCAAGGTCGGCGGCGACTGAGCCTCACCCGGATCGACCGTTCTTTTCCCCGCGCTCCCGCCACACCGCCAGCAGTTCGTACAGGAAGACGGCGGCGACGAGCGCGAGCGACCCCCAGACCAGGAGCGCGAAGCCGAGCGCCGAGAGGGGCACTAGCGGTCACCCCCGCCGCCGTCCGCCACCGTGTCGTCGTCGAGGCGGCGCACGTCGCGACCGAGTCGGTCGAGGTCGTACCGCCGGTCGGCGAGACGCGCGGTCAGGACGGCCACCCCGGTCGAGACGGCGGCCGCGCCGAGGAAGGAGACGAAGTAGGAGGCGGCAGGGAGCGCGGACAGGGGGAGGACGCCCCGTGCCGGCGGGAAGAAGGCCAGGCCGACGAGGAGACCGGCGGCGCTGGCCGCGGTGACGCCCCCGGACCACGCCCGCGGCGAGTAGAGCCCGTAGAGCAGCGGCACGAACGTCGCAGCGGCGAGCAGGTCCGCGAGCAGGAACAGGGTGAGCACGGAGTAGCCCTGCGCGCCGACGACCGTCGCCGCCGCGGCGACGACGACGGTCACGCCGCGCGCGGCGGCCGTGAGCCGGTCGTCCGAGAGGTCGGCGACGCGCGGCAGGTCCACGGTGACGACGCTCGCGATGGCGTTGAACAGCGTGTCCGCACTGGAGACGACGAGCAGGACGGCGAGGATGGCTACGGCGATCACGGCCGGGTCGGGGAGTACCTCGGTCACGACGAGGAAGAAGGCGATGCTGGCGTCGGCGGGGGCCTCGACGAGACCGAGACCGACGGCGACGGGACCGAAGACGCCGGCGAGGAGGACCATCGGCACCACCGCGACGGCGGCGACGAGGAAGGAGCGCCGGAGCGTCCCCTCGTCGCTCGCGGCGTACACCCGCTGCCACCACGCCTGATTCAGCATCTCGGCGCCGACGATTGCGACGACGACGTACGCGCCGAACTCCAGCCCGCTCGGCGTTCCGAACGTCAGGAGGTCGGGCGACGTCTCGACGACGGCGGCGTGAGCGGCGTCCGTGCCCCCGAGCGCCAGCAACGTGACGACGACGCTCACGATCAGGAGCGGCAGGATGAGGACGGTCTGGACGGTGTCGGTGACCATGCTCGCGCGCAGACCGCCGTAGCCCGTGTAGGCGAGGACGGTGACGCCGACGACCGTCGCGGTCTGCCACCCCGGAACGCCCGCGACCAGGGAGAGCGCGCTCGCGATGCCCGTGAACTCCGCGGCGAGGAAGACGAACATGTAGGCGACGCTCACGAGGAGGACGTAGCCGTACATCACCGGACCGTAACGGGCGTAGGCGTACTCGGTGAGGCTGTGCCCCTCGGGGAGGAGGTCGCGTATGCGCGGGCCGACGACGGCGAAGGCCGCGAGCGCGAGCGCCGACCCCGCGGCGTAGCCCGCGACGGCCGTGATGCCGCCGAAGGCCGCGCCCGCCTCGGCGGGGCTGAACAGAATCCACGCGCCCATGCTGGAGGCGACTATCGTCGCCGTCAGCGTCCCACCGCCGGTCGAGTTGCGCGCGGTGATGTAGTCTTCGACCGTCTCGATCCGACCGCGCGAGTACCACGCGCCGAACGCCGCGAAGGCGACGAGGACGACGAGTAACAGACCGAACAGCGTCGTCGCCGTCACCACGGCGACTCACCGCCGGTGTCGATGGATCGCGTCATACTCGACGGTGCGCGGGCGACGGTGTAATACTTTGTGATATAACCGGGTAATCAGCGGAGGAACGGGTGCGCGCTCAGAGGTAGCTGGCGTCCCACCGGGTCGGCTTGCGGCGGTTCTCGCAGTCGTTGCAGACGACACGCCCCATCGTGTCCATCGAGATGCCGAACCCGTCGCAGTTGCCACAGAGGTAGCCGTAGCGTTCCGAGCGGTCGCGGTCGAGGTAGACGGGGTAGAACGGGCCGTTGGAGCCGCGGACGCTCTCGTCGAGGGCGACGTACACCTGTCGGCCGTCGGGGAGCGTCGCGGCCTCGGTGAGCACCTGTCGGCCGCCGGTCTCGGGGAACTTGGAGTAGAGCCGTTCGACGAAGGGTTCGCCGCCGATTTCGACGGTGCGTTCGCCGATGGCCTCGAAGTCCTCCCGTTCGAAGAAGCCGGCGCCGGACTCGTTGGCCTCGAGGACGCGGCCTTCGATGCGGGCGACGCCGTGGTCGCGGAGGTGGCGTTCGAGCGCCGCCAGCAGGTCGTCCCCGATGCCGCTCCCGCGGTTCTCCGGTGCGACGTGGAGCCAGTCTATCTCGCCGACTACCTCGCGCCGTTCGACGACGTAGCTCTGGGCGAACCCGACGATTCGATCCTCGTCGACGGCGACGAGAAACGCCGTGTTCGGGTCGTCGAGGTCGTCGGTCAGCGTCTCCTCGTCGTACCACCGCTCGACCGCCTGAGCGATGATGTCGTCTTCCAGCGCGTGTCCGTACGACGCGGCGAGGGAGTCGTGGGCGACCGTTCGAATCCCGTCGATGTCCGCCGCCGTTGCCTCGCGGATATCCATGGTGGTGAGTGTGCGGTGCCGACCCTTAAATGGTCGCGGTGGATGTCGCGAGCCGACCGTCGCTGGTCGGTCGCCGCCTCGTCGGCTGTGCTGTCCGGCCGACGGTTACGGTGCGACGTCCGCCGACGCGTATCCGTCCGGGTCAGCGATACGCGTACCCGTTCCGCGCGAGTTGCTCCTCGACGCCCGAAACGAGCTCCTTCGAAACGATCGAGCCGGAGGTGAGGATTCCGGTACACGTATGAATCGCGTCGTCCTCACAGCTTCGCTGTCTCTCGGAGACGTACCGAGGGTCGAGGTTGCCGACGATGTTGTGGAGCAACTCGTGTGAGAATACCAGCAGCTTGTCTTCCGACTGTAGGCCCGGTGTGGTTACCGAAACTCGTCCACCACGGATCCCTTGTCCGCTGATCTCGTTGTCGGCCAACTCGGCGAACAGGGCGAGGTGGTAAACGCCGTGTCGCTCGTTCATGTACTCCTCCGTATAATACTCCAGTGCGTACTCGCTGACGGAGTTCTCACCGGGCTGTGACGGCAGTTTGCCGCCGTTCGGTCCCTCTTCGATGTGCAGGTTGATGCCGGTCGAACCGTCCGGGTTCTCGATGTCGAACTCCGCCCACCACTCCCGCAACGTCGCCTTCTCGTCGTCGGTCAGTGGCTCCGCGTGAGGCGCATACAGCACCTGCACGTACAGGTCCATCTGCCCCAGTCGGGCGTCGGGAAGGCTGCAGCCGTCCGGCGTTACACCCCTGTACTTCCAGCCGTCGTGGAGTCGATCACCCGACGTCGAGGCCCGCCTCGGATCGGTGCCCACGTCCTCCTCGATGGCGGTGATCAGCCCGTCGGCGTCCGGATCGCTCGCCTGTTCGAGGGTCGATCGCGTGATTGGAACCTCCCTGTGCAGGTCCCGCTCGAGGATCTGTGCACCGACCCCGTTGTAGTCCCGTTCGACGAGCGCGAGCAGATCGAGCGCCTTCGGTGAGAGGGGCTCGGAGCCGGTCCGCATCTGCGCGGCCACCGCCCCGATCTCGGCGTGGTCGTGGGACGGGTCGAGCCCGATCGAAATCGCGTCATCCGTGGACAGTCCGTCTCCCGTCGGGTCCGCGTCGAGCGGGGAAACGCCGAGTCGGTCCGCGAGCCAGTTTTCGGTGCCGTCTCCGCTCCAGTCCGACTCCCCGAGCCGACCCTCCGCCGCGAGGGTCCGGACGGTCGCTGGCTCCATCCCGGCGAGCACGGAGAGCTGTTCGGCGATCAGTTCCATGCTATCTCGCGCGAGCAACTGTTCGTTGAGCGCCGGAACCACGTCCGGGTCGGCCGTGCCGACGGAGACGTAATCCTCCAACACCGGACGCCGGTAGAACGGGACGGGAACCGCTCCGGAGTCGACGGTCATCGTCTCCACGAACCGTTCGGCGAACTCGGGATCGACGTCGACGACCAGCAACAGCGCGTCGACGAAAGACGGGTGGTGTTCGTGCCGTGGGTCCAACCCGAGCGATTCGGCCAACTCGTCCGAGATCCCGTCACCACTCGAATCGGTCACGAACTCCCGCCCTCCTGGGGCCGGACGCGCTCGATCCAGGCCGGTTCGTCGACGTCGACCGCTCCAGTTTTCGCGTCGACGGATACGGCGACAGGGTCGTCTCCGTCCGCCGTCCGTCCCTCGATGGTGATACTCCGTAGCGCGATCGGACTCGTGGTGCCGAAAAGCTGCGAGGAGCGCTCGAATTTGCAACTATCGAACACGATCAGTCCGGAGACGTCCCGAACCGACACTCCCCGCCCGTCGCTGCGGACCCCGACGGATCCGGCGTCCCGAACGCCGGTGATTGGAATCTCGATAGACCCCGCTACGTTCGGTTCGCCGATTCGTACGGCGTCGATCAACTGTCGGATGGCCGTCCTGACCTTGATCAGCTGTGTCTCCACACTGCTGGCACTGAACCGGTTCGCGCGGCCCTCACGAAACTGCCGCTCGCGTGTTACGTCCATCCGTCTGGACACGTACTCCACATACTCGCCTTCGGCGTTCACGTAGCTTCGACGCCGATGCGGAACCAGCATCGTCGAGCCGTCGAACTCGTTGCCGATACGGGTGGTGACGTGTCGCTCGTTCTCGTGGTCGACCCGGAGCCGTTTCAGCGTCTCGATCCTCCCGCCGACGGTTTTCCGGAGCGTGTACTTCGAACTGAACTCCGCCGCCGGGACCATCGCGGCCACCGAAAACCGCCAAGCGTCGGCTATCCCTCGGGACGCGTCGAGCCACCCGTACGCCGCGAACGGATCGTCGACGACGGCATCGCGGTAGCTCGTCACCGGTGTCTGGGTGGGAGTCTCCGGATCGGCCGTGTCCGTCCGTTCGGACGTGGACGTCGGTTGTAACTGCCCGCCCTCTCCGGAGTCGACCGTCTCGGCCTCGTGCCCAGCGTCCGGACGAAGCCGCGAATAGCCGGCGATTCCGCCGCCTATCGCGGTCGCGAGCAGGAGAGCCGACCGGCGGGAGAGCGGACTCTTTCTCACGGTCGAAGAGTTAGCAATGTCAACTGCATAAAACTCTCGACGGTGTCGGTGGGATGAGGAGGCCGACGCCGCCAGCGCGGTGGTGGCGGCCCGGGCGGGTCCGACGCGGTTCCGTTGGCGGATCTCGTCGACGCCGCCACTGCGGGGAACCAATCAAGGGCGTCCCGTGCGTAGCCCCGTGTATGGCCGGACTCTGTTTCGACATGTACGGGACGCTCTGTGACACGAGTAGCGTTCGGACGCGTCTGGGCGAGGAGCTCGGCGTTCCCGACCGCCTCGTCGCCGCCGTCGACGAGACGTGGCGGCGCAAACAGCTCCAGTACTCCTACCAGAGCGCACAGATGGACGACTACGAGCCGTTCTGGAAGATCACGGGCCGCGCCCTCGACTACGCGCTCGCGGCGTACGACCTCGATACGGACGCCGAGACCCGGGACCGCGTCCGCGCGGCCTACGACCACCTCGATCCGTTCCCCGGCGCCGCCGAGACACTCGACCGCCTGTCGGCCGCCGGCCACGAGGTCGTGATCCTCTCGAACGGCAACCCGGCGATGCTCGAACGCCTCGCCGACGAGGCGGGGCTCTCGCCGCACCTCGACGGCATTTTGAGCGCCCACGCCGTTCGGACGTTCAAGCCCGATCCGTCGGTGTACGAACACGCCGCCGAGACGCTCGACCGACCGGTCGACGACTGCCGGCTGATCTCCTCGAACGCGTGGGACGTGGCGGGCGCCGGCAACGCGGGCATGGCGACGACGTGGGTGAATCGTGCACGCGATCCGCCGGAGACCATCGGCGCGCGGCCGGACCGGGAGGTTGCGTCGCTCCCGGCCGCCGCCGCCGACCTATGTTGACTGATCGGCATTATTCTGCCTGAAAGTTAGCGTAAGAACAGAAACTATTATTAGTGTTCTGGCTGCCCCTTTGTGCATGGGTAGCAATGATGATTGCCTGAATCGGCGCGACGTGATCAAAGCCGCGGGTGCTGCTGGCACCGCTGGACTAGTGGGATTGGCCGGCTGTTCGGGCGGCGGTGGCGGTGGCGGAGACGGAGAGTCGGAGTACCCCGAACTCGGGAACTATCCTATCGAGGGTGACACGGCGACGTTCGGGTTCAACGTCCCACAGTCCGGCCCGTACGCCTCCGAGGGCGAAGACGAACTCCGGGCGTACGAACTCGCGGTCGACCACCTGAACAACGGCGGCGGCTGGGTCGACTCGCAGTTCGACGACCTCTCCGGCGACGGCGTCCTCGACTACGAGATCGACTCGGTGAGCGGCGACACGGCCACCGACGCCGACACCGCGCGCCAGTCCGCCTCGCGGATGGTCCAGCGCGACGACGCGATCATGGTGAGCGGCGGGTCCTCCTCCGCGGTCGCCATCTCGGTGCAGGAGCTGTGTCAGCGCGAGAACGTCCTGTTCATGGCCTGTCTGACTCACTCCAACGATACCACCGGAGCGAACTGTGTGCGCTACGGCTTCCGCGAGATGTTCAACGCGTACATGACGGGGCAGGCGCTGGCGCCGGTCGTCCAGGAGGAGTACGGGAGCGACCTGGAGTTCTACCAGCTCTACGCCGACTACAGCTGGGGCCAGACCCAGCAGGAGTCGATGAACCAGTTCCTGACCGACACTGCGGGCTGGGAACAGGTCGACTCCGTCGCGACGCCGCTCGGCACCAGCGACTACTCGTCGTACCTCTCGGAGGCCTCCAACTCCGGCGCCGACGTGCTCGTGCTCAACCACTACGGGCTGGACGGTGCGACGTCCGCGAGCCAGGCCGTCGACGCCGGTCTCGACGAGGACATGGAGATTCTCGTTCCGCTGTACAACCGCCCGATGGCGGAGGCCGCCGGCGGCGCCATCGAGGGCATCTTCGGCACCGTCGCGTGGGACTCGCAGATCGACAACACGCCGTCCCAGGAGTTCCTGCAGACGTTCCAGGACGAGTACGACCGCATCCCCTCGGGACCGGCACAGCTCGCCTACGCCCAGACGCTCCAGTACGCCGCGGCGGTCGAGCGTGCGGGGACGTTCTACCCGCCGGAAGTCATCCGGGAGCTCGAGGGGTACGAGTACGACAACGCCGGCATGGGTCCCGAGACGATGCGGGCCTGTGACCACCAGGCCCAGCGTGACGTGCCCGTCGTCCGCGGGCTACCCGAGTCCGAACAGTCCGAGGGGCAGTACTTCGAGATCATCAACGTCACGAGCCGCGACGACCTCGGTTACGGCTGCGACGCCGGTCCCGCCGCCGAGTGCGAACTCGGCGAGTACGGCGACGAGTAACTACGACCGCTCGGCGTGGCCTTGCCCCACGCCGTACACAAAATTATAGTCAATAATGCTCAACTACACGTATATGACACTACCAACCGGAGTTCCCCGCCGGATCGGCGGCCGAGATGCCATCGGGGTGAGACGATGAGCTTCCACATCGAGGCGATCACCATCCTCCTCAACGGTCTCCAGCAGGGTGCGATCTACATCCTGCTCGCGGTGGGTCTGTCGATCATCCTCGGCACGCTGAAGTTCGTCAACTTCGCCCACGGGGCCCTGTATCTCATCGGCACCTACGCGGGGCTGCTGTTGGCTCTCGAAATCAACCTGACCAGCGGACAACTACAGGAGTGGGGATACGGTCAGCTCGGTCTCGGGCTGGGATACATCCCCGCGTTGTTCATCGTCCCCGTCGTCGTCTTCGTCGTCGGGCTGGCGATGGAACGCTGGGTCGTCGAACCGTTCAAGGACCGCCCCGACACCGACCAGATCCTCGTCACGTTCGGGCTGGCGATCATCGTTCAGGAACTGTTCAGGGCCTTCTTCGGGTCGAGCAGCCTACCGTTCAGTCAGCCCACGTGGGCGCAGGGACCGCCGCAGGTTCCGTTCTTGACGGCCATCCCCATCTCCTCGTGGCGGTACTACGTCATCGGCATCACGGCAGTTCTGGTGCTCATCGTCTACCTGCTCGTCGAGTACACCGACTTCGGGTTGGTCGTGCGCGCCGGGACGCGCGATCCCGAGATGGTCGAACTGCTGGGCATCCGACTGAGTCGGCCGTACATCGTCGTCTTCGGTATCGGCGCGGCGCTGGCCGGCGTCGCGGGCGTCGTCGGCGGGCCGCTCAACCCCGTCAACCCGACCATCGGCAACGAGATCCTCGTGCCCGCGTTCCTGACCGTCGTCGTCGGCGGCGTGGGGTCCATCGCCGGCGCCGTCCTCGGCGGCGTCCTCTTCGGTCTCACCCAAGCCATCCTCGTGGCGACCTACTCCGCGTGGGCGCAGGTGGGACTCTACGCCATCGCCGCCATCGTGCTGCTCGTGCGACCACAGGGCCTGCTCGGTGAGGCGGAGGTGGCGCCGTGAGCGACGAACCCGCATCGGCGAGCGAGACGGACGCCGACACCGGTGCAGTCTCCGATCTCGTCGGTATCTGGGCACCCCGAGGCAACGAGGTGCGCGTCGTCGCTGGCATGGCCGTCGCCCTCGCGCTCTTTCCGTTCGTCTTCGCCCGGATGCCCGTCGTGAGCGACCTGTTGCAGGGGTATCAGAGCCTCGCGACGCTCATCCTCGTCTGGGGGATCTTCGCGCTCGGGTTCGACCTCCTGCTCGGCTACACCGGTCTGCTGTCGTTCGGCCACGCCGCCTTCTGGGGTGGCGCCGCCTACGCCGCCGGCGTCTTCAGCCAGCACGTCTCCGGCTCGCCGATCCTGATGGTGGTCGCCGGGACGGCCTTCGCCGTCCTGCTCGCGTGGGCGCTCGGCTTCCTCTCGCTTCGCCGGGGTGGCATCTACTTCGCCATCCTCACGCTCGCGTTCGCCCAGATGATGTTCTACATGTCGTCCTCGCCGCTCGCGTTCCTGACCGGCGGCGAGAACGGCTTCACGGACGTCGAGACGGGCGAGCTGTTCGGCACGTTCGCGCTCGAAGCCGAACTCCCGTCCGTGGTCGGACTGCTCCTCGGGACGTGGCTCTACGCCTTCGTCGCGATCATCACGCTCCTCTGTGTGGCGCTCGCCTACCGCATCCTCAACTCCCCGTACGGCATCGTGTTCCGGGCCATCCGCGAGAACGAACAGCGCGCGGAGTTCGTCGGTCTCAACGTCTGGCGCTACCGGTTGATGTCTTTCATCCTCTCGGGTCTCTTCGCGGGCATCGCCGGGAGCCTCTTCGTCATCCACGGCACCTACGTCCCGCTCTCGTCGCTCTACTGGACCACGAGCGGCGAGGTCGTCATCATGACCGTCCTCGGCGGGACGGGGTCGCTGTTTGGCCCGATGATCGGCGCCGGCGTCTACCTCTACGTCGAGAACATCGTCAGTGGCGGGCACCCCTTCGAGTTTATCGCCCCGTTCTGGCACCTGATCCTCGGACTGGTGTTCGTCGTCACCATCTGGGTGTTCCCCCGCGGCATCTGGGGGTTCGTTCGCGACGTCCGCGACTACGTCACGGGAGGTGAGAACTGATGGCGCTGCTGGAGACGGAGAACCTCGTCAAGGAGTTCGGTGGTCTCGTCGCCACCGACGACGTGAACCTCACCGTCGAGGAGGACGAACGCGTCTCGATCATCGGCCCGAACGGCGCGGGCAAGTCGACGCTCATCAACCTCATCACGCGCCGTCTCGATCCAACGGCCGGCGACATCCGGTTCAAAGGCGAGTCCATCGTCGACCGTGACCCCCACGAGGTGGTCCAGATGGGCGTCAGCAAGTCGTTCCAGACGGCGTCGATCTTCTCGGATCTCACCGTTCGAGAGAACGCGGAGATTGCCGCCCTCGCCGCCGAACACGGCTCGTTCGGGTTCAAATTCCTCGAACACCGGGACAGCCTCACCGGCGTCCACGAGGTGACACGGGAGACCCTCGACGCGGTCGGCCTCCTGAACCAGGCCGACCGGACGGCGTCGGAGCTTCCCTACGGTGACAAGCGCCGCCTCGAAATCGGCATCGCGCTGGCGGCCGAACCCGACCTCCTCCTCATGGACGAACCCACCGCGGGGATGTCCCCCGAGGAGACCGAGGCGACGGTCGATCTCATCGAGGAGGTCAAACGCGAACTCGGCCTGACGTTCGTCCTCATCGAACACGACATGGAGATCGTCTTCCAGATCTCGGATCGCATCGTCGTCCTCAACCGCGGTCGGGTCATCGCCGAGGGGACGCCGGACGAGATCAGGGGCGATCCCGAGGTACAGGAGGCGTATCTCGGAGGTGTCGATCTGTGAGCCTGCTCGACGTCGACTCCATCGACGCCTACTACGGCGAGAGCCACATCCTGCGCGACCTCTCGCTCACCGTCGAGGAGGGCGAAATCTGCGCCCTGCTGGGGCGCAACGGCGCGGGCAAGACGACGACTCTCCGCTCGATCTCCGGCGCGAAACCGCCGGACGTTCGAGACGGCTCGGTCCGATTCAAGGGCGACGATATCACCGGGATGCCCGCCGACGACATCGCGATGCAGGGCATCTCGCTCGTCCCCGAGGAACGGCGCGTGTTCGCCAACCTCACCGTCGAGGAGAACCTCAAGATCGCCGAGGTGTCGCGGAACACCTCGAACACCTGGCGGCGGCGACTCACCACGACCGGGTCGTCGATGTCGACCGAGCAGGTGTACGAGGACTTCCCGCGGCTCCGCGAGCGCAAGACCCAGAAGGCGGGTACGCTCTCCGGCGGCGAACAGCAGATGCTCGCCATCGCCCGCGCGCTCAAACAGAGCACCGACCTCCTCCTCCTCGACGAGCCGTACGAAGGGCTCGCCCCGAAGATCGTCGAGGACGTGGAGGCGGCTATCGAGCGGATCAGCGAGCAGGGAGTGACGATCCTCCTGGTCGAACAGAACGCCGCGGCCGCGATCAGTATCGCCGACCGGGCGTACGTCGTCGACCAGGGCGAAACCGTCTTCGACGGCACCGCCGACGAACTCCGCGACGCCGAAGGGGTTCGCGAGCGGTACCTGGGTGTCTGAGATGGCCGGACCAGAACTCTCGACCGCGGCGCTCGAAGACGCGCTCGATCACCTCGTCGACGTCGGACTGGTCGAGGAACGCGACGACGGGGGTCTCGTCACGACCGAGGCGTTCGAATCGACCCGACGGGTGTACCGCGACACCTACGCCGACGCGGACGACGCGGCCTTCAGGTCCACCGTCGCCGACACCTTCGGCGTGAGCGAGGCGACCGCCGCCGAGCGAATCGAGTCCGGAGACCTCACCCGCGACGACCTGATCGCATACCTCTCGCTCCGCTCGGCGCTCGACGGCGCGGAGCCACGTTCCGCGGACAGTCGGCCGGAGACCGACGACGGCGTCGACGACGAACGACTGGCGACGATGGCGACGCTCGTCGCCGAGCTATCGCCCGGCTCGCCCGTGCCGGACGAACTGGAGACGCTCGACGACGAGTCGTGGCGCGCGTTCCTCGACGATCATCCCGACGCCGTCGTGACGGTGTGGCGCCACGACTGTGCGCCCTGCGAGGCGCTGAAAGCGGATCTCGACGACGTGCTGTCGGCGCTTCCGGACGACGTAGCCGTCGCCGGCATCGACGGCGAGTCGGCGCCCGCCTTCCGGCGGGCGTTCGACGTCGACACGGCGCCGGCGGTCTGTTCGTTCCGCGGTGGCGACCTCGAAGACGTGACGACGGGCCGGCAGTCGCCCGAGACCTACGCGGACCGGTTCGCGGAGCTGTACGGCGACGGCTGAGGAATCGGTCCGCGTCGACTATCCTACTCGCCCGCGACCAGCACCGGCCGCTCCGCGTTTAGAATCACCGACTGCGTGACGCTCCCGAACAGCGCCTTGCCCGTCGGCGAGCGCTTCCGTCCGGCCACGACGATGAGGTTCGCGTCCTCCGTCCGCGCGACGTCGAGCAGCTGGTCGGCGGGGTCGCCGCTCGATTCGGTCACCTCGACCGCCAGTCCCTCGCCTTCGAGGAAGTCCGTCACGTCTCGAACGGACGCGAGCTGTGAGGCGGAGGCGCCGCTGGGGTTGTCGGTGAAGCTGTGGATGATCGTCACCTGCTTCTCGTCGGCGTCTCCGGGGAGGTCGGCGACCGCCTGCGCGCAGGCCATCGCCCGTTCCTCGTTGTCGTCGACACCGATCACGACGTGGTACATACCGACCTTTCCGTAAGCCAGGGGTAAGTGTCTTTACCCGTCGATCCCGCGGGAGAGGTAGACGACGAGCGCGAGCGGGACGCCGAGTCCGACGGCGACGGTCACCGCTCCGAACGCCGCGAACCCGAGTGCGGTCGGTGGCAGCTCGATCAGGAAGAACAGCTCCGGACCGGTCCCGGCGAAGACGAATTCGCCGAGGATCGTCCCGAGGACGCCCGCGATCCCTACGATGGCGGCGTAGAGGAGCAACACCATCCGCCGGCCGTCGTGTCGTGTCGCGGTCACGCTCTGCGGTAGTGGTGCGCGCCGATTAGCGCTTTCCCTTCGGACCGATGGGCCTTTGCCGGCGCCGCCCGTCCACGCACCCATGAGCAACAAGGACATCCTCGGTCTCATCCTCGGAAGCGTCGCGCTCCTGATGTTCGTCACCGGAATCCTGCTCGCGACCTAAAAAGAGCCGGCTCCTCAGTCGTCGCTCGGGTCGCCGCCGTCGGCGAGGGCCGTCTCTCGCTTGTCTTCGAACCACTGCCACTCGTTGGTGTACATGCCGTCCTCGCGGAGGTTCCAGGGGTCGCCGTCCTGCACCTTGGGTCCCTCCAGCCACGAGACGACGAAGTTGTACGTCCAGATGAGACCGCCGACGAACATCAGCACCGCCCCGAGCGTGGCGAGCTGGTGGAAGGTGGCGAACTGGGGCAGGTAGGTGGCGTACCGTCGGGGCATGCCGCCGTAGCCGAGGACGAGCATGGCGAGGAACGTGATGTTCGAGCCGATCATCCACAGCCAGAAGTGGGCCTTGCCGAGGCGGCGCTGGTACATCCGTCCGGTGAACATGGGGAACCAGTAGTAGAGCCCGGCGAAGCCGGCGAAGGCGATGGCTCCCATGACGACGTAGTGGAAGTGCCCGACGACGTAGTAGGTGTCGTGGAGCACGAGGTCGACGGGGATGGAGGCGTTGAAGACGCCGGTGACGCCGCCGATGATGAAGTTGGAGACGAAGCCGATACAGAACAGCATCGGTGTCGTCAGGCGGACCTTGCCGTTCCACATCGTCGTGATCCAGTTGAACGTCTTCACCGCCGAGGGGATGGCGATGGCGAGCGACACCGCCATGAACGACGCGCGCAGGCGCGGGTCCATGCCGGTGGCGAACATGTGGTGCGCCCAGACGCCGAAGGAGAGCACGCCGATTGCGAGCGTGGAGTAGACGACGAACTTGAAGCCGAACAGCTGTCGCCCCGAGAACCGCGGGAGGACGTAGCTGACGATGCCCATGGGCGGGAGGACGAGGATGTACACTTCGGGGTGGCCGAAGAACCAGAACAGGTGTTGCCAGAGCATCGTCCCGCCGGCCTCGATGGCGAAGAAGGTCGTGCCGAGGTTACGGTCCAGCAGGAGCATGATGAGCGCGCTCCCCAGCAGGGGGAAGGCAAAGAGGATCAGCCCGGACTGGGTCAGGATCGTCCACGAGAAGATGTCGAGGTTGGCCCAGGTGACCTCCTCGGCGCGCTCGGTGAGGATGGTCGCGATGAAGTTGATCGACCCCATCGTCGCCGAGACACCGGTGAGATGGAGACCGAGGATCATGAGGTCGACGCCGGCGTTGGCCTGACTGCCGCCGCCGACGCCCGCCGAGAGCGGCGTGTAGAGCGTCCACGCGGTCTGGGCCGGGATCACGTCACCGAGCGGGAAAAAGCCCGCCCAGATGAGTAGGGCGCCCGGCGGGAGCAGCCAGAACGCGATGGCGTTGATCCGGGGGAAGGCCATGTCGTCCGCGCCGATGAGCAGGGGGACGAGGTAGTTCGCGAACGCCGCGATGATGGGCGTCCCGAACAGGAACAGCATGGTGATCCCGTGACTCGTCAGCAGGGAGTTGTAAAACGAGTTCGAGATCAGCGTCATGCCGGGATCGAGCAGTTCGATCCGCATGATCATGATCATCAGGCCGCCGACGACGAACGCGAGGACGCCGTAGGCGCCGTACAGCATCCCGATGTCCTTGTGGTCGACCGTGGTCAACCACCGACTGATTCCGGCCGGTTTCTCCTTCGAGACGTACCCCGACTCGCCGGCCGCCCCGCCACTTCCCAGTGGGGTGTACGACCGCCAGTCTTCGATCCGCGAGAGCCACGCGGCGATGATCACGAGGAAGAGCCCCATGAGCACCGTCAACGCTAACTGTCCGGTGATCTGCATGGACGTTGCTCAGGAACCCAGGGTTAAGAAATATTCGGGTGCGCGTCGGGCGATATCACCCGGGAGGCACGGCTCCCGACGACGGCGTCGCCCCGTCGCCGCGCCGCTCACTCCTCGTCGTGTCCGTGCTCTTCGATGGGTTCCGCGCCGTCGACCGTCGCGCCGCCCGGCATGTACACCGGTGCGGTCTTCTCCGCCGTCGCGATGGCCTTCCCCGACAGGTACGTCAGGATCGCCAGCAAGACGAAGGGGGCGATCAGCAGGACGTACTGGAGGATGCGCGACACCGAATCGATCTCGAACGGGTCGTACACGACGTATCCGACGATGAAAAAGAGGAGGATGAACAGCGGAACGAAGTTCACCGTCAGATCGAGGAGTGTGTCCCGGTCGAACACTTTCGTCGCCATAGAGACCAAAAAACACACCCCGGACAAATAGGTTTCTATCGGGGCGGTTCGCGTCGTCTCGGGACCCGAGCGCCCGCCGTCAGATCGTCTCGCGTTTCGGGACCAGCAGTTCGCCGCCCACGCCGACTGCTGCGAGGAACGTGCCGGCAGTGATGATCGCGTACCCCCGGGTCACCAGGTTCACGTCGGTGAACGCGAGAACGCCGCCGATGACCAGCAACAGGACGGCGAAGACGGAGAGCGGTCGCCACACGGTTTCCGCGTAGCCGGCCTCTTGGAGCATGCCGGTGACGCTCCCACAGAAGAGGAGCAAGCCGCCGACGGCGACGACGAACACGTCGAACAGGATGCCGAGTTCCGCGAGGGGGATGCCCAGGGCGACGAAGATGGGCCAGGGGCTCGCCATCCGATACTGGTCGCTCAGTCCCGGTTGGTCGTTCATACACGCCGTAGATTCCGGACCGTAGAAAACGCTTCGACCCGTCGTCAGGCGACGTTGACGCCGTGGCGGGCGAGAAACTGGCCGACTGCTTTGATCTCGGTCGGACTCCCGATGATCCGACACGTCGACTCCTCGCGTGCGACCACGGTCACCGCGAACTCCGATTCGAGGTCGTCCCGAAGCCCGGTAAGCGACTCACACGGCACGACGATCTGCGTGCTGTCTCGCAACCGCTCGGGACTCGGCATCGATATCCTACGTGTCTCCGTACCCCGATATAACCGTGTCGAAATTTTATCACTTGTCTCGACGTTCGGGTGCCCGGATGCTCGTGGGGCGGAAGGAACAGGTTTTTCGACGCCGCCGGCCGAGGTGCGGGTGATGGGTCTGGAGGAGGAGATCGAGGACCTCCGCGAGGAGATCGCCAACACGCCGTACAACAAGTCGACCGAACAGCATATCGGCCGGCTGAAGGCGAAGCTCGCGGAGAAAAAGGAGAAGCTCGAGCGCCAGGCCTCTTCGGGCGGCGGCCAGGGATACGCCGTCGAGAAGACCGGCGACGCCACCGTCGGCCTGGTCGGCTTCCCCAGCGTCGGCAAGTCGACCCTGCTCAACGCCCTCACGAACGCCGAGAGCGAGGTCGGCGAGTACGAGTTCACCACCCTCGACGTGAATCCGGGGATGCTCAAGTACAACGGCGCGAACATCCAAATTCTCGACGTGCCCGGGCTGATCGAGGGCGCGGCCGGCGGCCGCGGCGGTGGACAGGAGGTGCTCTCGGTCGTCCGCACGACCGACCTCGTGGTGTTCGTCCTCTCCGTGTTCGAGATCCAGCAGTACGACCGCCTCCGGCAGGAACTGTACAACAACAAAGTGCGACTCGACACGTCGCCACCGAGCCTCTCCATCTCGAAGACGGGCAGGGGTGGTCTCCGCGTGACCACCGGCGACGGCGTCGACCTCGACGAGGGGACGATCAAGAGCGTCCTGCGCGAACACGGCTACGCCAACGCCGACGTGACCATCCGCGGCGACTGCACCATCGACGAACTCATCGACGGTATCCAGGACAACCGGGTCTATCTTCCCTCCATCGTCGCGGTCAACAAGGCCGATCTGATCGACAAGGACTACCTCCCGACGGTGGAGTCGGAGCTCCGCGAACACGGTCTCGAACCCGACGACGTGGTGTTCATCAGCGCCGAGGACGAACGCGGCCTCGACGCGCTCAAAGAGGAGATGTGGGACGCGCTCGGTCTCATCCGGGTGTACATGGACAAACCGGGGCGTGGCGTCGACTACGACGAGCCGCTCGTTCTGCGCGAGGGCGAACACACCGTCGAAGACGCGCTCCGCAAACTCGGCGGCTCGCTCGACGAGCGGTTCCGCTTCGCTCGCGTCACCGGGCCGAGCGCGAAACACGACGAACAGCAGGTCGGGCGCGATCACGAACTCCAGGACGAGGACGTGATGCGCGTCGTCGCCCGGCGGTAGCGTGCCCGACCGTTCGTCGCTGCTCGCCGTCCTCGCACTTCTCGTGGTTCCGTGGTCGGTTCAGACGTTCGCCGGCACCACCCCACCCGGATTCGTCTTCGCGTGGGGGCTGGTCACCTTCGACTCCGTGACCTTCCTCTGGGAGTTCCTCTTTCGGCACACGATGGGGTTGCCCGACTACATCCTCGCGTGGCCGCTCTCGGTCGGCTGTTACCTCCTCGCGCTCGGGAGCGTACTCGGCGGCGCGCTGTTCGACCGCGAGGACCCGCGCGTGACCGCTGGTCTCCTCGCGGCCGCAGGGATCGCACAGTTGACGCTCGCCCGTGGCTTCTCGGTCCAGCCCGGGCGGACCGCGTGGCCGCTCGGAACGCTCGCGTGTTGGCTCGTCGCGTGGTGGGTCTACGCCGGGATCGACCGCCGCTAGCGGTACGCTTTTCGGCATCCCCGCCGTTCCCTCGTCCATGGACGGAACCCTCGACCACGTCATGATGCGGGTCGCGGACCTCGACGACTCGCTGGAGTGGTACCGGTCGCACCTCGACTACGAGGAGAAGGATCGCTGGGAGGCCGACACCTTCACCATCGTCTACCTCGGTCCCGAGGAGATGCACGAGGATGGGGCGATGCTCGAACTCACCCACAACCACGACGGCGGTCCCGAAGAGATGGGCGACGCGTGGGGCCACATCGCCGTCCGCGTCGAGGACGTCTACGACGCCTACGAGGAGCTGATGAGCGCGGGCGTCGAGGACTACCGCGACCCCGACTCCTGTGGCGGGCGCTACGCGTTCGTGAAAGACCCCGACGGCCACGAGGTCGAAATCGTCCAGCGCGACCACGGCGCGCGCTGGAGCCTCGATCACACCATGATCCGCGTCGAGGACGCGGACGAAGCGCTCGGCTTCTGGACCCGGAAGTTCGAACACGTCCCGACGCGGCGCTGGGAGGCCGACACCTTCGCGAACTACTTCACCGAGCCACGGGACGCGCCGCCCGAGGCGATGTCCGTCGAACTCACCTACAACTACGACGGCCGGAGCTACGAACTCGGCGACGCGTGGGGCCACCTCTGTGTCCGGGTCGACGACCTCCACGACGACTGGGAGCGGTTGATGGAGCGGGAAGCCGCCGACTACCGCGACCCCGCCTCGTGTGACGACATGTACGCGTTCACGACGGACCAGGACGGCCACGAGATCGAACTCATCGAGCGCGAGGGGCTGGAACCGCCGCTGTTCCCCGAGTAGCGGGCCTCACTCCGAGACGCGGACGACCTGTTTCCCGACGTTGTCACCCGCGAACAGCCCCAGGAACGCGTCGGGAGCGTTCTCCAGCCCCTCGACGACCGTCTCGCGGTGGTCGACGGCACCCGACGCCACCCACGTTTCGAGTTGCTCGCGCGCCGCGCCGAACCGCGTCGCGTAGTCGCCGACGAGGAGCCCCTGAACCCGCGCCCGCGACGCGATGAGAGCGGGGAGCTTTCGCGGTCCCGTCGGGACGCCTTCGTCGTTGTAGTGGGCGATCTGCCCGCAGACGGCGACGCGCGCGTCCACGTTCAGCTTCGTGAACACCGCGTCGGTGATCGGCCCGCCGACGTTGTCGAAGTAGACGTCGACGCCCCCGGGTGCGGCGTCGTCGAGCGCCGCGCGGTAGTCGTCGGTCGTCGCGTAGTTGATCGCCGCGTCGAAGCCGAGACTGTCGGTGAGCCACGTGGTCTTCTCGTCCGTCCCGGCGAAGCCGACGACTCGACAGCCGTTCAGCGCCGCGATCTGTCCGACCGTCGAGCCGACTGCGCCCGCCGCGCCCGAGACGACGACGGTGTCGCCGGGTCGGGGTTCGGCGACGTCGAGCAAGCCGAAGTACGCCGTCCGCCCCGGCATCCCGAGGACGCCGAGATACGCCGGGAGATCCGCCACCGACGGGTCCACGGGCGCGGCGTCGTCGGCGTCGAGGACGCTGTACTCGCTCCACGTTCCGTGACCGGTGACGAGGTCGCCGGTCTCGAACCGGTCGCTCTCGCTCTCGACGACTTCGCCGACGATCCCCCCTCGTAACACGTCGCCGACCGCCCACGGTTCGGCGTACGACTCGCCCGCCCGCATCCGACCCCGCATGTAGGGGTCGACGGAGAGATAGCGCACGCGTACGAGGAGTTCGCCGAACCGGGGCGTCGGCCGCTCGCGCTCCCGGAGTTCGAAACTGTCCAGGGTCGGCTCTCCTTCGGGGCGCTCGACGAAGTACCACTCTCGATTCGAGTCTCGCATGCACGCCGTTCGGCGCCGTCACGTAGATGCCTTGCGCCCCCTTCCCGCGGACCGGACGTTGAAATAGGACGACCGGGTAGAGAGTGTATGACCAAATACTCGACGGGCTCGGATCGTGGCGGCGGTGACGGCGACGCGTGCGAACTCTGCGGCCGGGAGACGTCGAACCTCGAACGCGCGAACGTCGCGGGCGCGAATCTGCTGGTCTGTTCGGACTGCGCGCCCCACGGCGACGCCGGAGGTGGAGGTGGGGGCGGGTCGGATTCCCGGTCCGGCGCCGACGGCTCGCGCACCGACGGCGACGAACCCAGCCGCCGAAAGCGTGCGGCCCAGAACACGGCGCGGATCTACGACGCTTCGCGGGGGAACACGAAACACTGGGAACGGGAGGGGACCGACTACGAGGAGGACCGCCTCCCCTACCTCGTCTCGGGGTACGGTGACGCCGTCGAGACCGCGCGCCAGGACGCGGGGCTGACGGTCGAGGAACTCGCCGCCGACCTCGACGCCGACGCGGACGACGTGCTCGCGCTCGAACAGGGACGCGCCACCCGCGCCGGCGTCGGCGGGACGCTCGTCCGCGCCGTCGAGGAACGCCTCGGTGTCGACCTCGTCGACGAGTAGGGAGCTTTTACTCGCCCGGCGTCCGACTGGCGGGCATGCAGTCGCGAGCCCCCGCCGACCCAGACGTCCGGGAGTTCGAAGCGACCGTCGAGCGCGTCGAGCCACGGGCCGACCGTGGTCCCGCCGTCGTCCTCGACCGAACGTACTTCTACGCCGAGAGCGGCGGCCAGCCGGCGGACCGTGGCACGCTCGCTGGCGTCCCCGTCACGGACGTACAGGCCGTAGACGGCGCCGTCGTCCACCACCTCGCCGAGGACGCACCCCTCGCGTCGGGCGACGACGTGGTCGGCGTGATCGACGACGACTTCCGCACCTACTGCACCCGCGCCCACACCGCGAGCCACCTGCTCTACGGGGCGGGCCGCCGCCTGCTCGACGACCTCGGATACGGTGGGTTCGGCATCGACGCCGAGAAGGTACGCGTCGACTTCGCCACCTCGACCGACGTCGACGACGCGGTGCTGGTCGAACTCGAACGCCTGACGAACCGGGCGGTGTGGGACTCCCGATCCGTCTCGTGGGGCGACGTCCCGGTCGAGGAGGCGCGCGCCCGCGACGACGTAGCGTTCAACACCAAGACCGAGGAGGGGGTGATGGACGACGCCGACACCGTCCGTCTCGTCGAAATCGAGGGGTGGGACGTGGCGGCCTGTGGCGGCACCCACGTCTCGAACACCCGCGAGATCGGTCCCGTCGAGGTACTCGACCGCTCGAATCCCGGCGAGGGTCTCACGCGCGTCGAGTTCGCGGTCGGACCGAGCGCCATCGACCGCCGGGCGACGGTTCGACGGGCCGGTCTCGACGCGGCCCGCCAGCTCGGCACCGGTCTCGACACCCTCGACGACGCCGTCGCGGACCTGCGGGCCGAGCGCAACGACGCCGAAGCGGAGGCCCGGGCGTACAAGTCCGAGGTGCTCGACGGGCGTCTCGCGGCGCTCCCGACGGTCGAGCGCGGCGGCGCCGTCTGGCGGACCGGTCGGATCGCGGCGTTCGGCCCGAACGAGGTCGGCGAGGCGGCACAGGATCGCGTCGGCGACGACGCGGACGTGATCGCGGTCGTCGGCGACGGGTCGACCCCGTACGTGATCGTCGCGACGACCGGTGAGGTGGCGGTGGACGCGGGCGACCTCGTGTCCGATCTGACCGACGAGTTCGGCGGCGGGGGCGGTGGTGGACCGACGTTCGCGCAGGGTGGCGGTCTCGACGCGACGCCGGAGACGGTCGTGGCGGCGTTGCGCGACGTCTAGCGTCGCGCGAGGCGGGCCGCGACGACGACCGCGAGCACCGCGAGCACGATCCCGAATCCGGGGCTCGTTCCGGTCGTCGTCTCCGCGGTGGCGGCCGTCGGCGTCGCGGTCGCCGTCGCGGTGGCCGTCGACGCCTCGTCCCCACCGTCGGTGCTGATCGCTTCGACCTGCACTTCGTTCGACCGGACGCCGTTCTTGCTGACGTAGAGGGTGTGCTCCCCGGCGTCGGCGATGCGGATCGCCGCCTCGCCCTCTCCGTCGGTGGTCCCGACCTGCTCCCCGTCGAGATAGACCGCCGCGACCGCTGCGCCGTCGCCGTACGCGTCGGTCGCGGTGACGATGAGCCGTTCGCCCGCCACCACGCGTTCGTTGGTCGCTTCGAGCGTGATCTCCCGGGTCCGTGAGATGTCGACCGACACGGCGGTCGCCTCCTCGCCGACCGTCAGGTCGCGCTCGACGGTCCGGTAGCCGTCTTTCGTCACGCGCAGGGTCGTGTCGGTGTTGACCGGGACCTCGACCGTGACGTTCCCGTTCCGGTCCGTCAGATCGCTCGTGATGCCGGTGAGGTTGACCGTCGCGCGGCTGACGGATCTCGGGGGATCGAAGTGTGGGTCGACGACGCGGACGCGCACGGGCACCGAGCCGCGCCTGAGCGTCACGCGGTTCGTGATGTCGCCGTCGACTTCGAGGGATTTTCGCCGGACGTAGTAGCCGGGTTTGCTGACGACGACGGTGTAGCTCCCCGCCTGGAGCACGTCCGACTCGAACACGCCGTTCGAGTCGGTCGTGCCCGTCTCGAAGTTCCGCCCGCCCCGTTCGATCCGCACCGACGCGTCGGCGACCGGTCCACTCTCGTCGCTGACTTCGAGTCGGACCGAACTCTTGCGGTACACCCTCACTTCGACCTCGCGTTCGGATGCCTCGTCGACGACGTAGGGGCTGGTCCGGACGTATCGCGGGTGAGACACCGAGATCGTGACCTCCGCGCCCGCGGGCACGTCCACGAACGCCTTGCCGTTCCCGGCGGTCGTCGCCCTCGTCGACCCGCCGTCCCACGTCGCGTCGAGATCGGCGTCTCCGACGGGGCTTCCCGCCTGAGTTCGGACGGCGACGGTGAGCGTCACCGTCTCACCGTCCGACTGGGCGACGGTGACGCCGGTCCCCGCTCCGGCGACGAGCGACAGCACGAGGATCGCACTCAGGGTCGAGGGAAGCCATGACATGGGGGTCAGTACGTCGGCAGAGCGTAAAATACCTCGTGAACGAGTCACAGGGTGGGGCGGGAGACGACAGCGCCTCGTGCGCGACAGCGTGCGCTCGAAGACTATACCGGCCGCCCGAGTGACCGACGGTCGTCGGCATCGGCGAAGGTACGACCACACAAGCGCTCTGTCGACCCCCGTCGACCCGGTGGATCGAAGACCCCTTTGTTCGCGCGCCCCTACCGCTCGGTGTGAGATCGGCAACCGACTACGGCGCGGTGGTCTACGATCTGGACGGGACGCTCGTTCGCCTCGCGGTCGACTGGGACGCCGCCGCCAGCGACGCGACGGCCGCGTTCGCCGAGGCCGGCGTCGACGTGACCGACGCCGACCTCTGGTCGCTGTTCGAGACGGCGCCGGAACACGGTCTCGCCGCGGAGCTGGAGTCGATCCTCGCGGCCCACGAGCGCCGCGGCGCGGAAGACGCGATCCGCCTCCCCCACGCCGACCGCGTCCCCGAGTGGACCGTCCCCGTCGGCGTCTGCTCGCTCAACTCCGAGGCGGCCTGTCGGGTGGCCCTGGACCGACACGGCCTGTCGACCCACGTCGACGCCGTCGTCGGCCGCGACACGGTGGCGACGCACAAGCCCGATCCCGAACCGCTGTTGACGACCATCGACCGCCTCGGTGCCGATCCGGCGTCGGCGCTTTTCGTCGGCGATTCGGAGCGCGACGCCGTCGCCGCCGAACGGGCGGGTGTCGCCTTCGAGTGGGTCGAGTAGCCACGGCCGTCCGCGGCGTGGCAGCACCGCCGACCCACGCACTTTTTATCACCCCGGTGTGTAGAGTCTCGTACCAGCGACCCGCGGGCAAATGCGGCGAACGGCCGCATGGCGGGGACCAGCGACCGACGTGCTGTAAGACGCCGGGGCCGGTGGCCCCCAGAGCGGGATTTGAGTGAGCAGCGGTGCCACGTCTGTGGCGTTTCAATGCTCGGATAAACCATGGAAATAGAACTCGCAACAATCGGCGGCTACGAGGAAGTCGGACGGCAGATGACTGCTGTCCGCGCCGGTAGCGACGTCGTCATCTTCGACATGGGTCTGAACCTCTCGCAGGTACTGATCCACGACAACGTCGAAACCGAACAGATGCACAGTCTCGACCTGATCGACATGGGCGCCATCCCCGACGACCGGGTGATGAGCGAC
>Ga0207757_100451_pt1 | contig 27101 bp, 22 predicted proteins | sample A23P3SouthBayCA_2_FD_187752 | JGI IMG/M metagenome (GOLD analysis project Ga0207757, IMG submission 187752) | Aerobic enrichment media microbial communities from Eden Landing Ponds, California, USA - A23 P3 (2) (SPAdes) | ecosystem: Environmental > Aquatic > Marine > Unclassified | place...
CGGCGCGAGCCACGGCCGACGCGGTGAATACGACCGCCGTGCGGGTGGTGGGGCGGCGGCCACCCGAGCTGGAGCGATGGGTAGTGCGCGACCTCACGGCCCTCAACCGACGTGTTCGCAACGTCTCCGTCCGGACCTCGCGCCGCGACCTGGGGACACTCGCGGCGAGTCCCGCTGCCGACCTCGCGGCCACGCTGCGACAGCAGCGGCGCCCGTTGCTCGACCCGCCACGGACCTACGACGGCGTGTCGGACCGGGCCCGAATCGCCGTCCGAGCGGCCTATCTCGACCGTGTCATCGACCGGCTCGAGGACCGGTCCGACCGCCGGAAGCGTGCCCGCCGGCGATTGAACGACTCGCTCGTCTCCCGGGAGCTCCCCTCGCTGGCACGTATCGAGCGCCAGCGAGCGGTCGCCGCGAATGCGACGGCAGGCAGGGTGCGGCCGTCGTCCGCCACGGGGTCCCGGTTCGTCCCGGACGCGACGCCGAACCGGCTCGCGCTCACGGCGGTTTCGCGGCCGGCGGTCGGCCTCCGGGGCGGCGGGACGGTCCGGCCACTCGCCGCCCGGAACCTGAACGTGTTCACGCTGCCGTACGACGACGTCGCGTCGTTCGTCCGGGGTGGAGGGCGAGAGACGGTGTCACTACGAACGGCCGCACGGACCCTGCAGGCTGCGGCGGCACTGAATGACGCCCACCCGGCGAACGGTACCACACCCGCGAACGGCACCACGCCGACGAACGGTATCACGCCCGCGAACCGGTCATTCCTGGCCGCACGCGGCCACCTCGAGGGCGCCGTGCGCGACGCGAACGGAGGCCTCCGTGAACGAGCCCGAGCGCTCCTCCGGCGGGAAGGTATGGAGGGAGCCACGCGACGACGAGCCGTGGTCGCGTCCGCGCTCGACCGGTGGGACACACCGTCGGCCCGTGCGCTGGCGCTGCTGAACGGGTCGGCAGCGAGCGCCATCGCGGAGACGGCGGTCGACCGGAATCCGAGGCTCGGCCGAACGAGTGCCGACCGGCTCGAACTCCTGCTCCGGGCCGAGCTCCGCCAGGCCAGCGAGGAGGCGGCGGGCCGTGTTCCCCGACGACCGACCGAGCGGACCGGGCGCCTCGTACGCGACCTGATCGACGTGGCGGCCACCGAGGCCGTGAAAGCGACCGCCGAGCGCGGTGCGACAGCCGCCCGGGAACGGCTCTACGAGGGCCCAGCCCGGACGGTTCCCGCCGGACTCCCGGTCCTTCCCCCGGTGCAGCCGTGGTACGCGACGGTCAACGTCTGGTACGTCCACGTACGCGGGGTCCATCCGTCGCTGGTGGTCAGGGCGAACGGCCGAGGTCGACCGGGACCGCCGCTGGCGTACGAGCGCGACGGCCGGCCGGTCCGGCTCGACGTGGACGACGATGGAACGAGCGAGCGGCTCGGACGGGCGACGCGCGTGTCGTTCGATATCGAGACGACGGTACTCGTGGTGGTCCCGCCGGGTGGCCGCGGCGTCGGCGACACGAACGGGAAGGCCGACGAACGGACCGGCTGGCCGACCCCCCGCCCGTGAGTCCCGGGGCCGCGGGGCCGCGGGTGGCGCGCCCGACCGGGACGCGAGGCGACCCGTGACCCAGCGACCTTATACGACCACCGCGTACGCTCCCCCGTGTTCCACGACGTTGTACCGAACCCCGACGAACTGGGGCCGGACGAACTGTACGAGCGCTACGAGGCCGAACTGGTGGCGGTCATCGAGGCCCACGGCGTCGAGACGGTAGCCGACGAAAGCGGAATCGACGCGGCGACCCTGCGCGCGCTGCGCGAGGAGGAGTCTCCCGACCTCGACCACGAGGACGCCGCGGCGATACTCGCGGTGGACGCCGACATCGACCCGGACACGGCCGTCCAGCTCGACCGCGACGCCCTGCTGATGGGGATGACCAACGCCGTCCTGGACGTGGAGGCACTCGCCGCGGAGACCGACGGGGCCCTGGAGGGGCGCGAGATACAGTCGAAGGTCGAGGGGCGCTTCCCGATGACGCTCCGGGAGTTCGCGCTGCTCCACGCGACCATCCAGGCGCGGAGCCCCTGACGTGCGCGTCTGCATCCTCGGCTGTGGCTACGTCGGGCTGGAGCTCGCCCGACAGCTCCAGCCGAACCACGAGGTGGTCGGGGTCAGGCGGTCCCCGGACGGCACAGAGGCCGTCGAAGGAACCGGTGCGACCGCGGTCCGGGCGGACGTGACCGACGCGGGCGACCTGGCGGCCGTGCCGGACGCCGACGCACTCGTCTTCGCCGCGAGTTCGGGCGGCCGTGGCGCCGAGGCCGCCCGCGAGGTCTACGTCGACGGCCTCCGCACGGCCATCGAGACGTTCGGCGCGCGTGACGACGCGCCGGACCAGCTGGTGTACACCTCCAGCACGGGCGTCTACGGTGACCACGACGGCGGCTGGGTCGACGAGACGACGCCGCTCGACCCGACGACGGAGAAGACGCGCGTCCTCGCCGAGGCCGAACGGGTCGCCCGGGAGGTCGCCGCCGAGTACGGCATCGACGGGCGCGTCGCCCGGTTCGCCGGCCTCTACGGGCCGGACCGCTACCGGCTGGAGCGCTACATCGAGGGACCGGTGACAGCGGGGTATCTGAACATGCTCCACCGCGACGATGCCGCCGGCGTCGTCCGGTTCATGCTGGAGGACAGCGACGAGGACCTCCTGCTCGCCGTCGACGACGAGCCGGTCGACAAGCACGCGTTCGCGGACTGGCTGGCCGACGAGTGTGGTGTCGACCGCCCGCCGAAGCGGAGCAAGGACGAACGGCTCGACGACCCCGGCCTCTCGGCGGCGGCACGGCGGCGCATCCTGACGAGCAAGCGCTGCTCGAACGACCGCCTCCGCGACCTCGGCTACGAGTTCCGGTTCCCGACGTTCCGCGAGGGGTATCGGGCGGCCATCGAGGCGTATCGCGACTGAGAGCGATTCTTCCGCTTGCAGGCCGTATCCGCGGCGTATCCGACGAACCGAGGGTGCGTTTCAGGTGGAGGGGAAGCTTCATTTCCCCTCGACAACAAGCCGCACGGGAGATGGGTCTCGTGAGTGGGAGGACCGTGCCAGCGGCTGCGGACGCCATCGGTCCACCACCCGGAGTCGACCCCGTTCTGCTCGGCGGCGTCGCCGTCGTCATCCTCGCGGCGGCCGGCATCGTCCTCTTCGTGAAGGTGCGTGCGGCCCGGACACCGGGGCGTCGACTCCGCGCCACGCTGGCGGCCAGTGACGAGATCGCGGTGCTGACACATCCGAACCCGGACCCCGACGCTCTCGCCTGTGCGCTGGCGGTTCGGGAGCTGGCCGAGACGGTCGAGACGGAGACCACCATCTACTACCCCGGCGAGATACGCCACGAGGAGAACCTCGCGCTCGTCAGCGAGCTGGGTATCCAGGCGACCCGGCTCCGGGACGCCAGCGACCTCGCCGAACGGGACGTGGTGCTGGTCGACCACAACCAGCCCCGCGGGTTCGCGGGCGCCGGCGGGGTCGAGGCCTACGCGGTCATCGACCACCACCCCGGCGACGGCGAGGGGGCGGCGTTCACCGACGTTCGTCCGGAGTACGGCGCCTGCGCGAGCCTCATGGCCGAGTACCTGCAGAAACTGGGCTGGCAGACCACCGACGACGGCGGGGACGACTCGCAGCCGTCGATGCCGGAATCGCTGGCGACGGCACTGGTGTACGGCATCCGGGCCGACACGGCTGGTTTCACACGCGGCTGTACGGCGGCGGAGTTCGACGCGGCGGCCTACTGTTCCTCGCGTGCCGACCCCGACACCATCGAGCGCGTAGCGACCCCACCGATGTCACCGGAGACGATGGACGTGCGGGCCCGGGCCGTGCTGGACCGCGTCCAGCGGGGGGCGTTCGTCTGTACCCACGCGGGGGAGGTCCCGAGCCCGGACGCGGTGGCCCAGGCCGCCGACGACCTGCTCCGGATGAAGGAGGTTCGGGCGGTGGTCGTCGGTGGGACGTGTGACGGGACGCTCCATCTCTCCGGCCGCGCCATCGAGGGGAGCGTCGATATCGGCGAGACGCTCTCGACGGCCATCGAGGGCATCCCGATGGCGGACGCGGGCGGCCACGCCAGGATGGGCGGCGGGCAGCTCTCCGTCGACCACATGGCCGGGCTCGGCCCGGGCGACGGCGTGAGCATCGAGCGGTTCTTCGAGAGCATCTTCGCCGTCATGGCGAGTCAGGACCCCGAGGGCGCACCCGACGAGATGGCCGAGCCGGTCGACCCGGGGTCGGTCGAAGCGAGTGAGGTGGATGCCGGGGAAGCGCTGGCGGCCGTCGACAGCGACGACGAGGGGGATGCCGGAGAGCCCGTCGACAAGCCCGAAGCCAGCGGCGGCGACTGACCCTGACGGGGCGCTCGGCCGGACCCGGAAACGTTTAACCGCCGCGCCCGGAAGCCGGGGTATGGCCCAGTTCGACAAAGCGGAGGACCGCATGCTGAAGAAGATGATCTGTATGCGCTGTAACGCCCGGAACCCCGAGCGGGCCGACAGCTGTCGGAAGTGCGGCTACAAGAACCTCCGGCCGAAGGCGACCGAGCGGCGCGCGGCCTGAATCGCCGGCCGCACCGCCCGGGATTCGGTTCTCCCGCTCTCGACAGGGATAGCCCGACCACCGTCGAGGTGATGGTGGGCCACCGTACCATCGATGACGCCGAGCTGCAGGTGTCTCACGCGCCGTGGCGGGGCTCACCCGTCGGGGTACTTCGGCTCGCGCTGTTCGGCGCGTTCGAGGGCCGTCTCGACCACGTCCCGTACGTCGCCGTGGAAGACGCCGCCGTGGCCGGCGTACATGTGCTCGGCGCCCTCGGGCAGTCGGTCGAGGAGGTCGCGGATGGACTCGATGAGTCGCTCGCGGGACTGCCCGGCCATGTCCGTGCGGCCGAAGGAGCCGTAGTCGAAGGCGCCGTCGTCGTGGACCACCACGTCACCGGAGTAGAGGCTCGTGGGCGAGACGAAGGAGACGTGGTCGTCGGCGTGGCCGGGCGTGTAGACCACGTCGCAGTCCTCATCACCGACCTGCACCGTGCCACCGTCCTCGATGGCGTGGGTTCGGCACGAGTGGTCGGCGTAGGCGTACACGTCCGGGTCGAAGGCGTCGCAGACGGCGTCCAGCTGTGCGACGTGGTCGCCGTGCTGGTGGGTCATCACGACCCGGTCGATGTCGCCGACGTGCTCGCGGACGGCGTCGACGACGCCGTCCCAGGCGCCCGCGTCGACCAGCGTCGTGACCTCGCCCGGCACCAGATACGCGTTGCAGGTGAAGGTTTCCGCCGCGTCCGTGACGCAGACGACATCGGTGTCACTCATGGCCGTATCTGCACCCGGCGCCCGCAAAGTCGTTTGCCCCGGTGGCGCTCGGGCAGTGCCACCGAGCCCCGACCAGAGGCCCCCCGAGCAGGCCCTTTATCCGGCCGCCGCGCCCCAGTAGAGGCGTGAGCAGTGCAGCCGAGGAGTCGACGGCGGAGTTCCCCGAGGACGCCGAGAGCGACGCCCTCGACCCGGCCCTCCCGGAGCCGGAGCTCGTCGGGGGTGTCACGGACGAGCGGCTCCCGCTCCGCGTGCGGCTCCGGTCGCTGTACCGGTTCTTCGTCGTCATCGGCGCCTTCCTGCCGTTCGCCGTCGCCTTCCTGCGCGACCGGCGGCGGTGGCTGCTGTTCGGTGACGGCCGCGAGCCGACCGACGACGACGACCGGCGCCGGGCACGCAAGCTCCGCGAGACGCTGCTGGAGCTGGGCCCGGCGTTCATCAAGTTCGGGCAGATGCTGTCGACGCGGCCGGACGTCCTCCCGCCGGCGTACGTCGAGGAGCTGTCGGCGCTCCAGGACCGGGTGCCCGCGGCCCCCTGGTCCGAGGCCCGTGAGGTGCTGGAGGGTGAACTCGGGCCCGTGGACGAGGTGTTCGCCGAGTTCGAGCGCGAGCCCATCAGCGGCGCGAGTATCGGGCAGGTGTACGTCGCACGACTGGACCCCGATAGCGTCGGGGGCGAGTCGCCCACGGACGTGGCCGTGAAGGTGCTCCGGCCGCGCGTCCGGCCGCGCGTCGAGGCCGACCTGCGGGTCATCCGGACGCTGCTGCCGTTCGTGACGCGGCTCGCGCCGCCCGGGCAGCGCTTCACGCTGGAGAACCTCGCCGACGAGTACGCCGCCACCATCCGCCAGGAGATGGATTACGCCCACGAGGCCCGCCGGCAGGAGCTGGTCCGGGCGAACTTCGCCGACGATACGGGGGTTCGTATCCCCCCGGTCGTCGCCGAGTTGACGACCGACCGCGTCATCGTCTCGGAGTACGTCGAGGGGACGAAGATATCGAACGTCTCGACGCTCCGGTCGATGGGTGTCGATACGACCGACCTCGCGGACCGACTCCTCCGGGCGTACATCCGGATGATAATCGAGGACGGCGTCTTCCACGCCGACCCCCACCCCGGCAACCTCGCCGTCCAGTCAGACGGGACCATCGTCTTCTACGACTTCGGGCTGACGGGGACGCTGAGCGAGCGCCGGCGCGACGAGCTGTTCGAGTTCTACGTCGCCGTCGCGAGCGAGGACATCGAGGGCGTACTGGACGCGTTCGAGGGGATGGGCGCGCTGGACCCGGACGCCGACCGCGAGTTCATGCGCGCCGGGATGGAGCTCGCGTTCGACAACCTGCGGGGTGGCGAGGTCGACGTGAGCGAGGTGCGCGAACTCGTCGAGGGGTTCCAGGGGACGCTCCGGGAGTTCCCGATGCGGCTCCCACGGGACCTCGCACTCATGGTCCGGACCTCGACCATCCTCGAGGGGGTGTGCTACACGCTCGACGACGAGTTCGACTTCGTCGCGGTCGTGACCGACTACGTCCGGAAGGAGCAGGGACAGGAGTCGGCCCGGCGCCTCCTCGAGGCGGGCATCGACGAGGCGGCCAGGGTCGGGCTCGCGGTCTTCCGGGCACCGACAGGTGCGGAACGAGCCCTCGACCGGGTCGTCCGCGGGAACGTCGAACTCCGGGCGACCGTCCGCGACGATGGGCGAGTTGTCACGCGATTCACCCGCCGGGTCGTGGTGGGGGGGCTCGCGACCGCCGGCATCGTGATGACGACGCTCGCCTACGGCTTCCGGGCGACGGTGGGGACCGAGGTCGTCCTGCTGTCAGCTGCCGGGACCGTCGGGCTACTGGGACTGACGGCGCTGTCCTTCCGCCGCGACCGGGGCATCAGCGCGACCCCGCAGTTCACGCGGCAGAACATGCGCGAGCGCCAGCGCGGCGAGGAGTGAGGTCGGGGCGGCCGGCTGGCGTCGGCCCCGTCGTGTACCTGCGGCGAAACGGTTTTCCTGCGAACGACACAACGGTCGTCCATGAGTGGGAACGAAGAGGAGATCGACGAACTGCGACAGAAGAAGATGGAGGAGCTGAAGCAGCGCCAGCAGGAGGGCGGCGCTCCGGACGGGGAGGCCGCGGAGGCCCAGCGCGAGCAGGCAGAGGCCCAGAAGAAGGCGATGCTCCGGAAGGCGCTGGACGACGGCGCGCGCAAGCGGCTCAACACCATCCGGATGAGCAAGCCGGAGTTCGCCGAGAAGGTCGAACAGCAGGTCATCGCGCTCCACCGCTCGGGCCGGCTCCAGGGCCGTATCGACGAGGAGCAGATGAAGGAGCTCCTGCAGGAGCTCAAGCCGGAGGAGCAGAGCTTCGACATCAAGCGCCGGTAACGTGGCCCCGACCGAGACGGCGTCGGCCGCCCAGCCGCCAGCGTGGGTCCTGTTCAGCGGCGGCAAGGACTCCGCGCTCGCCGCACTCTGCCTCGAGCCGTTCTACGACGTGACGCTCGTCACCGTCGGGTTCGGGGTCGACGCGGCGCCCGAGCCCGGCTGGGGAATCGCCCGTGCGACGTACCACGCCCGCGAGGCCGCCGAGGCCATCGGCCTCCCGCACCGCGTGGTGTCGCTCCCGGAGTCGGTCGCCCACGAGGCCGCCGAGCGGACGCTGGCCGACGGCTACCCCCGGGAGGCCATCCAGTCGGTCCACGAGCAGGCACTGGAGACGGTCGCGGCGGCGGCCGCCGAAGCGGGCGGCGACACGCCCCCGGCTATCGCCGACGGCACCCGCCGCGACGACCGGGTTCCCCGGCTGGACCGACCGGCGATACAGAGCCTGGAGGACCGCCACGGCGTGGATTACCTCGTTCCGTTGCGCGGCTTCGGCCGGGACGCGGTCGACCGGCTCGCCCGCGACCGTCTCGAGGTCGCCATCGGTCCCAGCGACGAGCTGGCCAAGGCCGACTACGAGGCGGCCATCCGGACGCTCATCCGCCGCGAGCACGGCCACGACCGCGTCGACGAGCTGTTCCCCGACCACGTCCAGTCGCGGGTCGTCGGGCGGACTGAGCAGTAGCCGAGTATCCTTCGCCAGCGATGAAGGCCATATATGTACAATGTCGGGGGTCCCGATTCGGATTCTTGAATTTATGGGCCTGTCCTGGATATTGTAGATTTGCATCCGCGCGAGAGAAGCTCGCGGCAAGGGTTTTGACGTGGGGGGCTGAAGGGCCGGTATGCGATTCCTCATCGTCGGCTACGGTCGGGTCGGACTGCGGACCGCGCAGATTCTCGCCTCCGAGGGCCACGAGGTCACCATCGTCGAACAGGACGCCGAGAAGGTCGCGAAGGCGTCCGATGATGGGTTCCAGGCCCACCAGGGTGACGGCCAGGACGAGCGCCTGCTGGAGCAGGCCGGCATCGCCGACGTGGACGCGATCGCCGCGCTCACGGGCGACCTGAACGCCAACTTCGCCGCCTGCATGGCCGGCAAGGCCCACGACATCCGGACGGTCATGCGCATCGACGAGGACTACCGCGAGGAGATCTACGAGAAGTACGCCGCGGATGTCGACGAGATCGTCTACCCCGAGCGCCTCGGTGCGGCGGGCGCGAAGACGGCGCTGCTGGGCGGCGACCTGAACGTCCTCGCGGACCTCACCGAGACGCTGACGGCGGCGACCGTCGACGTCCCGGCCGACTCACCGCTCATCGGGAGCCGGGTCGTCGAGGTCGACTTCCCGGCGGGTTCGCGGGTGTACGCCCACGGCCGGGTGAACGAGCCGCTGAACATCCCGCTGCCGCAGGCGACCATCGAGGCCGGCGACCGGCTGGCAGTCATCGCTGACGGGAGTTCGCTCGGCGATGTCCGGGCGATGGTCCGGGGCGACGACCCGGACGCCGACGCGGAAGCCGGCGCCTGAGCGGGCGATTCCGGCGGTCAGTTCTCGGGGGCGACGGACCGGCGAGCGACCGCTGTCGAGAGCCATAGCTCCGAGTCGAGGGCGCAGGAGACAGAGAGTGTATGTGGCCTCTGCATCCCCGGAAAGGAGATAGGTCCGGGCGCGCGGTGGGGAGGATGGGGATGTGTTGAGGCCGTCAGTGCGCGCCCACCGATAGCCATCCCCGGGAGGGACATAAATCCGCGTCAGACAGTCGTGTGACCGGCGCAATTCGTCGGACGCCCGTCGTGCCCGCGTCTTGCGGTTTCGGGCGAAGGACGCCGGCCGACCGGCCGCCGTCACCGGATCGTGCTGGTATATAAATCAGCCGCCGCCCGGCAGCGGGCAGAGGCTGGCCGTGAGGACGGCGACGTCCTCGCTGTCGTTGTGCGCGCCGTGGACGACCCCCCGCTCGTTGAGAACGACCCCCGGCGCGGTGACCCGCTCCTCCTCGTCGTCGCGGACGACAGTGACGGTCCCCTCGAGCACGTGGAAGACGTTGGTAGCGTCGCCGTGTTCGTGGGGTTCGACGCGGGCACCGGCGCCGAGCGCGAACGCCTTCACGAGCACGTCGTCGGTGACGACGAGCTCCGCGGTCTGGACCTCTCCTTCCTCCGGGTCGAGCGCGGCCGCCTCGGGGTAGCAATCGAGCATACCGGATTCACGACCGGGCGGAACTTAGTCCCACGCGCCGGCGCCGCCCCGGTATGCCGCCGGGAATGGTTCGCGTGGGCGACCGTCACTCGGCTCCGGAGAGGTGGTCCGTGGCATCGTCGACAGCGCTGTCGATGCGCTCCTCCTCGATTGGGACGACCGTCTCCTCCAGCAGGTCGCGCTTGAAGTAGAGGAGTTCGACGCTCACGACGGCGACCGCTACCACGAGCACCATCACGAACGTGTTCGGTTCGCGGGTGTAGAGGTTGTAGGCCATCAGCGGGAGGAACGCGGTCGCGCCGACGAAGCCGACGGCGGGCGGCACCGGATTGACGGCGTCGTGGTCGCGCTCCCGGAGACAGAGGAGGCTCATCGCCCCGAAGACGAGGATGAACGCCAGCGAGGCGAAGGAGGTGATGGCTCCGAGACTCCCGACGGCGGTGAACAGGGCCGTGACGCCGCCGATGACCAGCAGCGTCCGCTCGGGAATGCCGTCGGCGTCGGCGTCACCGATGTCGTCGGGCAGCAGGTCGTCGGCGAGCATCCCCTTCGCGAAGTGGGCCGCCGAGAACATGGTCGCGTTGATGGCGCTCCCGGTCGAGAACAGCGCCGAGAGGGCGAGCGCGACGCCGCCAGCCGTCGCGAAGCCGTAGGGTGACAGCATCGTCCGGGCTGCGTCCTTCAGGGCGACGTGGGGGTGTTGCTGGAGCGCCTGCGGCGCGAGGTTGACCGTCACGACGCCGACGAGAGCGTAGATGACGGCGGCGACCGGGATGGAGATGTAGACGGCCTTCCGGATGGTCGCCTCGGGGTCGGCGATGGACTCCTGGTCGTAGAACAGGAGCTGCCAGCCCTGGAACGCGACGAAGGAGATGGCCGCGGCCACGAGGGGACCGACCCCGACCAGCGAGCCGGTGCCGAAGCGGAGCCCGCCGCTCCCGGGGGCGAACCGGAACGCGTAGACGACCCCCAGGACGCCGAACGCGACGAGGATGAACACCTTGAGCGCGACGAGGACGTTCTCGGCGGTCCCCGTGGTCCGGGCGCCGGCGAGGTTGAGCGCGACGAACCCCGCGACGGCCAGCACGGAGATGGCCGGCCGGGCCGGGAGGCCGGCCACGCTCGCCGGGACGACCGCGAACGAGACGGTGAACTCGGCGAACGCGAAGGCGTACATCGCCATGGAGCCGATGTAGCCCACGAGAAGTGTCCAGCCGACCATCCCTGCGAGGTCCGGGTCCCCGGCGTAACACTGGACGAACGTGACCGAGCCGCCGCGGTTGTCGGTCATCCGGTCGAGCGTGATGTAGGAGTAGCCGGCACAGAGCGCGACGATGCCGGCCGCGACGAACGCGGCCCACGTCGCGTACTGCGTGATGCCGGCCACGACCCCCATGACGGCGTAGATGCCGCCGCCGATCATCCCCCCGAGCGCGATGGAGACCGACTCCGTCAGCCCGAGATTCTCGGCGGACATACTCGCCCGGCAGGTCCGCCGGAGAGACGGAAATATCTGGTGTAGTGGCGCGCTTTTAGAGATACCGAATAGTTTGGCACCATATCCACCTCGTTTCCAGAATCGTCGGACGGCGGGGGGGCAGTCACCTACCAGGACAGCCGGACCGTATCACGGGGCGCGAGGCCGAACGCCTCGTCGCCCCGGCCCTGGTTGACCGCGAACTCGACGTTGCCATGGCTGCCGACGGTGACCAGTCGCTCGCCGGGGGCGCGCTCGGCGTAGGCCCGGACCACCGGCGCATCGAGGCCGTTCACCTCGATGCGGTCGCCGACGCGGTCGGCCAGGGTCTCCCCGGGGACGTTCGTCACGACGTTGCCGAAGTCGTCGACGACCATGACTTCGCCGTCGGCGCCCGTCTCGTCGAGCGACGGGTCCGGGAAGGAGACGGCCTCGTACTCGTCGGTCGGCGTGAGCCGGTCGGCCGCGCCGAGGTCGTCGACGCCGATCTCGTGGACCGCGGCGGCCGCGGGGGCGAACACGTCCCGGCCGTGGAACGTCCGGCTGGCAGGGTCACCGTAGGCGTAGTCGAACACCTCCACCTCGCCGTCGCCGTCTCCGTTCCCGTTCCCGCCGTTCGCGGCGCCGGCGGCGGTCGCCAGGCGCCGCGCCGCCGGGAGGAGGACACCGTTGTCCGGGCCGACGAGCGCGTGGTCGCCCGCGCGAACGACGAGCGCCCGGCGGTCCGTGCCGACACCCGGGTCCACGACGACGAGATGGACCGCCGGCGGGAACCAGGGGAGAACCTCCCGGAGCCAGAACGCCGCCGCACGCACGTCCTGCCGCGGGAACTCGTGGCTCACGTCGACGAGCCGGGTGTCGACGCGCTGCAGGATGACGCCCTTCATCGCCGCCGGGTACGGCGCCCCGAAGTCCGAACTCAGGGTTATCATGTGCGGGACTGGGACGGGCGACGACGTAATCGTGGGGGTCAGCCCGGGTCCCACTCGTGCGTTCCGCCGATTTCGATGCCGGCGAACGGTTCACCGACGGCCCCGGCCGTGGTCACGGTCCGCGGTCGAATCGGAGCGTGGACCGGACCCCCATCAGGATCCGGCCGAGCACGTTCCGGCCCAGTCCCGTCTCGATATCGGCGCCCCAGTACGTGTCGTCCCACGAGTTCAGTTCCACGATCGTCCGCTGTCCCGTCTCGAGCAGGTGCTCCCTGTAATCCGGGTGCTGCCCGAACTTCGCGGTCACCACCTCCAGCATCACGTACCGTTTCCGGTCCTCCCAGTCGTCCGGGAGTGCGACCCGTCGACCCAGGCGTTTGGCCTCGTCCGGGTCGGTCGCCGCCGCAATACGGTCGTAGATGTCGGGCTCGTTCCTCGCCTTGGCGGCCTGGTACGCGTGTTCCGCCGTCGCGAACTCCGTCCCGTCGTACCGCACGCCGATGGGAGCGAAGTTGGAGAGGAAGCGGGAGTCACCCTCGAACGGCCCGACAACGTCCTGGGTCGGCCATCGAACGGTCGCCATAGGGGGGAACCGTGCCCGAACCAGTATGAAACGTCGGCCCGTTCCCCCGGTCGCCGACCGGGCCTCGTGGCACAGGGATTCCACTTCCACCGAGCCCACGACACGTTCTTACGGGGACCCGACCAACCCGCTCGCATGACGCGGCTGCTCCACACGGGGGACACCCATCTCGGCTACCGGCAGTACAACGAGCCGGCACGCCGGCAGGACTTCATGGCGGCCTTCCAGCAGGTCGTCCGGGACGCCATCGAGGCGGACGTGGACGCCGTCATCCACGCGGGCGACCTGTTCCACGACCGGCGACCTGAACTGGTGGACCTGATGGGCACCATCGCCGTCCTGCGCGACCTGGACGAGGCGGGCATCCCCTTCCTCGCCGTGGTCGGGAACCACGAGACGAAGCGCGACGCCCAGTGGCTCGACCTGTTCGCGTCGCTGGGCTACGCCGAGCGGCTGGGCGACCAGCCCCGGGTGGTGGGCGACGTGGCGGTGTACGGGCTGGATTTCGTCCCCCGGTCCCAGCGCGACGCTCTCGAGTACGAGTTCGCCGACCACGACGCCGCCCACGCGGCGCTGGTCACACACGGCCTGTTCCAGCCGTTCGACCACGGCGACTGGGACGCCCGCGAGGTGCTGGCCGAGGCCAGCGTCGACTTCGACGCGATGCTGCTCGGTGACAACCACAAACCCGGGCGAGAGCGGCTCGAACCGGACGACGGAGAGGAGGGCGGTACGGACGGCGGTGACGGCGTCGACGCGTGGGTCACCTACTGCGGGTCGACCGAGCGCGCGAGCGCGGACGAGCGCGAGGACCGCGGCTACAACCTCGTCAGCTTCGACGGCACGGGGGCCGACGGCGTCCACATCACCCGGCGCTCGCTGCCGACCCGGGAGTTCCGATTCATCGACGTCGAGTTGCAGGACGGCGAGGGTGTCGAGCGCGTGAACGAACAGGTGACCCAGTACGACCTGGACGACGCCGTCGCGGTCGTGACCATCACGGGGGCGGGCGAGCGGGTCGCCCCGGCGCAGGTCGAGGAGCGGATGAACGAGCAGGGCGCGCTCGTCGCCCGGGTGAACGACCGCCGGGAGTTCGACCGAGCGGGCGAGGAGGTCGAGGTGTCGTTCGCGGACCCCGACGAGGCCGTCCGCGAGCGCGTCCGTGAACTCGGACTGAGCAGCGCCGCCCGGACGCTGGACGAGACGGTCCGCGAGAGCAAGACGCCCGACTCCCGGGTCGCCGACGACGTGGAACAGCGGGTCCGCGACCTCGTCGACGAGGGGGAGGCATCGGCGTTCCGGCCCGCGCCGGACGTCTCCGAGACGACGGCCGAGCAGACCGGAACCGCGGCCGAGAAACTGGCCGGCGACGGTGGCGACGCCGACGCCGATGCCAATGGAGAGAGCGACAGCGACGCCAACGCCGACGCCAACGCCGACACCAAGACCAACGCCAACGGCGAGGGCGAGGCGGACAGTGCGACGGCGACAGCCGAGGCGGAGACCGAGGAGTCGGGTACCGACGGCCAGGGTTCGCTGGGTGATTTCGCGTGAGGTTCCGGCGTGTCGTCCTGGAGAACTTCAAGTGCTACGCCGACGCCGACCTCACGCTCGACCCCGGCGTGACCGTGGTCCACGGCGTGAACGGGAGCGGCAAGTCCTCGCTACTGGAGGCCTGCTTCTTCGCGCTGTACGGCCACCGGGCACTCGATGCGAATCTCGACGAGGTGGTCACGACCGGCGCCGAGGCGGCGAGGGTCGAACTCTGGTTCGCACACGGGGGCACCGACTACCACATCGAGCGCCGCGTCAAACTCCGCGGCGGTGGCGCCACCAACGACAAGTGCGTGCTGGAGACGCCCGAGGGGCCCATCGAGGGCGTGAAGGACGTTCGAGCGTACGTGACCGACCTCCTGCGGATGGACACGGACGCGTTCGTCAACTGCGCGTACGTCCGGCAGGGCGAGGTGAACAAGCTCATCAACGCCGACCCGTCGACCCGGCAGGACATGATCGACGACCTCCTCCAGCTCGGGACGCTGGAGGAGTACCGGGAGCGGGCCTCGGACGCCCGCGTGGGTGTCAAGCGCGTCCGCGACGGGAAACGGGAGCTGCTGGCGGAGAAGGAACGCGAGATCGAGGCCAAGGAGGAGAAGGGGCTCCACGAGCAGCTGAACGGGTTGCAAAGCGAGTTGAGCGAGGTTCGGAACGACATCGAGGAGAAAGAGCGTGGGCTGGAGAACGCCCGCGACACGAAGGCGCAGGCCGAGGAGATCCTGGAGAACCACGAGGCCAGGCGCGAGGAGATCGCGGAGCTCGCCGCAGAGATCGACGACCTCGAATCCGAGATTGCCGCGGGCGAGGGGGAACGCGAGGAGGCGGCCGAGCGCATCGCGGAGCTGACGACGGCCGCCGAGGAGCACCGCGAGACCGCGCGCGAGGCAGTCCGGGCGGCCGTCGAAACGGGCAACGGCGACGACAGCCCCGGTGTCGAGGTCGACGTGGGGCCCGCGGACCCCGATTCCGAGTCGCTCGACGCCGCAGTCGCGGCGCTCGAGACGCGCATCGAGGACGTGAACGACCGCATCCAGGAGCGACTGCTGGAGAAGCAGGAGTACGCGAGCGACGCCGAGACGGCCCGGGAGCGCGCCGAGGAACTCGCGACCGAGGCCGAGGAAAAGCGCGAGGAGGCCGACGAACTCGCGGCCGAACTGGAGGCGGCCCGCGAGACGGTCGCCCAGCAGCGTGAACAGCTCGCCGAACTGGACGAGCGAATCGCCGAACTGGAGGCCAGCTTCGAGGACGCTCCCTGCGACCCCGACGGTGCGGACGCGCTGGTCGAGCAGCGACGCGATGCGCTCGCGGAGGCGCGCGAGCAGGTCACGTCGCTGGAAGGCGACCTCGAGCACGCGCGCGAGCGGGTCACGGAGGCCGAGGAACTGCTTGCCGAGGGGAAGTGTCCCGAGTGTGGCCAGCCGGTCGAGGACTCCCCGCACGTCGAGCGCGTCGACGAGGACCGCGAACGCGTCGCGGAACTCGAGTCGGAACTCGAGTCGGCCCGCGAGACCGTCACGGAGCGGGAGGATGCGCTGGAGGCGGCCGAGGCGCTCGCCGAACGGGCCGACGAACTCGAGCAGGCCCAGGGCGAACGCGAGAGCGCCCGGGAACTCCTCGCGGAGCGCGAGCAGGGGCTCGACGACGACGAAGAGCGGGTCGACGACCTGCGCGAGCAGGCCGCGGAACTGGACGAGGCAGCCGAGACGAAGCGCGAGGCCGCAGAGGCCGCAGAGGAGCAGGCCGAGGCCGCGAAGGGCGCTATCGGGCAGTTGAACGGCGAGAAGGCGACGCTGAAACAGCGCCGCGGCCTGCTGGACGAGGCCGCCGACGCGCTCGATGGGGCCGACGAGGTCGAGACCGAGATCGAGCGCCTCCGCGAGCGCCGCGAGTCGCTCGCCAGCGAGAACGAACTCCGGCGCGAGTCGCTCGCAGACAAGCGTGACCGGAAGGCCGAACTCGAGGCGGAGTTCGACGAGGACCGCGTCGAACACGCCGAAGGGGAACTCGAACGTGCCGAGCAGTACATCGAGCAGGCCAGCGGCAAGCTGGAGGCCCTGCGGGAGCGCCGCGACGACCTGCAGGGCGCCATCGGCGCGACGGAGAACGAGATCGAGGCGCTGGAGGACCTGCGCGAGCGCCGTGACGACCTCGCCGAGACGGTCGAGAACCTCGGCTCGCTGTATCAGGAGGCCGAACGGCTGGAGTCGATGTACGCCGACCTGCGGGCCGAACTCCGCCAGCAGAACGTCGAGAAGCTGGAACGGCTGCTCAACGAGACGTTCGACCTGGTGTACACGAACGACGCCTACTCGCACATCGAACTGGACGGCTCGTACGAGCTGACCGTCTTCCAGAAGGACGACGAGCCGCTGGAACCCGAGCAGCTCTCGGGCGGCGAGCGGGCGCTGTTCAACCTCTCGTTGCGGTGTGCCATCTACCGCCTGCTTGCCGAGGGTATCGAAGGAACCGCACCGATGCCGCCGCTCATCCTCGACGAGCCGACCGTGTTCCTCGATTCGGGCCACGTCTCGAAGCTGGTCGACCTGGTCGAGTCGATGCGTGACCTCGGCGTCGAGCAGATTCTCGTCGTGAGCCACGACGAGGAACTCGTCGGCGCGGCCGACGACCTCGTGCGCGTGGCGAAGGACCCGACCAGCAACCGCTCGCGGGTCGAGCGAACGAACGCCGTCGAGCCGGGCGCGCTGGAGTCGGAAGCCGTGGAAGGCGACGACTGACGTTCAGGATGTCGAGTTTGCAGGATAGACCCGAAATTGCCGGTTTCTCTCGAAATTTTCCTTCCGTAGCGTGGGATATCTCGATAACTGATTACTCCCTCGCCTCGTCCTCTCGAAGTAGGTCGAGGCCCTCGCTCGCGACATCGGTGGTCTCGTAGCCGCGCTCGCCCAGGACGTCCGCCTCGACGACGAGGCCAGCGGCGCGGAACTCCCCGAGGAGGCCGTGGAGGTCGGACTCGCAGAGGTCCGTTCGGTCGAGGAGGGTCCGAACGTCCGTCGGCCCGCGGTCCTCCAGCGTGAGCAGGAGGCCCAGCGCGCGGTCGTTGTGGACGGCGCGCAGGACCCGGCGGACCGGCGCGGGGACCGCCTCGGCCGCGAGTTCGAGCCCGGACGCCTCGACGGAGCTGAGCTCCTCGTTCGGCAGGTACGCCTCGCTGCCGGTGGTCGGGTCGCGGACGAGGCTGGACTCCCCGGAGCGTTTCACGAGGAGGTAGCGACGGCCATCGGTGTCCTCGACGGGCTGCACGAGGCCCCGTAGCAGTTGGACAGGCGTGAGGATTGCGGTGCCGCTGGCGTCCCCGGCGGTCGCCTCAGTCGTCGGCGGGCGGGCGACCCTCGGCGTCCGTGTCGGCGTCGCCCTCATCGGCCTCGGCATCGTCGCCGTAGTCGGTCGACTGGACCTCCCGGTACTTCCAGCCGGCGTAGGCCAGTGCGGCGACGCCGAGCAAGAAGACGGCGCCGCCCTCGCGCAGCTGGCCGCGGAAGACGACGAGCATCAGTCCGAGGCTCGCGGCGAACAGGCCGAGATTGATGGTGGCGACGAGGCCCCAGAACGCACGGAACAGCCCCTCCGGAACCTTGCTCTCGTCGGGGATGTCCGGCGCGAGGTCGGCCTCTGGGTCCGGTTCGGGGGCCTCTGCCTCGGGGTCGAACCGGTCGAGGTACTTCTTCCCGGGGTTGGTGGGCTCGTCGGGTTCGTCCGGCCACGGGTCGCCATCGCTCACGCGTCGGTCGAGGAGGTGTGGCCGCAAAAGCGTTTATCGGCGCGGTTCAGGCCATCTCCTGCACCTGGCAGGCGTTGTCGGCCTGGATCCACGCGAGCGGGTTCTCGGCGTCGTAGAGCACCACGCCCGAGTCCGTCTCGTAGGCCTCTGTCGTGGCGACAGCGTCGGCCTCGCTCTCGGGGCTATCCCACTCCGCATCGACATCGGCGTCGGGGTCAGGCATGGTGGTTCTACCCAGACGTGGGAAGTATTGACACACATATATCCCTTGTGGGCATTATCGGACTCAGAACCCGGCCTCGGCCCGCCGGCGGACGAGGGTCCGTGCCCGGACGGAGCGGGACGCCCCGGAACAACGCCCGGGTCGAGGACCCGACTCGACCCGGCGCCGGCGCCCGATACGTGCCTTTTTCACCCCGTACGCCGGAACGCCGACAATGGCCGAGGACTCCCAGCAATCGCTGACCGACTTCGGGAGCGCCGGTGCGGACGAGGACGGGGACGACGGCGAGGGACCGGGGCGCGAGACCGAGGCGGAGATCGCCGAGGCGGTCGCCGGGAACGGCGGCAACGGCGACAGCACGGCGGTCGTCGACATGGCCGAGCGGCGCTACCCCGACGCCGACGGCACGACCACGCTCGCGGTGACACAGGTCGACTACACCATCGAGGGCCGTGGCGACGAGGAGCGGCCCGTGCTCCACGTGTTCGGGCGGAACGCGGACCGCGAACCGGTCCACGTCCGGGTTCACGAGTTCGAGCCGTACTTCTACGCGCCGCTGTCGAACTTCGTGACCGACGCCGCGGCCGCCGAGAAGGACCCGGCGGAGTGGACCGAGGACGACCTCGACCCGATGCAGGACCCCGAGCAGCAGTTCGACCGGCTGACGGGGCGCTACCTCACCGGCACGGACGGGGAACCGTTCGAGAGCATCCGTGGTGAGCGCCTGCTGAAGATAACCGGGCAGACCCCCCGAGACGTGGGGCAACTTCGCGACCGCTTCGACCATTACGAGGCGGACATCCTCTTCCCGAACCGGCTGCTCATCGACCGAGACATCCGGTCGGGTGTTCGCGTGCCGGTGCGTCGCGAGGACGACGGCGACGGGAACGAGGACGGCGACAGTGACGGCGACGCTCCTATCGACGTCCACCACGCCGAACTCGAACCCGTCGAGATGGACGTCGAGCCCCGCGTCTGCACGTTCGACATCGAGGTCGACGACCGCCGGGGCTTTCCCGAGGATGGGGAGGAACCCATCGTCTGTCTCACCTCGCACGACTCCTACGACGACGAGTACGTCGTCTGGCTCTACACCGCGCCCGACGGCATCGAGGGCCCGGACGGATTGCCGGGCTACGAGCCCATCGAGGACGACCTCGAGGTCGAGGTCCGGTCGTTCGAGCGCGAGGAGGCGATGCTGAGCGAGTTCGTCGACTACATCCGGGAGACAGACCCCGACGTGCTGACGGGCTGGAACTTCACGGACTTCGACGCCCCCTACCTGCTGGACCGAATCGAGGAACTCGCGACGCCCGAAAACGACCTCGCCATCGACCCGACCTCGCGCGTGAACGAGGTCTGGCGCTCGGACTGGCAGGGGCCGAACGTGAAGGGGCGCGTCGTCTTCGACCTGCTGTACGCGTACAAGCGCACGCAGTTCACGGAACTCGACAGCTACCGGCTGGACGCGGTCGGCGAGACGGAACTCGACGTGGGGAAGGAGCGCTACCCCGGCGACATCGGCGACCTCTGGGAGGACGACCCCGAGCGCCTGCTGGAGTACAACCTCCGCGACGTCGAGCTGTGTGTCGAACTGGACCGCAAGCAGGAGATCGTCCCGTTCTGGCAGGAGGTCGCCTCCTTCGTCGGCTGCAAGCTGGAGGACGCCACCACGCCCGGCGACGCCGTGGACATGTACATCCTCCACGAGGTGTTCGGGAACTTCGTCCTCCCCTCGAAAGGGAGCGTCGAGGCCGAGGACTACGAGGGCGGTGCCGTCTTCGACCCCATCACGGGCGTCAAGGAGAACGTCTCGGTGCTGGACCTCAAGTCGCTCTACCCGATGTCGATGGTGACCATCAACGCGTCGCCCGAGACGAAGGTCGGCGATGACTACGACGGGGAGACGTATCACGCCCCCAACGGGACGCAGTTCCGCAAGGAGCCGGACGGCATCATCCGGACGATGGTCGACGACCTCCTCACCGAGCGCGAGGAGAAGAAGGGCCTCCGCAACGACCACGAGCCCGGGACGGACCCGTACGAGCAGTACGACCGGCAGCAGCAAGCTGTCAAGGTTATTATGAACTGCTTCACACCAGACACGGACGTTCTGACACCCGAGGGTGTTCGGAACATCCGGGACCTCGACGTGGGTGACGGAGTGTACTCGCTCGACCCGGAGACGATGCAGATGGAAGTGAAGCCGGTCGTCGAGACCCAGGCGTATCCCGACTACCGCGGTGACCTGGTCGACATCCAGACCAGCAAGGTCGATTTCAGTGTGACGCCGAACCATCGGATGCTGGTCAGGAAGGACGACAGGAACGGCGCCTCATGGGACGACTATCGGTTCGTCGAGGCCGGTGACCTGAACGAATCGTCGCACTACGAGTTGCCGCACGACTGGGAGGGGCCGAGCGGGTCACGGCTGGGGCGGGTCGACATCATCGAGTTCCTCGACTGTGACTTCGAGGTCTGGGCAGACAACGATGTCCACGGCCATACCCTCGCAGCGGAGGTGGGCTGGTATCCGGACAAGATGGAGAAGCAGGGCGAGGACGGAACTGGGTACGTGTTTTCGGTCGACGAGTTCGAGGAACATCGCGAGTACCTCGACGAGCACTGCTCGGCGTTCTACGTCCACGCCGACCGCGGCCGGAAGTGGATTCCCCGGTTCTACGACGGGGACGACTTCCTTGACCTGTTGGCCTGGTACATCACCGAGGGGAACGTCTACACGTCCGAGGACAAGCAGTTCGGGGAGAACTTCCGTGGGAGCGCAACGACGGTGCAGATCGCACAGGAGGCGGTTGCCGACGGTGGCACCAGTGAGAGTGACCACGCCGCGATCGGCGGTCTGCTCGACCGGATGGGTTTCGACTACTACGTCGACGACAGGAGCTACCAGTTCACGTCGAAGCTCCTCGGTGAGTGGCTGGAGGAGACGTGTGGCGGGGATAGCTTCGAGAAGCGGATTCCGGCGTTCGTCTTCGAGGCGAGTCGGGAACAGAAAGAGCGGTTCCTGAACACGCTCATCGCTGGCGACGGCGACAGGCAGCCGAACAGCTGGCGGTACACCACATCGAGCGAATCACTCCGGGACGATGTCTTGCGTCTCTGCGTTCATCTGGGGCTCACGCCGAGCGTCAACCACGATAGCGGCTCCTGGCGTATCTACTGCACCGAGGACGGCAAGAACAGCTTCTGCATGCACCGGTCGGGGGGGAGCAGTACCGCCGACAGCGGCGTCTACTGTGTCACCGTCGAGGACAACCACACCCTCATGGCCGGCCGGAACGGCAAGTTCCAGTTCGTTGGGCAATCACTCTACGGCGTCCTGGGCTGGGACCGCTTCCGACTCTACGACAAGGAGATGGGGGCGGCGGTGACTGCTACGGGCCGAGAAGTTATCGAATATACGAGCGATATCGTTGAAGAGAACGACCAGGAGATAGTTTACGGGGACACAGACAGCGTGATGGTCGAGTTCGGTGGTGGGATAGACAAGGAGACCGCCATCGAGCGGTCGTTCGAACTGGAGGAACAGATCAACGACTCGTACGACGAGTTCGCGATGGAACAGCTCGACGCCGCCCACCACCGCTTCCAGATAGAGTTCGAGAAGCTCTACCGACGATTCTTCCAGGCGGGCAAGAAGAAGCGCTACGCCGGCCACATCGTCTGGAAGGAGGGCAAGGACGTCGACGACATCGACATCACGGGCTTCGAATACAAGCGCTCGGACATCGCGCCCGTCACCAAGCGCGTCCAGCACCGCGTCATCGAGATGATCGTCACGGGCGCGGACCTGGAGGACGTGCGGACGTACGTCCACGAGGAGATCGAGTCGTTCAAGGAGGGGAACGCGGACCTGGACGACATCGGCATCCCCGGCGGCATCGGGAAGAAACTCGACGCGTACGACACCGCCACCGCGCAGGTGCGCGGCGCGAAGTACGCGAACCTCCTGCTCGGGACGAACTTCGGGCGCGGGTCGAAGCCCATGCGACTCTATCTGGAGAACGTGGACGCCTCGTTCTTCGAGCGTATCGAGGAGGAGGAGGGGCTGGACCCGCACGCCGACCCGCTGTACGGCGAATTCAAGCGCGACCCGGACGTCATCTGCTTCGAGTACGCCGACCAGGTGCCCGAGGAGTTCCACGTCGACTACGAGAAGATGCTGGAGAAGACACTGAAGGGTCCCATCGCGCGCATCCTGGAGGCACTGGGCGTCTCCTGGCAGGAGGTCGAAAGTGGGCAGGAGCAGACCGGCCTCGGATCGTTCATGTAACCGAATAATACTGAACACTTCTCGAATATGGTCCCCGTATAGCATTGATGATATATATTGTCCGCATATACCGCCCCCTCGGAGAGAGTTCCACCGAGTACGGTTCCCTCCGGCCAGTCCCGGCCGTGTGATACCGGTTTTCATAGACGGAAGATTTCGTTTTCGAATCGCGAACACTGACGTGGAAACCCGAAACCATTATGCCCGTCAGACCCGGAGTTTTGGTCGACCGAAGGTATTCATCATGGCAACGCTAGAACTCAAGAACCTGCATGCGGAGGTCGCCGAGGAGGGTGGGGAGACCATCCTTCGTGGTGTCGACCTGGAAGTATCGTCCGGCGAGATCCACGCGCTGATGGGCCCGAACGGCTCGGGCAAGTCCACCACGGCGAAGATCATCGCGGGCCACCCGGCCTACGACGTGACCGACGGCGAGGTCCTGCTCCACCTGGAGGAGGGTGACTTCGGCGAGGACTTCGAGATCCCCGAGGACAAGCGAACCTGGAACCTGCTCGACCTGGAGCCCAACGAGCGTGCGGCGCTCGGTGTCTTCCTGGGCTTCCAGTACCCGGCCGAGATCGAGGGCGTGACGATGGTCAACTTCCTCCGGACGGCACTCAACGCCAAGCTCGAGGAGCGCGAGGAGCTCTTCGAGGACGAGGAAGAAGACGCCCAAGCCAGCCCCGACGACGAGGAGGACGAGGGGTACGACACCTCCCCGATGGAGGGCCCCGCCGACGAGGGCGAGGTCGGTGTCGCCGAGTTCCAGGAGCTCCTGGCCGAGAAGATGGAGCAGCTGGACATGGACGAGCGGTTCGCCCAGCGCTACCTGAACGCCGGCTTCTCCGGCGGCGAGAAGAAGCAGAACGAGGTCCTGCAGGCCGCCATCCTCGAGCCGTCCGTCGCGGTGCTGGACGAGATCGACTCCGGACTGGACATCGACCGGCTCCAGGACGTCTCGAAGGGCATCAACGCGCTCCGTGACGAGCAGGGCACCGGCATCCTCCAGATCACGCACTACCAGCGCATCCTCGACTACGTCGAGCCCGACCACGTCCACATCATGCTGGACGGGCAGGTCGTCAAGAGCGGCGACTCCTCCCTGGCCGAGAAGCTGGAGGACGAGGGGTACGACTGGGTCCGCGAGGAAGCGTTCGAGACGGCCTGATACCGTGAACAGCCTCAAGAGTACGCGACCCCAACCCACACACAACACATGAGTTCAGATCAAGACCATCTACAGGAGACCGACACCGAGGCCCGCTTCGAGTTCAAGAAGGACGAGGCCTCGGCGTTCAAGTCCGAGAAGGGCCTGACCGAGGAGACCATCCGGGTCATCAGTGAGGACAAGGACGAGCCCGAGTGGATGCTGGAGCGGCGCCTGCGCGCGCTGCGCCAGTTCCAGGAGATGCCGATGCCGACCGACTGGCCCGGCCAGCCGGACCTCTCGGAGGTGGACATCGACGAGATCGTCCCGTACATCCGTCCGGACATCGACACGCGCGGCGGCGTCGACGACTGGGAGGACCTCCCCGAGGACATCAAGGACACGTTCGACAAGCTGGGCATCCCGGAGGCCGAGAAGAACGCCCTCTCGGGCGTCGGCGCCCAGTACGAGTCCGAGATCGTCTACCAGAACATGCAGGAGCAGTGGGAGGAGAAGGGCGTCATCTTCTGTGACATGGACAAGGCGGTCCAGGAGCACGAGGAGATCGTCAAGGAGCACTTCATGACGAAGTGCGTCCCCCCGAGCGACAACAAGTTCGCCGCGCTCCACGGCGCCATCTGGTCCGGCGGCTCGTTCGTCTACATCCCGGAGGACACGACCGTCAACATGCCGGTCCAGGCGTACTTCCGGATGAACAGCGAGGGGATGGGCCAGTTCGAGCACACGCTCATCATCGCCGAGGAGAACTCGGAGGTCCACTACATCGAGGGCTGTTCGGCCCCGAAGTACTCCGAGTTCAACCTCCACTCCGGCGGCGTGGAAGTCTTCGTCCGTGAGGGCGCCCACGTCCAGTACTCGACCGTGCAGAACTGGTCGAAGAACACGTACAACCTGAACACGAAGCGCGCCATCGCCGAGAAGGACGCCACGATGGAGTGGGTCTCCGGCTCGATGGGCTCGAAGGCGACGATGCTGTACCCGTCGACCATCCTGAAGGGCCCCGGCGCCACGGACAACCACATCACCATCGCCTTCGCTGGCGAGGGCCAGGACATCGACACCGGCGCGAAGGTGTATCATAACGCGCCGAACACGAAGTCCACCATCGAGTCCAAGTCCATCGCCAAGGACGGCGGTCGGACGAACTACCGCGGTCTCGTCCACATCGCCGACGGCGCGGAGAACTCCTCCACGTCGGTCGAGTGTGACGCGCTGATGTTCGACAACGAGTCGACCTCCGACACGATGCCGTACATGGAGATCGAGGAGTCGAAGGTCGACGTCGCTCACGAGGCGACCGTCGGCAAGATCGGCGACGAGGACGTGTTCTACCTGCAGTCGCGCGGCCTCGACGACGACGACGCCAAGCAGATGATCGTCGCCGGCTTCATCGAGCCCATCACGGAGGAACTGCCCATCGAGTACGCCGTCGAGCTCAACCGTCTCATCGAACTCGAGATGGAGGGGTCGCTGGGCTGATGTCGGTACAACTGGAAACCATCAGCGAGGAGACGGTCCGCGAGCTGAGCGAGGCCCGCGACGAGCCCGAGTGGCTGCTCCAGCAGCGCCTCGATGCCCTGGAGGCGCTCGACGAGCTCCCCTTCCCGGACGTCATCCAGACGCCCGGCCGCACGTGGACGGACCTGGCCGACCTCGACTACGAGTCGATGGTCGACCCCTTCTCGCAGACGGAGGACAAGGAGTGGGAGGCCGACGAGGGCATCGACGTCCTCCCGTTCCACGAGGCCGTCGAGCGCGAGGAGTCGCTCGTCCGCGAGGCCTTCGGCTCCGTCGTCGACCCGGAGACCAACTACCTGACGGCGCTGTCGACGGCGCTGTTCAGCACGGGGACGGTCATCTTCGTCCCCGAGGGCGTCGACGCCGAGGATGTCACCATCCGGACGACGATGAACGGCCGGTCGCTGTTCAACTACACCCTCGTCGTCACGGAGAAGTCCGCGTCGGTCACCATCCTGGAGCGCCAGGAGACCGGCGACGACCTCGACGGCGCACGCTACTACTCCGGCCTGACCGAGATCGTCGGCGGGGAGAACGCCTACGTCCAGTACGGCAGTCTCCAGGACCTCGACCAGACCACCTACAACTACCAGCTGAAGGAGGCCGAGGTCGACACCTACGGGACGGTCGACTTCATCGACGTCAACATCGGCTCGCGGCTGACGAAGGCCTCCGTGGAGACCCACCTGAACGGTGACTCCTCGGAGACGAAGATGGTCGGCGCCTTCTACGGCCACGACGACCAGCACTTCGACATCGATGCCCGTGTCTGGCACAACGCCGAGCACACGACGGCCGACCTGGTCACGCGTGGCGTCATCGACGACCACGCCCGCTCGGTCTACGAGGGCGTCCAGAACGTCGGCAAGGAAGCCTGGGACACCAGCAGCTACCAGCGCGAGAACACGCTGATGCTGAGCGACGAGTCCGAGGCTGACGCCTCGCCGAAGCTCATCATCAACAACCACGACACCGAGGCCAGTCACTCCGCGACGGTCGGACAGGTCGACCAGCAGGACCTGTTCTACATGACCTCGCGCGGCGTGAACGAACGCCTCGCGAAGAACATGCTCGTGGAGGGGTTCTACGTGCCCGTCCTCGAGGAGATCGAGGTCGAGGAGCTCCGCGAGGACCTCACCCAGCGCGTCCGCGAGCGTCTTCGAGCCCGAGCGTAACGCGCGTTCACCCCTCACTTCTACTCTCCCTGCGTTCTCCGGTCCACTTACACGCCGGTAAGTGCCCCGGCTTAGTTGTCGGTTATCGAACAGTTATGGGTGGTGAGTGGCCCCGTACAGGTATGCAAGGCACACCATCGTCAGCGACCCGCCGGTCGTTCCTCAAGACCACGGGAGTCCTCGGAGCCGTGGGGATGTACGGCCAGCAAGCATCCGGCGCCGCCGGGTCGTCGTCGGCATCGCTCGCAACCACCAGCGCTACCAGTGAGGACACGCTCTCGAGAGCCTGTGTGCTCGGCCCAGACCAGACGATACTCGGTGGCGACATGATCGTGGGTCGTGACGGTTACGACACCATCCAGGGCGCCTGGGACGACGCCCACGACGGAGACACCGTCCACGTCCACTCCTCGTACGACGCCGAGGCGGCGGGCGAGCAGTTCCCCATCGTCCTCGACTACAGCGAGAAGGAGGTCATGGTCTCGGGCGGGCA